>Ga0224506_10000386_pt1 | contig 39413 bp, 34 predicted proteins | sample SF_Jan12_sed_USG_2_FD_169108 | JGI IMG/M metagenome (GOLD analysis project Ga0224506, IMG submission 169108) | Sediment microbial communities from San Francisco Bay, California, United States - SF_Jan12_sed_USGS_8_1 | ecosystem: Environmental > Aquatic > Marine > Sediment | place: USA... | reverse complement strand
GATCTCAGCCGATAAAAAGCGTACACTGCGGTCGGTCAGCTGATCATCTGGGAAGAACGGTTCACTCTCAGGCAGATACTTTTGTATCAAGTCTTCAAGTTCTTTAACATGCGTGCCTTTCAGTGCTGAAATAGGCACAATATCCGAGAAATCATGTTTTGACTGCATTTCTTGTAGATACGGTAGCAAGCGGGACTTATCAGTTACCCAGTCGATTCTGTTAACCGCCAGAATCAGTGGTACATTTGTTTCTTTTAGTTTGTTAAGCACAGCCTGATCTTCATCCGTCCATTTCAACGCCTGTACAATAAAAACAATCACGTCAACATCACTGGTAATTGATGTTGCCGCTTTATTCATATAACGGTTGATGGCTTTTTTACCGCCGGAATGAATACCCGGTGTGTCAACGTAAACGACCTGACCTTTCTCTGTCGTTTTAACACCCAGTATTTGATGACGCGTTGTCTGAGGCTTGTCGGCTGTGATGCTCAGTTTTTGTCCGACAATATAATTTAATAATGTAGATTTACCGACATTTGGACGACCGACGATAGCGACATAACCACATTTCAATGTACTCTGACCTTCTTCACTTTTAGGCATAATTAACCGGCTAACTCAATTAATTCAATGGCTTTCTGAGCCGCTTCTTGCTCGGCAATCCTGCGACTGCGACCAGCACCTGTTGTTTTCATTTTCAGTTCTTTAATAAAACATTCGACCGTGAATGTCTGCTGATGAGCTTTTCCAGATATATCTGTCACTGTGTATTCAGGCAAACGATAACGGCGTGACTGAAGGTACTCCTGTAACTGTGTTTTGGCATCTTTTTCAGGACCATCTTCAATAGTCTGTTTAATTTTAAACTCACACAAGCGCAAGATTAATTGCTTACAGGTATCAAAGTCCGCATCTCGTAAAACCGCGCCAAAGATTCCCTCAACAGCATCGGCTAGAATTGACTCACGCCTGAAACCGCCACTTTTTAATTCACCACTGCCTAAGGAAATATAGTCGCCTAACTGAAGAGTTTTCGCCACTTCAACCAGGCTTTCTTTCTTCACAACGGATGCCCTTAAACGGCTAAGATCACCTTCACTGGCATCAGGTAAAGAATCAAACAGTTTTTCGGCAACAACAAAATTCAGCACACTGTCACCAAGAAACTCCAGCCGCTCATTATTAATTGAGCCGACGCTACGGTGTGTCAACGCTTCCAATAATAATTTTTCATTATTGAATGTGTAGTCTATTTTCTGACACAGTTTATTTATATCCTGAATCAAGGATTGATCTCCACCTCATGACTAAACACCGTCACGAAATACAAATTACCCATGATTTTACCTCTGTCTTCATACTTCAGCATAATGGTGTAACCAGAGCCGTCTGAGGTACCTTTATTTTTGAAGGTAATGGCTTTTGTTGCATCGACATTACGTATGTTATTGAAACGAAAACGCTCATTAATAACCGTTTTAATCTGTGAGGCTGTTTTTCCTTTAATAATCGAGTCATCTTTTAATGTTTCAAGGATTGACCGGGCACTAAAAAACCCCAGATAAGACGGAATAATATTCAGTGCAGATACTGCAACAACCCCTAAAAAAGAGATCACTACAATCCAGCTCACCATTGTCATGCCTTTTTGTTTATGCATTTTTCTTCCTCTGGATACCAAAAGTAAAATTTAATTTATTAATCAATTATATTGCCTATACGCTTCCAGTCGATACCATCATCACTCCAGTTCATCCATATCATGAAGGCCTTGCCTACAAGGTTAGCATCAGGCACGGTTCCCCAAACCCGGCTATCCCGGCTATTGTCGCGGTTATCACCCATTACAAAATAATGCCCTTTAGGGACAGTATATTCACCTTCAGGACTCAGATAACCAGGTTTAAGCAAAATATTGTGTGTAATACCGTGCAAATCTTCCAGATGCTCATTGGCCCTGATTTCTCCGGGACCGGTATACTGCGAAATAAATGAGCGACTAACCGCTACATTATTGACATATAGCACTTTTTCACGATAAGCAATTCTGTCACCTGGCAGACCAATAACTCGTTTGATGTAATCTACGCTGGGTTCCGGCGGGTAACGAAATACAATCACATCACCTCGCTCTGGCTTGGCGTCACCAAATATCAGTTTATTAGCCACTGGCAGGCGGACTCCGTACGATGATTTATTGACCAGAATAAAATCACCAATATTTAGCGTTGGCAGCATCGAACCGGATGGTATTCTGAAAGGTTCGACTACAAACCCTCTAAGTAAAAACACAATCGCTAATACTGGGAAAAAAGATTTAGCATATTCTACAATTATCGGCTCTTTTCTCTCACTTTCTCCGCGGGCCAGTCTTTTGGGCAACAGATACCACTTATCCAGCGCCCAGATCAGCCCTGTGACCAGACTCCCCATAAAAAGGTAAAAGGCAAAATCGTAATTCATTATGTTTCCTGTTAAATAATTTATTTTAATTAGTTTTCAATTTTTAATACCGCCAGGAATGCATCCTGAGGGACTTCTACACTACCAAACTGCTTCATGCGCTTTTTACCTTTTTTCTGTTTATCCAGTAATTTACGCTTTCGACTGGCGTCACCGCCATAGCATTTTGCAGTAACATTTTTGCGCAGCGCCTTAACATTTGTTCGCGCAATAATGCCTTTACCAATGGCTGCCTGTATGGCTACATCAAACATTTGTCGCGGAATTAATTCTTTCATTTTTTCGGTTATCAAACGCCCGCGCGAAACCGCATTATCTCTGTGTACAATCATTGCAAGGGCATCAATGACTTCACTGTTAATCAGGATATCTACTTTAACTAAATCAGCTTCCTGAAAGCGAACAAATTCATAATCAAATGAAGCATAACCACGACTTACGGACTTAAGGCGGTCAAAGAAATCCAGCACAACCTCACTCATTGGCATTTCATAACTGACAGAAACCTGATTCCCCATGTACTGCATTTTTGTTTGTACTCCACGCTTATCAATACACAGGGTAATGACATTACCCAGATACTCCTGTGGCACAAGAATGTTTGCAACAATAATCGGCTCACGAATTTCTTCAATATAATTAACTTCCGGCAAATCATCGGGGCGATGAATCTGAAACGTCTGGCCTTTGGTATTTAGTATTTCATAAATCACCGTCGGTGCTGATGTAATCAGATCAAGGTCGTATTCGCGCTCCAGCCTTTCCTGAACAATTTCCATGTGCAGCATACCAAGGAAACCGATACGAAAACCAAAGCCGAGTGCAGATGATGTTTCCGGTTCAAAGTTAAGTGATGAATCATTTAACTTTAATTTATCCAGTGCATCTCTCAGTGTTTCATAATCGTCACTGGATACAGGAAACATACCTGCAAAGACCCGCGACTGAACTTCTTTAAAACCCGGCAAGGGCTCCACCGCCGACTTCTGAGCAAGGGTAATTGTATCGCCTACTTTTGCCGCTGCAATTTCTTTAATACCGGCGACAATGAAACCAACTTCACCCGCTGCCAGCTGATCCTTATTGGTACGCTTTGGTGTAAATACACCGACGAAGTCTACCGGGTAGACCATACCTGTCGACATGATTTTCATTTTTTGTTTGGGCTTTATTGTGCCTTGCACAATTCGAACCAGTACAATCACACCGACATAGCTATCAAACCAGGAATCGATAATCAGTGCTTTCAGTTCTGCTTCAGCATCACCTGTAGGTGCCGGCGTTAATTCAACAAGCTGCTCAATCATATCAATGACGCCCAGCCCTGTTTTTGCAGAAACATGACAGGCAACTGACGCATCGATCCCGATCACATCTTCAATTTCTTTAGATACACGTTCAACATCAGCTGCCGGCAAATCAACTTTATTGAGTACAGGAATTACTTCCAGACCCTGTTCGATCGCGGTATAGCAATTCGCCACACTTTGCGCTTCAACACCCTGAGAGGCATCCACAACTAATAGTGCACTTTCACAGGCTGACAGTGATCGTGACACTTCATATGAAAAATCGACATGGCCCGGTGTATCTATAAAGTTCAGGTGATAGGTTTCACCGTCTTTCGCTTTGTAATCGAGTGATACACACTGAGCTTTAATCGTAATACCCCGCTCTTTTTCGATATCCATCGAATCCAGAACCTGAGCCGACATCTCCCGATCCTCAAGTCCTCCGCATATCTGAATAATACGATCAGCCAGTGTTGATTTACCGTGGTCGATATGGGCAATAATTGAAAAGTTACGTATGTTTTTTTGCATAGTTAAGGGGTTACTTTTAAAATTTTATCTTTATCAAAAAAATGCTGACAGATTATCTGCTGGTTATAAGTTAATACCGGCACATCATTTCCGTAAAGCGCCTGTAACTCCTGACAGCTATCAACATCAACTTTTTCACAGGCTGATTTTACTTCTGGTAAATGGACGCTTAGTTCTTCTTCAAAAGCGTCACATAAAGAGCAGTTGCTACGACTGAACAGCGTCCAACTCATTTTCTAAAAACTATTCTTTTAGTTTCAAAACATGAAACATTCGGCCGCCATCTCGCATCACCAACAAAGGGATAGCCTTGTTCAGCGGCAATACCGTAATCACTTTCAGGTATTCAGATACTGTAGAAAGCGATTTATGGTTTAGCATTAAAATCACATCATTCGCTCTCAACCCGGTATTCGCAGCAGCGCTGTCTGGTTTTACATCGACAACCATAATACCTTCTTTGTTATCAGTCTCTCTGACTTGCAAACCAATGCGGTCAAACTGTTTCTCTGCCGCGGCTGGGTCTGCACTGGCTATTTCTTCTGCTGATAATGCGGCAATCACAACCTTAATGACTTTGCGTTTTTTATCACGCAGAATTTCAACTTCAACTTTTGTACCAACAGCAACGCGGCCTACCAGTGCCGGTAAATGATTAGAGTCCGTTACTCGGCTGCCATTAAATTTCAAAATAACATCACCGGCTAAGATACCGTGCTTTTGTGCCGGTGAATCTTTGATAACCTGAGATACTAAAGCCCCCTGCGGACGGTCCAGACCAAATGACTCGGCTAATTCTCTGGAGACTTCCTGGATATATACACCTAACCAGCCACGGGTAACCTGACCTGATTTTTTAAGCTGAGAAACCACATCCATAGCCACTTCGATCGGAATGGCGAACGACAAGCCCATGAAGCCGCCTGTGTTGGTATAAATCTGTGAATTAATTCCCACCACTTCACCATCAAGGTTAAATAATGGCCCGCCCGAATTACCCGGGTTTATCGCCACATCAGTCTGGATAAACGGCACGTAAACATCCCGCGGCAAGCTGCGTCCTTTCGCACTGACAATACCCGCTGTAACTGAGTGATCAAAACCGTATGGTGAGCCAATAGCCAGTACCCACTCACCTACTTTTAAATGATTAGAATTACCAATTGTTACCGGATTAAGGTTTTCTGCTTCGATCTTAAGCAGTGCCACGTCGGTCATTTTATCGGAGCCAATCAGTTTGGCTAGCAAACTACGCTTATCATTCAGGCGGACGATAATCTCATCTGCACCATTAACAACATGATGATTGGTGAGTATGTAGCCATCATCAGAAATAATAAAACCTGAGCCTAAAGATTCAGCTTTATCATCAGGAAAACCATCGCCCTGACCATCTTTGCCAAACTGATCACCAAAAAAGTGTTTGAATAGGTCGCCAAATGGATTGTCTTTAGGTAACTCCATACCCTTAAAAGGGGCGACGTTTGCTTTTTTTGTGGTACTGATATTAACAACAGACGAGCCATTGTCTTCAGCTAGTACAGTGAAATCCGGTAAAGATGAAGCAAACAAACTCTTTGAAATCAATAAGATAGACAGAAAAACAATAGATGACACGCTTTTATGGCAAAGCGATTTATAGCTCAACATATAATATGATCCTGAAATGACAGAACTTAGGTTTTAAGGCAGCAGAATATTATCACGGACAGCGCCAACTTGCTGTAGTTTCCTTAGCAAAACTGGTGCAAAATCAGCATGATGGCGACCTTTAATAATATAAAGTCGGGAGATCAACAAACCACAAAAAAGCCCGCTGATCGCAGCAAGCACAATATGTAGCTCACCACTCATTGCCAGCAGGGTACCGAACCAGTTAGCCGCCAGCGCAAAAATAAAGAGCCCGGCCAGCGGCATTAAATAAGCCAGCAGTGAACCGGTAAACAACATATTTTCATTAATACCAATCACCACATGATCACCCGGCAAGAGTAGCGGCTCAATCCCGCTGTCTTTAGTAATCGTAACCAGAGAATGTTTTTGGCCAATGGATTTAGACAGAACAGCCGTACCACAACCTTTATTGGCTGCACAGCTGTTACAAGATGACTTTCTTAAGGTCTGGACAATAATCTGCTCAGACCTGACTTCAACGACGCTGGCCTGCTCCTCAATCATCGCTGATGTTCTATCGATTCAGCTATCAGCTTTACTGTTTCCATCGGCACTTCACCAATCACTGTCACCTGGTGCTGATCCAGCATTAAGCCATAGGCATTAACAGAGCCCATCTTTGTCTTGCCATCTAAACGATGTGCTGTATTGACGTTTTGATCAATAAAAACAGATACCGAAGCCAGCCCGTCGCTAAAGATCAATTGCCGCACATTGTTCTGTTTTTTTCGCATGGGTTTAAGAATATTTTTCGTTAGCATAAAACCGGCAGGAAGCCGGCTGGCTATCCAGCCATCATCCGCCTTTAGTGACTGTGTTTCGTCTTGTTTTAACACTTTATAATTTGCCGGTATTTGAGTTGGCTTGAAGGCAATATCAGGTGGTGACTCACGGTAATGAAATTCCGTGAACATCATGTGTTCCAGTACAGTTTTGTTTTCATTAATCACATCACAGCGCAGCATCAAGCCGGTATCTTTATCCAGCCAGTATTTAAAACCATAGCGATAGCCATCTTTGGGTTTAACCAGAATTACTTGGGTATTCCGGTTAGCCACTCTATCCAGACCGGACATGGATAATTCGTAATGCGTATTCAGTTGTTTTATATTTTTAGGCAGTACCGGGTGAAACGGCAGATTTGAAGTCATTTCATTAATACTGACCAGCTGCTTTGCAGGAAAGATCGAAATAACTTCGCCATTTTCATGGATAAGACGACGCGGCTCGCCGTTAAGTGATTCCAGTGCAACCCAGATACGGCCATCCTTACTACCGTGGGCTATACTCATCGCTTCTAACTTCTGATCACGCCAGAAAACAAAAGTCCCTTCATAATTACCCTGATGACTTGAATTACTCATTTTCATCATCCAGTCCTGTACTGTTTCTGACAATACCGGAGCTGAAAATACGCTACTCATTACAGCAAACGCTAACAACCGTTTCATCATATTAGTTTGTCTCTATGCACATCATTTTTCAGTTTGTCCAGGCTCATAAGCTACAGCACGAACATATGGCACCATGCCCTGATAGTTTCCGCCAGAAACTGATCGCGCATGATTCACCAGATAGTTGTTCAGTTCATTGCGTACGGCTACATCAACTTCACTATTTTCAGAGTTTCTTGCGAACTGTGTTAACTCAATATTTTCAGGGGTGATAGCCTGCTGCTGAGCAACCGCAGGTATGGCATGATTATCGCTAACCGTACTCACTGTTTGATTGACCAGTACAGTAAACACCGCCACAGCCGACGCAAAAGTCGCACCTAATAACGGTTTAAACCAGCCAGATGAAAATATCCCGCGCTGTGATCGCTCGGAGCGCTGCGCTGATTCAGGTGCAGCCAGCGGCAAATCGGCAATTGCTCTGGCCACCGCATCACTGACATCGATTGATGTATACACATCACTTTCACCGCGAATAGCATGACCGATACGGGCAAAATCCTGTATTTGTTTTCTGTTTTCAGCTTGCTGACAATCTCTGCTTAAACTATTGAGATCTTTTATGGAAAGCTCACCATCCAGAAACTCTGAAATTCGTACGCCTGATTCTTCTTTCATCTGTATATACTCCTACACACAAGCCGGTCATTTATTACCATCATCTGCTGACTACGCATCAAGATGTGGCTTCAGTTGTAAATCAATGGCTTCTCGCGCTCTAAAGATACGCGATCTTACTGTTCCGATCGGACAATCCATGACCTGTGCAATTTCCTCATAATTTAAACCTTCCAGCTCACGCAATGTTATAGCCACCCGAAGGTCTTCCGGCAACGTAGCAATCGCATTGTTAACCGTTTGTTTGATTTCTTCTGCCTGTAGTTCCCTGTCCGGCGTAGCGGACTCCTGCAAGGCATAAGCACCTTCATATTGCTCTGCTTCCTGAGCATCCAGCGTACCACCATTCGGGCTGCGCCTGCCTGATGAAACCAGATGGTTTTTTGCGGTATTAATCGCAATTCTATACATCCAAGTATAAAACTGGCTGTCACCTCTGAAATTCTGTAGCGCTTTGTAAGCTTTGATAAAGGCTTCCTGTGTTACATCTTCAACATCAGCCGCGTTACGCAAAAAACGCGATACGAGGTGGTTAATTCTGGACTGGTATTTTAATACCAGCAGATTAAATGCCTGCTTATCACCGTCCTGAACTCTTTTTACCAGTGCCTGATCTGCATTATGGTCGACCATATGGGACCAAAACCTCCGCATTGCTGTCCCATTCAATAAATAGGACAAGATTATTTTCTTTTAGTTCTTATTATCCTGATCATGCAGTTTACTTTATCATCATTTTTTTCACTAGCTGATTGCAAGAAAGAATATTCAAATCCAACAATGTTGTTTAAACTTGTGACCACTATCCACCGCAACCTGAATACTAATAATAATTAACATGCAGATAGACACTGATAATTCACAACAATTCCATTAAACTCAATAAATGACTGATTCTCTGACAAATACTAAGCATCAATATGATGTTCTCATCATCGGCTCAGGCGCTGCAGGCCTGAGTCTCGCACTAAGAATTGCAGACCATGCTTCGGTTGCGGTGATTTCAAAAAAGACGCTGGAAGAAGGCAGTACCTATTATGCCCAGGGCGGTATTTCTGCCGTTTTAAAACCCACCGACAGCTTTGACTCACATATACAGGATACCCTGAACGCAGGCGTTGGTTTATGTGACCCTGCCGCTGTTAAGTTTACTGTCGAAGGCGCACCGTCCAATATTCAGTGGTTAATTGACCTTGGTGTACCCTTTACTACTGACCAGCATAAAAACGGTAAACGGGACTTTCACCTGACAAGAGAAGGTGGGCACAGCCACCGCCGCGTGATTCATGCCGCCGATGCAACCGGACAGGCTCTGGCGACTACATTAGTTAACCACGCCCGCCACCATAGCAATATCACACTGTTTGAAAATCACATTGCAGTCGATGTGATTACCGGTAAGAAACTCAAGCTAGCAGACAATCGCGTGTATGGTGCTTATATTCTTAACCGTGATACAGAAAAAGTGGAAACTTTCAAATCTCGCTTTGTGGTTTTAGCCACCGGTGGCGCTAACAAGGTTTATCTTTATACCTCAAACCCTGATGGTTCAACCGGAGATGGCATCGCCATTGCCTGGCGAGCAGGCTGTGAGGTGGCTAATATGGAATTCATGCAATTCCACCCTACCTGTCTTTATCACCCACAAGCCAAGTCCTTTCTGATTTCTGAAGCCGTTCGCGGTGAAGGTGGTCAATTACTTTTACCGAACGGTGAGCGCTTTATGGATCGCTTTGATGAGCAAGGTGAACTGGCACCGCGTGATATTGTGGCACGTGCTATCGACCATGAAATAAAGCGACTGGGTACAGAGTGCGTCTATCTTGATATCAGCCACAAACCAGCCGCTTTTATTAAGTCTCACTTTCCCACCATTCACAAACGTTGCCTTGAGTTTGGTTTTGATATGACCAAAGAGCCCATCCCGGTGGTACCGGCTGCGCATTATACCTGTGGCGGCGTAAAAACAGATTTAAATGGCCGCACCAATATCGACGGCCTTTACGCCATCGGCGAAACCGCCTCGACTGGCTTACATGGTGCTAACCGAATGGCCAGTAACTCATTATTAGAATGCCTTGTGTTCGCTGAATCTTCCGGCAAACACATTATCAGTCAGCTCAATGAAAAAATCCCCATGCCAGCCATAGCAAACTGGGATGAAAGTCAGGTCACGGATTCCGACGAAGAAGTGGTCGTCACACATAACTGGCATGAATTGCGTCAGTTTATGTGGGACTACGTCGGTATTGTACGTTCAGACAAGCGTCTGGCGCGCGCTAAAAGCCGCGTCAACCTGTTATTAAAAGAAATTGATGAGTATTACGGTAACTTTAGGATTACAGACGACCTGATTGAGTTGCGCAACTTAGCGGTTGTGGCCGATCTGATTATTCAATGCGCCATCGCACGAAAAGAGAGCCGTGGTTTGCACTACTCTCTGGACTACCCTGAAGTCAGTAACCGTGATAACGCAACAAACACTATTTTAAGACCCCGTTAAATCAAACAGGATATTTATGAGCAATCTACCTCTGGTCATCGACCCTAAACAACTGGAACACATTCTAAATTCAGAAAACATCATTCTTGTTGATATGTGTAAACCGGATCAATACAGCAAAGGCCATATCGCCGGAGCTGTATATCTGGACTACCCAATGATCATTAGCGGTGAGAAACCGGTCATGGGTCGCTTACCTGACATTGAAAAACTGAATCAGGCTATGTCATCTATTGGTCTGACCAGTGATACTCACGTTATTGCCTATGATGACGAAGGTGGTGGTAAGGCTGCCCGTTTAGTCTGGACCCTGCATTCTTTAGGGCATGATAAAGCCTCTATTTTAGATGGCGGTTTAGTTAGCTGGGCTAACGAAGGCCACCCTCTGACAAGCGAACCTACAGTTGCAACAGCCACAAATTTTCAGGCAGAAATATCAGAAAAATATTTGGCGCACCGCCAGTATATTTTAGATCACTTAGATGATGACAAGGTCGCTCTGCTCGATGCCAGAAGTATTCAGGAATTTACCGGTGAAAAAGCCTTTGCCGCCAGAGGCGGACATATTCCGGGGGCGATTCGCTATGAGTGGACTGATATGATGGATAAAGAACACAATATGCGGCTGCTAGCCGATGACATTATTCAGGCGCATTTAAATGAGCTTGGTCTGACAGCCGATAAAGAAGTTATCTGTTATTGCCACACTCATCACCGTTCAGCATTATCGTATCTGGTATTGCGCAAACTCGGCTATCAAAACGTAAAAGGTTACCCCTCTTCCTGGTCAGACTGGGGAAATCAGACCGATACACCGGTTGAAAACTAACGCAGCCGCGTTCTCAGGACATAAAAAAAGCCGCTAATCGCGGCTTTTTTTATTGGAGACTTAAAAATGAGATATTTTTACTCGAAGGCACAACCTGGCTTCTTACCCAACATTTTCAAAATATTCGCTAACGGACAAAAACGTGTAAAAGCTGACTGGAACAAATTCAAGCCAACAAAGCCCGTTAACCATAACCAGTTAACACTGTGATACTGAGATAAAGCCAGACTCACTAAAATAACCAAACCCGCAAAAGCAAAAACGATACGATCGATTGACATTGGTATAACCCTCTATAAGTAATCTCTAATATTATATGTATTATTGTTTATTTTTCAAGCAGCAGCAAAGCCATCGTTTAGATGCATTTTCAAAGCATTTAGCCTCAAATGTACATTTTACTTAGCCTGAACATGTAAGTATCAGGCCTTTCGCTCAGTGCAACTTAGCGCCATCATACCTAAAGGTACTCCATATCTAAAGCCGCGCTGACAAAAACTGATAATAAAATCATGAGGATAAGACAGAATACCGCTTTTACAATATGACAGAGCAAAAAAAAGGCCTGCTTTGGGGAAGCAGGCCCTAATAACCACAACAAAAAGGAGACTCAAATGAGAGTGATTAAATAATAGCCTAATGAGTTAAAATAAATACCGATCCGGGTCACAACATTGTTAAATGTGCATGACACACTATATTTTCAGGATTTTCTCCCGATAAAAAGCCAGCTCAGCAATCGAGTCTTTAATATCATCCATCGCAAGATGGGAACCTTTCTTCTCAAAACCTTTGATACTACCCGGTGCCCAACGGTTAGCCAGTTCTTTTAATGAGCTCACGTCAAGATTGCGATAATGAAAAAATTCTTCCAGTTCAGGCATCCATTTAGCCAGAAAACGACGATCCTGACAAATACTGTTACCACACATCGGTGAAGCGCCTTTCTCCACATACTGCTCTAAGAACTGCAGCGTTTGTTTCTCAGCATCAGCATCCAGGATTTTGCTGTCTTTAACGCGCTGAGTCAGACCGGACATACCGTGCTGATTAGTACACCACTCATCCATACCATCCAGGTATTCATCACTGACATGAATAGCCAGTTCAGGACCTTGCGCCAGAATATTCAACTGCTTATCGGTCACAATCGTGGCAATTTCAATAATCCGGTCAGTTTGTGGCTCTAACCCGGTCATCTCCAGATCAATCCAGATTAAATTCTCTTTTTTGTCAGTCTGACTTTGCTCAGTCATTTCTCATCCCATAATTAACATTGATAGAATAAACCCTGCCAGCGAGTAAGTCAGCCGCTACAGCAATCAATAACCTTAATAATCTCATAAGCTTATGATTCAATAGTAGGGTAATATATAGCGATTGATAGCATTTGTACCCACAGGAGCAGGTTTTGCATAATTTTACCGTTTTATTTTTAATCATGCTGAGTTTATCCGTGATTGTTCGATTCTGGCTGAATCAGCGTCATATTGCTCATATTCAGGCCAACCGCGCTGAAGTACCCAATGCCTTTAAAGACAAGATATCGCTGCAAGATCACCAGAAAGCCGCGGACTATACCACCACAAAAAACAAATTTAGTCGCTGGCCCGCACTTTATGACACCGCTCTTTTATTAGTCTGGACACTCGGCGGCGGACTTGCCTGGCTCGATACAAATATTCAGGGTTTCGGTTTAAATCCCATGTTAACAGGCATTAGCGTCATCCTTGCCTTAATGCTGATTTCATCTGTACTGGATCTGCCCTTCTCCGCTTACAGCACGTTTGTTATAGAAGAAAAATTTGGCTTTAATAACACCAGCGTCAGAACCTTTATCATCGATATTTTCAAAGGCGCCGCACTTTCATTACTGCTCGGCGTACCTCTCATTTTTGTAGTACTCTGGTTAATGGATCGGGCCGGCGAACTTTGGTGGATATACACCTGGCTGGTCTGGATGGGCTTTAATCTTTTAATTGCCTGGGCATACCCAATCTGGATCGCACCCATCTTTAATAAATTCACCCCCTTAGAAGAAGGCGCGACCTTAACCAAGATTACCAACCTGCTAGAAAGATGTGGTTTTTCCAGTAACGGCATATTTGTAATTGATGGCTCCAAACGCTCCAGCCACGGCAATGCTTATTTCTCAGGCTTTGGCCGCAATAAAAGAATTGTTTTTTATGACACGCTGCTAAAGACCCTTGATGATGATGAGCTGGAAGCCGTACTCGCGCATGAGCTTGGGCACTTCAAACACAAACACATCATCAAAAGTATCGGCTTGTCCTTTGCGATTTCGTTATTAGGTCTGGCACTGCTGGCGTGGCTGATGAACCAATCATGGTTCTTTACTGCCCTGGGTGTACAAAACACATCAACCTATATGGCATTGATTTTATTTAGCATGGTGCTGCCTGTGTTTACATTCCTTATGCACCCGGTAATGACCATGCTTTCGCGTAAAAATGAGTTTGAAGCCGATGCATTCGCCGCCAAACAGAGCGATGCTAACAATCTTATTCGCGCACTGGTTAATTTATATAAAGAAAATGCAAACACATTAACACCGGACCCTTTACACTCTGCTTTTTATGACTCGCACCCCCCTGCACCGGTCAGAATTGCGCATTTAACTAATCAGGAATAACCGAATGACTTATAAAATACTACTTGGCCTCATTTTATTTTCAGGCATAGCGCAGGCCTCAGATATCAAGCAGGACATGATGAAACACGGTAAAGATGTGCATCAAAATCACTGCCTTAAATGCCATACAGATACTGTCTATACAAGAGAGAATCGTATCGTGAAATCAATTGAAGCACTGGGTAAGCAGGTACGAGTCTGCCGTGATAACACAAATGCCCCCTGGTTTAACGAAGATACAGATGCCGTCATTAACTTTTTAAATAAAAAATATTACCGTTTCTAATGCCGGCACTTTCTCAGCAGCAATGCAGACCTGTCACCACAGACGAGTTCATCAGTAAACCGCAGCTGGCAACTTACCTTGATGAACTCAAACTACTCTGGCATCTTGATAAGACAGGGCAAAGTATTTGTCGTGAATTTAAATTTAAAGATTATTATGAAACAATGGCGTTTATAAATGCTGCAGCCTGGATTTTTCACCGGCAGGACCATCACCCGGATATGCAGGTCAGCTACAATTACTGCAAAATTACTTTCACAACACATAGTATCGGCAGCCTCTCCGTCAATGACTTTATCTGTGCTGCACGGCTCAATGAGATTACGCTTTCATAATGGCTCGCCGACTCACACAAAAACAACAACGCCGCATTAAAACAAATCAACAGCAGCAACTTGAACAACATGATGATATACATGCTGATACCACAGGCATAACGGGACGGGTAATTACCAATTTCGGCAAAACAGCTATTGTTGAGATTGAAAACAATGAACTAGTTCGCTGTCACCCAAGACAGAACATTGAACAGATCGTCTGCGGCGACAATGTTATTATTCAAAAATTAGAAAATCAGGATGCCGTTGTCACAGCTATCCTGAAAAGAACAACACTGCTAAAAAAACCCGGTTTTGGTGGCAAATTAAAACCGATGGCGGCCAATATCGATCAGGTTGTTATCGTCATGGCAATTAAGCCGGTACCAAACCTTTATCTAATAGACCGTTATCTGGTTGCCACAGAAAACCTTCAGGCGCGCGCACTGATCATTATTAATAAAACCGATCTGGCTGATGATGACACCGATCTTAATTCTCTGTTAAATGAGTACCGCGAACTTGGGTATAAAGTATTACCAACCAGCACTACAGACAGCCTCAGCACAACAGCGCTTAAAGCAGAGTTAAATAAGCGCACATCCATTATGGTCGGGCTATCAGGTGTTGGGAAATCCTCACTCATTAACACACTTTTACCGCAGCAGGATATCCGTGTCGGCGAAGTCTCCGCCGCCAGCGGTGAAGGTACTCACACCACCACCAGCTCTATGCTTTATCATTTACCTGATGGCGGCGATATCATTGACTCACCTGGCGTCAGAGACTTTGGCTTATGGAATACTTCGGTTGACGATGTATTGTATGGATTTAAAGAAATAAGAGATCTTGCAGGACAATGTAAGTTTTCAAACTGCAAGCATGAGGTTGAACCGGGCTGCGTGATTAATCAGGCTGTTGACAAGGGCTTAATCAGCCGAATCCGTTTTAACAGCTATAAAAAGATTATTCAGGAATATACTTAAAGAGACTGTTTTTAGTTTTTAAACCTTTTTTATCATTACGGCGCTTTTTAAAGAACCTTTTTAGCATCTCACTGCTCTCATCCGCCAATACACCGCCAACAATTTCAATCCGGTGATTGTGCTTGTCACTATCACACAGCTGAAATGCACTTTCTATCGCACCTGTTTTAGGCTCACTCGCCGCGTAAACCAGCCGGCCTACTCTGGCATGAATCAATGCACCGATACACATCACACAAGGCTCAAGCGTTACATAGAGCGTAGTGTCCGGTAAGCGATAGTTACTCATTGTGTAACCGGCTTTTCTGAGCGCCACTATCTCGGCATGCGCCGTTGCATCATGAGTTGATATCGGCTGATTCCAGCCCTCGGCAATCACCATATCATTCTGTACAACAACAGCACCGACAGGAACTTCACCATTATGTTCAGCGAACCCGGCTAACTTAAGCGCATGCTGCATCCAGTGCTCATCTTTATTCATCTTATTCTAAAATCCGTCATTATGTCCAAAATAAAAAAGGCTGCTATTCGCAACCTTTTTTATTCCTTACTTTACAAAACTGATCCGTTTATTCCCACTCAATCGTTCCCGGCGGTTTACCGGTAATGTCATAAACCACGCGTGAAATACCATCAATTTCATTGACGATACGACGGCATACCAGATCCAGGAAGTCATACGGCAAATGTGCCCAGCGAGCCGTCATGAAATCAATGGTTTCTACCGCGCGCAATGAGACAACGTATTGATAACGCCGGCCATCCCCTGTCACACCCACAGACTTAACAGGCAGGAACACGGTGAACGCTTGTGAGACACCGTGATATAAATCGTGTTTGAATAACTCTTCAATAAAGATGTGATCGGCTAAACGCAGAAGATCTGCATATTCCTTTTTCACTTCACCTAAAATACGCACACCCAGACCCGGCCCTGGGAAAGGGTGACGATAAACCATTTCATGTGGCAAGCCTAATTCAACACCCAGCTTGCGCACCTCATCCTTAAATAACTCACGCAATGGTTCACACAGTTTCAGCTTCATGTAATCCGGCAAACCACCCACATTGTGATGTGATTTAATTAAATGTGCTTTACCGGTTTTAGCGCCGGCCGACTCAATTACATCCGGATAAATAGTACCCTGCGCCAGCCATTTAGCATTCTTTAATTTATTGGATTCTTCTTCAAAAATATCAACAAACAGATTGCCAATAATTTTGCGTTTTTTCTCAGGATCATTCTCGCCTTTTAATGCATCTAGAAAACGTGCTTCAGCATCCACTCGGATGACTTTCACACCCATATTTTTAGCGAAGGTTGCCATTACCTGATCGCCTTCTTTATAACGCAGTAAACCGTTATCGACAAAAACACAAGTCAGCTGATGACCAATCGCTTTATGCAATAAAGCCGCCACCACCGATGAGTCAACCCCGCCCGATAAACCTAAGACAACCTCGTCACTACCAACATCTTTACGGATGGTTTCAATAGCATTTTCCGCAATATTGCTTGCATTCCATAATGACTCACATCCACAAACACCATGAACAAAACGTTCAATGATTCGCTGACCTTGTAGTGTGTGAGTTACCTCTGGATGAAACTGTACGCCATAGAAATTCTTCTCTTCATTGGCGATGCCGGCAATCGGTGCAGAATCGGTTGATGCCATTAGTTTAAAGCCAGCCGGTAATTCGGTGACGTGATCGCCGTGACTCATCCAGACATCAAGCAAGCCGTAACCTTCTTCGGTCACTTCGTCTTCAATATCTTTTAATAATGCTGTGTGACCTCGGGCACGAACTTTAGCAAAGCCGTATTCATGCTGATCTGCATTTTCAACTTTACCGCCCAGTTGAGCCGCCATGGTTTGCATGCCATAGCAAATACCCAATACCGGCACACCCAGTTCAAAAACAATCTGCGGCGCTACCGGTGCATCTTCACCGATGGTGCTTTCCGGTCCACCCGATAAAACAATACCGCTCGGTTTAAAGTTTTTAACATCCTCATCGCTAATATCCCAGGCATATAATTCACAGTAAACACCCGCTTCACGAATGCGACGGGCAATCAGCTGGGTGTATTGAGAACCAAAATCGAGTATTAAAATGCGATCATCATGGATATTTGTTTGAGTCATGGATTACCTGATTTGCTAAAAGTAAAAGCAATATTAAAAGAGAATTAAATTAAAACGCAGCCCGAAGGCTGCGCTACAAGTTACTACAATTAAGATTCAATACGATAATTGGGGGCTTCTTTGGTGATGGTCACATCATGCACATGTGATTCACGCATACCAGCCGAAGACACTTTGACGAATTCGGGCTTCGTGCGCATTTCTTCCATGTTTTTACAGCCGACATAACCCATACTCGAACGTACGCCACCCATTAGCTGATGCACAATATTCACCATCAGACCTTTATAGGCAACACGGCCTTCGATACCTTCAGGCACCAGCTTTTCTTCGCCGTCTTTATTATCCTGAAAATAACGATCACTGGAGCCCTGCGCCATGGCACCTAAAGAGCCCATGCCACGGTATGACTTATACGAACGTCCCTGAAACAGTTCAATCTCGCCCGGGGCTTCTTCAGTGCCGGCAAACATACTCCCCACCATGATGCTATAAGCACCGGCAGCCAGTGCTTTTGCCATATCACCGGAGAAACGCACACCACCATCAGCAATTAACGGCACCCCAGTGCCTTGTAAAGCCAAGGCAACATTATCAATCGCAGAAATTTGTGGTACACCAACACCAGCCACAATACGGGTAGTACAAATTGAGCCCGGGCCAATGCCAACCTTAACCGCATCAGCACCTGCAGCCACCAGATCAAGCGCCGCCTGACCAGTAGCAATATTGCCACCGATCACCTGTACCTGAGGGAAGTTTTCTTTAACCCACTTCACCCGATCGATAACGCCTTGTGAATGACCATGAGCCGTATCTACCACAATCACGTCTACACTTTCTGCTACCAGTGCCTTTACACGCTCCTCTGTATCCGCACCGGTACCGACTGCTGCACCAACACGTAAACGACCCTGCTCGTCTTTACAGGCATAGGGGAAATCATCCGATTTCTGGATATCTTTAACGGTAACCATGCCACGCAGGGCAAATTTATCATTCACTACCAGTACTTTTTCAATACGGTGCTTGTGTAATAGTGCAGCCACTTCTTCACGGCTGGCACCTTCCGATACAGTCACCAGCTTATCTTTTGGTGTCATGATCGATGAAACCTGATTATCCAGCTGCGTTTCAAAGCGCATATCACGGCTGGTGACAATACCAACCAGCTCTTCACCATCGACGACAGGCACTCCAGATATCTTATATTCCTGAGTAATAGCCAGTACATCGCGGATAGAAGCCGACGAATCAACCGTAATCGGCTCAACAATAACCCCACTTTCATATTTCTTTACATGACGAACCTCAGCAGCCTGCTGTGCCGGTGTCATATTTTTATGGATGATACCGATCCCGCCCTCCTGCGCCAGAGCAATGGCCAGTCTGGACTCGGTGACCGTATCCATTGCTGCTGATAGCAGCGGAATATTCATCCTGATCTTCTTGGTCAGCTGAGTGGCCAAATCAACTTCTTTAGGCACAACAGTAGAATGAGCTGGAATCAGTAAAACATCGTCAAAGGTAAGAGCATCCTGAACAATTCGCATGGCTATCCCGCGTATATTATAAAATCCTTTAATTATAGAATTAACCCGTTAAAAGGTAAATAATAAAAAATGATTTTACTTTCGAGTCAACTTCGTTAGAATCAAGTGGCCGGATATTTAAAAATATAAGAACGGCGTTTAAGAAAGGCAGGTTAATTAATAACTTAATAACTTATTAACTTCTAATAATGCCAAATTATTATTTCAAAACCAGTATGTGAGGAGTTCCAATGATTCAAAAAGCTACGTTAGCTGGTATCATCTTAGCAGGCTTAGTAGGCCTAAGTGGTTGCAGTGCGGCTAAAGTTGGCATGTACAACGCCGATGAAGCAGGTTACAAAATGGCACTTGCAGATACTACTGCAACAGTCGATAAAGCAAAGAAAGCCGGTGCTGAATGGCGCGACATTCGCTGGCCTAACCCTGTGAAAAAAGATGGTTCAATCAATAAGAAAAAAGCCAAATCTCATGCTAAAACCCTGTTTGGTAAAGCAGAGAAAGCTGCAAAAGAAGGCGATTTTACAACAGCTATTAAGCTGCTGAACAAAGCCGCTAAGCAAGCAGAAGTTGGCATGCAACAAGCTGAAAGTCAGAAAAATGCAGGCCCTCACTCTTAAGTGTCGCTTAAATTTTTCTAAAAAAGCCGGGCTTGCCCGGCTTTTTTATGCCGACAAACTATATACTAGCCCTCTTTCTCTAAAAATTAATTTAAGCAGTATTCATGGCATTACCTTCAGAAGACCGCATTCCTCTCAGCATTAGCCAGCTCAATAACATGGTGAAAGATCTGCTTGAGAACAATCTACCGCCGCTGTGGATTGAGGGTGAAATTTCAAATTTTGCCAAACCGGCTTCTGGTCACATGTATTTCAGCCTTAAGGACTCAAGTTGTCAGGTCCGCGCTGTTATGTTTCGGAACCGCAATATGTTGCTGGATTTTAAGCCAGAGAATGGTAGCCACGTTCTGGCAAAAGTTCGTATTGGGTTTTACGAAGCCCGGGGGGAATTCCAGCTACTGGTGGATCGCCTTGAGGAAATAGGTGATGGTCAGCTTCAACAACAATTTGAGCATTTAAAGAAAAAGCTGGTCACAGAAGGCTTATTTGACGAGAGCAATAAGCAAGAACCACCCACGCTCCCCAGCAGAATTGGTGTTATCACCTCACCCACAGGTGCTGCTATACGCGATGTATTAAGCGTCTTAGAGCGCCGCTTCCCTGCCATCCCGGTAACCATCTACCCTGTCCCGGTACAAGGTACCGATGCAGCCTCTAAAATCGCTCAGATGATTCATAAGGCCTCTGAGCATAAGCTGTGCGATGTATTATTACTGGTTCGTGGTGGTGGCTCACTGGAAGACTTATGGTCGTTCAATGAAGAAGCGGTTGCCAGAGCAATCGTAGCCTGTCATATACCCATTGTGACCGGGATCGGCCATGAAACCGATACCACTATAGCTGATTTTGCGGCGGATGTTAGAGCGCCAACTCCCAGCGCAGCCGCTGAACTGGTAACGCCCGATCAGTCCAGCTACCTTCAAAGTTATGATTACTACACTGACCGCCTTCTGCAATTAATGCAGCAGCACTTTCAACAACGACAACAACAATTGAACTGGCTCGGGCAGCGACTTAAACAACAGCATCCTCGATCACGACTAGCACAGCTTAAAAACAGACGCATAGACCTTGATAAACGCTTGTTTAACGTCTGGAAAAACCGGCTTTTAAGCAAACAGTCTGCTTTAAGGCTTAAACTCAGCCATTTACATCAGCACACACCGGCTAGTTTAGTATCTCAAAAGCGTCAGCAGCTACAGGCGATGATCGAGCGGCTAAAACAGTCAAATATTAACCAACAGCGAATCAAGCAACATAAACTGGCTTCATCAGCGCGCACACTCAATGCGCTGAGCCCTTTGCAGACACTAGCCAGAGGCTATGCAATCGTTAATCGACTGCAGGATACCAATAACATCGTCTCTAGCCAGCAATTAGCGGTTGATGATATTCTCAAAATTCATTTCCACTCCGGTGCGATTCGCTCACGAGTTATCGAGCTAGATCCCGATAAATAAAGCGGTGAATTTATGGGAACTTTAAGCGGCTTTCTATTTTAATATATGCTACCTTTAGGCCTTATATAAAAACAAAAAACTTGCAATGCGCGCAACTATTTGTTAAAAACTCGCGCTTCTTTATTGACATAGCTATCACGGAGTATCGCAATGGCTGACGATTCATCAACTCGCTTCAATTCCATCGAACCATACAAGGAAAAGAAAGGCGAGGAATACATGAATGAAAACCAGATTGAGCATTTCACTGTAATCCTCAATAACTGGAAAGATGAATTAATGCATGAAGTTGACCGCACGGTCCATCACATGAAAGATGATGCAGCTAATTTTCCGGATCCTGCTGACCGGGCATCTCAGGAAGAGGAATTCAGTCTGGAGCTTCGCACACGTGACCGCGAAAGAAAACTGATCAAGAAAATCGATAAGACACTGGAAGAAATCAGCTCTGGTGATTACGGCTACTGTGAAACTTGCGGTATTGAGATCGGTATTCGTCGTCTTGAAGCAAGACCAACGGCGACTCAGTGCATTGACTGCAAGAGTCTCGATGAAATTCGCGAAAAGCAAATCAGAGGCTAATTTCCTCAAGTGTCTCTGTCAATTTAAAAAAGCCGAACTGTCGGCTTTTTTATTACCATGACTAAAGCTAAACACCAATACAGAGGGCGCTTTGCCCCTTCCCCCAGCGGTAAATTACATTTCGGCTCCTTAGTCGCTGCTATGGGCAGCTACCTGCAAGCTAAATCTCAACAGGGCCAGTGGCTGGTCAGGATTGAGGACATTGATCAAACCAGAACAATACCAGGCTCAGCCGACCTTATTCTCTCGACACTCGATAAGCTTGGCTTTGAATGGGATAAAGAGGTTTTATACCAGAGCAACCGAACTGAGCACTACCAGTATTACTTGCAACAGCTAAAAGAAAAAGGCTTGATTTACGCCTGTGACTGTAGCCGCAGTAAGCTCAGGCTGGAAACATCCAGCCCTGTTTACTCCGGCCATTGTCGTAAAAAAACAATCTCAGCCAGCTCCCCCCGTGCATTAAGATGCCTGACCACAACTGAAACAGTTATATTCAACGACAAGATTCAGGGAACCTATTCAGTCGATATTGAGCGTGAGTGCGGTGACTTCATTGTTAAGCGGCGTGACGGTTTCTTTGCCTATCAACTGGCCGTCGTTGTAGACGACGCAGAGCAAGGTATCAGCGAGGTCATTAGAGGTGCCGACTTACTAAGTTCGACACCACAGCAAATCTATTTACAGCAGCAGCTCGGTTTTACTACCTCAGCTTATGGTCATCTGCCCATTGCAATGTACGATAATGGTCGCAAACTGAGCAAGTCACATCAAGATTTATCGCTAGAACAGCAAAGCACTGTTGAAATAATGACCAAGGCACTTACTTTTTTGAATCAGTCACCACCACAAGACCTTGCTCTGGCTCCACTTCATGAGTTCTGGCAATGGGCACTTCAACACTGGGATATAGATAGTATAAAAGCCAGTCAACAGGCATCTTTTAATATATAACTACAATCACTATGCTAATGCCTTCCTGCTATTGAAGCAATTAACATGACACAGTATGCTTATAGTATAATTAAAAATTATACATTTGAGGATTTTCGCACAATGAGTTCAGACAACATTGAATCGGTTTTAATCGAAAACCGTCAATTTTCGCCTAATGATGACTTTATCAGTCAAGCCCGTATCAATGCAGAAAAAATGACTGCTTTGCACCAGCAAGCCAACGATGATTACACCGGCTTCTGGGCTCAACAAGCCAATGAAATGCTAGACTGGCACAAACCCTTTAATAATGTTTTAGATGAGTCTAATGCGCCTCACTTTAAATGGTTTGATGATGGTGAATTAAACGTTTCATTCAACTGCATCGACAGACATTTAACCGATAAAGCAGACAAAAACGCCATCATCTTTGAAGGTGAGCGGGGTGATGTCAGCTTTATCACCTACCGGGACCTTCATCAGCGCGTATCACGCTTTGCCAATGCGCTTAAAAATAAAGGTGTTACTGCTGGCGACCGTGTCGTCATCTACATGCCAATGACACCAGAGGCCGTCATTGCCATGCAAGCCTGCGCCCGTATCGGTGCCATTCACTCAGTGGTATTTGGCGGCTTCTCTGCAGAGGCACTTCGCGACCGCATTAATGATGCCGGTGCAAAAATGTTAATTACCGCCGATGGCGGACACCGTGGTGGCAAAATTGTTGGACTGAAAGCCGCAGCGGATCAGGCACTCGATTCAGCCGACGGTTGCCCTTGCATAGAAACGGTCATTGTTTATCAGCGCACTAAACATGACATTGAGATGAAAGACGGCAGAGATATCTGGTGGCACGATGCGATTCAGGATCAAACCGACCAATGCGAGCCAACATGGGTTAATTCAGAGCACCCTTTGTTTTTACTGTATACATCTGGCTCCACCGGTAAACCCAAAGGTATCCAGCATTCCAGCGCAGGCTACTTATTAGGCGCTGCCGTTACTAATAACTGGGTTTTTGACCTAAAAGATAACGACGTTTTCTGGTGTACTGCAGACGTGGGCTGGATTACCGGTCACACCTATGTCGCTTATGGGCCGTTAGCGTTAGGCTCAACCATTGTTATCTATGAAGGCGCACCAACCGTACCTGACGCGGGTCGTTTCTGGAAAATGGTTGAAGATCATAAAGTCACTGTTTTTTACACTGCACCGACCGCTATCAGGGCATTAATGAAACAAGGTGATGAATACCCGAATGCCTATGATCTTTCATCACTTCGCTTACTGGGTACTGTGGGCGAACCAATTAATCCTGAAGCCTGGATGTGGTATCACACCGTCATTGGTAAAGAGCGCTGCCCGATTGTTGATACCTGGTGGCAAACTGAGACCGGCTGCAACATGATCGCACCATTACCCGGAGCCATGTTTACTAAACCAGGTTCCTGTACAAAAGCCCTGCCCGGCATCATGGCTGATGTAGTGGATGAAGATGGCAATAGCATCAGCGAAGCCAACAAAGGTGGCTATCTGGTTATTACCAAGCCATTCCCGTCCATGCTAAGAACCATCTGGGGTGATGACCAGCGATACAAAGAAACCTATTACCCTAAATTTGATGGTCGCTTCTATCTGGCTGGTGACAGCGCACGCAGAGATGCGGATGGCTACTTCTGGATCATGGGCCGCATCGATGATGTATTGAATGTATCTGGCCACCGTTTAGGCACAATGGAGATAGAATCGGCACTGGTTGCACATGAACTGGTTTCTGAAGCCGCAGTCGTCGGAAAACCACACGACATAAAAGGTGAGTCTATCTTTGCCTATGTTGTACTCAAGGGCAAACGACCTGCAGGTGGTGTTGATGATGAGGTTACTCAAACACTCAGAAACTGGGTTGGCGAGCAGATTGGCGCCATCGCTAAACCGGATGAGATTCGTTATGCGGACAACCTGCCTAAAACCCGCTCTGGTAAGATAATGCGCCGGCTGTTACGGACAATCGCCAAGGGTGAAGAAATTACATCAGATACCTCCACCCTTGAAGATGAAAGCATACTGAATCAGCTACAGGGAAAAGCCTGATTAACTAATGCTTGATAACATGAAAAAGGATTTTCAAATAACGGTGCCTGCACCAGCCCTTCTGGCTGGTGCAGCATTATTTATTATATTTATAACACTGTACTGGAAGAGTGCCAGCGATCTGGTCGCAATCTGGAATAATAATAAAACCTACTCTCATGGCTTTATTATTCCACTGATAACATTCTATTTAATTTCCCAGCAAAATAAAAAACTTTCCGGAATTTCCATCATCCCGGCTCCGGCTTTACTGATCCCTTTAGCCATTATTCTGGTTATCTGGTTACTAGCATCAGTAACGGATACGAAAACCGTCGAACTAACGCTATTGCCAGCTATATTTATTTTCTCCTACAGCTGCATTATAGGATTTAAGGCAAGCAAACCAATTATTGCTCCATTATTACTGCTGATGCTTGCAGTCCCTGCATGGAGCTTACTAATCCCGACTTTACAAACTCTCGCTGTTACAGTTAATGAATTTTCACTTAATCTGGTCGGAATTCCTACTTTTATTCAAGGAACACAGGTAACCATACCTGGCGGAACATTCGTGATCGAAGGAGGTTGTAGCGGCATACGCTACCTCGTTGTCACTATTGCACTTTGTAGTTATTTCTCACTGGTAAACTTTACAAGATACTCTTCAAGCATTCTTTTTTTAGTTTTATCACTACTATTCCCTATCTTACTAAACTGGATACGAATATATATAATCATCTTAATTGGACATTATAGTAATATGCAAAGTCCTTTAGTAAGTGACCATGATACCTTCGGCTGGATTTTGTATGGCGTAAGTTTAATTCCGCTGTTTTATATTGGACAAAAAATCACAAAACACGAGAAACCATCACCGGCATTGACCCCGTCAACAGCCAAAAAAACAACAATACAAAAGCAAAATATTTTTATAATCCTTACTTTAGCATTACTAGCCACTGCAGCAGCTTCAAACCATTATATCAATAACAAAAAACTGACCGCTTTAACAACCCTTACAACACCTAAGGCAGCATCTCCCTGGCTAGGACCTATACATTTTAATAAATGGCATCCGAACTATAAAGGAGCCAGCCTGGAGAATAACGTTATTTACGTTGGCTCGGGTGACGTATCAGATATAGCTTTGCATATTTATTACTATGGAAAACAAACCCAGGACAATGAATTGATCAATGAGTTAAATACAATTACAGATAATCACCATTTAAAATCAACTCGAGTCATATTAATTGATGATTTTAAAATTATCGAGAGCATCATTTCGACCAAGGAGAAAAACGATCGTATCGTATGGCACTGGTATCATGTCAACAACAAAAACACTACCAGTCGTGGCGCCGCGAAACTGCTTTACCTACAGGAGCTTATTAAAGGAAGCACATCATCATCCTTGATTTCATTAAGTTCCGAATGTACAGAAAGATGTGAAAATAAAAGAAAACAATTAAAATATTTCTTAAAAAAACATAAAAGAAATATTATTAGTTCAGTTACAAATTAAAAGGGACAACTCATATGAAAGCAAGCTACAGAAATTGCATAAGAACAATACTCATATGTCTATTATTTGTCTTATCTTCGTGCGGTGATAATAAGCCAGAGATCAAAGTACAGGATCACCTTGATCTTGCCCAGCTCTACCTTAAACAGGGATCATTTAAGGCCAGCATTATAGAGGGAAAGAACGCACTTCAGCTCGAACCAGACAACACCGAAGCGCTTACTTTAATGTCTACCGTACTATTAAAACTAAATGAAGGAAGCACTGCAAACAGTCTAATTAACAAAGCAATTGACCTTGATAAAGAAAATGAAAACTTAAAACTCTTGCTTACCAAGGCACTAATCCTTCAAGGAAAACGATTTTCGGCACAAAGCACCTTAGACAACATAAACCCTGAAGGCATCAATGACAAAAGTGAATACGAAAAATTAAATGCCGATTTGTTATTAATATCAGGCAAACATAATGAAGCTAAAAGATGGTATATGAAAGCCATAAAATCAAACAGCGATAACGTTGATGCCATTATTGGTGCCGCCAGAACCTCTTTAATTTTACAGCAAATTGACGACACAAATAAATACACCACTCTAGCAATAGAAACCGCTCCTACCAATATAAACGCCATGCTATGGCAGGCTCGAGTATTTATGGTACAAAAGAGATATGTAGATGCAGAGAACATTCTCTCCAGATCCATGATTGAACTTGAAAGATACGACATTTTAACAGCGGACAAATACTCTGCCATCAATATGCTTGCTAAAGCGCTTGTTGCTCAGGGTAAAATTGAAGAGTCATTCACCTATAGCAACTATCTTGCAAAATCACGCCCGGGACTAATTCAGGCATCAGTCAAGGAAGCTTTCAGTCTTATTTCTAATCATGGCGATCTAAATGCAGCCGAAAAAGCCTTTCAAGATATACTAAAGCAGGCTCCTAAACATAAATCAAGCGGTATAATGCTTGGATTAATAAACTATGAAAAAGGGGACTACACTCAGGCTGAAGACTACCTAAGCGAATTCGCCAATGATGAAAACAGTCCGTTACGAAGCAAGAAAACTCTGGCCTTAACAAAAATAAAACTTAATAAAATCGATGACGCTATTGAAATCATAAACGAGGTAATGCTACACACAAAAGACGATGCTGATCTACATGCCCTACTTGGATTTGCATATCTGGCATCTAAAGATGCAACAAGGAGTATTATAGAATTAAAAAAAGCTATTAAACTAAATAGAAATAACTCCCTTTACCACACTCACCTTGCCAGAGCACACCTATTAAATAATGATACCGTAAACGCATTGAAATCAGCCACCACAGCTCTTAAGATCAAGCCAAATTCAAAATATGCTAAGTTAGCAATGGTTAGTTCTTACACAATAAAAAAAGATTTCAAAAATGCACGTGATTTTGTAAATAAATGGTTAAATCAATCACCTAATGATATAACACCCCTTAACGTATCGACCTCTATCGAACTTGAAACAAATAACTATGAAAAAGCGAAAATACAATTATTAAAATCACTTGCAATAGCGCCTTATGATTTATTTTCAAACTTGAATATCATTAGATTTGATATCCAGGATAATAAAATAGATAAGGCATTTGAACGACTCAGCCTTGTACTCGGAAAGCACCCTGAAAATTTGAAAGCATTAAGCCTACTCTTTAAACTTTCAATTAACAGTAAAAAAGCTGATCAAGCAACAAAAGTACTAGAAACAATAAACGACAAGCACCCGTCCTCCATTAATCCTCGTATTATTTTAGCTCAACTCTACCTCAGCACCAAACAGCCAGACAAGAGCCTTTTTATTATTGATGATATAACAAAGTTAGATAACAAAAATACCCATGCATACTTTTTAAAAGCAAAAGCACTACTAGCTAAAAACGATATTAAGCAAGCCGTTGCTACCTATTTATTACTGGCCTCTCTCGCACCAAAAGACCCTGAGGCATACTCACATCTGGGACACCTGTACCTTGCGAAAAAAGACTTGAACAAGGCTATAGATTACACAACCAGGGCCTTATCGATCCAAAATGACTATATACCTGCTCAAATACTAATGGCGAAAATTAGTATTAGTAAAAATGATTCAGCAACTGCTCTGAAGTCAATTGACTTACTCAAGCACCTCACTCCTGACTCACATTTTCCTCACGAATTAGAGGCCGACCTATACTTACAAGCTAAAGACTATATTGATGCACTAGCAAGCCTACAGCAGGCATGGAACAAAAGTAAAAATATAACGTTAGCTAATAAGATTTTATTAACCTCTAAACTCTCAAATAAAAATGACACTGCCCTTTTCGCATGGGATGAATTAGCACTTGAAAACAAAGACGACTTAAAGATTCAAATGTCATATTCACTAGCATTGCAGAACGAAAACCTCATCAAAAAGGCACAGACGGTGCTTGAATCTCAACTTATAAAGTTCCCAAATAATGCCATCATCCTTAACAATTTAGCTAACTGCTACCTAGAGAATGATGATAAACGAGCTCTTGAGACTGCAAAATTAGCCCTTCTAAACCTGCCTGACAGCCCTGCTATTCAGGATACACTTGGTTTAATATATACAGAACAGCATAAGAACTATGAGAAAGGCATCCCACTACTAAAGCATGCATACAGCTCAACATCTTCAGATATAATCAAGCAACACTTAATAAAAGCATTAGCAGATTCAGGTAATATGCTCGAGGCCAACCAGCTAAGAAGTCAGTAGCACAGTACAGGCTTTATACTGCACTCCCGTAAGAGAGCCTGCTTAATATACACTTCATATTCATTGCTGATAAAAGCACACACTAATCGACAGTATTTAATTCAATACTGTCGATTAGCAATCATTCTTTACTATATATTCTATATTATTATTTTTCTAATACTCTTAATCGATCTGACTTGCTATTGTTGTGTTTTAAGAAAAGCAAGTTAATTTTATTCAAAATAAATGTAGGTTATTGAAAAAAGAAAAGATAATAATGACACGCATTCTGCGTGTACAAAAATAGCAACACAATATATGATTCAAAAAATAATAGAGAACATTACAACGACTGGCCCAAGTATCGTAACCGCTGAAACAGACCAGTCAACAGATTCAAGTGATTCTTTTGGGAAAATTAGCAGTTCTTTTAATAACATTGTCATCGAATTAGCTGTAATGCTAGTTCCCAAACGTTTAAATATATGATCTTACAACTGATCGTAGCATTGAACTTTTATCGGTTCAGATAGCAATGGCGACATAATTCTTGTGGCCATATTAGCTACAGATGAAGTTAACTTAACCTTTCTGCTACTGGTACTTTCTTTTCAAACAATATATCCAACGTCAATCACGGAACCAACTCAGAACGTTTTACTCATACACTAATCTGAATTTTGATAGTGCCGGCCATATGGTTGCAGTTCAGTGGGTTGATGATACGATCCAAATAGGTAATTCCAGTCCTGGTACGTAATCAGCCAGTATGTATATTCTGGACTGAGAAGATATTGTAAGTGGCAACAATGACAATAACGACTTTGTAGTCCCGATAGAATCTGTAAACCCAGTATCAGTGCCATCGATCTTTTTTTATTGGTCTTGGTTTACTAGGTTTAACTTTCTCCAATCATAGTCTTAAATCTTGATATTTAATTAGCCAAAAAAACCGCTCTCTATAGCGTTTTTTTGTTATAATTGCCACAATAGAACAATAACAATTAGATAACCTATGGATCAAAGCATTAGTTTAATCAGTTATTACTCTGCAGCCATTCTTTACTTTGCGCTTTTTATTCGCTCATTACCTAACATCACCACTGGTATTTCTAATAAACTAATTGCACTAGCTGCTTTTTCAACTTCTTTCTGGTTTCTGGTACTTGCCACTCAGCTACAATACGACGTACTCGATGTTGTTGTATATCAGTCACTCGAAATTATTAAATATGCAACTTGGATAGCTCTTTTATTATCAGTTCTATATACCGCCAGCCATCAAAATCTTACAAGAAATAAAATTTTACTCTCGCTAACAATTGCAGCATTTTCAATCAATGTTGTTTTGCTTTCAGTAACTATCACGCGGCCATTTTTTTCAGTTGAAAGCCTTAGTTTCATATATGGTACAAAATTCTATTTACTCTGTTTAACAGCTGTATCAATTCTGGGGCTCGCGCTTGTTGAGCAAGTCATGCGAAACACGCACAGGGACCGGCTTTGGAATATAAAGTTTCTATGTCTCGCTACAGGCAGTATGTTTGCCTATGATTTTTTTATGTTTAGCGACGCTTTATTATTTAATAAAATTGAAGAGTCACTATTAGTATCACGCGGATTTATTCAAATTTTTATTGTTCCCCTGTTATTTATTACCATTTCAAGAAATCCCGTCTGGCGCCTGGAACTCAATGTATCTAGGCGAGTTGTTTTTCATACAGGCGCACTCGCTATATCCGGCATATATCTCGTCTTAATGGCGACAGCAGGCTACTATATCAAAGCCACTGGCGGAGAATGGGGAAGTTTACTACAAACTATTTTTTTCATTGGTTCGATCCTAGCATTTTTTATCCTGATTATGTCCCGGCAGATGAGAGCCAGACTCATTGTCTATATCAGCCGACATTTCTTCCGTTATCATTATGACTATCGACATGAATGGGTTTCGATGACCAAGGCACTATTCATACAAAATCAGGATGATAAATTAGCCTATCGGGCACTGCGCCAGATCAGTTCTATGGTCAATAGTACAGGTGGCGGAATATGGCTTAAGAATGAAGGTGGTATTTATATATACACTGAAGACTATCATGCTAACTGGGCTCACTTGCAGCCTAATATTGACGAACAGGACTTTTTGTTATATTTACGGGAAAAAAACTGGATCATTAACATTGATGAATATAAAGAGGATAATAAGCACTACCCCGGACTTGTTCTACCGAATACTATTTTGTCTCTCTCTAATGCCTGGCTCATTCTACCTCTCAACATCCAGACAAGTCTTGTAGGCTTTATTACACTATCACACTCACATGCTAATATAGAGTTTAACTGGGAAGACTACGATATTCTAAAGATATCTGGTCATCAGGCAGCAAGTGCACTGGCCCAGATGCTGGACAGTGAGGCACTTGCTAACTCCAGACAGTTTGAAGCCTATAACCAAATGTCTGCTTTTGTAATACATGATATTAAGACTGTGGTATCACAGCTATCATTACTAGGTAAAAATGCAAAGCAGCATAAAAACAACCCCGCGTTCATTGATGACATGATTTCAACAACCGAACACAGTGTCAGTAAAATGCAAAGTTTACTAAAACAATTAAAGCGCGAGACCGCTAAAAATGAAACCCATGAACTTGATTTAGAAAAGCTATTATTGAGTCTTATTCAGGAACATAATAACAACAAGCCGGTACCTAAGATCACACAGTTTCCATCTAACAGGTTAATTATTAATGTTTCACAGGAACAAATTCTTTCTGCCATCACTCATATCATAAAAAATGCACAAGAAGCGACATCTGATGATGGATACATTAATATAGCGGTAGAGAAAAAAAACCACACTGTTCTAATAAATATAATTGATAATGGATGCGGCATGGATCAGTCATTTATTAAAAACAGTCTGTTTAAGCCATTTAGCAGTACTAAAGGACTATCAGGCATGGGCATAGGCGTTTATCAGTGCAGGCAATACATACGCGCTGCTGAAGGCGACATTAGTGTTGAAAGCCATTTAGGCCAAGGTACAACATTTACCATAACATTGCCGATTTACAAGCAGGAATGAATTGTGAAAGTAGAAAAACGTACACTTTTAGTAATCGAGGATGATCCTGGACTGCAAAGCCAGATGAAGTGGTGTTTCAATGATGACATAGAAGTTATCATCGCCCACGATAATAAATCTGCGTTAACAGCACTGCGACGATATGAGCCTGCCGTTGTCACACTTGACTTAGGCCTTCCACCAGATCCTGGCGGCTCCGCTGAAGGGTTTAAATTACTGGAAGAAATCTTAACTCTGGCTCCGAATACGAAAATTATTATTATTACCGGTCGGGAAGAAAAAGAAAACGCCGTAAAAGCGATCGGAATGGGGGCCTATGACTTTTATCAAAAACCGGTTGATGCCGATACACTATCATTTGTAGTAGACCGCGCATTTATCCTGGCAAGACTTGAGCAGAAAACTCGCGAGTATGAGAAAAGCAAAGCTCATAATAATAACTTTGGAATCATTACATCAAGCCCCGAAATGCTCAATATCATTCAAATGATTGAGAAAGTAGCCCCTTCGGATATTTCTACCCTCATCTTAGGCAAAACAGGTACCGGCAAGGAATTAATCGCCAGAGCACTACATACTGCCAGTAACCGCTCGGATGCACCGTTTTCTGCCATTAACTGCGCTGCTATCCCGGAAAACCTTCTTGAAAGCGAACTATTTGGCCATGAAAAAGGCGCGTTTACCGGCGCCAACGCCTTAAAAAAGGGAAAGATTGAAGTCACTGATAAAGGCACACTATTTCTTGACGAAATTGGCGACATGCCTCCGGCCTTACAGGCAAAATTACTTCGTTTCCTGCAGGAACGGAAAATTGAGCGCGTCGGTGGCACACAGGAAATCCCTATCGATGTTAGGATTGTCTGTGCCACACATCAAGATCTGCGCCACCTGATAACTGAAGGTCTGTTCCGTGAAGATCTGTTTTATCGGCTCAGTGAAATCATTATCGATGTACCATCACTGCGAGAGCGGCAAGGTGACTCAATCATCATAGCTAATGCATTATTAGAGTCCATTGCAACCAGTCAGGGCACAACCAAGAAACGCTTTAATGATGAAGCCTTAAAAGCCGTTGAGCAACACTCATGGCCGGGTAATGTACGCGAGCTAGTCAATAAAATCAAACGCGCTGTCATTATGTCAAATGGACAGTATATTACAGCTGAAGATCTCGATCTTGACACTGATAATAACGAGGAGCTAATGCCATTTAATTTAAGAGAAGTGCGTGCTGATGCAGAAAGACATGCCATCTTAAGAGCCCTTAATCACTGCCACGGTAAAATAGCGCAAACATCACGGCTACTTGGCGTGACACGCCCCACCCTATACTCACTGTTAGAAAAATATGATATCCAGGTAAAACAAAAGGAACAGCTGAATTCTTAAACGAAAATAATAAACAAAAAAAAGAGGCCTATGGCCTCTTTTTTTTAACTAACTGAATGAGACTGAATTATGCTTCTGCAGTTTCATTTACAGCTTTCATGCTTAATCGAATACGACCTTGCTTATCAATTTCAAGAACTTTAACCTGAACGGTCTCACCTTCTTTCAATTTATCAGTTACCGATTCAACACGCTCTTCACTGATTTGAGAAATATGAACCAGACCATCTTTACCTGGTAAAATCTCTACAAATGCGCCAAAGTCCATGATCTTCTTAACTGTACCGTTATAGACTTTTCCTACTTCAGCATCTGACGTGATCTGCTCAATACGAATTCTGGCCTCTTCGGCAGCAGCCAGATCAGCAGAAGCAATTTTCACATTACCTTCATCATCAATATCAATACTGGCACCAGTTTCTTCTGTAATTGAACGAATAACCGAGCCACCTTTACCAATAACGTCACGGATCTTGTCAGGATTAATCTTGATCGTAACATAACGAGGCGCATACTCAGACATATCTGTACGAGCTTCAGAAATGACTTTATTCATTTCTTCTAGAATATACAAACGAGCAGCCTGTGCTTTTACTAAGGCCTTATCCATGATTTCACGAGTAATACCTTGGATTTTAATATCCATTTGCAATGCGTTAACACCATTTACAGTACCCGCTACTTTGAAGTCCATATCACCTAAGTGATCTTCATCACCCAGAATATCTGTTAATACAGCAAAATCGTCACCCTCTTTAATCAGACCCATTGCAATACCTGCAACCGGAGCCTTAAGAGGAACACCTGCATCCATCAGTGCCATTGATGTACCACAAACAGAAGCCATAGAACTGGAGCCGTTTGATTCTGTAATCTCTGAAACGACACGAATAACATATGGGTACTCTTCAAGCGTTGGCATACACGCCATAATACCGCGCTTAGCTAAACGGCCATGGCCAACTTCACGACGCCCTGGCGTACCAACACGACCTGCTTCACCAACAGAGAATGGCGGGAAATTATAGTGCAGCATGAACGGATCACGACGTGAACCTTCTAAAGCATCGATGATCTGAGCATCACGATCTGTACCTAGTGTAGTGACTACTAATGCCTGAGTTTCACCTCGTGTGAATAAAGCTGAGCCATGTGTACGCGGTAGAATGCCTGTACGTGCAGTGATTTGACGCACATCATCAGTACCACGGCCATCAATTCGTTTTTCACCGGCAATGATACGGCTTCGGACAATTTTACCTTCTAACTCGTGGAACACAGTGCTGATTTCATCAGCACTCCACTCATCAGATGCCAATTGAGCAATCGTAGCATCACGCACAACACCAACAGCTGCATAACGATCTAACTTGATAGCAATCTGATAAGCTTTGGTTAAATCCGCAGTTGCAAAATCAGCAATTGCCGTTTCCAGCGCTGTATTTGGCTCTGGTGCAGTCCAGTTCCAAGGGGTAACACCCACTTCCTGTGCCAGCTCGTTTATAGCTGTAATAACTGTCTGTAATTGCTCATGACCGTACATAACGGCATCCAGCATTACTTTTTCAGATAACTGATCTGCTTCTGACTCTACCATTAAGACTGCATCAGCCGTACCTGCAACAACCAGATCCAGTTTTGAATCCTCTAATTGAGCAAGAGTAGGATTAATAACATATTCTTCATTAATATAGGCAACACGGGCAGCACCAATGGGACCGTTAAATGGCGCGCCACTGATTGACAACGCAGCTGACGCACCAATTAATGCGCCTATATCAGGGTCAATTTCAGGGTTCAACGACATAACAGTTGCAATGATCTGTACTTCGTTAGTGAAACCTTCAGGGAATAATGGACGGATTGGACGATCGATAAGGCGACTAGTCAGTGTTTCTTTTTCGCTTGGACGGCCTTCACGCTTGAAGAAGCCACCCGGTATTTTACCGGCAGCGTAGGTTTTTTCCTGATAGTTGACAGTCAATGGAAAAAAGTCGCGACCTGCCACTTCTTCTTTCACTGCAACAGCAGTAACCATGACCACAGTACCGTCCATATCGACGAATACTGCACCTGATGCCTGGCGCGCAATCTCACCAGTCGTAATGGTGACTGTGTTGTCACCATATTGGAATGTTTTTGTTATAGGATTCACTGGATATTTCCTTGGTGAGGGGCTGAATTACTCATGCCCCGTTACCAGGGCTAAAACCAGCAGACAGCCCTTACAAAATTTAGCGGCGTAGCCCTAAACGAGTGATAAGGTCTTTATAACGCTCCTGGCTCTTACCTTTAAGGTAATCCAACAATTTACGGCGCTGGTTAACCAATTTTAACAAACCACGACGAGAGTGATGGTCATGTTTATGGCTTTGAAAATGACCTGTTAAGTCAGTAATACGTGCCGTTAATAAAGCCACCTGTACTTCTGGTGAGCCGGTATCATTTTCAACAGTCTGGTAAGACTTTACTACTTCCGCCTTGTTGGCGCTGGTTAATGCCATTGATTGCTCCTGGACAATTTATAGCTAATACTAATCATGAGATTTTACCATGATATTTATTCATGACAAAACAAGTTTTTGATTTTTAGACAACTTTAGCCTAAATATCTGTAAATTAATTGTATCTTCGGTAGTTTCTCATTCAATACTGGTTTTGACCTGTGTACTCATGAGACGTTTTGGCGCGACAAGTCCGACACTATTAATCTCACCGATACCTAAAAAACGCTTATCGTTATACAAACGCACCAGCCCTTTTGCCGGCGCATTTGGCACCTGAACAGGCTGTCCTAAACACATATAGTACGACAAGTCATCGTTCAGCTTTAACTCCGGCATCGTCATGATCCCTATATCCAGCGGCAAAAGTTTCTTATCCAGCTGCTGCTCTCCTTCTTCAGCTGCACGCCTCAGTTCCTCTAATGTCACCATTGGATAATCTGAAAAGCTTCCCACTTCAAGACGATGCAGTTTTGTCACATATGACACCGTATTAAGAGCTCTGGCCATATCCTCTGCCAAGGTACGGATATAAGTGCCCTTTGAACACGCGACTTTTAGCTCGACTACGCCCTGTTCAAACGACAACAGCTCTATCTCACTGATATGTATATGCCGCGATTTACGCTCGACCTCAACACCCTGACGAGCCAGATCATACAGTCGCTGACCATCATGTTTTAATGCAGAATACATCGGTGGAATTTGCTCGAGATCACCTAAGAATTCCGGGATCACCTCGTTTATTTGTTTCTCTGTGACCAAGTCATAAGACTTAGTTTCAACAATTTCACCTTCAGCATCCCCTGTGGCAGTGCGTTCACCCAGCTTAAAACTGACTTGATAAACCTTATCCGCCTCCAGTAAATACTGGGAAACTTTCGTTGCCTCGCCTAAACAGATCGGCAGCATACCTGTTGCTAACGGATCTAAACTACCAGTATGCCCGGCTTTTGCCGCATTAAATAAATGCTTAACAATCTGTAGCGCTTTATTAGAACTCATCTCTAACGGCTTATTTAATAACAAGATACCACTGACCAGTCGGCCACGAGATTTACGACGGGACATATAACACTCTACTAAAACTCTGAAATTGCCGAGAAATAATTATTCTGCAGTATCATCATCAATCAGACTTCTGTCTGCATCATCTTTACGTGCAGCATTAATAAGATCAGTCAGGTGGGCGCCTCGTTCTATGCTCTCATCGTAAATAAATTTGAGCGCAGGCACTATACGAGCCGTTATGACTGCCGCCAGTTTTTTTCTGAGAAAACCGGAGGCTCGATTTAAGGCTTGTATAGTTTCAGTTTTATCCGCCGAATCCATCACAGAGCAATAAATCGTAGCATGGCTTAAATCACGGCTAAGTTTTATGGCCGTAAGAGATACCATAGACACACGTGGGTCTTTCACTTCGTTTAATATGAGCGTCGATAACTCTCTGCGAATCTGCTCACCCAAACGCTGTGTACGAGAAAAGTCTTTAGGCATTTAATGTACGTTTAACTTCAATACGATCAAAAACTTCGATCTGATCGCCAGGACGCACATCGGTATAGTTTTTCACACCAATACCGCATTCAGTACCACTTCGAACTTCATTAACATCATCTTTAAATCGACGTAACGACTCAAGCTCACCTTCGTAAATAACGACATTCTCACGCAACACACGGATTGGTGAACTGCGTTTAATGGTTCCCTCGGTCACAATACTGCCTGCGATCGCACCAAATTTTGGTGATTTGAAGACATCTTTTACTTCAGCAAGACCAATAATTCTTTCTTCATATCTGACATCAAGCATGCCTGTCAGTGAGGCAGTTACCTGATCGATCAAGTCGTAAATAACACTGTAATAATGCAGATCGACTCCACGTTCTGATACCGCTCTACGCGCGGCTGAATCTGCCCTCACATTAAAACCTAAGACCACTGCATTAGATGCAGCTGCTAAAGTAACGTCTGTTTCAGTAATACCACCAACACCACTACCGACAATAATAACTGCGATTTCATCATTACTCGCTGAGAGCTTCATCAAGGAGTCACGTATAGCCTCTAATGATCCCTGCACATCAGCCTTAACCAGCACATTAAGTACTTTAACTTCGTCGGAGCCCATATTTTCAAACATAGAATCCAATTTAGCCTGTTGCTGAGCAGCAAGACGCCCATCACGCTCTTTGTGGTAGCGCATTTCAGTCACTTCACGAGCTTTACGATCATCCTCAACAACTTGTGCCTCATCACCCGCTAGCGGAGTACCTGACAAGCCTAGCACTACAACAGGAATCGAAGGTCCGGCCTCATCAACAGGCACACCATTCTCATCAAACATCGCACGAACACGACCATACTCTCTGCCGGCAATTAGAATATCGCCTTTCTTAAGCGTGCCACTCTGCACCAGCACAGTAGCCATTACACCACGACCTTTATCGAGAGAGGCTTCAATAATCGTACCGATTGCACTGCCATCTTTACGAGCTGTTAATTCGAGCAGTTCGGCCTGCAACGATATAGCTTCAAGGAGTTCTTTTACACCCTCACCACTCTTCGCTGAAACATGTGCAAATATATTCTCACCACCCCATTCTTCCGGAATGACTTCATGTGCACTTAATTCATTTTTAACGCGCTCAGGATCAGCTTGCTCTTTATCAATTTTGTTGACTGCAACAATTAAAGGCACTTTCGCCGCTTTCGCATGCTGAATCGCCTCAATTGTCTGTGGCATTACACCATCATCTGCCGCGACTACGAGAATAACGATATCGGTAGCCTGAGCACCACGAGCTCGCATTGAGGTAAACGCAGCATGCCCTGGAGTATCAAGGAATGTGATAACGCCTTTATCAGTTTCTACATGATATGCACCGATGTGCTGGGTAATACCACCTGCCTCATCACTGGTAACAGTCGTTTTGCGGATATAGTCCAGCAAAGATGTTTTGCCGTGATCAACATGCCCCATAATCGTAACCACAGGTGGGCGTGGAATTCGCTCGATACCTTCATCGTCTATATTCGATAATAATTCGGCTTCACGCTCACCTTCACTCACAGCTTTTACGGTATGTCCCATCTCTTCAGTAACGAGAATTGCCGTTTCCTGGTCAATGACCTGATTAATGGTTGCCATGACACCCATATTCATCATGACTTTGATAA
>Ga0224506_10000385_pt1 | contig 39414 bp, 33 predicted proteins | sample SF_Jan12_sed_USG_2_FD_169108 | JGI IMG/M metagenome (GOLD analysis project Ga0224506, IMG submission 169108) | Sediment microbial communities from San Francisco Bay, California, United States - SF_Jan12_sed_USGS_8_1 | ecosystem: Environmental > Aquatic > Marine > Sediment | place: USA... | reverse complement strand
AGTCGCCAAACCCACGCCCGTGCCTTTAAATTCATCACCGCCATGTAAACGTTGAAATGCGATAAATAGTTTATCTACATAAGCCATATCAAATCCCACACCATTATCTTTAATGAAAAACACCGTCTCTTGATCAATCATCTTCACACCAAATTCAATTTCAGCCTGCGCTTCTCGAGCGCTATATTTCCAAGCATTACTCAACAAATTCATTAACAAAATTTCACACAACTTCTCATCACACCAACAAGAAATATTGTCTGGTATCAACCAATTCACACGTCTTGAAGGATCGAGCTGTACGATTTCAGGAATAATTTTCTGACATAGCTGGCTTAGGTTGACCGTAGTAAAGCTCAAGTCATACCGAGTCACCCGGGATAATATGAGTAAATTGTCAATTAACTCACCCATATGCTGACTCGCTCGACGTAGACGCCACAAATAGTCTGTTGCCAGCTCATCAAAACTATCTGAATAATCTTCTAGTAGCGCCTGAGAAAATCCATCAATACTTCGCAAAGGCGCACGCAAATCATGCGAAACAGAATAACTAAATGCTTCAAGCTCTTGGTTTAAGTTGCACAGTTCCACCGTACGTTGTTCTACAAGATCTTCCAAGTGCAATTTGTAGTGTTGCAACTCAGCAAGTATTTGTTCAGATTCACTAATATCTCGCATAATTACCATAAAAACCCACTGATCGGCCAAACGAATTTTTGAAATAGCAGCGTCTAAATGAAAAACTTCACCATTTTTTCGTACACCATTGACGGGGCGTCGACTATTCATGACACGCGACTCGATGTCTGCTTGTTTAAATGTTTGCAAGTACTGCTGATGAGCTTGATGAAATGATTGTGGGATTAAAACATTGACCGATTTCCCGATCAGATCTGACTCGGAATGGCCAAATACAGTTTCTGCACCTCTATTAAAAGAAAAAATACGACCATCATCATTCAACAAGATTATCGCATCCGAGGCTAAATTTAAAAGATTGAGCAAGATCTCTCTACTCAATCCTTGTGAAGCAAGTGTTTCGACATCAACATCAATTGACATTCATTATCTCTTTTGTTGCATAACAAGCATATGTTTACATCTTCAAACAGAATGCATTTCGCAAAAAATATTTAGTCACGATGAGATACACTAGACTTTTTACAGAATAGATTACATGTACCCATACCCTCACACAAGTATATACAAATATTTTATGATCGAAATGCTCGACAAGATTTTTTACAAACAAGATGCGAAGAAAATGTACATGAAGAAAAGAAAATTTGATTTAGGATGAATAAATCTGGTACACCGAAACGAATTTAATTTTTTATAGCCTGATAAACACTTTGACCTGCCAAGATCGTTTCTTGCACCTGACCGTTAAACTCCCAGGAGTCGAATGCGGTGTTTTTACCTGCGCTCAATAATTCAGATTTTTTGCATAGCCAAGGTTTCTCAGGATCAAATATGCAAATGTCAGCAACTGCATCTAGACTTAAATGACCCAAATCCAATCCCAGAATCTGTGACGGTTGAAACGTCAAACTTGCGACTAATTGCGCAAGCGACAACTTTTTGTCATGCACTAAGCGCAAACCCAGTGGCAATAACATTTCAATAGTGCTCATGCCCGATTCGGTCTCGCTAAAGGGACCGAGCTTAGCGTCTAATTCATGCGGCTGATGATCAGAACAAACCGCACTAATAACCCCATCAGCTAAACCTGCAACCAAACCCGCTTGGTCCCGCTGACTGCGCAATGGTGGTTTAACATGACAGTCCACATTAAAATCCATTAAATCCATTTCATTCAGATGTAGATGATAAATGGTTGCATCAGCGGTAACCGGTAAACCATCGTGCTGCGCACGAGCCACCATACGCACCGCTTTTTCTGTAGATAAATGGCAGAAATGCGCACGTGCACCAGTCGCTTCGACCAGAGCCAAGTCACGTGCAACAGCAATCGTCTCGGCAATTTCTGGAATACCACTCAGGCCTAGACGTGTGCTAACCGGACCCTCATGGGCGCCGCCACTTCGACGTAACCATGGGTCTTCTGAAAATATAAATACTGTCATGTTGTGACTGGCCGCATATTCCAAAGCACGACGCATAACTAAGGTGTCTTTAACCGCTCGCAAAGCATTGCTGACACCGACACATCCTGCGTTTTTTAAGGCGAGCATTTCACAAATCTGCTGGCCTTCAAGCCCCCGCGTCATGGCACCCAAGGTGACCACCCGGGCCTTACCCGCTTGTTGTGCGCGTTGCGTGATTAACTCAACAACAGCTGGTGTATCGACAATTGGAATCGTATCAGGTGGACAGCAAATCGTTGTAACGCCACCTTTAGCTGCGGCTGCGGTTTCGCTAGCAATCGTAGCTTTATTCTCAAAACCAGGTTCACGTAAGCGTGCGCATAAATCTACAATGCCCGGCATCACAACTAAACCCTGCGCATCGATCAAACGATCAGCGCTAAAACCATGCGGCGCTTGGCCTAAGCCAACCACTTTGCCATCGGCAATAAACACATCACAAATTCCATCTTGCTGATTTTTTGCATCAACCAAATGACCACCACGAATATGCAGACGCATTATTTTGTCTCCCGTGGCGCTTGGTAACTACCCATGGCCATGGACATTACCGCCATACGCACAGCGATACCATTGGTGACTTGTCGCAAAATCAGGGAACGCTCCCCATCAGCAACACTGGATTCGATTTCAACTCCACGGTTAATCGGTCCGGGATGCATCACAACTGCATCGGCGTGAGCATAGCTAAGTTTTTCTTCGGTCAGGCCATAACAATGAAAATATTCTTCCGTACTCGGCAAAAATGCGCCGCTCATGCGTTCTTGTTGTAAGCGCAACATAATAACCACATGCACATCTTCTAAACCTTGAATCATTTCATGAAACACATGTACACCAAGCGATTCTATATCTTTTGGAATTAATGTTTTCGGTGCAATTACTCGCACACTGTTAACACCAAGTGTGGTTAGTGCATGGATTTGTGATCGCGCTACGCGTGAATGTAGAATGTCACCAACAATGGCTACATTTAGCGAGGCGAATTCCCCGAAATGCTGGCGAATAGTAAACATATCCAACATGGCTTGCGTTGGGTGCGCATGCCAACCATCCCCGGCATTAATCACACGAATATGTTGCGGTGCGTGTCGCGCAATGAAATGTGCAGCGCCGCTACGGGAATGCCTCACTACAAACATGTCGCATTGCATGGCTTCAAGATTACGCAAGGTATCGAGCAATGACTCACCCTTGGTAGTGGCAGAGGTGCTAATGTTCATATTCAGCACATCAGCCGATAATCGTTTGGCCGCAAGTTCAAATGTAGTGCGTGTACGCGTACTGTTTTCAAAAAACAAGTTAACAATCGTCTTGCCGCGTAAGAGTGGAACTTTCTTGACGGCTTGTTCACCCACGGTGGAAAAAGTTTGTGCGGTATCAAGAATATCGACGAGTACAGAACGGGGAAGACCTTCGATGGTAAGAAAATGACGAAGTTGTTTTTCGGGTGTTAATTGCAGTGTATCTCGATAGCCCATGCAATCTTTCGCTTTTGCGCTAATGCCTTTCCGGTTATGTACCGGCATCTGTGACCAACAACCGCAGTGGTGTTGGACCGGTTAATTTTACCTGTTCATGCTCACTTAACTCAACTACTTTCCCAAGCACATCGGCCTGAACGGGAAGTTCTCGACCACTACGATCAACCAAACAGGCAAGAATCACACTTGCCGGGCGACCATAATCAAATATTTCATTTAACGCAGCGCGAATGGTTCGTCCGGTGTAGAGCACATCATCAACCAAAATGATGGGTGCATCTTCCACACTGAAGGGTAACACTGAGGGTTTAACCTGAGGATGTACGCCAATTCGGGTAAAATCATCACGGTAAAAAGCAATGTTCAAAGTTCCTAATGGTGCTTCTATAGCCAAGGCTTGATGTAATTGTTCAGCCACCCATACACCACCGGTATGAATACCGATCATATAGGCTTTTTCGATACCACGATGTTGCAATAGGGCTTTTAAATCCTGCGCCATTTGCGTAATTAAGGGTTTTACTTCGATTTCTTGACTCATGATTGCTTCTGAACCGTCGACAGCCAGGTTTCTACAATAAGGGCTGCAGCTAAGGCATCAACTCCTTGGGTTATTTTTTTGTTTCCTTCTCGGCTGTTAAGCATGTCCTGAGCCTCATAAGATGTCAACCGCTCATCCACCCATACGACAGGTAAACCAAATCGTCCATGCAAGCGCTGACCAAACTTTTGTGCACGCTTGGTAGTGGATTGCACATCATTGTTTAAGCGCAAAGGCCAACCCACGAGCAACACTTGTGGCTGCCATTGGTGGATCAGTTTCTCGATTAATTTCCAATCAGGAATGCCTTGACGGGCTTGAATAATAGTCAGGGGTTGTGCGGTATAGGTAATCGTTTGTCCAACGGCCACGCCAATACGGCTTAGACCAAAATCAAAGCCTAAAACCGTTTTTATCTCCTCAGGAATGATCTGATCCACAAGTGATTAAGCGTGACCAATATCATTGGATAAGCGCGATAGGTCAACACCCAAGTGGGTAGCCGCTGCTTGCCAACGTTCGTCGACTGGCAAATCAAAAATAATATCGAGATCAGCCGGGCCACTCATCCAGGCATTCGCCATCATTTCATTTTCCAACTGTCCGGCGCCCCAACCTGCGTAACCCAATGCTACCAGAACTCGATCGGGCATATGGTTTTCACTCATGGCCAACAACATATCTTTCGAAGTGGTGACAGCAAGATCATCGGTCACTTTAAAACTTGAATCCCACTCACCCACTGGAGAGTGGATTATAAAACCACGTTCATTATCCACGGGGCCACCAAGAAATACTCGCCGATCGGTAATACGATTATCGTCTGGCCATTCAAATCCGAGTTGAGAAAACACTTCACCCAAGCTCACATCGGTTTCGCGATTAATCACGATACCCATCGCACCCCGTTCATCGTGCTGAAAAATATAAGTCACTGTGTGAAAGAAATTTGGGTCGTCTAAGGCCGGCATGGCAATTAGAAAATGATTCATTAAAGAAGTCGCTTCATTCATAGCTTAAGTATTCATGTCTATTGGTTTGGGATCAAGTGTTTTCTCAACGAGCACTTAAGTGGTGTTGACCAGAGCGATATTGCCAAGTCCGCACAATCACTAACTGATCAATGTCTTTTTTCAAAATTTCATCTGGGATAGGGGCAAATGGCGCGGCGCGGCGCACGGTTTGAATGGCTGCATCATCGAGTATACGCACGCCCGAAGATTTACGAATAACAATATCAGCGACCGTGCCATTGGGATTGATAATAACTTCTAGAACCAAACTACCCGATAAATTTCGCTTTTTCGCTTCGGCAGGAAAATATTCATTCCCCAAAGCTTCTACTTTACGCACCCATGCATGCATGTACGCGGCTTGCACATGCTCACGAGTACGTGCCGAAATATATTCACGTTTGGGCATTTTTGAATATGCTTGAATGGCGCGTCCAACCTCAACTTCCAAAGATGCGATTTCCATACTACTACTAATCAGCTGTGCCAAACTGGGACTATCCGATTCCTGTTTTTGCATTTTCTCCACATCGCTAGCATGACGATCCTCACTTTTTATTACTGTCATGACATTGCTACGCGTATCCCGTTGTTCACGCGGCGGCGTAAAAATCGGTGGCGTGGGTGAAACTATTCTTGCTTCATTACTCGGCACCAAGGGCGATAAAATCGTTTCCGGGCGCACTCGATCATCCGTGGTTCCACCTCCACTGCCTTCTTGATTCGCCTGGGCGATATATTCTGCTTCGTCGGGTGCTTTTTCAGTTTGAGTGTTTACCAGCGTGACTTCGATATGATTGCTTAAATCAGATTCTTTAAGATTTTCCATCCAGCCAAAACCAACACCGAGAATGACCACGGCATGCAAAGCGGTTGCAACGATCATGGTCAACTTCAATCGATCGCGAGAAGCTGTATGCGAGTAAAAAACCAGGCTAGCTGAACTCATGTTGTACTCTATATTTTGTAATCAACATTTGACTTAAAAACCCACTAATCAAGCCAAATACCAAAGCCGCCGTAAGAAAAACAGGTAATAAATAAAATAAACCTGGGTGAGGCACGAATAACCAATAAGCCACGACAAACTGCCCCAGACTATGAGCTAAAGCGGCTAAAATCGCCACGCCTACAGGACTCAAACCAAGCTTGCCTATATGCGATAGCAATGCCAATGCTATTAGACTCGACACCCCACCGGCTACACTTAAGATAAATCCGGGGCTTAAAAAAGTACCTAAGATCAAGCCACTAACCAAGATTCTCAAGATGCTGACCCAGGCAGCCGCTCGCCAACCAAGCAAGAAATACACGGCAATGGCGATGATATTAGCCAAGCCTGGCTTTATTCCCGGCAGAGGACTTGGAATCGCTGCCTCGATAACCGCAATACCCACGCTGAGCGCCGCCAGTTTGGCTATGCGATGATCCTCTAGACTAGGGCTTAAGCGTATACTCATTGCATTAGCTAAAAATTAATACTATCAAATGCATTCTCTTTGCCTTGCAGGTGCAACACAATTTTATTGGGCAAGCATGCCAGTGTTTCTCCCCCATGCTGCACCCAGCCTTGGCGCACACAAAACTGGCTTTGGCAAGGTGAGCTAAGAAAACGCACTCTATGGTTTTTGATTTCAATCCGCGACAGACCTAATTCGCCATGTATTTCAATGACTTGATCCTTGTCTAAATGAAAATGCTGCTCTGCTTGGTCGGCAACTTTCAGACTAAGCTGTTCCGCCACTACCTGGCCTGACCATATATTTCCATATAAAAATCCGATACCCATGCATACAATGACCAGCAGCACTTGATCGGGGCGATTTAACCCAATTCGGGGCTGAGATGAATTTTCTGCGTGCTTTGTTGCCATTTAATCCGTGCCTTCATGGCGGGGTTCATATGCACCTCGCCCTTATCATCAATCAACATGACATAACGAATACCCATTTACATGGCAATACGATGCCAGTCTTTAACTCCAGCAACAAATAATGCCGTTGCAGCGGCGTCTGCCGTAGCGGCATTTTTATGGATAACAGTGACTGATGTAACGCCTTGTGCCGGATATCCGCTGCGCGGATCGAGAATATGATGATAGCGACGATCTTCATAATCGTAATAACGCTCATAATCACCCGAGGTAAAAACACTTTCATCCTGATCAATGTTCACCGAGGCAATAATACCGTCAGCACGCGGATGTCGAATACCGACTACCCATGGTTTTTTACCTTTACTACCGATTGCGCGCAAATCTCCACCCGCATTGACAATCACATTTTTCACGCCGAGATCCTGCAAGTGCTCAATCACTTTGTCCACACCGTAACCTTTGGCGAAACCACCAAAATCTAGCAATAGATTTTGGTGTTTCCCCTTGAGCACCAAACCCTTCACTTCCACATCTGCGAGTGTCGGCATATCATTGATCAAGGCTTTGATTGCCACATCGCTCGGTGGTGGTGGCGATATATTATCCGCCACATTAAAACGCCAGAGTTTGATTAATTGCCCCATGGCAGGGTTAAATAAATTTTCACTTTGTTCTGCAAGAGGTTTAGCGGCAGCAATCAATTGTGCCGCTGATGCTGAGCTTGAGAATGAGGCCTGTAGTGGCAAGAGCTTGTTTACTCGTGCAATTGTACCCGCTTTCCAGGGATTCCAGGCCACCGACATATAAGTAAAATCATCAGTAATCGCCTGCATAGCCTGGTTGATTTGCTCATCACTGCTATCATAAAAACTAACATCGATTAAGGTTCCCATGGCATAAAGTTGTTTGTGCACAGGAGCTTGAGGGGCAGCGCAGGCGCAAATAAACCATAAACAACTTAAAAAATATAGGCGTCTCATGATAAATGCCTACCAATAGCTTTGATCAAATCACCCGCAATATCCAAACCATACAAGGCATCTAGTTCGCGAATACAAGTTGGACTGGTGACATTGACTTCAGTCAAATAATCACCGATCACATCAATACCAACAAATAACAAACCTTTTTGTTTCAATGTTGGTATCAATTGCTGACCTATCCATTGATCACGTTCATTCAAAGCAACACCCACCCCTTCACCACCCGCAGCCAAATTACCCCGAGTTTCACCCTTGGTCGGTACACGCGCCAAGGCATAAGGCACAAGCTCGCCATCGACGATTAAGATACGTTTGTCACCCTCGCTAATTTCAGGAATAAAACGCTGAGCCAAGGTATATTCACGACCATGTTGGGTCATGTTTTCGATAATGACATTTAGGTTAGGGTCATTCATTTTCACACGAAATATTGAGGCCCCGCCCATTAATCCCAGTGGTTTAATAATCACATCTTGCTGTTGAGCAATGAACTGTTTCAACTCCTGGGCGCGACGCGATACGACGCTTGGCACACAGCACTGCGGAAACCAAGCAGTAAATAATTTTTCATTAGCATCGCGTAGGGCTTGCGGTTTGTTAACCACCAACACACCCTGGGTTTCGGCGCGCTCTAATAAATAAGTGGCGTACACATATTCCATGTCAAAAGGCGGATCTTTACGCATAATCACTGCATCCATAGCCTCGTGCATGGGCTGCTCTTTAGTTTCGCCTAATTGAAAATGCTTACCTGTCTGGTCTTGCACATGCAGTGCTGTCCAACGCGCCCAACAAACACCATCGCGTAAGGATAAATCCTCTAATTGCATATAGTGCAATGAACAATTTGCGCGCTGAGCGGCGAGTAACATGGCAAAACTACTATCTTTTTTGATATTGATGGACTGTATTGGATCCATCACCATGCCAAGGCGAAAAGGCTTTTGCATGATTAACTCGCAATCTCTCGGGCCGCAGCCAATAAGGCCAAGCGCGCCACCACACCATAGGCGTAAAAGCGATTTGGGCAAGCATCTGGGTCCTGGGACGCATCCGGCGTGTTCAGTGGTTGAGCAAATGCCAAAGGCTCGAAATGCATTCCGGGGGCATTTAAGTTTTCATTCGGTCCACGCTGAGTGTGTACTCGATAAAACCCACCAACAACAAAATGATCAATCATATATACCACAGGCTCAGCCACAGCATTAGTTGCCCCCCAAGTTTCGAAGGTATAAACTCCTTCCTGTACAATCACTTTGGAAATAACCTGACCTTCCTTCGTAGACGACATCCGTGTGCGTTGTTTACGATTGAGCTCGTAAATTTCATCCGGATCGTGCACTGTCATTATACCCATGCCATAAGTGCCAGCATCCGCTTTTACAATCACAAACGGACGTTTATCGACACCATATTCATCATATTTTTTCTGTATTTCACTAAGACAGTTTTCAACATTTCGTGCCAGGCAGTCCTCACCCTCTTTTTTCTTAAAATTAATTTCACCACATTGGCGAAACACCGGGTCTATCAGCCATGGATCGATGTCAATTTGTTCAGCAAACTCTTTGACCACTTTGCGGTATTCTGCAAAATGCTGAGATTTTAAACGCTGATGCCAACCCGCTTTTAGCGGTGGCAATAGGGGCTGTTTAATATTTTCAAGAATGGCGGGCTGCCCCCCGGATAAATCATTGTTTAATACGATGGAACAAGGCTCAAAATCATTAATCCTTATCACATCACCATCACGTTCTATAGGCTCAAGCAAAAGCTTACGTCCGGAAGGCAAATCCATTTCCATGGCTTCGCTTTGCTCCTCAATTAATGAGCCTATTCGAATCACAAAACCAGCGCTCTGTAAAACGTCACGCAAGGTGGCGACACTTTCTAGATAAAATAAATTACGAGTATGACGCTCAGGCAAAAGCATCAATCCAGCCGCTTCAGGACAAACCCGTTCAACAGCCGCTTGAATGGCAGTAATGCATAAAGGCATAAAGGCTGGGTTGAGATTATTAAAACCTGCGGGAAACAAATTAGTGTCCACTGGCGCCAACTTGAATCCCGCATTTCGCAAATCAACCGACGCATAAAATGGCGCGGGGGTTTTATGCCATTGAGCCCGTAACCAGGACTCAATTTTTGCCTGGTGCTCTAAAAAATGGCTTTCAATCTCGAGCAAAGGCCCGGTAAGCGCTGTTGTTAGATGTGGAACATTAGATTGTGTGTTAATAGACATAGTATCCTTAAAATATTTAAGTATGACGCCATTAGAAACTGCCGAGAATCATCTAATCATATCATAGCGCACCCTTGAAAAAACGCTAAATTTGCCTAAAAATCACGGAGTTAGAATACATATAAGCGTTTGTTAATTAAGCAAAATATAAGCTGTAAAATGTATATTTCGCTTGTAGAATCCGTATAATCAGAAATAATACTAAGGAATTCATTATTTTAAGTGGGATGCAAGGAGAGCAAAATGGATGCTGTTAGCCATGCCGAGGAGAATAATACATTGACTAAAGTAATGGTCATAGACGACAGTAAAACGATTCGTCGCACGGCGGAAACATTATTAGCCAAAGCAGGTTTCACTGTAATTACTGCTAGCGATGGTTTTGAAGCACTAGCAAAAGTGGTCGACCACCAACCTGACATTATTTTCATGGATATCATGATGCCCCGGTTAGATGGCTACCAAGCCTGTGCCTTGATTAAAAACAATGACGCATTTAAAAATACGCCGATCATTATGCTTTCCAGTAAGGACGGCCTGTTCGATCGTGCCCGAGGGCGAATTGTCGGTTCTGACCAATACCTGACCAAGCCATTTACAAAAGATGAATTACTCCAAGCGATTGAGCAGCACGCGCCGAGTAGTGTCTCCAACGAACACTAAGCTCGATGCAATTATCTGCGATCGCTTTTTGATGAGGCGCCCGATTCAATAAACCAAAAACGGCTTAGACTATAAAACAGGCGCAACTATGACTCAGGCTTCAAATTTACATCATCCACTTTCACTGTTAATCGCCATTGAAGACCAGTGTCGCGCCCAAATCGAGCCCGTCAATCAATTATTCAAAATACAAGGTGATTGGTCGGGCTTAGGATTTCGTCTTGAACAACAAATGTTGCTCCTACCTATACATTTAGTTCAGGAAACTTATTCTTTCGTGCGACATGGCAAACCTTCTCCGGTACCGGGTGCAAAAGCCTGGCTCAAGGGCTTAGTTAGTTTACGTGGCCAGTTACTATCCGTCATCGATTTCAATTTGTTTTTACACCAGCAAGCATGCAGCATTAGTAAAAAATCCCGCGTCATCGTTATTCGTCGCCAGAACTTCTGTTTCGGCCTTTTGGTTGATGAAGTACTAGGTATACGTCATTTCAAGCAAGCGGATCAGCTAAGCGCAAATACCTTTAGTCCCATTATCAGTGATTGCTTGGAAGCCGCGTACTCGCTAGAAAATAACCAACAATGGGGCATTATTGATATTGACAAATTACTCGCTGACCCCGAGTTTCAAGATGCAGCGAACGGTTAACCCATGAATCAAATGAGTCCACTGCAAGATACTTATACCGTAACCAGCAAAAGCAGTCGCCCCTCGCTATTATTGCTGCTATTGATTTTGTGTGTAATTTTGATGGCGGCAAGTTTTGGTTATAGCGCCATTGTCAGTCAATACAATCGTGCGTATATCAGCATGTCAGGGGAACAGCGTGTATTAGCCTTGCAGATTTTGCGTAATGCATCAGAAGCCAGTCGCGCCAAAGTCGAAGCCTTTCCACTCTTACAAAATGCGCACTATCGTTTTGAAAATTCCCTAAATGCCTTGGTCAATGGCGACGAACAAAGCCAACTCCCAGCCTCGCCAACGGAAGTTCAGAATCAATTAAGAGAACTCAGCGCACAATGGCCCGATTTCAGTGAGAATGTGCAAATAATTTTACGCGACGAAGGCGTTATCCGCATGCTACAAGGCTTTGTCTCTGCGATTAACAATGTCATGCCATCGTTGATCAATGCCACCGAAGATGTTGCCATTAGCTTACTTGATAGTGGCGCTCGCAGTGGTTCAATTTATATTGCTAGTCGCCAACTCTTATTAGCGCAGCGCATGGCGACCAATGTAAATTTAGTTATTCAGGGAACGAATGACAGTTTAAACGCGGCAAAGGCTTTGCAAAATGATGCAAACGAATATGCAACTGTGTTGAACGCCATGCTTAACGGCAATCGTGATCGCGGCATTAGCCGTATCACTTCACGCCAAGCACGAGAAAAAGTTGAAAAACTACAACCGCTGTTTGATACTGTGCGTGAATTAGTGCAGCGTGTTTTAGAGAAATCCAATCAACTATTTCGTTCCCAACAAGCTTCAAATAATATTTTTGCGCAAATCGGTCCATTACTTGCCGCATCGACTCAGCTAGTTGATGCTTATGTAACACTCGATGAAAAACGAAATATTTATAACTACATTGGGTATGTGTTTGCAGCCTTGGCTTTAGTATTACTCATTGGTTTAGGCGGCGCTTTAATGCGCGCCACTCAAATCCGATTACGCCAGGAAGCGCAGCTCAACGCCCGCACACAAACCGCAATTCACACCTTGCTCACTGAGATACATCCGCTGGCCCAGGGCGATTTAAGTGTACATGCGACTGTGGGTCAGGAAGTGACGGGCGCTATTGCAGACGCAATTAATTATGCCGTTGGGGCTTTACGCAAGTTGGTCACTTCGATTAATGAATTATCAGAAGAAGTCGCAAGCAATGCTGAAGTCACCCGTACTGTGGCACTTAAACTAAATCAGGCCAGTGGCACCCAAGCATCACAAATTACCGGCGTTAGCCAATCGATTAATGAAATGGCCAAGTCCTTACACATGGTATCGCAACACGCCCGTCAATCGGCCGAAGTTGCCAGTAACGCTTTATTAACTGCCGAACGTGGTGCAGCGGCCGTACGCAATACCGTGAATTCCATGGATACGATTCGAGAAGATATTCGTTTGTCCGCCAGTCGTATAAAACGGTTAGGTGAAAGCTCACAGGAAATTGGCGATATCGTCGAGTTGATTAATGACATCGCTGAACAAACCAATATCTTAGCTTTAAATGCCGCCATACAAGCCACCGCTGCGGGCGAAAAAGGTGTGGGTTTCGCCATGGTTGCCGATCAAGTGCAACAACTTGCCGAACGCGTTACCCAAGCCACGCAACAAATCGAATCACTGGTCTATTCATTCCAAGTGGATACCGGCAAAGCTGTTGACGCCATGGAACAAAGTACCGCTGACGTGTTACAAGGCACTCATCTAGCCGAAATTGCGGGTGACGCACTCGCCAAAATTGAAAACGTATCTTCCCATTTGGCCGAATTAATCAGCAATATTTCATTTGCTGCTAATCGTTTATCGCAATCGGCCAATGACATTTCGGCTTCAATGAATACGATTCAAGATGTAACCAGCCAGAACCTTGAAGGCGCGAAACAAACAGCCGCCTTAACCGGCAATTTGGCGCATTTAGCCACTGAACAGAAATCCAAGGTCAGTGGTTTCAAACTACCGCAATAGCGGTAGAATAGATTAACGCTGTAGCGATAAAGCAACAAAGGAACTAACGTGGGTGTAAGTCACAACAATACGCAAAAACAACCAATCACATGGGTCAAAGATGAAATGGCGCGGATTGCGCAATTATGTCATGACGCCTTGGAAAACTACGGCAAAGATCTTAACTCGATAGATTTATTAGTACCACTGGCTGAGCAACTCAATCAATTGCGCGGTGCGTTTTATATTTTGAATTTTCGTGGCGTGGCTTTGCTAGTTGATGACATGGGCTACACTTTACGTTCGATTATCAGCCACAAAATTAAAAAACCTGAAGAAGCCTATAGCGCATTAATTTCTGCCACCCTGAATTTGCAGGATTATATCCATCACATGGATCAGCTTGAGCAAATGGATACGTATCAATTGCTCGGCGCTATTAACGAATTGCGCGCCAGTCGCGACGAACCACTAGTCACGGAAAGTTCTTTTTTTAATCCCGATCTTTCTATCGTTCCACGCGCATTACCTTTGCCTACCAAAGCCGATATTCCGGCTGACTTGGTCCAAGGCGCAAAACAATTACGCCCTTATTACCAAGCGGCCTTGCTCAGTTGGTATCGCGACCCCGACGACAAATTAGGCTTAACTCAAATGCGCCGAGTCATCGCACATCTTGAAGCCTTGAGTCAATCACCACGTGCACGACAATTGTGGTGGATTGCTGGTGGTTTACTTGATGCATTAAATGACAGCACCTTAAACTCAAATGTTTCCTTGCGTTTACTGCTGGGTCAACTTGATCGCGAGATCAAGCTGCTAATTGTGCAAGGCAATCAAGTGCTAGAATCCAACCCTCCCATTCAGCTTTTGAAAAACTTTTTGTTTTACATTGCCCAGTCAGGCAGTAAAAGTGAACGTGTTAGCGCACTCAACTCCGTTTATAAATTGCGCCAACTGCTACCCGCGAATTCTTCTGACATTAAATACCAAAGTCGCCCTGACACATTAAAGTGCGTCGCTAAGGAGTTAAACACAACCTTACAAAAAGTGAAGACTGTTATTGATAGTTTTGAACGCAACCCTAATAAGAGCACGAACAGCCTTAAGAAGACGATTACACCTTTAAAACATATTGCCGACACACTCGGACTCATCGGCATGGGTGATAAGCGCAAATTATTAATTGAACAAATCATTAAAATTCAGAATATCTTAAAAAATAATTTTGACAAAAATACGATGATCAGCATCGCATCGAATTTGCTGCACATCGAAACTTCTTTACAACACGTGGATCGGGAAATCATGAACGATAAGTTAACGATAAGCGCTGAAAAAGCGAAAAGGACTTCGGCTGGAGATGGCAATCTTCGCGGACATCGTTTACCAGAGTCAGAAGTCAAACAACTGGAAAAGCATTTGATCGATGAATGCCGAAGCAATATCAATCAGGTGAAGAATAATATATTAGCCTTTCTAACCAATCGCATTAAGTCGAAAAGCTTGGGCTCGACGCCTAGCTTACTCGATCAAGTAAATGCCTGTTTGTTATTAATCAACCAAACAGCCGCTAGCCATCTGTTGCAGTGCAGCGCGCAATGCATTGAGGAGAAAATACTTGGAAACGAAAGCAATTTAAAGAAACCTGAACTCGATTTAGTGGCGGAGACGATCGTCGGCATCGAGTATTTTCTTGAAGCTTTGGCCGACGAAGGCCCTCAGGCACAACAAGCTTTGCAAATCACAGAGCGATCTTTAAAAAAATTGGGATATGACCCGAAAGCGGTGTTGCAAGCAAGCATCGATAACGAGGCCCTTGAATATGAACGACTACCACAAACCAAACACGAAAACAAACTGGCCGACGACAATGATGATGCAGACAAAATTCGCGCTGAACCCGATGTGAAAATTGAGAACAATATTGTCGAACTACCCATTGAGGACTTAGAGAAAGAAGTTGCAAAAATATTCCTTGAAGAAGCGACTGAAGAGCTCGAAGTCATTGCGATTCACCTGGGCACATTACAAACCAGCGGTTACAACGAACATGCACTATCAAACCTACGCAAGTCCTTTCATACCTTGAAAGGTAGCGGTGATATTGCAGGCGCTAAAGCCATAAGTCGATTCGCCACTTGCTGTGACGATTTCATCCGTGATTTGCTTTGTGGCGCCATTCGTTATAATGAAGAAACTGGTCATTTATTAATTCGAGCTTATACCGTTTTAGCGGACCTGATTCCACGTTTTAGAGAAAACGATATTGTACCTGAGGCAGTCGAACAATTAATAACATTACTCAGTCAATATGCCACACAACATCATGATGCCGACGCTGACAAGAACGTCGCCACGACATTAATCGATGATGATGACTTTACGGCTGAATCATCACTGGTCGACGCACAAGCGACTATTCAACGGTTTGTCGAAGGTGCGCTCACAGAAATTGAGCATATACTTAATTATATAATCACACAGAAACAAAAACCTGAACTTGAGCCATTGCCTCAGGCCATCGCGATTTCAGTGAAAGAGTTACATATTAAAGCAATGGCTTCTGGCATTGAAGAGTTTTTACAAACCACTGAGTTATTAGAACAGTACACCGATAACTTGTATTCAAACCAAAACAATATTAGTAACGACACCCTAGATATTCTCGATGAGTTTTGCGTGACTACACGCGACTTGCTCAACAGTCTCAATAATAATCCAAACTCACATTTGACTGACTCAAGCAAGGCGAACAACAATGCAGCAGAGTTATTAGCTCAAGTTGAAGTGGAGATTTCCACAGCTGAGGCCGTCGCGACCAAACCTGATATAGACGAGACTTTCGAACCAGCGAATGATATTTATACCCAAACTTCGGTTAAACAAAATACCGCAAGTGACCCGATCGATGAGGAATTGCTTGAAATTTTTGTAGAAGAAGCGACTGAAATTACTGACCAACTAGCGTCATTGATGGGTCAATGGGATGATACCGGTGAAACAGACTTTGGCCATATTCAACGCCTTCTGCATACATTAAAAGGCAGCGCACGCATGGCGAACATTCATGCCATCGGCAATTTAACTCATGCACTAGAAAATCTTATTTTGAGCGTTGATTCGCAGCAGCAATCCACAGCCGGTTTCAAACAACTCACACAAGAAGTTTGCGATCGAATTATTGAAATGGTTTACGCCTGCAAGAACCAACAAAGCATTGTTGATGACAACAATCTGTTACAAGTCGTCAATCGATTTGAACAACAACTACATCAAGATTCTCAAGCAATGTCTGACATGCACACGCAAGCGGGAAATGCGCATAAGCAACCCGCCGAGGCGTTAACAGAAAAGACTGATTCGATACTAGACGAAGTAGTAATCGTTGACCTTACATTAGAACAACCGCAAACACTAGACACAGCAGCACCTGTTCTTAAATGTGATCATGTAGCGCCTGATGAAACCAAAGATGATTTTGAAAAATCGCAAGCATCGTTAGACGCTGACAAGCACAACCCGAATAATACGCCACCAACATCAGAGGTTATCGATGAAACACTTGTCAAGGAATCTTCACCCGTGGCCGCGTCAAAACAAACGGATAGCGACCACAAACGCACTATCAGCGACTCCGTAAGAATTAATGCAGATGTACTTGATGGCTTAGTTGATCGCGCCAGTGAAGCGAATGCAATCCACAATCGCCAGGAAGACCAATTAAGCTTAGTCAAAGATAATTTACTGGAATTGGACAAAACCATTTCGCGGTTAAAAGATCAATTGCGTGACTTGGAATTTGAGCATCACCACGACCACCAACAAAATCGACCTAACGCCAAACCCAATCAATTGGAGCTTGATCGTTTCAGCAATAATCAGGAGACGGCCAAGCGTTTAGCTGAATCGATTGATGACATCAGTAATTTACACGGCACGATTACTCGGCTCACGCTTGAAATGGATAACCTCGCAACACAACAACAGCGCATACACTCAGAACTGTATGATAGTCTTCTCGGCACACGCATGATAACTTTTTCCAATCAAACCCAACGCCTGCAACGCATTGTGCGCCAAACCTGTCGCGAGCTTGGCAAGAAAGCAGAACTGAGTATCGAAGGCACGGAAGGCTCTTTAGATCGTCACCTACTAGAAAAGTTAATGGGTCCACTGGAGCATATATTACGCAACGCTATTGTTCACGGTATTGAAACGCCAAAAGAACGAGTTGATGCTGGTAAGCCTGAAGTTGGAAAAATCAAAATCAAACTTATTAAAGAACGCACTGAAAACCTATTATTAATCGAAGACGACGGCAATGGCATTAATCTCGATAAAGTTAAACAAAAGGCCATCGAGCAAGGCTTAGTTGAGGCTGATGAAGTACTTACACGCGAAGAAATTCTCAATTTAATTTTAGAATCGGGCTTGAGCACCGTAGCATCTGTCTCGCAAATTGCTGGTCGCGGCATCGGCATGGACGTCGTGTATAGCGAAGTGCAGAACCTTGGCGGCGAATTATTCATCGACACTCAGCAAGGTAAAGGCACAAGTTTTTCAATCCGTCTCCCCTTCACCATGGCCATGAATCGCACACTCCTAGTTCGCCTTCGTGATCGCATTTATGCCTTACCTGCAAATATGGTGTCACATGCTGTACCAGTCTCGAATCAAGAATTGGAAACAATTTTTGCTTTGGAAAAGGCAGACTATGTTTGGAATAAACAAACCTACCCCGTGGCTTACTTGGATACATTATTGAACAACTCGCCAGCAGTCATACCAGACCCACAGCAAAAAATGATGCTACTCATAATCAATCATAGTGGCTTAAAAGGAGCAGTGTATGTTGACAGCATAATGGGCACACGTGACAGTGTTCTAAAACCAACCGGCCCACAATTAAATAAAGTCAAAGGTGTTTCTGGCGCGACGATTATGTCCGATGGCAATGTTGTTCTCATATTGGATTTACTGGCTTTGCTGCGTAAAGCACAGACTTTGGAAAAACCCAAACTCATACATTTAAAGGAATTAAATCGCAGCAAGGATGATACCCTGAATATCATTGTCATCGATGACTCAGTTACTGTACGCAAGGTCACTGAACGCTTTTTACGTCGTTATGGCGTGAAAGTTTCAACAGCAAAGGATGGAGTCGAAGCGCTGGAGAAAATTGAAACTCTCAAACCGGACGCTATTTTACTCGATATCGAAATGCCAAGAATGGATGGACTAGAGCTGGTTAGGAAATTAAAAGATACTCCAGAGCTTGCAAACACACCCATTATTATGATTACCTCGCGCACGGGCAAACAGCACCGTATTGCGGCCGAACAATTAGGCGTTGATGTTTTTCTAGGCAAACCTTATCAGGAAAGTGACTTAATTTCTCATATTCAAAACCTGACAGGCAAGTCTTTGCACCGAGATAATGAACATATATAAGGTAAACAATGGTTCATAATCAATCTAAGGTTGCTTGTGTTTTAATACCTTTTCAGGAATTTCAGCTATTGCTGCCCAACACAGCAATCGCTGAAATTCTTCCGCCACAAATCCTTGACCCTAGCAATGATTTAAATCCTCACGTTAGCGGTGAATTTGTCTGGCATACGCGGCGTATCAAAGTTTGCAATCTGGAAGCGTATGCATCTAACAGCAATCGTAGCAATCTTATTATCCTGCGCATTCCCAGCATCAGTGGTAACGCTGACTACCTGGGTTTGCTTAGCCGTAACATTCCACATTTTGTACAAGCGAGTAGCGACAGTCTCGAACAAGATTTGCAACCACTGGCTACCCATCAAATAGCATTGAGCTATGTCAGTATTAATGGGCAATCCGCCATTATTCCCGATTTATCCCTATTGTTGGATTTTTGCACTGACCAATCTATTAAAACCTCAGTTTAATTCGCAATACTAGCACTTGAATTTTTTTTAAAATATTTCTAAAGAAAATTGAAAACGTGTCGAAAACGCTCATAAGATTTTAAAGCCAATCTAAATCTAAACTAGGAAGCGATTATGAACATTGATCATATAAAATCTATATTCGACCGGGATAAATCCCCGCGTCTGGATTTAGACCATCGCGCTCGCTCTCATAAATCAGAAAATAAGCATAATAATGATGACAAAATTTCGATGCAGTCACTGGATCATCAACGTGGCCGTGAATTAATAAAAAACCGAATACTTAATCAATTACAAAATCTTGTGCCATTTAGCAAACCCCATCTTAAACCTATGCATTACGCTATGGACACGGAAGAAACGGTCAACAATCAATTGCTAACAACTACAAAGCAATTATTTAAGCAAACAAATTCGCAAGAACAAACACTCAATAGTGTTGATAACGCTATACAAAATGGATTGGGCAGTGCCTTCGCATCCATGAACGCCCTAGGCCAAGAAAATAATATGTTTGATTTTGGTCAGGACATTCATAACAAGCTTATGCAGAAAGCCAAACAATTTATGGCGGGAATGTCAGAGAATCAAATATCTGGGTCTCAAAGCTATGCCGCAAGTTTTTCTTCAGAGGTTGAAATTAAAACCAAAGAAGGCGATATCGTAAAAATTAATATCTCCCGTTCAACAGAAACATCGATAAGTGCTCAACGCTTGAGTGAAGGTGGCCAAGCATTTAACGCCGAATTTAGCTTACAAAGCTCAATCAATATTAGCGTTGAAGGCGACTTAAGCGAGCAAGAATTAAACGACATTCAAACTTTATTGCAAAAACTCGACAATGTCAGTAATTCACTTTCAAACTCAGATGCTGACGAGAATGGCTTGGAGGCATCACTATTGGGTAGTGAAACCAGTGCATTGTCCGCCATTTCCTTTATTAATGAAATAGAAGAACGCTATTCACGTATGGCTGCCTATACCCAAGCACCACTCGCTGACGATGATAATGAAATCACCCAAACAAATCCGTCTCCAGCAACACTCGCTAATCAATCAAATGATGATGAGACAGTAACATTAACAGAGCCTAATGCTAAATCCACGACTGAAGCGCCTGCATCGGAGCAAACTGATGTCGTGCCTCCGGCGGTTCAATCAGAAGCCAATATTGAAAATACGCCAAGCATATTTCAACAGTTATTCGAAGCTCTGAACTTTGCTCGAAATTCAGATTTTTTTAACAATCCGTTTGAAGGAGTGTCGGACATTCTGAGCGCGATGGTTGAACAAAAAGAGAAAAGAGATTTAGAAGAAAAACAGAACCAAAATCAGGATGGGGACAGGCAACATGATGAAGCCGACTTGATTGACACAATGGTTAACAATGTAGAGATGTAACAACGACATACGGATATGTCGGTTACCACACGAGGGGGACTGTTTCACAAGGATGTGAACTTTCTCCCTCTTTTTTTGCCAAGTTTTTTAACAGGCTTGCAAATTCGCATAGGCCACAACCAGCCATTTAGTACCTACCTGGTCAAAATTGACCTGAACACGAGCATGGTGACCACTACCTTCACACGCTAACAACGTCCCAACCCCAAATTTTTGGTGTTTCACTTGTTGCCCCACATAAAAACCATTGCTTTCTTCCACCTGCCAATCATTGCTACTGAAATTGTCACTTTGATAATTCACCAAAGTACGTGGTCGAATTTCCATGATGCAATCAGCAGGAATTTCATTGATAAATCGTGAAGCTTGGGCATAGGTTTCACGTCCCCATAAACGTCGACGCTCAGCACAAGAGAAATATAACATTTGCCTTGCTCTCGTCATACCGACATAACATAAGCGTCGTTCCTCTTCAAGCTTATCAGCATCATCAGACGATAACTCATGAGGAAACAAACCCTCCTCCATTCCAACTAAAAACACCACCGGAAATTCCAAACCTTTTGCCGAATGCAAGGTCATTAGCTGCACATAATCATCACCAGGCCCAGCTTGTCCTTCACCTGATTCCAGTGCGGTGTATGATAGAAAATTGGAAATAATTTCCTCACCGTCCTCCAGTTCATCCTGCATTCCCTGCTCAAACTCGCTGGCTGCATTTACCAACTCTTGTAAGTTTTCTATTCGCGCGCGACCCTTTTCACCTTTTTCTTTTTGATAATGACTAATTAAATCTACGGCTTCATAAATTTGTTCGAATCCTTCACCTAGACTTAAATTACCTTGTAGCTCAACCCCCAATGCCTGCATCATTGCCAAAAATTGCTGCAAAGAATTGCGCGCTCTAGGTGTTAGTTGCACCTCTTCAATCATAAGTTGTGCTGCATCACTAAGGCAAAGTTGGCGCGCTCGCGCACAATCTCGAATTTGCTGAATGCTTCGTTCGCCCAAACCACGTGTCGGCAAATTCACTATTCGTTCAAACGAAGCGTCGTCTCGAGGGTTCATTGCTAATCGCATATAAGCCAGGGCATCTTTGATTTCCGCACGTTCAAAAAAGCGCAAACCACCATAGACCCGGTATGGCATACCAATCATTAACAATGCTTCTTCCAACACCCGTGACTGTGCATTGGAACGATAGAGTATGGCGCAGTCTTTACGAACATTCCCTTGATTTACCCATTGCTGAATTGACTCAGCAACAAAACGTGCTTCGTCTTGTTCGTTATAAGCAGCATAAAAACGAATTAATTCGCCATCTTCACCTTCTGTCCATAAATTTTTACCCATGCGACCGGTATTGTTTTCAATCAAACGATTTGCTGCACGCAGAATCACGCCAGTCGAGCGATAATTCTGCTCTAAACGAATCACTTGTGGATGTTTAAAATCCTGCTCGAATGAATGCAGGTTTTCCATTTTTGCGCCGCGCCAACCATAAATTGATTGATCATCATCGCCAACAATAAATATTTTTCCTTGCTCACCTACAAGCAAACGTAACCAAGCATATTGAATACTATTCGTGTCTTGAAATTCGTCGACTAAAACAAAACGAAATCGCTTGCGATAATGATCAAGCAAGTCCGGTCGTTTCAACCATAATTCGTGGGAACGCAATAATAACTCGGCAAAGTCGATCAAACCCGCAGTACGGCAAATATCTTCATAGGCTTGATAAATGCGAATCAGTGTACGCTCGGCAATATCGCCATTATCTTCAAGATGCTCGGCACGCAAACCGTGATCTTTTTTGCCATTGATATACCACTGAGCCTGTCGCGGCGACCATTTATTTTCATCCAGCTCCAAACCACGGACGGCACGCCTAACCATTCGAAATTGATCATCAGAGTCCAGAATCTGAAAGGTTTTTGGCAACTCTGCTTCCTGCCAATGGGCACGTAACAAACGATGCGCAATCCCATGAAAAGTGCCAACCCACATACCGCCGGCTGGAATTTGCAAAAGCTGCTCAATACGATGACGCATTTCGCTGGCGGCTTTATTAGTAAAGGTAACTGCAAGTATGGCGTAAGGCGAAACACCTTCGGTATGAATTAGCCAAGCGATGCGATGCACCAAAACCCGTGTTTTTCCACTACCAGCCCCAGCTAAAACCAGAATATTACCGGCTGGCGCAGTAACGGCTTCGCGTTGTTTATCATTGAGTGATTCGAGTATTGGTGTAACATCCATGGATGGGATTTTATCAGAAACTGCACACAAAGTTGGCGTTGATTTCAAGTTGGCTTCTATTTAATAATCAAACCATAAGTGACTAATATTCATGTTTATATTCAATTTTATTGGAAAAAACCTGGCGCTTTTAACGGCTTTAGGTGCGATTAGCGCCTATTTTTATCCACCTGCGTTTCTTATTTTTAAATCCAGTTTTCTTTGGTTTTTTGCCGCCACTATGTTTGCCCTTGGATTGGTGCTAGAAAGTGATGATTTAAAAGCCACCCTAAAACAACCTTTACCCATCATTTATGGACTTGCGACTCAATATACGGTGATGCCCTTATTGGCCTTTGCGGCAGCTATGCTAAGTAATTTGCCGCCTGAAATAGCGTTAGGACTAATTATTGTCGGATGTGCTCCCGGCGCTATGGCGAGCAACGTGGTCGTTTATCTCGCCGGTGGTGCTATTGCTTATTCAATCACCTTAACAACAATTGCCACGCTAGTTTCGCCACTTTTTACTCCTACATTAGTTGAACTTCTCGGCGGTGCCTTATTGCCTATCCCATTTTGGCCAATGATGAAAACAATTATCTATACCGTGCTACTTCCGGTTTTACTCGGCATAAGCGTTAAAAAATATTTTGCACGCCAAGTCAAACCAATTATTCAAATCGCACCCACGATTGCAGTCATCGCCATTGTCATTATTTGCAGTTATGCCATTGCCGCGAACCAATCCCGTTTGAGTACAGTAGGACTAGAATTATTATTCTGGGTGGTTTTGATTAATGCACTCGGCTATGTGCTTGGCTGGTATTTAGCAAAACTCTATGGCTTTGGGCTACGCAAACGTATAGCCTTGTCTATTGAAATTGGAATGCAAAACGCAGGACTAGGTGTTGCTTTAGCCTTAAAACATTTTCAAGCTGAAACCGCGTTACCAGGTGCCATTTTTGCGGTGTGGTGTGTTTTGACCGCAGCGGGAATGAGTGCCTATTTACGCAGTCGACAAGAACAGACGTTACTCTAATGATGAAATAAGTAATTCTGGGCTACCGATGGCTTTAATCGTTGCATTACCTTCAGTGAAATAATGTTCCCAGAAGTCTCGTAAATTGCGCATTGTTTTGGTTTTCACATAGGCCTTAGGCTTGGACGGTAATCCAAGCCCGTACATATAAACTTCAATTCCATCCCAGTTCGCAACTAAACCCTTGCGCCTAATTTTGCCCATTAATTTTCGAGACTTGGTACGTTCAATGGTTTTCGCTCGATAGAATGAAATAGCGCTACTATTTTCCATTCCATCACTCACTAAAAATAGAATTCGACGCTCACCTTTTTCTTTTTTCACCAATTCCAAGGATACTTGTTTTAGTGTATCCAACAAATCCGTTTTGGGAATTTCTGGATTGATGCCGTTTAGAGCCATTGACAAAGCATCTGCAAAACCGTTTCGAAAAAATTTTTGCTGCAATGCCAAGCATTCTAACAGCACTTTGCGGTCATCATGTCGCAGATTGTATAGATAATCTTGTGTTGGTTTGGGCTCTAGTTGCTGACTAAACAATACTTCAGGATATCGACCTCGCATATTCGCAGAAAAAGCGACCACCGTTACTTTATCGCCAGCATCACCCCAGAAATTCAATAGGCTTTGAACGCGCGCTTTCATTTGTGGACCGAGAGGCGTTGTTTGATCGATTAATACAAATAATGACTGACGAGTTGTTACGTCAACTTTCTGACCGTATTCTATCGCCTCAAAACAAGAGTTTGGCGCGGCAACTAACACTGGTGCGTTGAATGCAAGCAATCCAATAATTAAATAAATATATCTAGTCACACACACAAAGCATTCCCGTCAACACACCATAAACACAACACCCTAGTTGAGCGAGCTCAATTACTCACAACCAACAAGACTCTAGAAAAAACCTTCACCACTAGCACTTACAAGATTTGAGCCAAACAAGGTTGGCTTAGCTTTTGCTTTTTAACAATCACTTGGGAAACGATGAATTCGTTTCAAACTATTTTTACCAGGAGTTCATAATGACTATTTCACGTTCGGCCAACGCTTACATACTTGCAGGTGTATTCAGTTTGCTTTGCGCCTGCTCGACTGTACCCAGTAACGAAAATGCCAACGCGGAATTCGATCCTAATTCTGGCGCAAGCGCTCAAACAAACGCAGAGACCGCATTTAGCACACAAAAAGTTTCGCAAAAAGAAGATGAAAAGACTAGAGAACAGGAATGCACTGACGCACAGAAGGAACTCTTGCAATACATAAACAATAATGGCCAGAAAGCCGAGGCCATACGCATACGCGTAACCGGCTATGGCGCGCCACCTAAAGCATTCTACCCGGAAGCCCAACGCCGCTTAATGTCCATGCGAGCCGCAAAAATAGACGCATACCGCAGTTTGGCTGAACGCGTGAATGGCGTTCAAATCTGGGGTGGCACCACTATCGGTGACATGGTTGTCGAGAAGGATCGTTTCCGTGTTTATTTGGACACTCATCTGCGCGGCGCTCGTGTCATAGCCGAGAATTCTCAAGAAGATGGCACTTATGAAACCGTTGTTGAAATGCGCATTGGTCAAGATTTTCTTGTCGGCGCCATTCGAAATGCGGCCATGAAACCCGGTGATCCCTGCGCCTCCATGCTTCCCGTTGGCACCCAAATTAAACCACAGCTTTCCATTGAACAAATTAGCGATAGAGATCCAAATCCTGCTTTCATGCCGGTCAACAAACCCAATAACGGCATGATCAGTTCCGACTTCTATTACAACGAATAAACATGGCGACAACACTGCAAAACTTTTCCGGCAAACTTTGGTTTGCCGGTTTCTTTTGTCTTAATTTATTTATCACAACAGTATTTGCCGAACGCACCATCGAAACCGAAGGCAGTGCGGCAATCATTAATGGCGCAACCCAATTAGCAAAACAACATGCAATCAAGAATGCTGTACAACAAGCCATGCTACAGACCGAAGCAAAAGTTGACTCCAGTAGCACAGTGAGTGAAAACGTATTAATCATCGACAGTGTACGCGTTTCCGCCGCTGGCACAGTTGAAGACGTGCAAATACTAGATGAATGGACAACAGGCGATACTTATCACGTACGCATTCGTGCAATTGTTCCACACAATAAAATCCGCAAACCCAACCCTGCTGCACGTTACCGCAAGAAAATCGCAGCACTACAATTTCAGATAATTAATCGCACCCATACTTATGATTTACCGAATATCGAACATGACCTTCCTAGGGAATTATTGCGACGCCTCGAGTTGACCGGCGAGTTTATCGCAGTTGATGCCACAGCGTATTTAATCCCAGAAGTAACCCCGCAAGTCTCGGATTATGCAAAACAAATCAATCATCTTAGCGAAACCCTTGGCGCACAAATAATCATAAATGGTGTTATCCGCGATCTTGGCGTACACAAACAGTATGTGGTTAGCAAGGCAAGGCAAGTTGAAATCGAATTGACTATTTACGATGGATTTACCGGTGCTCGAATCGCTCAGCATCGTTTTAGTGAAAAAGCCAATCATGCCGGATATTTGAAACCTAACACAACGTTATTTTCTCAAGCGGATTTTTATCAAACAAATTTTGGACGGGTACTAGAACGAATCTTAAAACGCCAAGTCGAATTCGTACAATCCGATTTATTACAAATACCCTTTCTCGCAAGAGTGCTTCAGGTAGAGGGAAAAAAAATATTTTTTAATGCGGGAGGTGTTTCCCTAGTGCGGGTAGGTGATGTACTTTCAGCCTATCGTTTCAAACCTAAACCTATTTTAGACCGCAGCAATCAGTATCTTTTGGGGTTTGACCAAGATCCAGTCGCTTCAATCGCAGTTAAGAATGTGCAACCCCAATTTTCCATTGGCCAACTCGAAGTCGATAAAGTTAAATTATACCCAGGTGATATTATTCGTTTTGGCTGGTAAAACATGCAAATTGTATTTCTTAATTAACCAAACAGTTTTTAATAAACACTCGCCAAACTTTATTGGGCTGCCATACTGAAAGCATCATTCGCTCAATTTCTTGCGCATCCTTGCGATGCCTTATGGCAAACAAATACATAAAAACGCTTACACGCTTATTGGCAATACAATGGATGAAACAAGCCTCCTGTTTCAAGTCCAATAAAACCTTTTCAAATCTTAAAAACTGGGATAGCTCTGGAGCATCAAATGGAACGGGAATATGAACATATTCCATTTTGAACGATTTCACGACTGCAGCTTCATCTTCCAGCGCACCAAGACTATCAAGCATTGCGAGATTAATCACAGTTTCAAAGCCTTCCTCAGCAATGATACTAAACTGATCACGACTTGGCTGACCTGCGGTAAAAATTTCGGAATCTACTACACGAAAATTAGGTATATCGCTCAATGCTGGCATAACATTTACTCAACCCATGAATTAAATGCGTAGAGTATAAACCAATTGGCGATAATATTTTATTTGGGTTTTGCCACGCTTATTTCTTCTATACGTCCTGCAAAACGATATTCAGAAGCATCAGCATCGACTTCCGTACGAATAACCTCGATAGTAGCGGAAAAATTTGGTGAAATAGCTAATTCTGGCTGCACAAAAATAGCTAAGCGGGTACCTTCTGGGAAACGGCGTTTTGCTTGAATCAATACACCTTTGGCACTTAAATTGATGCATGTACCTTGGTATTCAACATCCGAATCAATCTCACTAAATGTGACCGGACATTTGATCTGCATGCGCATAAAATCGCGCTTTTCACTGAATGAACGTTTGTAATTGTATAATGTGTCTGCCATGGTCGAGCCTCCGGATGATCTTCACTGAGCACAACAAAGATTCCAATATTCATGCCAGACTTAGTTTATTGGTTTACAAAAACTAATTCACTTTCCCATGACATTGTTTGTATTTTTTACCTGAGCCACATGGACAGGGTTCATTGCGTCCTACTTTTCGGCCATCCCTTACAAATGGTTGCGCAGCTTCTTCAGAGCTAACTGAATCATTATCACTCCCACTTAACACGCTTTGCGCATCAGGATGATTAAATTGCATTTGTTGCTGTGCTCGACGTTGCTCTTCAACCTTACGCACGTCTTCTTCCGCAGCAACTTGTACCCGGGAAAGAATATTAATAACTTCAGCTTTTACTCGATCCAATAAATTGGAGAACAACTCGAATGCTTCGCGTTTGTATTCTTGTTTAGGGTTTTTCTGTGCATAACCGCGTAAATGAATACCTTGACGTAAATAGTCCATAGCAGCCAAATGTTCTTTCCACAAATTATCTAGCACTTGCAACATTACGGCTTTTTCGAACTGACGCATAGTCGATGCACCGACCTGTTCTTCTTTTTGATGATAATCAGCGATTATAGTTTCACTAATACGATCACGCAGAGTTTCTTCATACAAATCATGATCATCATCCAACCACTGCTTTATTGGCAGGGTTTGACCAAACTCGCGCTGCAATGCATCCTCAAGACCTGACACATCCCATTGTTCATCCATGCTACCCGGTGGAATATACTGAGCAAGCATATTATGCACAACATCGCTGCGGATGGTTGTAATCATGTCAGAAATATCTTCAAGATCCATCACATCGTTGCGTTCTTCATATATTACTTTACGTTGTTCATTGGCAACGTCATCATATTCTAGAAGCTGTTTGCGTGAATCAAAATTTCGTCCTTCAACTTTGCGTTGCGCATTTTCTATGGCCTTGGTCACCCATGGATGTTCAATAGCTTCACCTTCTTGCATGCCTAGTTTTTGCATTAATCCAGCAACACGCTCAGATGCAAAAATTCGCATTAAATTGTCTTCTAAAGACAAATAAAATCGTGTCGAGCCAGCATCACCCTGGCGTCCGCTACGACCGCGTAATTGATTATCAATGCGTCGTGACTCATGGCGCTCAGTACCGATAACATGCAAACCGCCAGCGTTTAAGACTTTTTGATGACGCTCTTGCCAGTCTTGAGTACGCTTATCAATTTCTTCTGTCGTTGGATTTTTCAAGGCAGAAATTTCTGTTTCCAAATTGCCACCCAAGACAATATCCGTTCCACGACCCGCCATATTAGTTGCAACAGTCACCGCACCGGGCTGCCCCGCTTGAGAAATAATTTCTGCTTCACGTTCATGATATTTAGCATTAAGTACTTCGAATTTAATATTGTCTTTCTTCAAAATACTGGCTAAATATTCAGAAACTTCAATTGACGTTGTACCAACTAAGACTGGTTGCTGACGCTCGACACAGCCTTTGATGTCTTCGCAGATTGCACTAAATTTTTCTCTAGCAGTAAGGTATACAAGATCCGTTAAATCCTGGCGTACGACGGGTTTGTTGGTTGGAATCACTGTAACTTCCAATCCATAAATATGCTGAAACTCATATGCCTCAGTATCAGCCGTGCCGGTCATACCAGAAAGTTTGTTATATAAACGAAAGTAGTTCTGAAAAGTGATCGATGCTAAGGTTTGGTTTTCTTGCTGAATCGTTACCCCTTCCTTTGCTTCAATTGCTTGGTGCAAACCCTCAGACCAACGACGCCCAGGCATAGTGCGACCAGTGAACTCATCAACAATAACAATTTCGTTATTTTGCACGACATAATCAACCTCGCGTTGATAAAGCACATGTGCCCGTAATGCGGCATTCAAATGATGCATGATGTTGATATTCTGCGGATCATAGAGGCTTTCACCTTCAGCCAAAATACCCGCTTTCGTTAGCAATTGCTCGACATTCACATGACCATCTTCTGTGAAATAAACTTGTTTGATTTTTTCATCAACCGAATAGTCACCCGGTCCATCTTCTTGTTCTTGCTTGACCAGATTTGGAATCAATTTGTTTATTTTAGTGTACAAATCCGAACTTTCGTCGGCAGGCCCAGAAATAATCAAAGGTGTACGTGCTTCATCGATAAGTATTGAGTCCACCTCATCGATAACCGCAAAATTTAAACCTCGCTGAACTCGATCGGCTGAAGAAAACGCCATGTTGTCGCGCAAATAATCAAAACCATATTCGTTATTAGTGCCATATGTGATGTCACAAGCATAAGCCGCACGTTTTGTGTCGTTGTCCTGCCCTGAGACTATGACTCCAGTACTCATGCCTAAAAAATTGTATAAACGTCCCATCCAGTCCGAATCACGTTGCGCCAAATAATCATTAACAGTAATAACATGCACTCCCTCACCACTCAGCGCATTTAGGTAAACCGCCAACGTCGCTACTAGTGTTTTACCTTCACCAGTACGCATTTCTGAGATACGCCCTTCATGTAGCACCATACCGCCGATTAATTGAACATCAAAATGACGCATATGTAATACGCGTTTACCGGCCTCTCTGACTGCAGCAAATGCTTCAGGCAACATTGCATCCAAGCTTTCACCGTTTTGATAGCGTTCACGGAACTGGCTGGTTAATTGTTGGAGTTGCTCATCACTCATTTCAGCATAACGAGCTTCAAGAGCATTAATCTGAGTAACCCGCTTGGTTAAGCGTTTTAACTCGCGGTCATTTCGACTACCAAAAACCTTACTGGCGATAGATTTAAACATGGTTTTCCTAGACTTCTCAGTATTTTGACAAAGGGGGATATTATAATCTGAATCTAATTTATTGCATTAGTAATACTACACACAAAAACAGAAAACCGGCTAAAAAGCCGGTTTTCATTGCATAATTATTCTTTTTAAATTAACGAGAGGCTCGAATATATTTCATTGGGTCAACAACGCGGCCATTTTTTATAACCTCAAAATGTACATGGGGACCAGTTGATCGTCCACTTGAACCCATCTGCGCTAGCACGTGGCCTTTTTTAACCGTCGTACCAACATTGACTAACACATCTTTATTATGTGCGTAGCGAGTGACATAACCATTGCCATGGTTAACTTCAACTAAATTACCGTATCCATAACGTCTTCCTGCCCAAGTCACAACACCTGCTGCAACAGCGATAATCTCAGAACCTTCTTTGCCGGCGATATCAATACCGTCATGGTGTGCTATACGACCATTAAACGGATCAGTACGAAAACCATAATAGGATGATACCCAACCACGCCTAACAGGACGCCCAGCCGGATACACCTCATCCTGAAGTTCTCTGTTCATTAGCATGGTTTCAAGCACACCAAGCTGAAGTGAACGATGCTCAATTTGCTGATCAAGTTCACCCATAGCCCTAATGAAATCAGGGATAGTCATTGCTTCTCCCCGATTCGAGTCGCTAGAACTAGGCCCACCTTGACCGGGTGAACTACGAAAATCAAATTCTCCTCGGCTAAGCTTGGCTTTTTCAATTAATCGCTCACCTAAGGCATCGAGACGAATTACATGTGCCTGCATTTGACCAAGTCGTACTGCCAAAGCATTCATATTTTCTTCTGCGGCTAAAGTAACGCTATTAAGCTCATGATTTTGATGCTCTAATTCTTTCTGCATCACAGAAACCATGGCTAATGGGCGGGTTTTTGATTGGCCATTTTGCATGCCGAGATAGACAGCGCCGGCAATAATAAAGCAAAAAGCAACCCCCAGCAGTGTCATTTGAACACTACCAAAATGAATTTTCTTCGTTCTACCGGAACGACTTGTAACGAGGATTACGCTCATGATACAAATACTTCCCTTCGTTGCTTTATAGTATCGTCTTCACCTATTTGATCTTTATAAAGAATGGCTAAACAACACCCAAAACAAATCGCCAGCATTCTTGCTAGCTCTAATACATCCAGCCTCGAAAGGTTACTCCAAAGAGCTGGACAATTACAACATTTAAACGACTTATTTTGCTCAATAATTCCTGACTCAATAAGCAAACAATGCTCAATCGCAAATATCAGACAGACAAAATTAATCCTATTTACCTCAAATTCGGCTTGGGCAACCCGAATTCGTTTCCAGTCTATAGAAATACTTGTACAACTTAGAACGGCTCCAGAATTCGAACAATTCACTGAAATCGAGGTTCGAATTAAACCTAACTAATATATGAAACACAAAAACTATGTGAGTGTTCAATATAACCTAGTATTTGGCAAGATTAACCAATATGAGCCGGTTGCATATAAGAAATTGGCATACCTTGATTCTCTTCAAAAGTAACCAGCTCCCATGCGGATTCATTTTCAAGTAGAGATCTTAAGAGTTTATTATTTAATGCATGTCCTGATTTGTGACCTTCAAATTGCCCGATCAAGCTGTGACCTAATAAATAAAGGTCACCAATAGCATCTAGAACTTTATGCTTCACAAATTCATCGTCGTAGCGCAGCCCATCCGCATTTAAGACACGGTAATCGTCAATCACAATGGCATTATCCGGGCTACCACCTAGAATCAAATTATTTTCTCGCAACATTTCAATATCGCGTGTAAACCCAAATGTTCTGGCACGACTTACTTCTTTTACAAAAGAAGTGGTCGAGAAATCAACAACTGTTTTCTTATACTTATCATCAAAGACGGGATGCTTAAAATCTATACTAAAAGAAACTTTGAAACCTTCAAATGGTTTAAAACTCGCCCACTTGTCACCTTCTTCGACACGTATATGCTCTTTAATTCGGATAAACCGTTTGGCTTTATTTTGTTCTTCAACACCAGCGGACTGAATTAAGAACACAAATGGCCCCGCACTTCCATCCATAATTGGGACTTCCGGGGCGCTCACATCAACATAAGCATTATCAATACCCAAGCCAGCAAAAGCGGATAATAAATGCTCAACAGTTGATACACTAATATTTTCCTTTACCAAGGTGGTGGATAATCGAGTATCACCCACATTTTCAGCTCTTGCAGCAATCTCAACTGGAGAGTCCAAATCCACACGTCGAAAAACTATTCCACTATCAGCAGCCGCTGGCCTGAGTGTTAAGTATATTTTTTGACCAGTATGTAATCCTATACCAGTGGCTCGAATTGCATTTTTTAATGTGCGCTGCTTGATCATACTCAATTCCGGTTTTATCTACGGCGAAGAGGCCGCGATGTTAACATACTCATAACCTGCTTCCTAGTGACGCTCATCACAATTCTAGACAATAAATTTACATGCTTCAGTCAGCCTGGCGTCGTAAGAAAGCAGGTATATCAAGATAGTCCATGTCGCCACTCGCAGACTTCAATTTACCTTCTGCAGTAAAATCATCAGCACTTTTGTTTCGAATGACAGTTGGTCTATCTAGCGCACCGTAATCGACCGCACCGTCATTTTTCTTTACTAATTTGACCGGTTTTGATTCTGGCATTTCTAGAGGTTGACCAATTCCTGTTGCAACAACGGTAACACGAATCTCATCCGTCATTTCAGGATCAATTACTGTGCCAACCACAACTGTTGCATTTTCCGAAGCACAACCTTTCACCATGTTTCCAACTTCTTCAAACTCTCCAATAGAAACATCTAATCCAGCGGTAACATTAACTAATATACCTCTAGCACCTGCCAAACTCACATCTTCAAGAAGTGGACTAGCGATAGCCATTTCAGCTGCTTGCTTTGCGCGTTTTTCTCCTTTTGCGTGACCAGAGCCCATCATTGCCATACCCATTTCTGACATCACCGTACGCACGTCAGCAAAGTCTACATTGATCAAGCCTGGGCGCGTAATGAGCTCTGCAATTCCTTGCACTGCATTTAGTAATACATCGTTTGCGGATTTAAATGCATCTAATAAACTGACGCTTTTACCCAACACTGAAAGTAGTTTTTCATTAGGAACCGTGATAAGTGAATCAACGTATTGCGCAAGTTCAGAAATTCCCTCCTCAGCAAAGTGCATGCGTTTTTTGCCTTCAAATGGAAATGGTTTAGTCACAACGGCAACCGTTAAAATTCCCATTTCTTTAGCAACTTGAGCAAAAATTGGAGCAGCACCAGTACCCGTACCACCACCCATTCCAGCAGTAATAAATACCATATTGCTACCACTTAAAACTTCCATGATTCGTTCACGGTCCTCTAAGGCAGCTTGTCGACCCACTTCAGGATTTGCACCTGCACCTAAGCCTTGCGTCACATTTGCACCGAGCTGCAATGCTAACTTGGCCGAACTATTGCGCAGTGCTTGAGCGTCTGTATTTGCACAAACAAATTCCACACCCTCAATGTTCGCATTCACCATATGTTCGACTGCATTACCGCCACCGCCACCAACACCGATCACTTTGATGATCGCGTCTTGCGCGTATGCATCCATTATTTCAAACATCACCAGTCTCCTTTCGCCAGGTCCACATTTTAAATCATTTAATTCTTTTTACCGATAACCACTTCGCACTAAACAAAATTTCTTCTGTTATATGCAACATAGTCAGAAATTTTCTTGAAACCATTCTTTCATTCGCGTCCACACACCCTCAGTCTTGTCAAACCGTTTTCGCGAATATCCATCAGCACCGTGTTTTTGCCCATAAAGTAGCAAACCAACACCTGTGGAATAAATGGGATTTTTCACCACGTCTACAAGTCCAGAAATATATTGAGGTACACCTAGGCGTACCGGCATATGGAATACTTCTTCTGCTAATTCGACTGCACCTTCCATTTTCGAGCTTCCACCAGTCAGAACAATTCCCGCAGCAACTAAATCTTCCAGACCACAGCGACGGAGTTCGGCTTGCACTAAAGTGAATAATTCCTCGTAACGCGGCTCGACAACTTCAGCTAAAGTTTGTCTCGCCAATCGACGTGGCGGACGATCACCAACACTCGGCACCTGAATTGTTTCTTCAGGACTCGCCATTTGTGTAAGCGCACATGCAAATTTAATTTTTATGTCTTCAGCATGTTGTGTCGGCGTTCTCAAGGCCACAGCAATATCGCTTGTTACCTGATCGCCGGCAATGGGAATGACGGCTGTATGGCGTATCGCTCCATCTGTAAACACAGCAATATCAGTGGTACCACCACCAATGTCCACCATGCAAACACCTAATTCTTTTTCGTCTTCGGTTAGAACCGCATACGCAGACGCCAACTGTTCAAGGATTATATCATCCACTTCTAATCCACAGCGCTTCACACATTTAACTATATTTTGTGCCGCACTAACCGCACCCGTTACCATGTGAACTTTTGCTTCAAGCCGAACACCTGACATTCCCACTGGCTCACGAATACTATCTTGTTCATCAATAATGAATTCTTGTGGCAAGACGTGAAGTATTTTTTGATCCGCAGGAATGGCGACTGCCTTTGCAGCATCGATAACGCGATCCACATCACTCTGCAAAACTTCTTTATCACGAATAGCAACTATGCCGTGTGAATTCAAACTGCGAATATGACTACCTGCAATCCCCGCATATACCGAATGGATTTGACAACCTGCCATTAGCTCTGCTTCTTCAACCGCTCGTTGAATCGATTGAACCGTAGATTCAATATTAACTACCACGCCTTTTTTAAGGCCTCGAGAAGGATGTGAACCTAAGCCGACAATATCAACATCACCTTCTGGCGTGATCTCACAAACAATGGCCACCACTTTCGAAGTCCCAATATCTAAACCAACAAATAGATTTTTCTCTAGTTTTTTTGCCATTACAACACCTTTGGCTGTTGTTGATTATTCAGCGCCGCAGATTTTTTTTGTGATTGATGCAACACCGCAAACCCATGCCCATAACGAAGATCCACGCGCTTTAGCTGATCTTTTTTCTCTAGTAAATTTTGCTCATAGGCAGTAACAAAACGAACCACCCGTTCTTCAATAGTTGCGCGACCCAACACTAGCTCAACCCCGTTATCCAGCATTGCACGCCAGGCAAAACGTTCATCCATTTCTAATGATTGAATAACAAGCCCAGCATTTGAAAATTGTGTTTCAAGCCGCGAATACATCTTCAACATGTCCTGTTGCGTGCCCCACGGCCCGTTGAATGCTGGTAAGGTTTTATTAAAACCTCCTCGCTCGAACACAACACCGGCATGATTAATTAGAAACTTTTCACCCCAATAGGCAACGGGCTGCTGCTCTTTTACCCGCAGACGGATAGTGTCAGGCCAAACCCTATCAACCCAAACTTGTTCCACCCATTGTAACGCTTTCACTTGTGAATACATGCGATCAACATCAAAGGTAAAAAAGTTACCGTTTAAGTTTTCACTTGCCGCTTGAATCAGCTGATCGTGTTGAAGCATGCTCAACTCACCTTCCACCACTACTTTTTCAATCGAAAAAAGTTGTTGCTTACCTAAAGCAGTCAAACCAGCATATACAACAGCCACGCTCACGCCCAGCAAAACCACGATGGTTAGTCGCTTCAGTTTTGCCAATAAGGGCTTCGGTGTTGCTGATGTTCTATTCATGTTCAAAGCTCGTATTTAAAATTCGAATCACCAACTCATCAAAGCTTATCCCTGCCTGTTTCGCTGCCATGGGTACCAAACTATGGTCAGTCATTCCAGGAAGCGTATTAACTTCTATCAACCAAGGCTGCTGCTGCGCATCTAGCATTAAATCCACTCGGCCCCAACCGGAGGCTCCAACCACAGCAAACGCTTTTTCACATAAACGATGTAGAATTGCTTCCTGCTCCGCGTGCAAACCGCAAGGACAAAGATAGCGTGTAGTATCGGATTTGTATTTTGCTTCGAAATCATAAAAGTCATTTGGCGTTTCTAAACAAATAGCGGGCAACACCTGATCATTCAGAATAGCGACTGTATATTCTTTACCAACCACCCATTTTTCTATCAAAACCTGATGATCAAATTCACGCGCAGTTTCCCAGGCAGTATAGAGCTCATCAGCGTGAGTAACTTTACTCATACCTATGCTTGATCCTTCATGAATCGGTTTGACGATCACAGGAAAACCAAGCTCAATATTAACTTGCTCCAGTTGGTCTGCTTTAGTAACAACGCGAAATTCTGGCGTAGGCAACTGATTCGCGCACCATATTTCTTTGGTTTTTAATTTGTCCATGCAAATCGCCGAGGCCATCACGCCACTACCTGTATAGGGTAAATCCATGACCTCTAGCACACCTTGTATAACGCCATCTTCTCCCATACGTCCATGCAACATATTAAACACTCGATCAAATTTACCTTGCTGCAAGCGTTCAAGCACATCATCACCCACATCGAGCGCATGTGCATCCACACCCTGACGTTTTAATGCTTGTAAAACGGCATCACCACTTAACAGAGAAATCTCACGTTCGGCAGACTTGCCGCCGAGTAGCACCGCAACTTTTCCAAATAGTTTTGTATAATCTGTCACGGAAGTTTTACCTTTATTCCTGGCTCACCCACTACGCGCACTTCCCGCACAAGTTCGACACCTTGTTTCTGTTTAACAACGATGCTTACATGATCAATAACCGCTTCGATATCCTTCGCGCTTGCCGCGCCATTGTTCACAATAAAATTTGCATGTTTTTCTGAAACACAGGCGTTATTCTGACAAAATCCTTTGAGTCCAGAGACTTCGATCAAACGTGCGGCATGATCACCTTCCGGGTTTCGAAAAACAGAACCACAACTAGGTAGATTAGTCGGCTGTGTCTGGTTGCGCTGATTTAGCAATGCTTTCATTTTGCCAAATGCGGATTCACCGTCACCAACCTGCAACTGTAAATAAGCAGCAATAAACCATTCCTCGCGATCACTAGCCACATGACGATAAGCAATTTCAAAATCTTTAGGCATACGCACATGCCGTGCTCCAAAACGATCAATCGTCTCCACTTTTTGCACAATAGGCCACGTCTCGCCACCAAATGCACCAGCATTCATCGCTAGTGCGCCACCCATGGTACCGGGTATGCCGGTAAGAAATTCCGCATTCACCAAATTTTCTCGCGCACAGAATTTCGAAACTTTGGCACAAGTAACACCGGCTTCTACGCGAACAATATTGCCAGGCAAACGGTTAATTTGTTTCAGAAGGTTCGTGGTATAAATTACGGTTCCACGTATACCGCCATCACGTACTAATAAATTGCTACCCAAACCTACCCATGTCAGTGGCTCGTGCTCAGGCAAAGCTACAAGAAAGGAAACAAGATCTTCAATATCGGCAGGACGATAAAAACGATCGGCCGGACCACCAACGCGCCACGAGGTATGCTTGGACATGGGTTCATCCAAACTCAAGGTTCCGCGCAATTGATCAACCTGGTTTTGCATTAATTTCTTGTCCACTTGTTTCCATTCACTAATAGCCTGCATTTAATGTTGCACCTCTTGTGCAACCGTACTCATGGTCGGTGTAAGCGGTGCATCTGCAATCAGACGCGCTGGCATAGTACCGACATTACCCGCGCCCATAGTTACGACAACATCATTCGCTTGTAAAATACGTCCTAATAAACTGGGTAGTTCTTCAAGTGATTCCACAAACACACAATCATTGCTACTTTGCATTCGAATCGCACGCATAAGTGATCGACCGTCTGCACCCGCAATAGGCTCTTCTCCTGCGGCATAAACTTCGGTTAACACTAAAACATCCGCCTGTGAAAGCACTCGCACAAAATCTTCAAATAAATCACGAGTACGGCTATATCGGTGAGGTTGAAACACTAAAACCAGACGTCGTTCCGGCCAGCCATCTCGAATTGCTTGTAGTGTGGTTTCCAATTCGCGTGGATGGTGACCATAATCATCCACCAACATGGCACTACCACTTTGCAATTCCAAATCGCCATAGATCTGAAAACGACGACCAATACCTTCAAACCTCGCTAGTGCCTGACAAATAATTTTCGGCTCTACACCAAGCTCCAAGGCAATACTTATCGCTGCTAAAGCGTTTTGTACATTGTGCAAACCTGGCATATTAAGTTTGATATGCATCAAAGTCTCGTCATTAACAACAACATCAAACTCAGTTAAATTCCCTTTTTGTTTAGTATTACATGCACATATATCACTACTATCATGCAAGCCATAGGTTTTAACAGGACGATTAACTTCAGGCAAAATTTCACGCACAACCGGATCATCCGCACACATAACGGCTAAGCCATAAAAAGGCAGATGCTGTAGAAATTCAACAAACGTTTGGCGAAGGCGATTAAAATCGCCGTCATAGGTACCCATATGGTCCATATCAATATTTGTGACAATCGCCATCATTGGTTGTAGAAATAGAAACGAAGCGTCGCTTTCATCAGCTTCGGCTACCAAATATTTCCCAGCACCCAAGCGAGCGTTACTACCTG
>Ga0224506_10000384_pt1 | contig 39470 bp, 29 predicted proteins | sample SF_Jan12_sed_USG_2_FD_169108 | JGI IMG/M metagenome (GOLD analysis project Ga0224506, IMG submission 169108) | Sediment microbial communities from San Francisco Bay, California, United States - SF_Jan12_sed_USGS_8_1 | ecosystem: Environmental > Aquatic > Marine > Sediment | place: USA... | reverse complement strand
CGGTGCAATATTCTTTATGCTGTTGACCCAAGCGATAATGTCTATGACAACCCATATGCTCATAAAAAAATTCAAGGTATGTTTGAAGATTTAGATACTGAGCAAAAATTTGACCTTGCGACATTCCGTATGGTTGCAGAACATATCGCAAACCCTGCTGCAGTAATAGAAAAACTTCGCACAGTGATGAAGCCAGGTGGTTTAGTTGTTATTTATACAATAAACAAATATAGTCCCGTCCCAATCATTACATATATCACACCTTTTCACCTACATCACAAAATTAAAAAATTTTTTTGGGGTGGAGAAGAAAAAGACACGTTTCCGGTTGAATACAAGATGAATACTAGAAAAGATTTACTAAAAATTTTTAAAAATGGCGAATTCTCTGAAGAACACTTTAAGTATTTAGATGATTTATCTACGTTTTCACGTTTTAAGTGGCTAAACTATATTGATCTTTGTTTTTGGAAGCTACTTAATATTTTTTCAATTAGGTACCCTGAAAATAATTTACTTGGTATTTACAAGATGTAAAAATCAATGATAATTATTTGTTACGCATTAACCATTAATTAAAAATGACAACATCCTATTTACACTTGAAATCAATATAAGATTTTCAGAAATTAATGTAAGTTTACTAACTAGATGATTAAGAAAGCTTTTCATTTAATCAAACTTCTAGTGAATAGAATCACTTTAGATTACGGAAAACCACATAGATGTATACAGTGAAATATGACATGACGAGACCACCCCTAATATAATTTTGAAATACTTGTGCGCTCGGCTATTTGGTTAATATATCACCTGACTCGCCAACACCATATATCCTATTGATTTATATAGATATTTTACATTGTATTACACAATATTTAATGTACAGTTCATGTTTTCTAATGTTAATCTAGATTTTAAAAAGGACGCAATCTCGTGCTATTATTGCAATAAATCTAGAATTTATTGAGTCTTAATAAAGATGTGATTGTTATTTGTCAGCATTGTTAACTCTCTGCTGGTTGTTTATTCTAAATTTTGACATTTGGTATTAACAAGTTTTATATATGAATTGAATGATAAAGCATTTCATAAAATAAATAGACTATTTAGATTTTAGTTAACTTTCTCAACCATAAAAAATAAGGTAGTTAGAATATGCATGGTATTGCAGGTTGGTTTGGTTCGTTTGATAAAATTAATGATTCTCAAGCTACTTTAGTGGCTATGGGAAATAAAATATTTAATTCAAAGAAAAATAGTACACAATCTTTTATATCTTCAAACTTTAATGTTTTACATACAGACTCGACCGAAAACTCCAATTTAGCAAAAGAAGATTACTTTGTTGCCACATATACTGGCAACCCACATTGGTCAGATGACAAACTGCAGAAAGAGGCCGAAAACTTTGGCCATGCAAGAGCACTTATCAAAGCCTATAAAGAATATAATATAAAACTACTTGATATCCTGCATGGTTCTTTTTCAATCTGCATATCGGACACAAAAAATAAAAAGATCTTGCTAGCAATCGATCGCATAGGTATACAACCTATGGCGTATACTGCAATTAATGGCAAAGGTATTATATTTGGCAGCACAGCAAATAGCATAACTGCCAATCCGGCCGGTGATAGCAGCATTAACATGCAATCAGTTTATCAGTATCTCTTTTTTCATGCTGTACCCTGCCCTCATAGCATTTATAATAATCAAAAAAAACTTAAACCTGGTCAATTCATCATGTTCGATGATGGAGATATAAGAACTGGTCATTATTGGAATCCTGACTATATAGAAGATACTAAATCTTCTTTCACTGAACTTTCTAATAAACTAATGTCGCTGTTGAAAACATCTGTAGAACGATGCAATATAGATGGTAATGCTGGTGCATTTCTTAGTGGAGGAGTTGATAGTTCGACAGTTTCCGGTGTTCTCAGCGAACTTTCTTCTCACAAACCTCATACGTACTCTATCGGTTTTAACGCAGCAGGTTATGATGAAATTGAATTCGCTCGTACAACATCGGAACATTTCCAAACAGTACAGCATGAATATTACGTAACACCACAAGATGTGGTCGATATTATACCTACGATTGCTGCTTTTTATGATGAACCTTTTGGTAATTCTTCCGTTGTACCAACTTATTATTGTGCTAAATTAGCCAAAGAAAACGGAACTAACGTACTCCTGGCAGGTGATGGAGGTGACGAACTGTTTGGAGGTAACGTGCGATATGCACAGCAGGGCATATTTGAACTATATTACAAAATACCTGAATTGTTAAGAACTTCTTTATTAGAACCATTGTTCCTGAAGACTCCCATGCTTGGTTCAATTAAGCCTTTTAACAAGGTAAGAAGCTACATAAAACAAGCTAAAACTCCGATGCCTGATCGGCTTCAATCGTATAATTTTCTTGTTAGAACTTCACCAGAAGATGTTCTGCACAGAGATATATTTGATGCCATCAGCACTCAGGCTCCATATGAAGTTTTAAGGCACAATTATTCAAGTATTAACTCCAATAATATGATGCATAAAATGCTTCATTTAGACTGGATCATTACACTTGCTGATAACGATTTACGCAAAGTAAATCAAATGTGTAGTCTCGCTGAGATAAATGTCCAATATCCTATGCTTGATGATGATCTTCTCGATTTTTCCACACATCTCACAACGAAACACATGGTTAATAGAAATCAACTCAGGTATTTTTTCAAAAGGTCGATGAAAGGCTTTCTACCAGATAGGGTTCTTTCTAAATCTAAGCATGGCTTTGGTCTACCATTTGGAGTCTGGATGAAAACATATAAACCCCTTCAAGATATTTCCTATGATAGCCTTAACAGTTTGAAAAAGAGAAACATTATTAGCCATACGTATATAAACCAGCTAATAGACAAACATCAGCATGATCATGCCGCTTACTATGGTGAATTCATCTGGGTATTAATGATGCTTGAGCTATGGTTCCAAACCCACTCTGATGGTTAGTTGATGTAAAATATGATTAAGAGTAACTATATTTCAATAGTCGCAAACCATATTTTAATCTAGATTTATCCCATGGCCCTATCCGAGGAAGTGTATACAGGTCACTATCCATATTAGCCACACCTGTATCAGTTGCGACAGCGCACTTAAAACCTGCATTTAACACCATTTTTGCGTGTTCATTTGTATAGTCCATACCGAATTTACCGTTAGGATATGCAAAAAGTGAAACCTCATCATCAATTAATTTTTCTAGCATCTTTTTGCCATTAACTATCTCGTTTTTGGCAGCCTCTCTATCAATTGAAGTAAGAATAGGGTGGGTTACGGTATGCCCGCCTATTTCCATCGATGACCTGCTAAGTTCTTTTAATTGTAAATCAGTCATCATCAAATTATCCGGTAATTTTGAGTTGGTGATTTCAACAATAGACTGAACCTTGTTACTTCTCTCTGAATTTGGTAAATGTTTTAGCTTTTTTATTAGCGATGTGATAGTAGTTAGGCGATCATTCAATGAATCAGTATTGTACTCACCGAGACCTATATCCTTAAGATTGACTTTTTTCTTTTTCGTCCCTCGTACTGCCTCTATTATCATATCGTTCCACATAATCCCGCCATTCATATAGCCTGTAGCAATGAAAAAGGTAGCACACAAACCCCAATGCTTCAGGATTGGCAACGCTGCACAATAATTATCGGCATAACCATCATCGAATGTAATACAAACTGCTCTTGGTGGTAAGGTTCCACTACGGAGTTGAGTTACAGCTTCTGATAATGGAAGCACATTAAATAATGTTGACAACACACTCATTTGTTTACTAAAAACTTTCTTATCCGGATCATATGAAAGTAACAAATCAGGAGAATCTATAACTCTGTGATACATTAAGATCGTTAAATTTCCATTATTTTTTTTCATAGTAAAAAGTTATAATATCTATTCGACTATAAGTAAATACCAAAATTAGAAAAAATATCCTCATTATGTAATCATATCCATTACTAAATAACCTTTACAATCATCTCTAGCCATTGCTTATCATCATAAAATATTATTCAGTAAAATATATCATTCATTTATTGCATTTACTGTAATTCCATACTTTCAGATTAAGTAATTTTTCCATTTAAATGCCAGCCATATTTATCAGGTAAGTATCTTGTTAAACAGAGTAACCTGTCCTAATGAGGTATCATCCCAACTATACATTTCTGCATATTCTCTTGTTTTGCTACGATCGGGATAATTATTGAACAATTCATTAATGGAGTCTGAAATCGAATCACTGTCACGAGAACTTGTTAAGATACCTGCCTCAGGTTTAGTAACAACCTCAGGTGTACCCCAGACTTTCGTAGCAACCACGGGCGTCCCACAAGCCATAGATTCTAACAAAACATTAGCCCACCCTTCTCTACTCGATGCCAAAACTAAAATATCGACAGCACCATAGTAATCTTTAAGGGTTTCCTGCGATACTGCCCCTAGGAATCTGACACGATTATTTAGATTTCTTTCTTCAGTCAATTTTTGTAGATTTTTTTCTTCAGGTCCATCTCCAATAATTATCAGATTAACGTCTGCAATCTTCTTTATAGCTTCTATAACCAGATCATGGCCCTTTCTTGGAATTAGATGGCCAACTGATAAAATTGTTCGAGAATGAATATCCAGTTTTTCCCTTAGTGCTTTGCGATCTTCAGGTTGTCTAAATGTTCTAAGATCTACACCGTTCCTCAACACTGTAACTTTACTGCTTGGAACACCTAGTTCAATAAGCACATCTTTCAAAGCTGAGCATACTGTAATAAGCCCTGCCGCATTTGTAGAGGCCCACTGGATTAGCAATTTTGGAATACGATAGTGAGGAATCAAGTTAAGGTCGGTTCCACGCGCAGTAATAACAACAGGTTTATTAAAAATCTTACCAAGAATTATTGCAGCAACACCATCTGGATAGAAATAATGTGCATCAATCAAGTCAAAATTATACCCATCTTTCAATATTCTTTTAATTACAGGCATGACTGACACCGCCATAAAAAATGGTACTAATGACATGCCTATTTTGGGAAATACTAAATAGCGGGGATATATAATAGGTATATCAAACCGTATACTTTCCCTCGGCACACGCGCGTGTTTTGCATAAATACCAAATTTCTCAGACTTAAATGGAAACCAAGGAACCGGTGCAACAACTCGGCTTTCAATACTGTCTGTTTCTAACAAACGACGTAATCTGTTCTCTACGAATATACCATGTTGTTTTTGCTCAACATTTGGGTATAAAGATGAAAAAGTAAGTAATTTCATTTATATACTTAAGTCACAAGACTAAATTGATGACTGTCGCAAAAATGATTCAAACATTAACAATGACCAAATTGTTGCACTATGTTCTCTTACACCCTTTTGATGTTCATCAACTATGCGACTTAAAAATTCCATGTTAAAGAATCCACATTCAGCCATGGTGTTTCCCAAGACCGATTCTCTCACTCTATTTTTTAGTGGCCCCCTGAACCAACTTGCCAGTGGAACTGCAAAACCCATTTTTGGTCGATATAACACCTCATTAGGTAAATGTGGTTCAAGTGATTTTTTGAAAATATATTTTCCTTCATTACCCTTGAGTTTTAATTCAGGAGGCAAACAAGAAACCCATTCAACAAATTTGTGGTCGAGAATTGGCACACGCACTTCTAGAGCATGCGCCATGCTAGCTCTGTCTACCTTCGTTAGAATATCCCCTGGTAAATATGTTTTGGTGTCAAGATATTGGATCAAAGACAATGGGTGGTCTGTGGGAGCTTTTTTTATGTAATGGCGAAACACCTCTTCGGCCTGATACCCTCCAAGCTGTTTACGAAAACTATCTGTAAATAATGGTTTGCGTAGGTCATCATAGACAACGGATATGCTGTGCATATAAGCCGCTACACTGTCACGAGCAAGTGCCTGAAAAGTAGACTTGGCACGAAAATATTTTGGAGCCCAGTCTAGTTTTGGGTAAACCTGCCCTAACATACCGAACAAGGGACCACGAATAGCCTGAGGTAGGCTACTACGAATAGACTCCTCATTCATATGCCAGCGGTGTCGACGATATCCAGCAAAATTTTCATCGCCACCATCACCTGAAAGCGCCACAGTGACGCGTTTTTTTGCCAGTTCACACACGCGGTAAGTAGGAATAGCCGAGCTATCGGCATATGGCTCATCATATAACGTCGCGAGTGTATCAATTAGATCAAAGTCATTGGGGTCGACCTGCTCAACATAATGATCGGTTTTATATTGATCTGCAACCTGTTTGGCAAAATCGGTCTCGTTATATTTGGGGTCTCCAAAGCCAATAGAACAAGTATTAACAGATTCTTTTGAGTTTAATTGTGCCATAAGGGCTACAATTGCACTGGAATCAACACCTCCAGAAAGAAATGCACCCAGTGGCACTTCTGCCACCATACGAATATTTACTGCCTCTCGTAGGCGTTCTATTAATTCATGCTCTACATCTGACTCACTTCCTACCTGTATAGGCGTATAGGGTACATCCCAATATTCAGATGGCTGTGAGATCTGCTCTCCGGGATGTAACTTCAATGTATGTGCAGGAGGTAATTTTTTTACTTGTTTATATATTGTTTTTGGTTCAGGGATATAACCAAAGGCAAAGTAATCTTCTACAGCGAATGGATCAATATCCCTTTTCAAACCTGGATGACACATTAGTGCCTTCAGCTCCGATGCAAAAATGAACTGTCCGTTAGCAAGTTCGGCGTAATAAAGTGGCTTGATACCCAGTCGATCTCTGGCTAAAAATAGTGTCCTTGTGTTTCTATCCCACACAGCAAATGCAAACATACCACGAAATCGTTTAACGCAATCCACCCCCCACTGCTCCCAGGCATGCACTATAACCTCGGTGTCACAATGTGTTTTAAAAACGTGTCCTGCAGACTTAAGTTCCTCACTCAACTCTGGAAAATTATATATTTCTCCATTGTATGTGACAAAAACAGTGCTATCTTCATTCTCCATTGGCTGTTTACCACTCGAAAGGTCAATAATCGACAAACGACGATGCCCGAAACCTACACCTGGCTCCAAATGCACTCCCCCCTCATCTGGACCACGATGAAACTGTGTTTCATTCATTTTATGCAGAATTTCGCGATCAATCTGGCCTCTACCTTTGAGATCAAAAATTCCAACTATCCCACACATATAAAAAACCCCTTGAGTTGTCTAACTCTCATATTCGCATAAATATCACAATTCGTATATATGCTGTTGTTTTTATTAAGTAATTTTTCTAATTACCGTTAAGAAGTTCATCATAAAGGCGCATATAGCGCATTAACATTGAATCGATACTAAAGACCTGTTCAGCTCTTTTCCGACCGGCCTCAGCATGTGACTGTCTAACATCAGGCCGGATCACATAATCATAAATAGCATTAGACATTTCGTCTGGATCATTCGGAGGCACTAGCCTCCCGGTAATCGCGTCCTGGACAAGTTCTGAATTACCCCCAACGTGAGTGGCTACAACAGGTAGTTGACACGCCATAGCCTCTAAAATCGTGTTAGAAATGCCCTCACCAAGGGAAGGTAGTACAAAGATATCAAGCTCGGGAAGGATATCCACTACATCTTCCCGGTTCCCGGCCAACCAGACCTGCAGTTGGATTCCAGATGATTCCAACAGTGCATCAATCTCTGGTCTTAAGGATCCGTCCCCTATTAACACCAATCGCAAACGATCTCGCCACTTGGATTTATGTTTGTGCAGCTCGATAAAAGCTCGCACCAAAGTTAGTTGATCCTTTACCGCTTCCAGGCGTCCCACTGTACCAATAACAATAGAGTTAGAATCTGCAAACCCTTCAGGCATAGATGAACGTTGTAGTTTTTTATCACCTATGGGGTGAAATTTTTTAGTATCCACCCCGTTATAAAATTGGACAATTTTATTTTTTTTTATCCTAACGTCTTCAATCAGCCAGTTTTCTAAATCTTTAGACAGCGCAATAAAACGTTGTATAAATGGGGCGCAAAAACGACGTAATAGTTGATAGCGCTTATGCTTACCATACAAATCATAAATATCTCGACCATGTTCACCATGTACACGGGCAGGTACGCCACTAAATGCTGCGACTACACCTCCTTCCAAAGCGGACAAATTACGAGTATGAACAATATCAGGCTTTAACTTTCTTAACAGGTTCCATAATTTAATATATAAAAACAAGTCATTTCCATCACGCTTGTGTAGTTCATGAATAACAATATCAGTACGCTGAATCCGTTTAGAGAAGTCTGATGACTCTGTTAAACAGATAACAGCATGTCTATATTTATCATCTGGCAAATAATTTATTAAATTCACCAGTCCGTTTTCAAGCCCACCTACTTGCAAGTGATGTATGATATGAACAATTAGCGGTATTTGTATTGATGCCATTATCTTTCCTTCCGGACTTTATTAAGAGAGAACTGAATTGCAGGATACATACCCACTAAATAGTTATTTAACAGTTCTCTTGCATCAGAGCGTTCTTTTACAACATCTGTAAGAAGTACAATAATTGCATCACCATTACTTGAACCAGTCAAACGTTTCCATGCTTGTAGCAATTTTCCCTCATATTTGCTTGGCGTTACAAACCCATCAATATCATACCAATACCATATCAATCGTTCCTTGTTATTGTCCTGAATAACATTTTCATACAATCGAATATATAGCTGATTTTGAGAAACCACCACTTTGTTTTTTTCAATTTCAGTCCATCTAGTAATATCAAATATTTTATTAGACTGATTGATAAGTTCAGAACCCTGTGATTCCGTTCGGTAATAACCAATATATAATTTCACATAATTTCCATGCTTCAGATATGAAGTAGCTATCTCACTGCTTACCCCCTTAAAGTATGGTTTCCAATTATTTTGCATTTTTTCAGTAGAAAACTCCCACCCATGAGAACTTTGCGGAGATAAGAGTGACATTGATTGTAAACTGGTCTTTTCACTTTCAAACGAGGATAATGATAAAGGTCCTGCAGATAGACTAATTAACATAAAAATAGTTAGAATAAGTGTTTTTGATAGATTACCCTTAGCATGAGGAATACTTTGTGACTCCACCACTGAAGTAACATCTTCTCTCCACTTATTGCCTATGTAAAAAAGCACAAACATAATTACCCCAAAGAACAACCAGCCATAAACTAAGTGATCAAAGCCTACAGCATATTCATGGTTCGTGAAATGCGCAATCATAACAATTCCATATGCCCTTATACCATTTCCAATAAGTGGCAACAACATGGAGAATAGAACGAATATAATTCGTTTTTTGTAACTATTGTAATTGATGTAAGCAAATAAACACCCTAAAGCAACTGAAGCAAATAAATACCGAATTCCACTACAGGCCTTAGCCACTTCAAATGAACCACTTGGTATCATAAAATGTAGCCCTTCCCAATAAACTGGAATACCTGACAGTCTTATAGCTTTGACGGTAAAAACTGCGGTAAAATCCATCAATATTGGGATTAATCCTTCTCCTAATGGAATCATAAAGATTAAAAAAATAACAGGGTATAGTATTTTTCTGATAACCGACCATCCCAGAATCATGATTAAGATTGACCAAATCATGCTTAGAAATGCTACTTGTTGAATTACCAATATATTGACAGCAACACCGATCACCCATAAAAAAACGCTAGGAATAATAAACGTAATTCCCCAGTACGTAGGCTGAGGATACAGTTGTTTAAGATTTTGCCGTTGAGTCCATATCATATATAGAGAAAACGGTAAAATCAGCATTCCATGTGCGTATGTATCAGAACGCCACCATATCTCTATAATAGAAACAACGGTTTCAATGTATATCAATATTAATAGTGAAAGTGCTATTGCTAGAGCCAACAATGGGTATCGCCATTGCCTCTCTATAATTGTTCTATTTGTAATAGTCTCCATATGTTTAACTATATGGTTTTAGCTGACATTGCTATTATCAAAATAATTCAAAACTTGTTTTAAGTTCTGATCCCAATTATAGTATTTTAAAACACATTCTCTGGCTGAATTTTGAAGAACATCGTAGGCCATGTCATTTATAATTTCGATGCATTGTTCTACAAATTCGACTTCAGTATCCGCTACGAATGGTTGGTAATTATTATTTAGCTCAATTCCTTCTAATGCAATAGTAGATGCTACAATCGGTCTAGCCATTGACATTGCCTCGAGAACTTTATTTTGAACTCCTCTAGCAATACGTATCGGTGCCACTATTATCCTTGCGAAACGGATATAAGGTCTAATATCATCAACCATCCCAGTAACAACAACGCCTTCATGTGTTTCTAAGTTTTTTACACTCTCAGTGGGATTAGAGCCAACTATATAAAACTTAACTTCTGGATAGGCTTTACGTATACCTTGAAGTGAAGTATTGACAAACCAACTCACCGCTTCTTCATTGGCCCAGTAATCCATTGCTCCAGTAAAAACAATAGGAATAATATTTTCTGGGTACGGGTTGCTGTAAGATTGGGATGGATTGAAATAATCTGAATCAACACCATTACAATAGTAATTCACACGAAACTCTTGTAATGGGTGTAAATCAACAAAATGTTGCATTTCATTTTTTGAAACAAACAATGTTTTATAAAACATTGAGCATATTTTAAATTCATACTCTGCTAATTTGTTTGCCTCTCTAGCATATATCCAATTAATAGGGAATTTTTTATGTAAGCTATACTGCTTCCATTTATCTGAATCCACATCTACAAAATCAACTATTCTCACGCATTCGTGATATTTTTTATCTTCAACATATTGAGCCATTGTCGATGAAAATACCATTATTTTTCCAATCCCTTTAGATAAAACAATGTTATCTACCCATGTTTGCATTTTCTTATCTTTATAATACGGGATACTTAAGGAACTACCTGTCAGAAAACCAGACAAGCTCCTGAGCTTTGCAGTATTTTCTGATAAGGGTCTTATTAGAATCCCTTCACAGTACTTCTTGACTTCGTCTAAATAGCGCCAATCATACGCATCATCTATAAATGCACCAAGATATATCTTATATTTTTTGCTTAAGACACGTAGTAAATTAAAAGAACGTATTTTGTCTCCTTTGTTGGGAGGATATGGGATACGATGTACAAGATACAGTAAAGATTGCATCAGTTATCCTAAACTCTGCGAGAGTAATGGACCAATTGCATTTGCTATTGGTAGTGGTAACTTTTTCCATGCTTTTATAAAAAGTTGGTATTTTGGATTTAATGGATTAACTTCTGGCAGTTGATGTATATTAATTAGTCGATACGTGTATGGAAGTGGAGTTGGTTCGAAACCCCAGTTTTTTTTAAAACTATAGGATCCTGTTCCTTTTTTACTTCTACCATAGTCAAAAATCCTAACACCTTTCTGACAGGCTGATTGCATAACATCCCAGTACATAAAATCAAAAGCTTTGTATTTTCTAGCATCTAACAATCCACCTCCATAATACGGAAGAACTTCGTCTCTAAAGTAAAAACTCATCACAGTACTAATATTTTTGCTTCCCTTTCTTACTACACGTATTTCACACTCATTCCCAAACACTTCTTTCAATAAAGCAAAGTATTTTTTTGAGAAAACAGGTGTTCCATGATTTCTTACACTAGTAGAATAAATTTTGTAAAATACGTCAATATCTTCTTGGATTACACTTTCCAGCCCTGCGTTAATCCCTTTGCGGACCATTGCACGTTGTTTTCTAGGAATGGCTTTCATATTTTTCTCTGGGTCTTGATCGATCTCTTTTCGAAAAGTTACATATAGATCTTTAACTTTCCAGTCATGCCCAGAATAGTAATTATTTCTCAACTCCAGATAGTCTACAGACAATTTGATCGCTTCAGCTTCTGCTGCTGACTCAAGCAGCATTTTAATTTGTTCATTATCTGCAATTGCACCACCATATACACAAAATGGGTTCGAAATTAGTGAATTACCAAATATTTTACTTTTTATTTGCCCTAGAGGTAATAACCCAGTTATCTTTCCATTTAACTCTGCTTTTAAATATTTTGTAGAATGTCCAAAGGCTTGTTGAATAACTTTTTGCCAGCCTGAAAGATGGAAAAATGTTCCATCTGGATGTTTCTTTACATATGAGTCCCATGATTCATTTTCGCCAGGAGAAAGGCTGGTAATTATAATTTTGCTTTGATTCATTTTACTTATTTACTAAAAAGATGTTATCTATCCTATCCCACTTGAAATCACTAAATAAATTAACTAGTCTGGTTTCCATTTTATCCAGATTTAGATAATGCCGTAATTTTGATTTTGCTGATAAGTTACTAACTTTAGGTTGGTTCACATCTATTTCCCACGGATGAAAATAAAAAATAACAGGTTGTTTAAATTTTTTATTTATTGAATTTATCGTCCATTTTGAATAAAAATATGGATAAAGTCTAAAAAAACCACCTCCACCACATGGAAAAGATCTACCAAAATGCTGGATTGTTGAGATAGGGATTTCAAGCAACGGTGATGATTTATGAACATATGCAAATCGAGGAGAACCTGGCATACCATATAAATCGTGTTTTACAGGATAAATGCTAGAACTATATTGATAACCTGCCTCAGATAACTTATCAATTGCCCATAAGTTATTTTTCCCTATAGAGTAACTTGCTGCCCTATATCCTTTAACCTCTACTCCTGACATATCTTCTAACAATTTTTTAGTTTTTATTATATCTTTAAAAAACTCATCAGGTGATTGCTGTGTAACTCTTGTGTGATTATACCCATGACTAGCTAATTCGTGACCTTCATCTATAATTCTTCTAATTAAGTTTGGATATCTTTCTGCCACCCAACCAAGCATAAAAAATGTAGATTTTATTTTATACCTTTTGAATAAATCTAAAATGGATAATGTATTTTTTTCGACACGATGTTCCAATATATCCCAGTCTTTCCTATCTATCACGCCTTCAAATGCTGACACTTGAAAGTAATCTTCGACATCAACACTCATTGCATTTATCATCTTTTTCAAAATCCTTAACTGTTGCTTAAAATGTTTTGAAATAGCTTACACTGGCCATTTCTGTCTCAACATATAGATTCCCATCACTTATAGTCTGCTTGCTTTTAGAATAATTAAAGCTCATCCCAGATGATGGGCTCAATGACTTAGATACTCCATAGCTTGCAGTTTTAATTGTATTTAAAAATTCTGGGTTATCGCTATAAATGCTGCTAGAAGTAAAGCTATAATTAAAGACTGTTTTAGCCGATAACTTCCAGTTCCATTTAAATTGATAAGCATCTATTTCTTCGGTTGAATTAGCATTTTCATAATCTTTCTCTTCCAAAGAGTAACTGACCATGAACTCACTTTTGGCGGTCCTTTTTATAGCATAAATTTTATACTTTTCACTGACATATAATCTTGTGTCTAGACTACTAAAGAAATTATCTTTGCTTGTTTCTTGTTGCCCTTGCTCGTAAACTCCACTATTAACATCCTCATTATAACTTAACCCAATTGTTTTACTTTTTGAGCTTAACATTATGTCAGCACTTTTTGTTATTCCAAATATATTCTCTGCATACGACAGATCAATTTTTGAGCGATTATTTGGCTCCCATTTCAAACCAATTTTTTTATAATCTGACTCTTTCTTAAATAATTCTGAATCTCTATTAGAATATTCATTCCCATACTCTAGAGATAACTTAATTGTGGGAAATACAGTAAAATCAACCAATAAAGTTCTTCTTGTTACTTCTAATTTATTTGCCTCAAAATAGCTATTAAAATAATTTAGGCTCAAATGCAAATCACCTCCCAGAATTGTGGTACGGATATAACTCTTTGTTTCTTCTTTGTCTTGTTTCTGAATACCTGCATCTTCATATTCAACACCAGAATATTTTCTTGATGCAAAAACCTCTATATTATCCCCCATCCTCCCTTGTATTGTTGGTGTTATTGCATAAGTTGTTACATCAGATCTATTATTAGTAACTGTGTAATTATTTGATGAGACGGGCTGATTAGAACTCAGGTTTTCCTGTCGCCTAGATACTTCAGCATCAATAAACATATTGTTCTCAATCAACTCTACATTCGATTTTCCACTTAATTGCTGATAAACTGCATCCTCATCGCTTTTATCATATTTTAATGCTTGAAGTTTATATGATAAATCAAAACCCAGCCTTTTACCTTTTGCAGTTAATTCAACTTGTGGTGATGCCTCATAAATAATATCATTAGTTTTATTTTCACCATGCGCCAAATACAAATTATCCAGATATACTGCAGAAAGAGATAACTGCGGAGTAAATTCATACTCCGCTGAACTCGCTGTATTTATATAAAGCAATAACGAAACAACAAAATAATAATTTCTATTACACACTTCTACTGAGATTAATTTCCGTATGTTCCATATGAGCCATAGTATGTGCTTTTGTGAGTGGTTGCGCACTTATTAAGCAACAAACCAACAACGCTATCTTCTTTCATTTTTGAAACTGCAGCTTTTACGATATGTTGCTGAGTTTTACCCTCTTCAATAACAAGCACAGACTGACCAGCATTTTCCAACATTACTTCCGCATGAGTTGTTACCATAATTGGAGGAAGATCAAATATAACTATTCGATCTGAGTAACGTGATGCTAATTCTTCAATTACATCTTTTAATTTTTGACTTGCCAACATTTCAGTTGTATCTTCACCACATTTACCTGCAGGAAGCACACTTAGTCTTTTTAAATTTGTACGCAATATTACATTCGACAAGTTAACATTACCATCGACAAGATAGTCTCCAAGACCCGGCAGTTTGTGTATGTTTAACAATTTTGACAACCCGGGTTTAGTTAAATCGGAATCAACGAGTAAAACCGTCGTATCTTTTTCCAATGCCATACTTATAGCTAAATTAAAAGAGGTAAAAGTCTTGCCCTCTCCAGGCAAGGCACTACTAACCATAATCACATTACCATTAGCAATTGGAACCACACCTCTTCCAAATGCATTCTTTAATAGTGGGCGTTTAATAACTCTATATTCATCAGTTAGTACTTGATTACTTTGGTCTGGAGTAAGATACCCGGCCTCACACAGCTTATCAAAATTTATATTTAAATTTGTCTTAGAGGACATGATACTCGAACCACTATTTACCTTAGTAGTTACTCCTTCTACATTAGTCGATTGTTTTATGGAAGATCCACGTTTTAACCGCTCAATTGCTTTTTCTATAGTATTCATATTATTAACACCAATCCATAGGAAAGAAAAAGAACTGATGTCGAGCCAACAAATACACCATACTCAATTTTCTTTTTTTCTAACAATTCGGAGGTTTTAATTCTCGAAACACTTCCTAATACTGGCAATCCAAGCTCATTCCTTAATTCACGGTGCTCATGAAATACTGGTTTTATTTGCGAAAAGACAAAGGATAGGGCTAAGCCGACAACGAGACCTATTGCAAGTACAGCGGTATTTAGAATCTTTCTATTAGGCCCTGAAGGAGAATTTGGAAATGAGGGTGGATCAATCACTCGTATTTTAACACCCTCACCTGTTTGCTCTACTTCCTCAGACATCTTAGCCGTCTCTAATCTAGAAACTAGAGCATTATAATTCTTTTTATTTACTTCATATTCTCTTGTTAATTTGCTGAGCTCTGTTTCTACGTTAGGAATAGTATCAACCATACTTTGAAGTGATTTTGTCCTATCTTTAAACTCCTTAACCCTAACGGATAAAGTTGCTATTTGTGTTTCTGTTTGCGCTAATGATATTTTTAATTGCTGATAAACAGGGTTTTTATCCAAATCCGGCTCAGTAGCAACCCCCGTCTCTTTCTCAGTTACTTCCCCTCTTTTTTGAGATTCTAGTAATTTTATTTTTTCATCAATCGAAACAACCTGCGGATGAAGCTCAGTATATTTCAATAACAACTCGTTTCTTTGATCTTTTAGCTCAACAATTTTTGTATCTAATGGGCTACTAACGTATTTGCTCTTCTGCGGTGTTCCCAATCCCAAAACTGGCTCTTCACCTCTCATTTGTCTTTGTATTTCATCCCTTTTGTTAGTCGCTTCTTTTAAATTAAGCTCTGATTTTTCTAATTCAACCTGGGATGTTTGTAAACTTTGAAAATACCCTTTTCTAAGCGTCGGCATTAGTTTTGCATTTTTTCTTTTAAAATCATTTAACTTCTGCTCTGCAGAAGCCAAGCGGTCTCCGTATTCAGCAATCTGTCTATCTAGAAACTCTTGGGCAGTAGATGAGTTTTCCCTTGACTCACCAAGAGTGCTTTCTACAAGAATCGTTAATAATCCTTTCACAACTTTATTGGCAACTTCCGGATTTCTATTAGAATATGAGATATTGTATAGATTCGTATCCCTTCTATCTGTTCTTAGTATAATATTATCGGAAAGGTTATTGAGGAGTCTTTCCATTTGTTGAGGATTAGTTGCTGTAACATCTAAATCAGACAATCTCGATAGCTTTTCCATATTTGGCCGACTAAGCAATGTTTTACTTAAGAGGCGAAGTCTATTACCAATATTACTTTCAAGAGTTAAACCACGCATCAATGGTCTTAATACAGATTCTGTGTCTACATACAGCTTGGCATCCACTTTATATTGATCTGGCATTGTACCGACGTACACCCATCCTATTACAACAACTAGCCATGTCAGAACTAGCGAATACCATCGAAATCTCCACATACTTCGAAGGTAAGTCCATGCAATTTGAAAAATTTCATTTAAGTTCATAAAGTGTTTACTTAAAAATATTGACTAAATTAAAACCAAGATTCTGGAATTACAATAATATCACCAGGTAAAATATCTACATTTTCAGAAATTTCTCCATCCTTTACTAAATCGTCGATGTAGATACTGTACTCTTTCAACTCCCCGTTAGTAGTGCGAATAAGTTTCGCACTATTTCCTGCCGCAAATTCTGTTAAACCACCAACGTGGATCATAACATCTAGTAAAGTCATATTTTCTTTATATGGTAATGCTTGAGGTTTTGCTGCTTCACCAACTACCCTTACCTGCTCGTTATATCGACCCACAAAACCAGTTACTATAACTGTCACTACAGGATTTTTAACATAGCGACCAAACTTTTTTTGCATCAACTTAGCTAATTCTGTTGGAGTTTTTCCGCTTGCTTGTACATCCTCAACTAAGGGAACAGTAATTTTGCCGTCCGGTCTAACAGGAACAGTAGTAGTTAATTCAGGACTTCCCCAAACAAAAACATTAAGTGAGTCCCCTGGCCCGATAATATATATGGGAGATTCCCCCGAATATGTTGCTGGATTCAATGTATTACTAGAACAACCATAAATAAAGATAAATGAAAGCAACAAAATAGATGTATATTTGATAATCATTCCCTATCCTAGTTTGAACTTAAAATTCTCTAATATTGATAGTGCAATTAGTCTAAGACCGATCTACTTAATCCTGCACACCAATTACCATAATTATTATACGTCATTATTTCAGACTTGTGGAGAACTAATTATAGTTTATAACTTATTGTTTTAATGACAATAATTTTAAATTAGTTAAATAATTAACTTCTATCACACAAGCCCCTTCTAAAGAATACCTTAGTGCTGTTGTTGGTTATTTTCTTCTAAAGATTTGTATTGTAACGCAATTTAAGTGCTCGAACTTATTTAGACTAATCTTATATAGATAATTATTTACTAATCTTCTGCAATAGCTTGTTTGCGTCATTCCTCTCAGGGAAATTTTTACCTTTGATTCCTTGTAATATGGAAACAGCCTGTTCATTACTTCCTGAGCGCGAAAGTGCCACCGCATAGTGATAATGAATAGTTGGATTGGAAGAAGATTTCACAGCCTGTTGAAGTAACTCCTTACCATCCTCAACTGAATGTGTTTCAACCAAAAGCCACCCATGAGTATCCATTATTTCGGGGCTTTTACTATTCAAGCTATATGCTTTACCTGAATATTGTAGTGCGGTTGCCTTGTCTTTTTGCGAAATAATATTGGCTAGATTATTTAACGCGATTACATCCTTAGGATTCTGTTTTATCGTAAGTTCATAATAATTCCTTGCATTATTTAAATCTCCCGCACTTAAATAAATTCCAGCAAGATTGCTCACTATCTTGACGTTATTAGGATATTTACTTAATCCTTTTTTTAAAATTGAGATTGCTTTAGAGCGTTTTTTTAATTTTAAATACACATTACTTAATTTTAAATAAAATTGCCATGCACCTGTATTGACAACACCCGCATCATACTCTTTAATAGAGACAGCATACTTTTGATTAGAAAAATATAAATCTCCAACAAACATGTATCCAGCCGGATGTTTAGGAAAATCTTTTTGTATTTTTTTTGCTACATCAATTGCTCTAGAACTGTTCCCTATCTTTTCCTCTAAGAGAGCCTGCGCCAACCTCGGTTGAATATTGTTTGGCTCCAATCTTTCTGCTTTTTGCAAGATAGATTTTGCTTCTTTATATTTCTTTTCTTTTGCGTATAAACCAGCTAATTCCTGGTAAATTTTAATATCCTTTTTAGACTTTAATATTTCTTTATATATATTTATCGCTTCATTTGACATCCCGGCTTCCATATAAGTACCAGCGAGCAACCTTGAAGCATTTATTGAATTATTAGTATTATTTTTTGCCTCTTTTGCAATTACCAATGCTTTATCAGAGTTTTTTTCACTTAAATAGTATTTAACTAAAATCGCATAAGCAGACAAGTTCTTGTTATCAATATTTTTGATTTTTTCAACCCATTTAATTGCTTGATCTTTATCGCCTCTAACTTCTGCTAACTGAGCCATACCTAACATAGCTTTTGTATTTTTACTATCTATTTCCAGAACTTTATTTATATTAATCTCAGCTTGCGCGTATTGCCCGCTTTGCATGTATATATGAATCAGATTCAACCTGGCTAGTATGCTATCTGGCTGTACCCTCAACGCTTTATTTAACTGTTGAATTGCTGCATCAACTTCCCCTGACAAAATATACACATTACCAAGCAAGATATACGACATAACATCTTTTTCGGTATTTGCAATCTCCTTAGCCATGCTTAAGGCCTTTTCATAATCTCCCTTTTTCAAATAAAGATTTATTTGCTTATACTTAGCTCCAAGTTGACCATCTCCAGTTACTTTACCAAGCTCATCAATTGCTTTATCTATAGATCCCTTACGCAGGTATAAATTGGCAAGCTCATTTCTAACAATATTTTTATCTTTTGTTGTAGCGTCGATTCTATTTATATATCTCTGGCTATCATCAAAGTTACCAGTGGCTGCAGACAATCGTGCAATCATAGTCAGAAGTTCGTTATCTTCATTTCCTTTGCTAACCCCACCTTTGAGTACATTTATCGCCTCATGAGTCCGATTCAATTTAACCCTTGTGATTGCAAGTAACTTTCGTCCATGGATATGGCCAGGGAACTGGCTTACAAATCTACTTAGATTGTTATTAGCTTGTTCATAATTTCCTATTGCATATTGAGCCGCACCCATCAATAGTACGCTAGGCATGTGATCAGGCATAATTTTTTGAACCTGGTGCAAATATTCGATTGCGTTATCGTATTTTTTCAACTCAAACAGAATTGAAGCTTTCAAATAATTCAGTCCCGGTTGGTTTCGCATTTTCCCGAGTAAAGAATCCACTAAAGTTTCAGCCTGTGAAAGCTCACCTTTCTTTATATATGCCCGAATCAACCCAATATTTGCTGAGAGCACGGTCGGAATAATGTAGCCATCTTTAAAATCATCAAGAATATTTTTAAAAATTGTAACTGATGCATCAAGATTGTCGCTAGACAGCTGAATATTACCCATTTCTATCTGAGCGATATAATAGTCATCTTCTCCCTTTTTAACTTTTTGCAAATGCTCTATAGATTTCTCTTTATCACCTAAGAAAGCGTTCAATCTAGCCAACCCAAGCTGAAGAAATGAATGATTATATGGACCAGATGTGATTTTCCCAAATACATCTTTTGCTTTTTCAATTTGCCCCCTTTCTAGATACACATGCCCCATAATCAAGTTTGCTGCAAAAGTTTGCTTATCACTTTTAAGCTTTGCTTGAGATATAAAGTTGCTGATTTTTTTATGGTCAAGTTGCATTAAAACGGATTTGCCATAATCAAGCAGTAGATCATCCATGCTACCACCTAACTCAATTGCTTTTGACAGCTCTTTTTCCGCTGCCTTTGCTGAACCAATAATTAAATATTGCTTTCCAAGCATACTCCTTGCTTCTTTATTCTCAGGTTCTTTTTGAATTGCATTTTTTAAATGTATGATAGCAGTTCTTGTTTCCCCAGACTGAATTTCAGTTTGCGCTTTCGCAATCAACTCAGAATGGGTTAAATTTGAGTCAGAACACGAAATGAGCACTAAAAACGAGAGAAAAAAAACTAAAGCCTTCATATTTTTATTTCCTAAGATTAGTTATTCTTTAATATTTAGTTTGTTCATTAGGTCATACAATGTAGGTCGGCTAACACCAAGTAACTCAGCCGATTTCGCAATATTACCTTCTGTACAACTTAATGCTCTGCGAATTGCATCAGACTCCGCCATATTTCTAACTTCTCTTAAATTAAATGGTATTTCTGGCCCTTGTGTACCATCAAGTTCTAACTCACCGGCTTCAACCATGGTTCCTTCTGCCATAATAACTGCACGTTTGATTTTATTTTCTAATTCTCGCACATTACCAGGCCACTCATAATCACGAATTGCTGAAATTGCTGAAGGTGAGAATCCCTTTAATTTTTTACTATTCGTCTTTGAGAATTTTTCTAGAAAAGACCTGGCCAATAATACTGCATCCCCCTCTCTCTCTTTTAGTGAAGGGATTGAAATTGAAATTTCACTTAATCTATAAAATAAATCTTCCCTAAAAGACTCTTCGGATATCATATTTTTTAGATTACGGTGTGTCGCGCATACAATGCGAACGTCTACTGAGATTTCTTTTCTGCCACCAATTCTTTCAATTACTCGTTCCTGAATAAACCTTAATAATTTAGCTTGTAGAGAAAGCGGCAAATCACCAATTTCATCTAGAAACAATGTTCCACCATTTGCATATTCAATTTTTCCGGCAGTTTGTTTTGCAGCGCCAGTAAACGCCCCTTTTTCATAACCAAATAATTCACTCTCAAGTAAATTTTCAGGAATTGCTGCACAATTAATAGCAACAAACGGTCCATCATCTCTTGGGCTAAGATCATGTACAGCTCTGGCAAGTAACTCCTTCCCAGTCCCACTCTCACCTAGGAGCAAGACACTAACATCTGTGGGAGCAACTTTTTCAATCGTTCTACATATTTTTCCCATCTGCGGGCTACTTGCAATAATTCCACCCAATAGAGAATTATCCTGTTTTTCAACTAACAACCTATTTTCTTGTTCTAATTGAAATACGTGATATGCACGATCAACGATAATTTTTAATATTTCAGCATCGATAGGTTTTTGGTAAAAATCATATGCTCCCAATGCTACTGCTTTAACTGCATTATCCCTATCGTCATTTCCTGTAACAACTATCACTTTAGTTTCTGGCTTCAAAGAAAGAATTTTCTCTAGTATTTCCAGTCCAACACTCACATTTGCTGGATCAGGAGGTAAGCCTAAATCAAGGGTTACTACTGGTGGTGTGTGCCTTCTTAGAGCAGCAATAGCTTCATCTGCAGTACCCGTAATATGCACGGTATAGCCTTCAAAGCACCATTGCATCTGTTTTTGTAGGCCTGGATCATCTTCTACCACTAAGAGCTGCCTGGAATTAATCCCTTTAGATTTTGTCAACTACTAATCCTCTACAAATCTTAATATGATGAAGCTGGTAATGTAATAGTCATAACAGTACCTTTGTCAGGTTCACTTGTGGCCTTAATATGACCGCCTAAATTTTGAATATACTCCCTGCTTTCATAAACACCGATGCCCATACCAGCATTTCCTTTCGTAGTATCAAATGGTTTAAATAATCGGTTTAAAATAAACTCCTGATTCATTCCAATACCGTTATCAATAATCCTAATGATAACCATTCCTTTGTTTTCTTCCAAACTTATATGTACTTTTCCATCATCTGGAGTGGCTTCCTGGGCATTTTGTACAAGATGCCCAATAACAGAAAGCATTTTTTCAGAGTTTGCCTCTATGCATACTTCTACATTAGATTTTTCTAATATTGGTATTGGTAATTCAGATGACCTCTGCTCGATTACTTTTTCCAATAATTGATCAACGTTGACTTTTGAGACCGTTTCATTTGAGAAACGTGATTTTTTTAATTGCGACAGCATTTTATTCATTTTATTTACAGCGCTATTAACCGTGCTGATAACATCATCTACAAACTCTGGATTACTTTTATGTCGCACTGAATTACTTACTACCAAATCCAGTTGTGCAACCACATTCTTTAGATCGTGGACAATATAGGCAGATAACCTGTTAAAAGCATCAAATTGTCTAGACTCTGCAAGTTTTTGTGCTGATTCATGCTGAGCAAGATAGCTTGCTACCTGTTGCCCCACTGTAAATAATAGCTCTCCATCTTCCCAAGTCTGTTCAATTATGCCAATTGATCTTGTTAAAATAATAAAACCGTATAGATCAGTATCAAGAAAAACAGGAACAATTAACCATGCTTTATTAATTTGATCAATCCATGTTGGCAAAGTCAAATTATTGTATAAATCTGGTTGAGATGTATATTCATATAAATTAATAATAGACTGATTATCCATGACATATGCAATCAATTTGTCTGATGATTTTAACACGAAATCTTCAGATACCTGCATATTCCAATGTGCCACGGGAATATACAAATCTCCTTCATTTTTTACCCATAGACAACCTGCGGGGCTTTGGACAATTTGTGATACTGCTTTAATAACACGTTGCTCGATTAGCATCCCGCCTTTATCGGATTCAGATAAAATCCTCATAAGCCTTAACCATTCATCCCTATAGTCATATTTGTATGAATAAAAATTTGTTCCAACAAATTGCTTAACTCTTGCTCGAACATGCCCTGAAAACAGTAGCACTGATAGAACTATTCCCGTTAGAGTCACAAAAAGTATTTGTGCAAACGTGCCCCATCCACCACCATAAAGTTTTATATAGTAACCACTTATAGAAATAACTAAAAGATAAAACCCCACACTTAGCATGCTGGCTGTATAAAAAACAACATTTCTGGATACATGCACACCCAATGACCACTCTGGGTTTCGAGCCGCAGATATAGCGAATAATGGAACCAAAATCATATATACTGCACCACGAGCATCCCACAGTTCACTGCTTATTTCTTTAAACAATATATTGTTGGAATACAAAAAAATGTCATAAACAAACATTCCTGCCAAACCAAGAAAAAGATACTTAATTGCCCAAAGTTGTTCTGTAGATGTATTTCGATATAGTTGTTCGACAAAAACCAGGCCACCTAAGGATAAAACTAGAACGCAATATAATGAAATAACTAAATAATCATCAATGCCAAATGTTTTGTTTTCATATACGTATATTCCAACACTCATGATAACCATAGAGGAAATTACTACATATGCCGATCTCTTAATCCTGTCTGAAACAATTTTAGTTTCACTGCTATTTAATAACTCGAGCAAAAATACAATCCAGGACGTAAGCTTAAAAACATCCAAAGCCACCATTAGTGATTCGGGGATGGTATAGTAGATAGAGTCGTATACATGTATAAAATTCCAGATCGCACTTACCACAACCGCAACAACTAATAACCCACCTTTAATTCGACCTTTCCAGCTTGTCAGAAGCAGGGATGCCAATAAAACAAAACTAAGCCCACCAAGTCCGTAACTGATTACACCAATATTATTCATAACAGTTATGACTTTTATTTTATCAAGCTAGTCTCATCGAGAACCTCGACCGAACAAAACAATCTCAGCCGTTTGTACGATGATGAGGAAATCTAAAAACAAACTATGGTTTTTTACATAGTACAAATCATATTGCAGCTTTTCTTTTGCGTCTTTTTCTGAAGAACCATAGGGGTAACACATTTGTGCCCAGCCTGTCACGCCAGGTTTAACTCTATGCCGTTCTTCATAGTATGGAATTTTTTCACTTAAGATAACAACAAACTCTGGTCTTTCGGGACGAGGGCCAACAAAACTCATGTCTCCCCTCAATACATTTAAAATCTGAGGCAACTCATCAATTCTTGTTTTACGAATAACACCTCCAACAACTGTTATCCTAGCATCATTCTTCTCAGCCCATCTTGCCTTCCCATCTCTTTCTGCATCAACCGACATACTTCTGAATTTTAGCACCTGAAACGGTTTTCCATTTTCACCAATTCTAATTTGACGATATAGAATTGGTTCCTTGAATCGACTTTCAACCGATATGGCCAGAACTGCTAGTAGCATAATAGGCCAAGAAACAATTAGTAAAATCACACTTACAAAAATATCAAACAATCTCTTAGTATAATCTCGAAGACCGCTCTGTTGGAATCCGTCAGAGAATACGAACCAGCTTGGATTAAGTTGGTCTAGTCTGATCTTTCCTGTTTCTCTTTCAAAAAAACTAGTCATATCAAGCACATCAATTCCACTCATTTTGCAATCGATTAAATCATGCATTGGAAACCCTTTTCTTCGATCTTCGACAGCCAATACAATTTCATCAACATCATTGTTAACTGCATAGTCTTTCAGAGATGAGTCCAGCATAATAATTTTACTTTTATCAACAATATCCTCTTCACCACGTATATGTATAAAACCAAGAATGGAAAAACTTATCTGGTCACTTTTTCTTTTTAGTTCAGTTATCGGTTTAGCATTTTGACCTGCACCAAGTACAAGAATCCTCCTTTTAAAAATTTCGGGGTCAGCAAACCAAACAACTAATCTTATTAAACTAATAGCAGAAAACGAGATGACTATTGACAGAATGAGAGTAGCTCGTCCTAAAAATAAATTAGGAAAGATATAGAACAGTAATGCTAGAGCTATTATAGAGAACAAATAACTTGCGCTAACTCTTAACAAATATCCGAGCACACCCTCTCTAACTCTGGCTGTATACAAGCCAAGCGCCATTAGACTAACGATTAGCACTAATGCAAAGACCAATGCCTGCACAACCAATGATGAGTCAAGACTGAACGCTTCGCCTATGAAACCACTACTTCTTAGATAAGCACCCGCATACACAGACAAATATGATACTAAAAAATCAATCGCACCTAGTAAGAGGAATGATATTTTTACGTAATGTTTAAATACACGTAATGTCGCCAAAAAAGTCTCCCTGATTAATATTTAAACAACAAATATAGTCTTACATTATTAATAACTATAGTTTTTATCTTAACTTATTGTTTTTTTTGAATTTTAAATTTCTAGAGCTCAGACTACAATATATATTTTAGATTTATATTGGCAATAAGATAAAATAACTTAATCAAAACAGAAATTTAGTAAATTCTAAATTGCCATGTGCTCGTCAAGACGTTTAGAATACCTCAATTTTTATACTAGCTGGTAATTATATTGTGGATAAAACTAAAATTAGAATTGGCATAATTGGCTTAGGCTATGTGGGCTTACCTCTCGCAGTTGCATTTGGAAAGCAATATAACACCATAGGTTTTGATATCAATCAGGAGAGGGTAAATGAACTGCGCTCCGGAAAAGACAGTACATTAGAGGTAGATAAATCATTACTCGTTTCAGCATCTCACCTATCCTATAGCACTGATATTCAGCAGCTTAAAGATTGTAATGTCTTTATTGTCACAGTTCCCACACCTATTGATAATTACAAGCAACCTGACTTAACACCATTGATTAAGGCCAGCGAAACTCTTTCTAAAATTCTTAAAAAAGATGATGTCGTCATCTATGAGTCAACTGTCTACCCAGGCGCAACTGAAGAAGTCTGTATCCCCTTATTAGAAGCTGGCTCAGGACTATCGTATAACAAAGATTTTTATGCTGGTTATAGCCCAGAAAGAATAAATCCTGGTGATAAAGAGCATACCGTTACTAATATCCTGAAAGTCACGTCTGGCTCTACAGACAAAATTGCCAATTTTGTCGACGATCTATACAAATCAATTATTACTGCTGGTACGCATAAGGCAAGCAGTATACGCGTTGCTGAGGCTGCCAAGGTAATCGAAAATACCCAGCGCGACCTAAATATTGCACTTATTAATGAACTCTCTTTAATATTTAACAAGTTAAATATTGATACACTTGAAGTACTTGAAGCCGCTGGAACCAAGTGGAACTTCCTTCCTTTTAGGCCTGGACTGGTTGGAGGGCATTGTATTAGTGTCGACCCCTATTACCTCACCCATAAAGCACAGGAGATTGGGTATAACCCAGAAGTCATTTTAGCGGGCAGAAGAATCAATGACGCGATGGGAAGTTACATCACATCTCAGGTTGTAAAATTAATGACCCAAAATAAAATTCATGTCGTTGATTCAAATGTGCTTATTATGGGTCTAACCTTCAAGGAAAACTGCCCAGACTTACGAAATTCCCGAGTCATTGATATCATCAATGAATTTCGTGACTATCATGCGAATGTTGATGTCTATGATCCCTGGGTCGATAAAAAAGAAGCACAACATGAATATAATGTCCTTCCTGTCGATAAACCTGTTAAAGGTAAGTACGATGCTATTATCCTTGCGGTTGCACATGACGAGTTCAGGGGTCTTGGGGCTGCGGGCATTAAAGAGTTGGGTAAGAAAAACTGCGTCCTGTATGACGTTAAATATGTTTTACCCAAAAATGATTCCGATGGTCGGCTATAAAGCTGACCAGTATTAATTTTTAGGAGTGTAAATGAAGATTCTAATTACAGGAACAGCAGGATTTATAGGCTCAGCTTTAGCAATTCGTTTATTAGAAAGGGGGGATGAAGTCATTGGAATTGACAATTTAAATAACTACTATGACCCCAGTCTGAAAGAAGCCCGTCTGAACAGAGTCAAAGAATATGATGGTTTTACAGAAGTAAGAGAAAACATCGAAGATAGGGATAAAGTCACCGAAATCTTTAAAAAATACAAACCTCAAAAGGTTGTCAATCTGGCGGCACAGGCTGGAGTTCGATATTCTTTAGAAAACCCCCATGCCTATGTTGATACTAATATTGTTGGGTTTGTCAATTTACTCGAAGGCTGCCGACATAACGAAGTAGAACACCTGGTGTATGCATCAAGCAGCTCCGTTTATGGTGCAAATACGAACTACCCCTTTTCGGTGCACAATAATGTCGACCACCCGGTAAGCCTGTACGCCGCCTCTAAAAAATCGAATGAACTAATGGCGCATACCTATAGCCACCTGTTTAACCTGCCAACAACGGGACTGCGTTTCTTTACGGTATATGGTCCCTGGGGTCGCCCTGATATGGCCCTCTTTATGTTCACAAAGAAAATCCTGGCTGGTGAGCCTATTGATGTCTTTAACTATGGTGATCACAAACGTGATTTCACCTATATCGATGATATTGTGGAAGGTGTCATTCGTACTCTTGATAAAGTCGCCTCTCCGAGTCCTGACTGGACAGGTGATAATCCTGATCCAGGAACCAGTAAAGCACCATGGCGAGTGTATAACATCGGCAATAACAACCCCTGTATGCTGATGCGCTATATTGAAGTGCTGGAAGAGTGCCTGGGTAAGAAGGCTGAAAAGAACATGCTGCCCTTACAACCAGGTGATGTGCCTTATACTTATGCCGATACGACAGATTTAGCCAATGATGTTGGTTATAAACCAGATACCAGCGTTGAAGACGGTATTGCCAAATTTGTGGAATGGTATAAGGATTATTACAATGCCTAATTAAATACCACAGTCTTGTTGCCGTGGATTAATACGCGGTCTTCAATCACGTATCTCAAGGCTCTGGCCAGGACGATTTTTTCCACGTCCTTGCCAAGCCTGACCATGTCCTCCACCCGTGTATCATGGTTTACCCTGATAACATCCTGCTCTATGATTGGCCCTGCATCCAGCTCACCAGTCACATAGTGGCTGGTGGCTCCAATTAGTTTCACGCCCCGCTCATAGGCCTGATGATAGGGTTTAGCACCCACAAAAGAAGGTAAAAAACTATGGTGAATATTAATTATTTTACTCGCATACTGCTGGCACAACTCTGTCGGTAATATCTGCATATACCGCGCAAGCACAATATTATCTACCTGATACTTGTCAAATAGCTTCTCAACCTCCTTAAAGGAGCTATCACGGGTATTTTTATCGATGGGGATGTAGTGGTATGGCAGGCCATGAAACTCGACATAATCGCGCATGGTTTCATGATTGGAGATAACCGCAGCAATCTCAAACTGAATATCCTGGGCACGCCATCGGTAAAGTAATTCTGCCAGGCAGTGCTCTTCCTTGCTAACCATGACGATTACACGTTTAGGAACATCAGAATCACTGATACTCCACTGCAAACCCAACTCTTCTGCACACGGAATAAACTTCTGACGAAACTCTTCAATATCGAAAGGTAAGGAGTTGGCATCAATGACATGCCGCATAAAGAACCAGTGGCTCAAGGTATCTGTATGGTAACTTGCCTCGGTGATCCAACCATTGTGGCTAGCGATAAATTCACTCACCTTGGCAACGATACCAACTCGGTCACTACAACTGGCTAACAAAGTATAAGTATGTGAAGACATATGAGATTTTTAAATTGGTCGGGACGGCAGGATTTGAACCTGCGACCCCTTGCACCCCATGCAAGTGCGCTACCAGGCTGCGCTACGCCCCGAATATTGGATACGACCAAGGCCGCGTATGATACTTGAGAGAAACCCTGTTGGGAATGTTAAATCTTGAGAATTTGGACGATTTCTTCCAGTTCCTGCCTTAATGCCTGGATTGTCTCTTTTGACATGGCGCCGCCATCTTTCGGAGCATCGGTCAACTGTAACCTGGCTCCGCCAATGGTATAACCCTGTTCATACAGCAGACTACGGATTTGGCGAATCATCATGACATCCTGACGCTGATAATAACGCCGGTTGCCCCTTCGCTTCACGGGTTTGAGTTGCGGGAACTCCTGTTCCCAATAACGTAGAACGTGAGGTTTGACATCACACAGGTCACTGACTTCACCAATGGTAAAGTAGCGTTTGCCCGGAATGGGCGGTAATTCGTTATTCTGGCTGGGTTCCAGCATAGGCCTCTACCCTCGCCTTGAGTTTCTGCCCCGGTCGAAAGGTCACTACCCGGCGTGCAGTAATCGGAATTTCTTCCCCGGTCTTGGGGTTTCGACCCGGCCGCTGACTTTTGTCACGCAAATCGAAATTGCCGAAACCTGACAACTTAACCTGTTTCCCGTTCTCCAGGGCTCCACGAACCTCTTCAAAGAACATCTCGACAATTTCCTTGGCTTCCCGTTTGTTCAATCCAAGTTCTTCAAACAGACGTTCTGCCATATCAGCCTTTGTTAGCGCCATAAGCCTCTTTCTCTTCGGTTAGTCACGTAATGCTGCCCCAAGCTCCGTTTGTAAATTCCCTACTATTTTTGTTATTGCTTCGTCTACTTCACTGTCTGTAAGAGTGCGCGAAAGATCCTGTAAGGTCAAGCCCAAAGCCAGACTTTTTCTTCCAGAATCAATACCTTCGCCTCTATACACGTCAAACAACTCGATGTTTGTCAGGCTTTCCGGTGCAGCCTGTTGGATCACTTCTTTCAATTGCAGCGCCGAAATCTGTTCATCCAAAACCACGGCCAGGTCACGACGAATGGCCGGAAATTTAGACAGCATCTTAAAGGCCGGTACCTGCGCAGCAAGAATCCCATTCATACTTAATTCAAACAGGTAGACACCTTTGCCTACCCCCAGTTTCTGTGCAATCTGAGGGTGTAAGCCCCCTATCCAGCCAATTAACTGACCATCACGTATGATTTTGGCAGACTGACCTGGATGCAGGGCTGCATTTGAGCCGGCTTCAAACACAATCTCGCCGTCTCTGACAGACAAACCAAGCAGAGCCTCAATATCTCGTTTAATATCAAAGAAATCGACTGCACGCGGTTTGCTGCCCCACTGTTCTGGTTGGCAACTACCACTTCGTAGTCCAGAAACCATCATTTCCTGTTTTAATTCAGAATCTTGTTGGATAAACCTGAGACCACACTCGAATAAGCTTATACGATCCTGCTGGCGATTCAAGTTATGTTGTAGGGCCTGAATCAACCCCGGCCACAGACTGGTGCGCATAGTAGCCATATCTGAGGAAATAGGATTACTCAGGTTCACTACATCAACATCAGGAGCCAGCCAAGACTGGAGTTCGGGTGAGACAAAGCTATAGGTAATGGCCTCCTGATAGCCCAGATCAACCAGGAAATGACGAATTCGCCGTTGACCAATACGGGTCTCCGTCCGTGCCTTCATCAGCATGCTGCCCTGAGGCCGTGTATTCGGTAACTGGTCGTAGCCGACAATTCGACCGACTTCTTCAATAAGGTCTTCTTCTAATTCGATATCAAAACGATGCGCTGGTGGTACGACCTTCCAGCCATCGACCTGCTGCTGAACCTCCATTCCAAGGTGGTGCAGAATATCCAGTACATCTTTTTCTGGAATCGAAAGACCAAGTACTTTCTCAATTCGTGGTAAACGTAAAGTCACATCCCTTTTAGAGGGCATATGACTATTTGAAACTGCCCTACTAACAGGTGCTACCTTTCCGCCAACGATGTCTAACAACAGCTCTGTAGCCCTTTCTATGGCCTTTACTTGCAGCTCCGGTGATACGCCTCGCTCAAACCGATGAGAAGAGTCCGTATGCAGACCATACTGTCGGGCCTTACCCGCGATTGCCAATGGGTTAAAATAGGCACATTCAAGGAAAATATCTTTTGTTTCGTCCTGTACCGCGGTATCCAGACCCCCCATAATCCCAGCAAGGGCCACGGCCTTTTTCTGATCGGCTATCACCAGACTGGCATCATCAAGGGTAATCTCCTGCTCATCGAGCAGAGTCAGTTTTTCACCCTTTTTGGCAAATCGAACAACAATACCTTTTTCCAGCTTATCCAGATCAAAGGCATGCATGGGCTGGCCGAGTTCAAGCAACACATAGTTTGTTACATCTACCACCGGACCGAGACTGCGAATACCTGAACGACGCAGGCGTTCCTGCATCCACATGGGTGTCTGAGCTGTTTGATCAATACCTCGAATAATGCGGCCTAGATATTGTGGGCAGGCATCAGGCGCATCAAGCTTGACGTCAAACTTGTCAGTCGACTCAACACTGACATCTTTGGTTGCTGGCCCGGAAACCGCCACATGATTTAAAACACCCACTTCTCGGGCAATCCCGGCGATACTTAGACAATCTCCACGATTAGGTGTTAATCCCAGTTCGATAGTCACATCATTGAGATTGAGATAATCACGAACATCTTCACCCACTGGGGCATCGGCGGGTAATTCCAGCAAACCCTCAGCCGATTCAGCCAGGCCAAGTTCCTTGGCTGAACAGAGCATACCAAAGGATTCCACTCCACGTAGCTTGCCCTTTTTAATTTTCAGACCACCGGGTAATTTGGCACCAATTAGCGCCGCCGGTACTTTGAGGCCCTCGGCGACATTCGCGGCACCACAGACGATATTCAGGAAATCTTTGTCACCGACATTGACCTGACAGACACGCAGTTTGTCGGCATCGGGATGGGGGGCCACTTCTTTCACCTCGGCAACCACCACTTTTTCAAATTCAGCCGCGACCGGTTCAATGGCATCGACCTCCAGGCCTGCCATGGTGAGTTGATGGGCCAGCTGTTGGGTATCCACATTTGGGTTCACCCATTCACGCAACCACTGTTCACTGAATTTCATGCATTCTCTCCCATAGGGAATAGTTATTATCTGGAATTAGTTAAACTGGCGTAGAAAACGCAGATCATTTTCAAAAAACAGGCGCAGGTCATTTACGCCATAGCGCAACATGGCCATGCGCTCCACACCCAGACCAAAGGCAAAGCCGGTGTATTTTTCACTGTCGATATTCACATGCCCCAGCACCTTTGGATGGACCATGCCGCAACCCAAGATCTCGATCCAGCCGGTATGGCTGCAGACGCGACAACCCTCCCCACCACACATCACACACTGAATATCTGCTTCAGCCGAAGGTTCGGTAAAAGGAAAATAGGAGGGACGGAAACGTACCGCCAGATCATCACGTTCAAAGAAGTGATGTAAGAAGTCACTCAGGATCCCTTTCAGATCGGCAAAGGTGACATGCTCATCAATCATCAGTCCCTCTACTTGGTGAAACATGGGTGTGTGGGTCAAATCCGAATCACAGCGATAGACTCGACCAGGGGCAATCACGCGCAGGGGTGGTTTCTGATGTTCCAATACACGAATCTGTACTGGTGAAGTATGGGTTCTTAGAACACGTCCATCTGGAAAATAGAAGGTATCGTGCATGGCACGAGCCGGATGAGTCTCGGGGATATTGAGGGCTTCAAAGTTATGATAATCGTCTTCGATTTCCGGGCCTTCCGCCACGTCAAAGCCCAGCTGAATAAACAGGTCTTCGATACGCTCCATGGTACGTGTCACGGGGTGCAAACCACCGATCGACTGTCCACGGCCAGGTAAAGTCACATCAATTTTCTCAGCTTCCAGCTGCGCATCCAGTGCTGCCGAAGCCATGCTGGTTTTCTTGGTTTCCAGGGCTTGCTGGACCTGCTGCTTGGCCTGATTAATCAACTGACCCGCCTTGGGGCGTTCTTCAGGCGAAAGTTTACCCAGGGACTTCATATGCTGGGTGATCTGGCCTTTTTTACCTAGGTACTCAACCCGTACCTCTTCCAGTAATTGACTGCTATCGGCGGCATTAATGGCTGATAGTGCCTTTTCGGTCAATTGTTCCAGTTCTTCTATCACGCTTGATCCATTTTTTATGTTTTTTAAACGAAAAAAAGGGAAGACCGCAGACAGGCCTTCCCTTTCTGATGCTCACAAATCAGCTTGCCCGAATGTTGGGCGGGTGTTTTGTGTTTAGCTTGTCAGAGAGGCTTTGGCCTGTTCTGCAAGCTGTGCAAACGCCGCTTTGTCAAAGACCGCGATATCGGCCAGAACCTTACGATCGATGGCAACATCGGCCTTTTTCAGACCATTGATAAAACGGCTGTAGCTGATACCGCACTCACGGGCTGCCGCATTAATACGGGCAATCCACAGGGCGCGGAACTGACGTTTACGCTGACGACGGTCACGGTATGCATATTGACCGGCTTTGGTTACAGCCTGTACGGCAACACGATAGACGTTCTTACGACGACCGTAGTAGCCCTTGGCTTTATCCATTACTTTTTTGTGTTTGGCGTGTGCAGTGACGCCACGTTTAACTCTTGGCATTGTTCCTTACCTCACTTAGCTATAGGGCAGCATTCTGTTGACCATGCGTACATCAGACTCATGTACCTGGGCAGCATCACGCAACTGACGCTTACGCTTGGTGCTTTTCTTGGTAAGGATATGACGACGGTGTGACTGGGCACGTTTGAACCCACCCGAGCCCGAGCGTCGAAAACGCTTGGCCGCGCCACTGTTAGATTTCATCTTAGGCATTGTAGTAACTCCGCATTCGTTAATTTACAACTGAAGGTCGATGAACCTTCTCACTTTTTCTTGGGAGACATTACCATCACCATTTGTCGGCCTTCACTTCTTGGATGCTGTTCAACAACAGCATATTCCTCAAGGTCTTTTTCAACACGCCTGAGGAACTCCAGACCGAGATCCTGGTGGGCCATTTCACGTCCGCGAAAACGCATGGTGATTTTGGCTTTGTCTCCATTCGTCAGGAAACGTATCAGGTTGCGTAGTTTTACCTGATAATCCCCTTCTTCCGTCCCTGGTCGAAACTTCACCTCTTTAATCTGGATCTGTTTCTGTTTCTTTTTAGCCGCATGTTTCTTTTTGTTCAGTTCAAACTGATACTTGCCGTAGTCCATTATTCGACAAACCGGCGGCTTGGCATCCGGTGAGACTTCCACCAGATCCAGTTCGGCATCATATGCCAATTCTTTTGCCTTGTCGGTGGGCATGACTCCTGCCTGCTCACCATCAGCACCGATGACTCTTACTTCCGGTACCCGAATATCATCATTGATGCGTGTTTCTTTCGCAGTAGCGATATGTTAATCCTCCAAATGACTACGGCCGCGGCTCGCGACAGATACGGTGATCCTGGCAACAAAGTCGTCTATCGACATTGCTCCGAGGTCTTCACCCCCTCGCGTGCGCACGGCCACAGTACGATTGTTCATCTCCTTATCGCCGATTACCAGCAAATAAGGCACTTTCTGTAGCGTATGTTCGCGGATTTTAAAGCCTATCTTCTCATTTCTCAAGTCAGCAATGGCCCGGATAGCGTGTTTTTTCAGCTCCTCGACCACTTCATTCACGTAGGGGGACTGTTTATCAGTGATATTCATCACTACCGCCTGTTCTGGTGCCAGCCAGTCCGGGAAGGCCCCTGCGTAGTGTTCAATGAGAATCCCGATGAATCGCTCCATGGAACCCAGGATGGCACGATGCAGCATGACTGGGGTCTTGCGAACGCCGTCCTCAGCCACATATTCGGCTCCCAGACGGCCTGGCATAGAGAAATCCACCTGGATGGTGCCACACTGCCAGACGCGGTTCAGGCAGTCTTTGAGGGAGAATTCTATCTTCGGTCCATAGAAGGCCCCTTCACCGGGTTGCAGCTCCCAGTCCAGCCCCTTGTTGTTTAGGGCGGTCTCCAGGGCCGCTTCTGCCTTGTCCCAAACCTCGTCCGAGCCTACCCGCTGCTCAGGTCGGGTCGAGAGTTTGATAATGACATCGGTAAAACCAAAGTCCGCATAGACCTCATAGAGCAGGTCAATGAATGAGGAAACTTCTTCCTGGATCTGTTCTTCACTGCAGAAAATATGGGCATCATCCTGAGTAAAGGCCCGTACACGCATCAGACCGTGTAGCGTCCCAGAGGCCTCATTGCGGTGACAGGAGCCAAATTCTGCCATACGCAGGGGCAAGTCACGGTAGCTCTTCAGTCCCTGGTTGAATATCTGTACATGGCAGGGGCAATTCATGGGTTTGACGGCATATTCCCGGTTCTCAGATGAGGTTGTGAACATGTCGTCGTGGAATTTCTCCCAATGACCAGATTTTTCCCACAGGGAACGATCTGCCAGGTTGGGGGTATTTACCTCCTGATAACCATGACCTCGAATCTTGTCACGCACATACTGTTCGATGGCCTTGTAGATGCTCCAGCCCTTGTCGTGCCAGAACACCATGCCTGGCGCCTCTTCCTGGGTATGGAACAGATCCAGTTTGCGACCAATTTTGCGATGATCGCGCTTCTCAGCCTCTTCCAGGCGATGTAGATAATCCTTAAGTTCATTCTTGTTTTTCCAGGCGGTGCCATAGATGCGCTGTAACATTTCATTCTTGCTGTCACCGCGCCAGTAAGCCCCAGCCAGCTTCATTAACTTAAAGGACTTCAGCTTGCCGGTAGAGGGAACATGTGGACCACGGCACAAATCAATGAAGTCACCCTGTTTGTAGAGTGAGAGTTCTTCGTTGGTCGGGATACTTTCGATGATCTCAGCCTTGTACTCTTCGCCCATGTCGCGGAAGAACTTCACTGCTTCATCACGGGCCATGACGCTGCGTTCAACCTTGAAATCCTTCTTGGCCAGTTCTGTCATTTTCTTTTCGATCTTTTCCAGATCGGCATCAGAAAAACCGTCCTTATTGGAAAAATCATAATAAAAGCCATCTTCAATTACCGGGCCTATGGTTACCTGAACATGGGGATAGAGTTCCTTGACCGCCTGGGCCAGCAGGTGCGCGGTAGAATGACGGATCACTTCCAGGCCTTCTTCGTTCTTGTCAGTGATAATGGCCAGATTGGTATCGCTTTCAATGCGATAGGAGGTATCTACCAATTTATCATCGATCTTACCGGCCAGAGCGGCTTTAGCCAGGCCCGCACCAATGTCGGCGGCCACTTCGGCAACGGTCAGGGGATTGGAATAGTCACGTTGACTGCCATCAGGCAGGGTAATTACAGGCATGTTGTTTCCCTCATCTCAGTGGCGGGCCATACCAGGGCTCGCTTGGTCACTTTTTGGATGGCCCCTACGTAAGGACATCCACTTAAATCAAAAGCGGCCCACACAGAGGGCCGCTTCTGGATCTGCTTAAACTTTAGCAGATAATTTATTTGGTAGGCGCGATTGGAGTTGAACCAACGACCTCCACCATGTCAAGGTGGCGCTCTAACCAACTGAGCTACGCGCCTGAGTAGGGGAATTTACTCAAATCGTTCAATAAATACAAGATATTTATGGGATAAGAATCAAGAAATTTATAAATTATCTACCTAGCTCTATTTCTAAGTTAGTAATATTGGTTCTGTCGAAATAATTTAAACTATATAAATTTATTCTTAAGAGTCTATTTTGCTATAGGTTCATAACTTAGTTTAACATAGTCATTTAATATGCTTAAATACGAATTTTTATCTAGACTATTGATTGCAATGAGCTTCAATATTTTGAGTCCAGTGTAGTTTTTTATATCGCCGTCAATAATAGTTATTTTTCCCTCTATCACATTTTGTTTCGATTTGTATCCACTAAAGTTGTATTCTGGATATTTAGCATATTTTACTACTTCACTTATATTTTCTGTTGAACCATCTGAAAGACCTAGCCTAGTTTGATTACCGTAAGCTTTCTTCATCCATCCATTATATTCATAAAACCTATAAAATCTATTGTTTGGATTACTTGTGGTTGTTTTATCTTCGAATAAATATATTTTGTTCTGCTTAGTTCCTATTTCAACATTTGTACTTAATTGATGTATAATTGACTCTTGTTTTACTGCGTCTTTATAGTAGCCAAGCATATCTTTTTGATCTATATAGACACACATCAAAATGACCGTTGAATATAGAGTAAAGCGCAAGGCTCCTCTGGAAACTCTATTTATTATCGCATATATAATTACGCTCCCTCCAAATACAGTTAAAAGCTGGTGTCTGCTGTTCCAATCGTTATTCTCTGGTACATGCCCTACTAATAGATAGGGGAAAATTGCTAAAATCAACATAAAAATACCGACCATGAAAAAATTGAAACAATTTTTGCACTTTCCTGGCGATAGCTTATAAAAAGCGGATATTGCTAAAGAGAGGATAAAAATAAATAAAACAACTACATTTAACTCATTTTTTATCTTTAATATGTGCGAATAAAAAGCCCCATTAAAAACTCTCTCATGCTGAGTAGCATCTCTATAAAAGTACAGCAGTGTGTCTAATGATATTTCATTATAAACCGCATAAGGGCCGGACGTTTCAAAGTAATTTAACTTTACATAAAAAAATATAAATGGCAACGATATATAATCTAATCTCTTTAAAGCCCACTTCACTAACCCCGCAAAAGCTTCGGTTACACTCTCACAGAATATATTATACCTGCTCAAATAAATAACATAAATAATTGGTACTGCATAAAATACCAACAGTGACATTACTTGAAATGAAAAATAATACAAACATAGGGAAACAATTCTTGCTAAATAATTTTTTTTAGTTTCACCTAGCACCATCAAATAAAATGCCAAAAAAAATATTGCAAGCGCAAACACTGATGGGGTAATAATCATAGCAACCCGTGCCTGATTAACTGGCATCACCCCAACAATAAGTGATAAAAATAATGCTCCCCGTCTATCTATAAATTCAGAGTTTCTCAATATTAAATATATCAATATCGATATTAACAAATAACTAACAAAAGTGACTAGTCGATATCCCCAGATCCCATTTGAAATGGATAAAAATAACAAATGCAAATGCGCACCCGTAATTGACCCATTCATTTTATATGTAGTTGCAATAGTATCAGATGTTTGATCTATCAAACTCCAGTCATCCCAATAAACACCACTGAAATTCAACAATAAAAATATCCATGCTGCAGTGTACGTACAAACCAATACGGTTACATCTAGCCTTGTTTCATTACCCGTTAGAGCCAGAGGTTTTAACATTTACTTTTTTTTACGCTATTTATGCATGTGAATTTTTTTATATTACTCACTATCATCTCCATTTCTAAGTCACTTAAATCTCCATACATTGGTAATCTTACTATTATGCTTGATATGCGCTCTGAAACAGGGCAATTGTAACTAATTTCATTTTTTGAATTTAAAAACTTAGCACTATGGAGTGGTTGGTAATGAAATGTTGCAGTTATCCCATTACCCTTTAAGTAACTGATAAATTCGTCTCTATGTTCTGAGGTTTGCAACAAAAAATAAAACATATGATAGGATTGTGTTGCATATTTTGGTATTTGTTGCATTACTACATTATTTTCTGTCGCCCACTTTGATAACTCAGATCGATAATAATCCCATATTTTTTTCCTCCTTCTTTGAATTGATTCATATTGTTCTAATTGACCACATAAAAATGCTGCCAAAATATCAGAAATTAAATAACTTGATCCTTTATCAACCCATGTGTATTTATCAACTTCACCACGAAAGAATTTTGATCTATCTGTTCCTTTTTCCCTAATAATCTCAGCTCTTTGATAGTATTTTTCATCATTAACTATAAGAGCACCTCCTTCACCACATGTTATATTTTTAGTCTCATGAAAACTTAGCGTCGCTAGATGCCCAATCGACCCTAGGTTTATATTCTTGTATTTTCCGTAGATGCCATGAGCATTATCTTCAATCACTACTATACTTGATTGCTCAGCAATCTCCATAATTGCATCCATATCACAAGCCACACCGGCATAATGCACAACCACTATCGCCTTTGTTTTTTTTGTTATCAATGCTTTTATAATATCTGCAGAAATATTTAATGTGTTTTTGTCAACGTCAGAAAAGACAATTCTGGCTCCGTGCATAACAAAAGCTAAAGCAGATGACACAAAAGTATATGATGGAACAATTACTTCATCGCCTTCTGCTAAGTCTAATAATATTGCCGCCATTTCAAGCGCGTGCGTACACGAGGTTGTTAACAACACCTTTCCGCAGTTTAATTGTTCCTGAATTAGAAACTGGGCCCTTTCAGTAAACGGCCCGTCACCAGACAATCGCCCATCCAGTGAATTCCGGATGTTTATAATCTCTTTTCCAATTACGAA
>Ga0224506_10000383_pt1 | contig 39543 bp, 44 predicted proteins | sample SF_Jan12_sed_USG_2_FD_169108 | JGI IMG/M metagenome (GOLD analysis project Ga0224506, IMG submission 169108) | Sediment microbial communities from San Francisco Bay, California, United States - SF_Jan12_sed_USGS_8_1 | ecosystem: Environmental > Aquatic > Marine > Sediment | place: USA... | reverse complement strand
GCATACTCTGTACCCATGCCGCCTTGAGCAAACATGCCGATACCGTAAGTTAACGCATCACTACGCACCGCGTAACCGACCGCTGGCATAAAGAATGAAGTTGCAGATGAATCTGCATCCGGCATAGATGCCATTGAAGAAGTAATATCTGGCGCTAAATTACCTAACGCCACATCCAGACGACTTTCACCGTCTTCCATTAAACCTAAAGTCGCCGGGTTATTCATAACCGCAGCAACACCGTTGTCATAAGCCATGGATGCACCGCCCATACCGGCAGCGATGGGGCCATAGCCTTCCAGCAACATACCGTTGGTGGCGACAGCGGTGACAGGCGCTACGATTGCAGCGGCTACAGAAACAGCCAGAATTGAACGTTTTATCTGAAATGTCATTTGTTATACCCTCGTATAATAGTCGTCATTAAGTTATTTCTTAATTGCTTTTTATAATTATTGGAATAAAAACTTTCTTTAAACCATCCTCGTACCATGTCAAAGCATAAACACTTTGTCAATCAATGGTTTAAAGTGCTTTAAAGCCTGCATTTTCAATAAAAAGTTAAAACCCGTATATATTAAATTATTAATATAATAATATGGCTATAACATTAAATTATTGATTGTTATCAATTAAAAAGCGATTTAGTGGCTGACGTATAAAAATGTAAAAAATCCAAACACTTCACATTTTTGTCATTATATTTTTTTACTTCTATAAAAAATACTTTGCTGGCAAAATCGCCATAGAAATTTATTTTATGCAAAAAAAAAGCCCGAAAGAAATTCGGGCTTTTAATTAAAATGTTGCTTTAAATTTTGACGTTGATTTTATATAAACAGACAGACGTCAGAGTCACCTGCAAATTCAAAAAACAAAGCGGCTCCACCCAGCTCAACACCGTCTACAAAACTGGATGAATTGAATTCAAATAAATCAACGGTCATCTGACAGGCGATGAAACGCACTTCTGCTTCCTGACATAAGTCTCTTAGTTCTTCCAGAGGCGCCACACCTTTAGATTTCATTTTCTTTTTCATCATTACTGTCATCATGCTTTGCATGCCAGGCAATGCCTGCAATAACACAGGAACCGGCATCGGCATCGGCATGCCAGGGTTACCCAGTGACGACACTTTTAAATCGAGCTTTTTTTCTACCAGCTTTAAGCCGTAGAAAGTAAAGAATATTTCAGTTTCATAACCCAATGCTGAGGCCGTAGAGGCCAGGATAAATGGAGGATACGCCCAGTCCAGCGTGCCTTTAGTCGCAATAATTGCCAATTTTTTACTCATTTCTCAAACACCTCTTAGTAAATATCTCTGTATGCCATTCAGGCTTTATTAATAAATCACTCACTACAATGACGATAAATAAAGCATTTTTTATTATTAGGAGAACAGCGCTTATCTATCGTCATTTTAAATAATCGATTAATGATTAACCAAATTAAGTGACCGCTAAATCTAGTTTATGCCAATGAATAAAACAAGGCTTAATTCGATATTATGGAGAATTTAAAAATGTGAAGACAGCTTAAAACTGTTAAAAAAGATCAGCTCATCGCTGCCTTAAAAGGCTTTAACGCAGCGATTGATAATGCCGGAGATGAAACCCAAGCGCTTTATAAATCAGGCCATTGCAGCAATATCAAAACCCTGCTGTGCCCAGGCTAAAATGCCGCCTTTAAGGTTATATGTTTCATCATAACCCTGTGTCACCATAAAGCTGGTAGCTTGTGCCGAACGAGCACCACTATGGCAATAGAGGATATAGGTTTCGTCGTTGCTTAATTCTGGCAATTTCGCTTGCAAAATATTTAACGGGACAGGCTCGCATCCTTTAATGCAACCTCGCTGGATCTCTGCAATATTTCTCACGTCCAACAATCTGAAGCGCTTTCCTGCTTCTTGCATTGACTTTAATTCAGCAACATCGATCTCTTGAATTGAATACATCAACCTACTCCTCACGTATATTAGAGTATTCTAACATAGGAGAGCTTTTCGTCAATGCCAAAGGAACTTTATTTTATTCAAATCATCCTAATCGTTATTGAAATTAAGTATGATTGAGTCAACCCATCACTGTCATTGACTATTAACCTATGCCTTTACGCATCATCTTTTTATTTTTAAGCCTGATTTCAGCCAGCCAGGCAGACAGCCCTTTGCCCGAACTCGGCCACCCCTCTCAGACCACACTTAGCCCCGAACAGGAAAAACAACTCGGTGATGCCTTTATCCGCGCACTCAAAGCCCAGGTTAGCCTTGTTGACGATGAACTGGTAAATGACTACATACGCAACCTGGGGCTGAAGCTGGCCTCCTACAGCCCGGAACCTGGCCGTGAATTTAATTTTTTTATTATTAATGCCAACGATATCAATGCCTTCGCCGGGCCTAACGCCACCATCGGTATCAATAAAGGCCTGATACTCGCTGCCAAAAATGAAAGCCAGTTAGCCAGCGTAATGGCTCACGAAATCGCCCATGTCACCCAAAAGCACCTTACTCGGGCATACCAGGCTCATGAAAATACCAACGTCACCACCCTGGCGACAGTGTTAGCCGCCATATTAATCAGCGCCGCTGATCCAACGGCAGGTGCCGCTGTGATGTTTGGCGGCGTTGCCGGCGGCATGCAATCGCAGATTAATTTTACCCGCAGCAATGAATACGAGGCCGACCGGGTTGGCATTCAAATAATGACCGATAGCCGGTTCGATCCCAGGGGCATGATCGAGTTCTTTGAAATTTTACAATCTCGGTCTTTGTATGGCTCAGAAAATGATCTCGAGTACCTGAGAACACACCCGTTAAACAACGCCCGCATAGCCGAAGCCTCTAACCGCGCGGCTAAGTCATCATCAAACACCAGAAATGACAGCCTGATTTACCAATTGACCAGAGAACGCCTGATAGTGGCAGACAGCCAGACAGCTGCCAGTCTAATCAAAAATTATGCCCCCCATAAAAACGAAAAAGCATCGAAGGCATACGCCAGAGCACTGATCTACCTGCGTTTAAATGAGCCTGCCAAAGCCATTACGACTTTAAAAGCCTTAAACAAGAAACACCCGCACCTCTGGTATCAGCTCAGCCTTGCAGAGGCTTATGTCAATAACGGCGACGAAAAACAAGCAACCGCACTCTACCGGCAGTTAAATGCCATTTATCCCGGCTATCTTCCTGTTACCCACGCCTTTGCGCGGAGTTTAATTAACTATAAAAAATACGCTCAAAGCATCCAAATACTCGAAAAACAATTATCTGAGTACAAAAATGCCGAAACCTACAACCTGTTAGCACGCGCCTATTCTGAACAAAACAATCTGCTCAAAGCATACAGCCTTAAGGCCGAACAATATGCTAACGATGGCTTTTATGAGCTGGCAGTGCAGCAATTAACCAGTGCACTGCGCCTGCCTGAAATAGACACTGAGACCTTAAAACGACTCAATGCACAGCTGCAAATCTATAAAAACAAGTACAAAACAGAATAAAAAACAAATATCCTGACAAAAGCTTAAGAAAGCCTTAAGAAACTAAATTAGTATCCACTTATATTAATATCCCCTAACATGAGGAAAAATAACATTTTTTTCTTGCCATATAGAATGCACTCTGTATGCTATGTATCGTCAAATAAAAACTGAAATTAAATATTTATTTAAGAATCAGTTATAACAATCACAACCAACGCAAGAGTATGAGGAGAAGCTTATGCGCATCTCAGCGCGAATAGTAAATACCGCAGCATCACTAGCTGTACTCATCGGTTGCCTGAGCTTAACTGCCCCTGCAGTATCTGTTGCAGCAGATGCAGATGTAGTTGAAGCAGGCAAAAAGATTGCTTTTAGTAAGAAGAAAGGCAATTGCTTGGCATGTCATGACATTAAAGGTGGAAAATTACCCGGCAACATTGGGCCACCATTAATCGCTATGAAAGCCAGATTTAAGAAAGAAGACCTGAAGAACCAGATTTCTGATGCACGTGTTAAAAACAAACACACAATAATGCCTCCGTTCGGTCCTCATCAGATTCTTAAAGCAGATGAAATCGAAAAAGTCGTAGAATTTATCTACACACTATAAATTAACTGAGGTAATTATCATTATGAACTCAAAACGTAGAACACTGCTTAAAGGCTCCTTAGCAGCTGGCGCCGTTGGCGTTGCAGTAAGCGCGGGTCTTTTAGCACCACGCACAGTACTGGCCGCATGGCCTAAATCAGCATTTTCTGCCAAAGGCGTTGATGCTTCTCTATCTGAACTGTATGGCTCAGGCGATGCTTCTTCTAGCAAGAGCATCAAACTGAAAGCACCAGACATCGCAGAGAACGGTGCTGTTGTTCCTGTCACTGTTTCTAGCTCAATTGCTAATGCTGAATCTATCAGTATTTTTGTAGCTAAAAACCCACAGCCATTAACTTCATCTTATGCTTTAGGCTCTGGTACTGAAGCTTATGTTGCTACCCGTATTAAAATGGGTAAAACATCTGATGTAGTAGCAGTTGTTAAGGCTGGCGGTAAATTATACAGCGCCCAGAAAGAAGTTAAAGTCACCATCGGCGGCTGCGGCGGTTAATCAAACATTTTAGCGAGTAAGTACAATGGCAAAATCCATTAAAGTAAGAGCAAGCAACAAGAAAGGCTTGACGACTGTAAAAGCTCTGATGAGTCACCCAATGAAAGTTGAAAAGAAAGATAAAAAGACAGGTAAAGTAACACCTGCTCACTTTATCCAGACTGTGACTTGTGAACATAACGGCAAAGCTGTTTTAACAGCTGAATGGGGCGCTGCAATCTCAGCAAACCCTTACCTGTCTTTCAAATTTAACGGCGCTAAAGTTGGCGACTCTTTGAAAATCAGCTGGGTTGATAACAAGGGCGAAAATGCCTCTGTTGACGCTAAGATTAAATAAAGTAGCGACAGAACTACAATAAATCTGGAGAAGTGTTCTAATGAAAAAATTAGCTGCAATTTTTACTGCGGTTGTTATGTTGACGTCACCGTTTGTCGTCAACGCATCACCACAGCAAGATCTAAAGGACTTCAGAGCTTTCTTTAAAAATAAATTCCCTGCTACACCGATGAATGATTTCATCAACGGTGTTTACTCTATTCACAAAGCATCACGTGAACAGTGGGAAGCATTTGAAGAATTCCCTTCTTACGAAATCTACGTAGATAAAGGTGAAGCTCTTTTCAACGATACTAAGTTTAAAAATGGCAAAGGATTCAAAGACTGTTTCCCTAAAGGCCAGCAAGGTATCAAAGGTACATACCCATACTTTAGCGCCAAGAGCGGCAAAGTGGTTACTCTTGAAGGTGATATCAACAAATGTATCACTAGCAACGGTAGCGAAAAATGGGGCTGGAAAAAAGGTAAAATGGCTTACCTGAGTGCATATTTAGCTTACCAGACACGTGGTCAGACTATCAACGTCAATACCCCGAAAGGTGAAGCGGCTGTCGCAGCTTATAATCGTGGTAAAGCCCACTTTTATGCTAAGCGTGGCCAGTTAAATATGTCATGTGCAGACTGCCATTATTACTATTCTGGCAACAAAATCCGTGCTGACATCCTGAGCCCTGCTCTGGGTCATGTTTCACACTTCCCTGTCTACCGTAACAAGTGGGCTAAGAAGAGTGGTGATGGCATGGGTACCTTACACCGTCGTTACGGTGGTTGTAACAAACAGGTACGTGCACGTCCATTTAAAGCTCAAAGCGCTGAATACAGTGCACTTGAGTACTTCCATACTTATATGAGTAATGGTTTAAAATGGAATGGTCCTGGTCAGCGTAAGTAAGCTTTCCTAGCATCCAAAAAAAACCCGGTCTTGACCGGGTTTTTTTTGCATAAAATTTGATAACGCATCAACATAAAAAACAAATAAAATAGTAAGCCATCATTAGCCAAGCCCAACAGCAGATGCCGGCAAGCAATGATACAAATATTAAGGACGTTAAGAGTGAAAGTAAAACTGAGATTGGGGAGTGGTGGGTCATGATGGATTCGAACCATCGACCAATGGATTAAAAGTCCACTGCTCTACCAGCTGAGCTAATGACCCCCAAACGAGGTGTGAATAATACAGTAGTTTTGGATAAAAACAAGAGCTAAATTAAGAAATTCCAGATATTTTATTATTACGCCAGGCTAAGCTATTTTACTTTTTCGTGGTTGATTAATGTTTATACAATTCAATAACTTGTTTCAACATTGGCAAATGAGCACAGGTTATCGGTGACACCTGTAAAGGCCTGTCATTGCGCTCTTTGTAAAGAGCTCAGTAGCCTGATGACTGACTATATTGCGTTGGATCTGATAGCCCGGCGTCTGCAAAACCTTTTCTGCGCAAACGGCATGAATCGCACCGGCCACAAGCCTGAGCCTGCTGATCGGCCGAATAACACGATACCGTCATCGAATAGTCCACACCGAGCTCATCACCGGCTTTAATGATTTCAGCTTTACTGAGGCTAATCAGCGGCGTGTGAATGGATAGCTTGTTGCCTTCTACTGCAGACTTGGTTGCAAGGTTTGCCATTTGTGTGAATGCATCAATATATTCCGGGCGGCAATCGGGGTAACCTGAATAATCAACGGCATTGACACCTATAAATATATCTTTAGCCTGCAGTACTTCTGCCCAGGCCAGCGCATACGAGAGGAAGATGGTATTGCGGGCGGGTACATAGGTTACCGGTATGCCTTCTTCTAATGATTCGGGTACATCGATATCCATATCAGTTAATGCCGAGCCACCCAGTTGCCCCAGATCGATGTTCAGAATCCGGTGTTCGCTAACCTGGTAAAGTGCAGCAATTTTTTTTGCCGCTTGCAGCTCGACATCATGCCTTTGGCCATAACTAAAACTCAAGGCAAAACAGTCGTACTGTTGTTTTGCCTTTGCCAGTACGGTCACTGAATCAAGACCACCTGATAATAATATAACCGCTTTAGGTTTTATTGGATTCACACTTAACGCCCTGGTTCATCGTCCCATAGATATTTATGTAACTGCAATTGAAACCTTACTGCAAGATTGTCCTGCAGTATCCATTCAGCGAGTTGCCTGGCCATTTGTTGACCGTGCACCGGTGAAAATAAAACCTCACACCTGTTTGTCAATTCATGTTTATCAATCTGCGCCTTGCTCCATTCATAATCATTGCGATCACAGATCACAAACTTTATTTGATCCTGCTGTTTGATAACTGAAAGGTTTTCAATACGGTTTTTAGATTCTTCACCGGATGCGGGCGTTTTCAAATCCATAACAACACTAACCCTGGCATCAATTTCTGAAATATCCAGCGCGCCGCTGGTTTCGATTGAAACCTCATAACCCTGGTCACATAAAGATTTAAGCAAGCTTAAGCAGTTTTTTTGCGCCAACGGTTCGCCACCTGTCACGGTAACATAACGCGCATTATATTTTGCGGTGGACGCCAATATCTGCTCTAAAGGCATGCGCTCACCACCCGAGAAAGCATATTCGGTATCGCAATAACCACAGCGCAAGGGACAACCCGTTAAGCGTATAAAAACGGTTGCTAAACCGGCTGTTCGGGTTTCGCCCTGTAGCGAATAGAATATTTCTGTGATCCTAAGTAAGGACTCATGCGATTCAGGCTGTGACACGTCGTTTATTTACCTTCGCGCGCCAGTCTGTCAAGTCGCTGTTTGGCTGTCCGGGCATTGGTGGTGTCAGGGTATTGCGTTAAAACCGCGGTCAATGCCGCCTTGGCCTCGTCCCATTTCTTTAATTCGTAATAAGTAAACCCAATTTTTAGTTCGGCATCTTTACGTTTTGGACTATCCTGATAGTCGGTCACAATTTTCTGGAATTCAAGCAACGCTGTTTTGTAATCACGGGTTGCATAATTTGCTTCACCGAGCCAGTACTGGGCATTATCCGCGTATTTGCCTGTGCGATAGCTGCTTAAGAACTCCCTGAATGCCGTTATCGACTGCGTATAATTACCTTCTTTTAGCAGGTTAAATGCGCGTGTATAGGCCGCCTGCTCACGCGCCAGCTCAGTATCTTCTTTTGTCAGCGTTTCGACCCCAGAAAGGTGAGCACCCGCCATGCCTATTCCTGATGAGCCCTGTGCTGACGTTGCCGAGCTTGTGCCGGCCGATGAAGAAGAACCCGCTTCAAGTTCTAGCATTCTGCGATCGACATCCTGGTAAAGGCTTCTCTGCCTTTTCGTTAGCAGGCTCATCTGGTGTTCCTGCTGCTCTGAAATTTCCCTGAGCGCACTGATTTCGAGTTTCAGCTGGCGCAATTGCTCCAGTAACTCATAAGCCACACTGCTATTAACACCTTCGCCGTCCAGAGCAGGCGCATTACCGTATTGCACACGGGTTTCCGCTGCGGCGGCAAAAGCCAGATTTGAAACCAATAAAGATCCTAACAACAAACTCACTCTTAACATGTCTTGCATATTACATTGCCTCATAGACCAGCTGCACGCGGCGGTTTTTGCTCCACGCTTCTTCATTGTGTTCTAAAGCGACCGGCTTTTCTTCACCATAACTGATCACCTCGATCTGTTTTTTTGTCGCACCCTGAAACATCAGCATTCTGCTGACAGCTAAAGCCCGGCTGTCGGCGAGTGCGATATTATATTCTCTTGAACCACGCTCATCAGTATGACCTTCGAGCCTCAGCTTCATATCCTTATTGGATGCCAGATAACGTCCGTGCCATGTCACCAGGTCACGGTATTCCTCTTTAATTGAACTCGAATTATAATCAAAATAAATCACTTTTTGAGACAGCGGACTCGTCGCATCATTTATTGCGTCTTTCCGATAAGGTTCGTCGCCGGCAGTAAACGCTGTTGCCTGACTTTTACCGTCTGCTGCAAGTTTTCCCGTTTCCACAGCATCGGTTACGGCCTTGGCGGCATCATCATCTTTGGTTGGCTGTGCAGGGCATCCAGCCAGTATCAATACAGCTAACATCAATAAAATATAATTTCGCATTTAAATCTCTCCGAGATAAATTATTTTAAAAAGGGCGACCAGGTTGGTTCACGAACCTCACCTTCTTTGGCAACCAGTCTCTGTTTGAAGCGGCCATCAGAAGAAACGGCAGCCAGTGCAGCTCTTTGTCCTTCTGCGTATAAAATCATACTGCCATTGGGTGCAAAACTGGGCGACTCATCCAGTGGCCCCTCAGTTAAGACATCAATAACACCGGTCTCAAGATCCATTGTTGCTATTTTAAAACCGGATGAGTCTTTATAGACAAATGCCAGCTTCTGTCCATCTTTTGAAATTTCTGCACTGCTATTATAACTGCCTTCAAACGTCAGTCGACGAGGTTTTATGCCGGCACCATTGATCTTGTATAGCTGGGGCTTTCCTGAACGGTTTGAGGTAAACACCAGAGACTGGCTATCTGGCATCCAAGAGGGCTCTGTATCAATACCCCAGTGTTTGGTTAAACGGCTGAGTTTTTTATCCTCTAATCTCAATACATAAATATCTGCATTGCCATCTTTTGATAAAGTCATTGCCAGCTTTTTGCCGTCTGGTGACCAGACCGGTGCACCATTAAGGCCTCTAAATTCTGACACTTTTAAACGCTCACCCGATGATAAAATCTGTGTGTAGATTTGTGCACGCCTTTTTTCAAAAGAAACATATGCCAGCCGGGTGCCATCAGGGGACCAGCTGGGTGACATAATAGGCTGGCTTGATGTCAGAATAGTGACCGGGTTAAAGCCATCAGTATCCGATACTTCCAGTTTATAACTGTCGCCCTTTTGATCTCTGCTAACGGTTACATAAGCCACTTTTGTATTAAATGCGCCTTTTTGCCCCGTGAGTTGCTGATAAATCAGGTCACTGATATGGTGCGCTGTGTACCTCAGTGAATCGCCATCTGAAGTCAGGCTGTAACCTAATAATTGCTCGCCCTTAAAAACGTCAAACAGCTGAAATTTAACGGCAAACTGATTATTTCCTGCCGGTCGCACCGAGCCGACTACCAGATGATCTACACCGGCTACTTTCCAGCTTTTAAAATCGAGATTCTCTGTGCTTGTCGGACGGCTTAAAAGTTTATCTTCAGGCACCGGTGCAAAGCGCCCGCTACGTAATAAATCTGTTGATATCACCTTGAAGCTGCTTAAGTCCGGTTGTTTTTCTTCACTCTCCCAGCTGAACGGAATAATGGCAATCGGCAAAGCATCTTCAGTGCCCTGAGTGATCTCAACATTTAAAATAGCATATGATGGTATCGCCCATGTACACAGTAACACGCAGCACAGTGTTAAAATTTGTTTCATAAAATATCTTCTATCAATCATTTTGCTCATTATTTAATGGCCAACAAAGGTAAATTGAACCGTTCTGTCAAACACATCGGCTGATGGCGGATCTGGCAAGGGTGATGCCTTAAGCACGGCTCGCTCTACCGACTGCTGAAAAGCTTTATCTCCCTTGCATTCATCTGTTTTCACGCTTAATACTGTACCGGCTCTGTTTTGTGTAATGATGACATTGCAAAACATCTCTTTGTTGGCGCTGGCCGGTTTAATCCATTTTTTGCCAACATGGCGTTCGATCAGTTTAACATACTGGGATCGTAACTTTTTCATCTTGCTACTGTTCAGATAACGCTGCTGCTCTTCCTCTGCCAGTTTTTTCTTTAATGCGATAGCTTCAATCTTTTTGCGTTTTTCTTCTTCTTCAGCTTTTCTGGCATTGTCTCTGGCTAATTCTTCTTGCTGTCTTTTTTTCTGTATCACCGCCAGCCGCTGCTGTTCTGCCTGCCGCTGCTCTTCAAGTAGCTGTTTTTTCTTTTGTAAGTCTGCCAGTTGCTGGACTTCAACTTTTCGTTGTTTCTCGTCGGCTTTGCGTTCCTTTTTAAGATCTGCAATGCGCTGCTCTTCCTGTTTACGTTTTTTTTGCGCTTGTTTTTGCTTATGCTCTTCTTTTCGTGTTTTATCTGCCAGCTTTTCTAGGCGTAATTTTTCATTGCTTTTTTTTCTGGCTTCGATTTTTTTAATCTTCTCCAGCTCAGCCTGAACAATCTGGCTGTCGACAACGACAGCCTGAACCGTTTCCACCTGCTTATGCGGCATATCGGGACGCTCGGCAAAATTCACGCTCACAACCAGCACGAACAGCAGCAATGTATGCAATACCAAAGCGATGAAAAAAGCTTTAGCATCATAACGAATGATACCCAGCAAACTGCCTTCTTTCATTAAACAAAAAGCCTCATTAGTTAAGACCTTCCGTCATTAAACCGACCTTGGCAACGCCAGCCTGCTGCAGATACACCATCGCTCTGACAACTTTACCGTAACTTACTTCTTTGTCGCCTCTGACCAGCACCGGTGTATCAGGGCGCAGCTGCAAGACCGCTGCTACGCGGTTAACCATCAGCTGTGCATCAACAGCTTTATCGGGTTTATCACCAATATTGATAAAATAATCACCGTCTTTATTCACCGCCACCACCAGGGGTTCTTGCTGATCAGGTGAGATAGGGTTGGCATCCGCTGTTGGTAATTCAATTTCAACTCCCTGTGATAACAAAGGTGCCGTGATCATAAAAATAATCAACAATACCAGCATCACGTCTATATAAGGTACAACGTTGATTTCAGCAACTGCTCTGCGTTTGCGACCTGCCATTTTTCTGCCTATACTGCCTTGTCTTCAACGACTTGCGTTTTGTTAATCGTCTGTCGATGTAACAGACTGGAAAATTCTTCCTGAAAGTTTTCATATCGATTACAAAGACGATCTACCTTTTCCGCATAGCGGTTATAAGCAATCACAGCCGGGATCGCCGCGAACAAGCCCATGGCGGTGGCAATCAATGCCTCGGCAATGCCGGGTGCCACCATGGCTAATGTGGCATGTTTTACCGCACCTAAGGCCAGAAAAGAATTCATAATTCCCCAAACAGTTCCAAACAGACCCACGTAGGGACTGATCGAGCCGATTGTAGCCAGTAATGAAAGGTGCTGATCAAGGCGGTCTTCTTCTCTTGATAGCGCAACCTTCATGCTGCGTTGCACACCGCTTAATATCATTTCGCTTGAGCCGGCTTTTTTATGTAGTTTGGCGTATTCAGAAAAACCGGATTCAAATACTTTTTCCATGCCATGACGCGCCAGCCGGCGCTTGCTTATGCTCGCATAGAGCTCACTTAAGTCGATACCCGACCAAAACTTTTCCTCGAAGCTATCGGCTGAAACAGCCGCTTTATGCAGCAGCTTATATTTATGAACAATCACCGTCCAGGAGATAATGGAAGCGCCAAGCAGTGCTAACATCACTAGCTGAACGGTAAAGCTGGCACGAATTATCAGATCAAAAAATGCTAGATCAGCTGACACAAAAAATCCCCTCAGGTTGATTGATATTGCTGTTTATTTTCACCCGATTACCACATTTAACTCTCATTCTTGACTCAGGTGCTGAACGAGGCTGTCTGGTATCGGTCTGGGTTTCATCTGAGTCGCTTTCAAACAAGCGACCTTACAGCTTGCCTGGCAAAGCATGGTTTCGTCATTTTCACGATATATCGTTTGTTGAAACACCAGGCTGGCTTTGTTCAGTTCAATAACCTCAGTTGTAACGGTTAATAAATCATTAAATACCGCCGGTTTGTGATAATCGACGTTGATATTCCTGACCGCAAAAATCACATCCTGCTCTTTTATTAGTAGATCCTGCTCGACCTTAAACTGGCGCAAAAACTCTGTCCGTGCACGTTCAAAGAACTTGAGGTAATTGGCATAATAAACCACACCTCCGGAGTCTGTATCTTCATAATAGACTCTAACCGGCCAGGAAAATTTCATGCAATCCCCATTTTTAAATATTTATTTATGATTGTTGATGCTTTTTGCACCATTTTAAACACCTGGCTTCATTTCTTCAGCATCACTCATCGAGTAAAGACTGGTTTTCATCATAATTCTGGCTGTTTTCAGGCTTTTTTAATCCGAAATGAGCATAGGCACTACTGGTGGCCATGCGACCTCTGGGTGTGCGCATTAAAAAACCCTGCTGGATTAAGTACGGTTCCAGCACGTCTTCAATCGTGTCCTTTTCTTCGCCGATCGCCGCTGCCAGGTTTTCAACACCCACCGGACCGCCGTCGAATTTTTCAATAATTGATAACAGCAGTTTCTGGTCCATCTGGTCAAAGCCGTGTTTATCAACATTAATCATATCCAGCGCACTACTGGCAACATCAGCTGTCACCACGCCATCGGCTTTAATCTCAGCGAAGTCCCTGACCCGGCGCAATAAACGGTTGGCAATTCGCGGGGTACCCCTGGATCGCCTGGCTATTTCAACGGCGCCTTCTGCATGCATTTCCACATTGAGAATTTTTGCCGAACGCGTAACAATGGATTTTAAATCACTTGAATTATAAAACTCTAGTCGCAGAACTATGCCAAAACGATCTCGCAAAGGGGATGTCAATGCACCTGCTCTGGTGGTTGCGCCGACTAAGGTAAAAGGCGGCAAGTCCAGTTTGATCGAACGTGCCGCGGGGCCTTCGCCTATAATGATGTCCAGTTGGAAATCTTCCAGCGCCGGGTACAGCACCTCTTCCACAACCGGACTTAATCGGTGAATTTCATCGATAAACAAAACATCATGCGGTTCAAGGTTTGTCAGTAAAGCGGCCAGATCGCCGGGTTTTTCTAACACCGGGCCCGAAGTCTGGCGCAAATTTACACCCATTTCATTTGCGATAATATGCGATAGAGTGGTTTTGCCAAGCCCCGGCGGGCCAAATATCAGGCAGTGATCCAGTGCCTCGCCCCGTTTTTTGGCCGCCGGTATATAAATTTCCATCTGCTCATTAACAACTGGCTGGCCGACATAATCGGCAAGCAGCTTTGGCCGTATCGCCCTGTCGATGATCGTTTCATCTGCTGAGGACGGTTCTGCAGAGATTACTCTGGTAGTGCCTGTTTTTGAGTCCATGTTTGAATCCATTTACCTGGCCAGGCCCTGTAAAGACTGACGAATAATATCTTCGGTATTTAAACCATCTATTTCGATGCTGCGCACCATACGGGACGCATCATTGGCTTTATAACCCAGCGATATCAGTGCACTGACTGCATCACTGACCGGGCTGCTGATATGAGTACTGCCTGCATCTGTGCCTGCACCAGCCGCGCTATCCGGGCCACTTTCATTAGAGATTTTGTCTTTTAATTCGACAATTAGTCGTTCCGCTGTTTTTTTGCCAATGCCGGGCAGTCGTACCAGCGCTGCCGCGTCATTGTCATGAATACAACGAATAAAATCATCCGTGGCGATACCCGATAAAATCGTGATGCCCAGTTTGGGGCCGACTCCGTTAATTTTGATCAGGATGCGAAATAACGCGCGCTCAGATTCACTGGAAAAACCATACAATAACTGGGCATCTTCTCTCACCACCATATGCGTATGCAGCACCACGTTTTCACCCAGCTCAGGCAGGGCATAAAAGGTCGACATCGGCGCTGAGACCTCATAACCGACGCCGTTGACATCAATTAATAACTCAGGAGGTTGTTTTTGTATTATTTGTCCGCTCAATCGACCGATCACCAGCCTGCTCCTGTGTTTTTTATTTGTTTATGAATTTGTCCCAGACGGGTATTGCTGTGTGCATGGCATAACGCCACAGCTAACGCATCTGCCTCATCTGACTGCAGTTTTTGAGTCAGCTTTAGTATTATTCTCATCATTTCCTGCATCTGCGTTTTATCGGCAGCACCTCGTCCAACTACGGCTTTTTTAATCGTTCGCGGCGAATATTCACCCACTGACAAACCGGCATTTACACCGGCGCAAATCGCCGCACCTCTTGCCTGACCCAGCTTTAAAGCCGAGTCTACATTTTTGCCCACAAATACTTGCTCTACTGCCATCACTTCTGGCTGCCATTCTTTAATCACTAGGCTTAATTCTGCAAAGATATAACCTAATTTTTCGGCCAGCTCATCGCCTTGCACTTTAATAAAACCGCTATGGATATAACGGCTTTTGATGCCATCGCTTTCAATGATGCCAAAGCCTGTGCAGCGTGAGCCGGGGTCAATACCAATAATGCGAATCAAGCGCCGGCCCCATTTTGCTGAGCCATCACAGCCAGACTATGGTCCTCATTGATAAGCACCTGCTCAGCAGCGGCAGCATAAGCGTCATCATCAACATCGTGGCCGTCACCGCTAGCAGGTTTAATGGCACGTTCAATCGCCTTTTTGCGCATAGTGGCCTTCAGGATGTTATTGACGACGCGTTGCAGTGATGCATTGGCTGCCATATCAGCGCTGCCGCCCGCATCTGTCGCCAGAGCGGTATCACGGATCAATTTGGTAACGATTGTGTCTCGTTTTAAATGCTCTGCGGGCTTGCGATATTGGTTCTTTTCCCATTTACTATGACCCGCCATCTGTCAATCTCAGTGTATTTTAGTTCAGCTGATTTTAGCACTGCCAGCCGACTTGATTAAGGTCAATATGCAAAGAATATCGATTAATTCGAGATCTGCTTTATTTCGCGATCAGGTAGGCTCTGACTCAAGCAGCATATTACCGACTTCATCACCGAATTTACCCGCCCTGAGGAAGGTAATCGTCTGCTGAGCCACTTTGGATGAGTATAACAAGCCGGTGTGGGAGACCGGCAAGGTAATGAAATCAGTGGCTCCGTGCAATACGGTCTCGCTCACTGTAACGGTGCCATCGTGAGGTAATGGCAGCCTGCCCGATAACAAGCCCATACCGATTGGCATGGTGCCGGCAATAATGCCTATATCCCGCCAGCTATTCCAGACCGGGCTGGCACCCAGCAGACCTTCATTGGCGTTTCTGCCGATCAGCCAGCGTGAAAACCAGTGTTTTGATAGTCGTTTAGCGACCTGGCTGCCATTCACTGGTGAGCCGAGCATGACAATCCGGCCGCGTTTCAGGCTCGGGTGCAAGTCGAAGTATTTAAGCAACACAATGCCGCCTAAACTATGGCAAACAAAATGCACCACCGGTGCATCAATCTCGGAGACAAACTGATGCAAGCGCCGCGCATTCTCCTCAGGGCTGTGTCTGAGACTTTGATACCTGAATTTTTTGCATTCATAGCCGGCTTTTACCAGGCGTTGCCGCAAACGCCAGGTATCATTCCCTGTTTTCCATAAGCCGTGTATCAGAACAACTACTTCGCGCATAACTTATCAATATAATGTGAATTTTCGAGCCCGTAATGTATCAAAGTTTGCTGCCCAAAAGCTATCTAGACGTTAAAAAGAAGCACTAATACCAAGACTCAGTATGTTTCTGCTATAGCGGTAGATGGCTATATTCGTCTGATTATTCAAATAGGCATAATCGCTCACTAACCAGCAGTTTTGTTGTATACGGTATTTTAATCTAAAACTACTGCTCTCCAGCTTATCGTCCCGAACCGTGCCAGCTGTCGTGTTCAAATTATCATAGTGTGAATCACGGTATAAATACTTTAAACGGCTTTCCCAGCGCTGATTAAAGCGGTGCGTCCAGGTCAGCTGTATTGTCTGGCGCTGCGGTGAATAATTGCTGATATTAGCGCTATTTGGGTCCGTAAAGTTAAGCCGGTCATTCTGCTCAAAACCTAATGTCAGCTTGAATTGATCAGGCTTAACAGACAGCTCATATCCAAGATCCAGTCGCTGGCGATTCCCCTCATAAGGCTCGAAAGAGACATGCTCTGCGATCAGCTGATCATGACGATATCGGGCCGAATAGCGATGCGATAAATATGTGAACCGTGACTGCAGGTCCAGACGAGATACCGACTGGTAATGCAAAGCACCGTAAGTACTGGCCTCGAAAGCCAGCCGAGCAAAATACTGCCACTTTTCGATTTTAAAATACTTTGAAAAGTCGACACCCGTCTGACTGAAATCATAGTCATGGATGTAGCGATAGTCTTTTAAATAATAGTGTAAGCGACTTTCTAACCCAGGCATCAGGCTTTCCAGCTTAAGCGTCAACAAAGCATAAAACTTTGAAAACTCATCACCATTGGATGCAATGCCCTGAGGGTCTACAACACTGTCGTCATAACCATAAAAAGCAAAAAAATAACTTTTAAAACTGTTTGATTTTTTTTGGCTTTGATTATTGCCTGCCGTTTTCAGGCTTAACTTCTCTAACTGAACATTAGCCAGCTGCTTTATTTTGTCTGCTGTGTTATCTGAAGACTGTAAGGGATGAGCATGGGCATTGATATTTTCAAACCAATAAATAGCATTTTTTTGATCACCGGCTTTATTGGCAACCAGACCAAGATTGTACTTGGCTAATAAATGATAAGCATCAACTGATAATAATTTACTAAAAAAATCGTTAGCTAATGCGTACTCTTCTAATTTGTAATAAATAACACCCAGGTTGTATATAAGCCTTGGATCGTTCTTGTTTTCTGCATAGCGATTTAAGTAGTGTTTAAGTGACTGCTGTAAAGCCAGATTTTTATCTTCAAGACTGGCAACAGGCGATGATGTTTCTTTGGCTAGAACAGAAAGTGATATGCTAAACAGTATGCCCAGAACAACGAAAAAAAATATTTTTTTTAGAATAAGCACAAACCGCAAAGACCTTCTGATTTATTGCCTGTTAGACTAGCATAAGCTCCATTATGGCAAAAGAATTATCTGGTTATCTATGCGGGTAATTTCTCAGGTCAAAAAATTTAAAGCCTTGTGGAACTGTTTTTATGGCCAGCCTCATCTTCCGGTGAATCATCTGGTAATTGTGGCTCTTCCGGCGACTGAGGTTCCTCTGGCTCTTCTGGTGACAGCGGCTCCTCTGGCTCCTCCGGTGACTGAGGTTCCTCTGGCTCTTCCGGCGACTGCGCCTCCTCTGGCTCCTCCGGTGACTGAGGCTCCTCTGGCTCCTCCGGTGACTGCGCTTCCTCTGGCTCCTCCGGTGACCGAGCTTCCTCTGGCTCTTCCGGCGACTGCCCACTGGACTCTTCCGGGCTTTCTACAGACTCATGGCTTTCCTGCCGCTCCTCAGCTTCAGTTGAAGACTGCGAATGACTCTCTGTTGATTCATCTTTTGAGTCGTCCTCTTTAACCGCTTCTGTTTTGCCGTCGTCTTGTTGCTCCTGTTCAGATGATGCTGATGGTTCGATGTTTTCTATCAAAACCTGCAACTCAGCGGGCAAACTCAGCTCATTAATAGACTGACTGCCATCATCGTTTTCCAGCACCTGCATAGTGATATCATCAAGCACGATATCTGCGGCCTGCAGCGGCGTTATATAAACCGGCATTAATGATAATATCACTGCCAGCTTTTGCCACGCCTGTATCAGAATAACTCTCATTTATTTAAACCATGCCAACTGATACAGTTTCTACCAAACCCTGTTCAATCTGATGAATATCCAGCTTCAAACGAAAAACCTTTTCCTGTTTGCCATATTTGATTTTTGCCACCAGCTCGCCAGAGGCCATCATTTTTGCCACAATCGGTAAACTCAGTAAATTTTTACCCTTCTTCAGAGCCGTTTTCCATTCTATCTGGTGCAGGCCTTTACGGCCAGCAATCTCAATGTGCTCAGGTACTTGCATCGAGACGGTGGCTTCAGCCACCCTTTCAGGCACATCAAACAGCATATTCACCTTTTTACTTTCATGTAAGGTTAAAACGATGTTGGCCACTGGCTGCTGCACATCAGGCTGGAAAACCACCGTGGCGACGATAAAAAGTACAATTCCCGCCGCAATCGCGCCACTGAAGCCTGCCATAAAGGCATTTTTACTGGCCCTTGTCTTACGCGGCAGTTTAGCAAATACTCTCTCTTCGAGTCCTGCTTTTGCCGCAGGCACCGGGTGCTCTTTCAAGAGCTGACGAAATTCCAGCTCCTGCTGCCAGCTCTGGTGACAGCTATCACAAATGCCCAGATGTGACTGTACCTGCTGATGTTGCACTGGTTCCAGAGCAGCATCGATATAATCATCTATTTGTGTCAGCACTATCTTGCAGTTCATTACTCTTCCTCTTAATCCTTTATACGTATAATCAGCTCAGAAGGTTCCACTGATAAGGCTTCTCTGATACGGCTACGCGCTCGATGCAGTCGTGATTTTAAGGTTCCCACAGGCGTTGACATGACCTCGGCCAGTTCAGTCAAGGTATAACCTTCCATATCATGCAGCATAACCACACGCCGCTGATCCTCATTAAGCTGTTCCAAAGCCTGGCTTAAACGCTGCTGCATCAGCTCCTGCTCAGTCTCACGCTCCGGCGCTTCGGCATAATCAATCACAACCGCTAAGACCGAATCATTCTCCGCATCCGTCACCGGGTTGCGTTTATTTTTTCTGATATTGTCAATAAAACGGTTATATAAAGAGCGTGTTAACCAGGGCTTTAAATTTTCTATTTGTTTGAGCTCATGGCATTTAGGATAAAAATGCAGCATCAGATCCTGCAACAGGTCCTCTGCCGCTTCAGCTTGCCGGGTCAAACGATAGGCAACACGATACAGATGACCAATATGCGGTTTGATCAGTACCTCAAACTCACCTGGATTCTGATTATTTGAAAAAAAGTTTAATAGTTTTGCCATTTATAATCTTTAACACGGACAATGTGCTCATATTGTTCCATTGTTTTAATGACAACTGCAAATATTTATCCGGCTTTACTGTTAACCAGTTAACAGTCCTGCCAACAACCATTGTTTTTTAATCAGTAAACACCCGGCTTTATTTTATTTGTGACCATGATCACGGCAGGAGAAAACAAAATATTAAATAATTAAATCATCAGCAAACGGGAGTAAAGACAATGAAACAAATTGGAAAAACGAAATCGATGTTTTACGCGTTTATTTTGGTCTTGATCTTTATTATCTCTATCTGCGAGCCGGGAGTGGCTACTGCAGATGCCTCATATACAACTCTTAACAACAGCGACTTCATTCTTAACTTTTTTAAATAACACTGAGCTTAAAACGTATATTATTTTTTCAGCTTTTTATTCAGGCATTTTTCAATCGCTCTTGAGGCCGCAACAAAACCAAAAACGGAAGTCACACAACTTGACGCGCCAAAACCCATGCTGCAATCCAGACTGACGCCTTTAACACCCGGCTTTTCCTGGCCTACAGAACCGTCTGCTTTTGGATAGACCTGTTGCTGAGCTGAAAACACACACTCCACACCAAACGAACGTTTAGTATTTTTTGAAAAGTTATATTCTCGTCGCAGGCTCGATCTGACTTTTGCCGCTAGCGGGTCATTGACTGTTTTGCTCAAGTCTTTCACCTGGATGCGGGTCGGATCGGTTAAGCCACCGGCACCGCCGGTGGTGATAACCGGGATTTTATTGCGTTTGCAGTAATAAATCATCGCCGCTTTAAAACGAATGCTGTCGATCGCATCTATCACATAATCAAACGGCTGATTGAGGTATTTTTCTAGTGTTGTTGTCGTGATAAAGTCATCAATCGCATAGACTGTGCACTCGGGATTAATGGCTTTTATTCGCCCGGCCATGACCTCGACCTTCGACATTGCAAGTGTTTCTGTGACAGCATGCAACTGGCGGTTGATGTTGGTCTCACAAATATCATCATGATCAATCAGTGTTATTGTATTAACCCCGGAACGGGCCAGCGCTTCAGCCGACCAGGAACCAACGCCACCGATACCAACCACACAGACATGCATTGCCTGAATAATATCAGCCGCCTTATCACCATAAAGGCGTCGTATACCGCCAAAGCGTTGATTATATGATTGACTCATTCAGAAACCCGATAAAAAGCAGACATAAAAAAACCAGTATAAATGATACTGGTTTTTAACAACTAAATGTTTAATTTATACTTTAAATTGAGCCACCAGGTCATGCAGATGATTGGACAAGGTCGATAACTTGCCACTCACTCGCTGTGAATTGGTCACACCTTCTGTTGACTGATCCGCGAGAACGCTGATCGCGCTGATGTTTTGATTAATATCATTGGCCACTGCACTCTGCTCCTGTGCCGATGTGGCAATCTGCGTATTCATCGATGATATTGACTCAATGGCTCTGGTAATCGTTACCAGAGAGGCACCGGCCTCACCGGCTTTTTGCACAGTAGCCTCGGCGTCTTCACGACCCGACTTCATGGCTTCGACTGCTGAATTGGCACCGGCCTGTAACGATTCTATTATTTCCTGTATTTCCCGGGTTGAATCCTGAGTACGACTTGCCAGTGTACGGACTTCATCGGCAACAACCGCAAAACCACGGCCCTGCTCACCGGCTCGAGCCGCCTCAATGGCGGCATTTAAGGCGAGTAGATTTGTTTGCTCAGCAATACCCTTAATTACATCCAGCACGGTATCGATGTTCTGGGTTTGATTTTGTAACTCATTAATCACGTTACCAATCTGCTCAACTTCAGTTGCCAGCTTAGACACCGACCTAATGGTATCATCGACAATAACATTGATTTGTTTGGCCTGCTCATCAGCCTCTATCGCCGATTGCGCCGCATCAGAGGTATTGGTTGCCACCTCCTGAACCGAGGCAGACATTTGATTAATAGCCGCAGCCACCTGCTCAACGCCTGACTTTTGTTGATCAACACTCATTCGTGTTGACTGCGCAATCGAAGACATCTCATCGGCTGACAGGCTTAACGTCTCAGTAGAATGTGTCACATCAATCACAACATTCTGAATTTTTGTCACAAACTTGTTGAACGCCTTACCCAGCCTGGCGATTTCATTAGTACCGTCTTCATCCAGACGCTGGGTTAAATCACCATCACCGGCAGCAATGCCATTCAGTGCAACCACCACATCACAAATAGGCTTACTAATGGTTCTGGTCAGCACCAGTGAAAAGAAGACACCAATTAACAAACCAAAAGCACCAATCACCAGGGTTTCATTTCGCTGAGCACTGATCACCCCGGCATAATAGGAACGGTCCATAGCCACTTCCAGCACGCCTATAATTTGGCCGCTAAAATCACGAATGGGACCGGCAATATGCCCGGCTTCGCGGCCATTAACCAGATGATGAAACACATCCGTAGTTTTCTTCTGGCCCTGCTTTAGCACATCCGCCGCGAGATGCGAATTCTGGTCAATGGTACCGGCAAAATGTTTCAGCTGGCCCGCAGATAACAGATGCAAGGCCATATCGATGTCTGTCTGCTGTTTGAAATTATCAAAAAAGGGCTGGCCAAATGACATACCAAATTCTAAGGAACCGATATGCTTACCGTCATGTGAGACCGGTACCATACCTCTGACACCCAGACCAGCAACCCCTTTTTCCAGGCCCCTAACTGCTTGTTTCGTCTCGTTCGTTTTGACTACCGTTTGCCTGAAAGAGGATAAATCATCACCAAATTTACCGGGTTTATGGACTCTTAAATAAGACGTGGCCGGCGGCAAATGAAACTGAAACTGCCTGGCGGCGTATTCGGGATTGTTCTTCAGTACTTTAAATGAAGGCACCAGCATTTCTGCCAGACGTGCTCTGTCGCCTTCGGCAAAACCCTGCTGCACCTCCGGTATATTGGCCACCAGCGCGCTCATCATTTCCGCTACGCGGCCTTCTGCTGCCAGCTGAGACAGTGCCTGGTTATAGTAGCTATCAAGTTCGCGAGACTCTGCCTGCGATAATGCACTGCTTATATTGCTTAAGCTTAGTAAAGACAGCATTAAAACAGTGATTAATACACTCGCGATAACACCAAGAGCAATCTTCACATTAATATTTATATTTTTTAACACGATATTTCCTATTTCAACAGGGGCATTAAGATGGCTCGTATGCGATCAGAGCAACCCGACACATATATAGAGCAAATATCAGTGATTTTGTGAGATTTAAAGTGAAATGTTACAATTTTATTACAACTAATGCGCCTGGCTGATTAACGGTATGTTTCGACACATGGATTTAGGCTGATACTTCCAGCATTTTATCCAGTGCTTTTTTCGCCATTGCCGCTTCATCCGCCGGTACTGAAATCTGATTCACCACATTGCCTTCGACCAGGTTTTCCAAAACCCAAGCCAGATGCTGGGGATCTATACGAAACATGGTCGAGCACATACAGATATTCGGTGACATGAAATGCACATTTTTACCTTCATGTTTGAACTGGTCGTGAAGACGGTTCACCAGATTCAATTCGGTCGCCACCAGATAGCGCGTATTCGGCTCGCCATCGCGGATGACATTAATGATATGCTCAGTCGAACCCACATGATCAGATTTCTGGCAGACCTCAAACGGACTTTCCGGGTGCGCAACAATCACCGTATCAGGGTATTCTTTTTTGAAGTTATCGATTTGTTCTGGCTGAAACATCTGATGCACGGAACAAAAACCTTTCCATAAAATCATCTTAGCGTTTTTGATCTGCTCTAGACTCAATCCACCCATTGCCAAATCGTAATCCCAGATCACCATTTCCTCTAACGGGATATCCATGGCATAGCCGGTATTTCGGCCCAGGTGCTGATCAGGGAAAAACAGTACTTTTTCACGTTGTGAAAAAGACCATTGCAGAACATTGCGGGCATTCGTCGAGGTACAAACAATGCCACCGTGACGACCACAGAATGCTTTTAAATCAGCGGCAGAATTAATATACGTTACCGGTGTAACGGTTTCATCAGGCTCTAAAACCGAAGACAACTCCTGCCAGGCTTTTTCAACTTTCGCAAGATTGGCCATATCGGCCATTGAACAACCCGCCGATAAATCCGGTAACATCGAAACCTGGTCATCACGTGACAGAATGTCCGCCACTTCAGCCATAAAATGCACACCGCAGAAAATAATAAATTCCGCGTTTGATTTTGCCGCTTCACGGGAGAGTTTTAATGAATCACCGGAGAAATCAGTATGCTTGAAGACTTCATCACGCTGGTAATGATGACCGAGAATAATCACACGATCACCCAGCGTCTTTCGTGCCGCATCAATGCGTGCATCGCAGTCTTCATCGTCTAATAACGAATAGGCTTGTATGGCTAATGAATTCATTTTATTCTCGAAACTACCGGTATCTTGTTCATAATAAGGTCGTTAAACTAACATTTCAATCGCACGCGCATTGCTCACCGAACTGCACAATTCGACGGCTTGCTGTTTCTCCAGCCAGCGGTATTCACGATGCTCATCCGCACTGAATTGAATCTCACATTCAGCACTTAATCTGGCGATAAAAACAGTTTCTTTATTGTACTGAATTTTTTCATCATAACGATGACGCCAGCCAGCATGGATCGGGTATATATTCTGGATACCACTGTCTATAACGTCGACATCACTCAGACCCGTCTCTTCAAACAGTTCTCTTTGCGCGGTTTCCTGAGCTGTTTCATTCTCTTCAAGACTACCAGTAACAGACTGCCAGAAGCCTTCCGGTTGCAAGCGCTGCATTAACAGCACGCGCTGATCACCGGTACAAACAACAATTAAAACAGACTCGGGACGTTTGAATTGTGTCATTGCTGCCCTGTCGCATGATTAAAAAACCATTAAGGCAAGAATAACAAACAATACCTGAGTTTACTCCGCAGATTCTGTCTGGACTTTACGCAGGCGAATATTTAACTCTTTCAACTGTTCGTTTGAAACCGTTGAAGGCGCATCCGTTAACATGCAGGCGGCAGTCTGAGTTTTCGGGAAGGTCATCACATCGCGAATTGACTGCGCGCCGGTCATTAACATCACTAAACGATCCAGACCGAAGGCCAGACCACCGTGTGGCGGACAACCGTATTTCAGCGCGTTTAACAAAAAGCCAAATTTCTCTTGCTGCTCTTGCTCATCAATGCCTAAAATTTCAAAAGCGGCCTGCTGCATTTCTGAGTTATGGATACGAATAGAACCACCACCTAACTCGGTACCGTTCAAGACCATGTCGTAAGCACGCGACAGCGCTTTACCCGGATCCGCTTTTAATGCGTCAATATCATCAGATGCGGGGGCCGTGAACGGATGATGCAATGCGCTCCAGCGTTTATTACGCTCGTCCCATTCAAACATTGGGAAATCAACAACCCATAAGGGTTTCCAGTCATTGGATGCCAGGCCACGGTCGTGACCTAACTTCACCCGCAGTGCGCCAATTGACTCGTTAACAACTGTTGTCGCACCGGCACCAAAGAACAGCATGTCACCGGTTTCAACCTCGCAGCGTTTGATAATTTCTTCCAGTGCTTCATCCGGCAGGAATTTAACGATCGGTGATTGCAGTCCTTCACGGCCAGCCGCCACATCATTAACTTTAATATAAGCCAGACCTTTGGCACCATATCGACCGACATAAGCGGTGTATTCGTCGATTTCTTTACGACTTAAGTCAGCGCCTTGTGGTAATTTCAGTACCACAACGCGGCCGTTTTCATCATTGGCCGGGCCAGAGAATACTTTAAAGTCAACGTCCTTCATGATGTCATTAACATCAACCAGCTGCATATCGATACGCAGATCAGGTTTGTCCGAACCATAACGCAGCATGGCTTCTTCGTGTGTCATGCGCGGGAACGGATTGGGCAGAGCCACTTCCAGCACATGCGCAAACAAGTCACGAATCATGTTTTCAGTGATCGACATGATCTCTTCTTCGTCAACGAAGCTCAGCTCCATATCCAGCTGAGTAAACTCAGGCTGACGATCAGCACGTAAATCTTCATCACGGAAACAGCGCACCATCTGGTAATAACGATCCATACCAGAGACCATTAACAGCTGTTTAAAAATCTGTGGTGACTGTGGCAAAGCAAAGAAACTGCCCTGATGGGTGCGGCTCGGCACCAGATAATCACGCGCACCTTCCGGTGTGGCTTTTGTCAGCATCGGTGTTTCCATATCCCAGAAATCCTGGTTATCCAGATACTCACGCAATGTGCGGGTAATCTGGCTACGCAATTTAATGCGTTTCAGCATTTCAGGACGGCGCATATCCAGATAACGGTACTTCAGACGGTTGTCTTCATTCACGTCATCGTCATCGATCATGAACGGCGGTGTTTCCGATGCATTCAGCACCACTAATTTAGTGATATATATTTCGATTTTACCGGTGCGCAAATCATCATTAACCGTGCCTTCAGGACGGGCACGCACTTTACCGGTGACTTGCAGCACGTATTCATTACGAATACGTTCAGCCTGGGTAAACATTTCCGGGTTCTCAGGATCAAAAACAATCTGAACCAGGCCTTCGCGGTCACGTAAATCCACAAAAATAACACCGCCATGATCACGGCGCCGGTTAGCCCAGCCACAAAGTGTTACTTCCTGGTCTAGTAAAGTTTCATCAACAACACCGCAATAATGGCTGCGCATAGGTAAATTCCCGATAAATTGTCTGGCAAAATTGGTTAGTGCAAGGGCGGGAATGATACTTGTTAGATGCACACTTCTCAACTGCAAAGGCAGCTAGAAAGCCATAAAAATGAAAAACTTAAGCCATATTGATATTAATCCGATAAAAATCATCAAAATAAGTGATATATCACCCTGTTTGCTATAAATTCAGCCCCCATGAAAAACAATAAAACGATATTGATTACAGGCTGTTCAAGTGGCATTGGTTACTGCGTTGCCAATGGACTAAAGCACAAGGGCTACCGGGTTTTTGCCACGGCCCGGTCTTCAGCTGATGTAGAAAGCCTCAAGGCAGAAGGTTTTGAAGCGTTCCAGCTCGACCTGACAGACTCAGATAGCATCAACAATGCGGTTGATGCCATTTTACGCGTCAGCAATAACCGTATCGACGCACTTTTTAATAATGGGGCTTACGGCCTGCCTGGCGCGGTGGAAGATTTAAGCCGCGATGCACTACGTGTGCAGTTTGAAACCAATGTATTTGGCTGGATAGAATTAACCAACCGGTTAATCCCGGTCATGCGCCAGCAGCCATACGGCCGCATTATTATGAACAGCTCAGTGCTTGGCTTTGCCGCCATGGCTTACCGTGGTGCTTATAATGCCAGCAAATTTGCTATCGAAGGCTTTAGTGATACCTTGCGCATCGAACTTAAAGACACACCGATCCAGGTCAGCCTGATAGAACCCGGCCCCATCAGCAGCCAGTTTCGCCAGAATGCCAAAAAAGCCTTCGATCAGTTTATTGATGCCGAACACAGCGTGCATAAAGAACAATACCAGGCGATGCAACGCCGCCTGAATAAACCGGGCCCGGCGGCACCATTTACCCTGCCACCGGAAGCTGTTTTAAAAAGAGTCATTCACGCGCTGGAAGCAAAAAAGGCAAAGCCTCGTTATTATGTGACGCTACCCACTTATCTTTTCGGCTACTTAAAACGATTACTCAGCAGCCGTTTGATGGACAAAATACTGGCCAAAGCCGGCGGCGATGGCAAACGCTAATCGATTCATATCAGTCCTGATGCGCAGCGGTTTTATTAAAACAGTTAGCTGAACCTAATCACCAAAATGACAATAACCGTCATCATTGATCAGCTTCCAGCGCCGTCTTCAGAGCCGCTCTGGCATTAATGTTTTTTTGCATGCTGCGTTGTTGCTTGTATTCTTGTTTTTTTGCCGCCAGATAATCCTGCAACGCCACTTCATGTAATTGTCTGGCGTACTTCTCGGTACTTAAAAACCAGTGCCTTGGCATCCCTAACGTCGCAGAGTCATGATTCAGGTAGGTCGCTAATGCCAGAAAATAACGCATCACATTGCGTTCGATGATGCCTTCAATACCACCAATATACTGACCGCCCCCATCGTTCGCAGTTATTTTACTAAAACCGACTTTATCAGCACCAATGGTCGAAAGATAAACAGAGGTACCAAGGCGACTGGAGAAACTGGTTTGATACGACAATGACAGATGCAAAACAACTTCATGCCCGATCTTTAAAGATTCCAGCACAATTAAATAATCCTGAGTACCAAACGGCCCCTCTGCTGCCGCCAACTGTAATTTTAAAAATTTTTCGTCAGCATGATCGACTTTAAATTGATAACGCAATTCATAGGCATCATCTGCGGCTTCATAAAATTTACGGCCGGCAAAAAAGCTCAATGCCTGATCCGGTTTTAACTGATAGGTACAGGCTTTAATATTTAAGTGCAGTGTAATGAAATCACACCAGCGTGAGGGCACGCGAAGTTTATCCGTTAAGGTTTTAAAGTCATAGGTTTTAATAGCATAAACATCTGCCTGCATACGAGTTTTACTGACATCCGATTTGATGTGCAACATTTGCTCTTCGAGCAAATCAACCTGTTTGTTTTTTATTGAATGGTACATCGTCATCAGTTTTAACTGAGACGATGTGTCTGCCAAGGCAACGCTATTGAAAAACAGAATTAGAAAAATAACCTGATAAATTTTCAGCATAAAACGACACGTCAAAAGCCTGTTAAATTTTACCACTTCTTACTATCCCATGACGACAACATACAGCTAGCATGGATATTGAAAGCACAGAAAAGGCATGAAGGGATTTCTGCCCGCGTATGCTGACATCGTCGCTCTCTGCCATCCCTGGCACCGTGGCATACCGGTCATCCTGACCATCGTCGCTCTTTGCCATCCCTGGCACCGCGGCATACCGGTCATCCTGACCATAAATAAGGGCTTCTATATTCATTACAATGTGCTTGCCTGTACAGGCCAGATAAATTATCAGGCTATACTGGCAGCTGACTCACTCGCCGCTTTTTTCCTCTCACAGCTAAAAACAAGCTCATCACCTTCGACTGATACCGCAACCACATCACCCGGCATAAAACGGCCTTCCAGTAGTTGCTGTGCCAGTGTGTTTTCCAGCCGCTGCTGCACCGCCCGTTTCAGAGGACGCGCACCATAGACAGGATCAAAACCGGCTTCACCGAGCTTATCTAAGGCCGCTTCAGTTAACTGCAAGTCAATCTCTTTATCCAGCAGGCGTTGACGAAGAATCTCTACCTGCAGTGCAGTGATAGATCGAATCTGCTTCATGCCCAGAGGATGAAATACAACACTTTCATCGATGCGGTTGATAAATTCAGGCCTGAAATGCTGACCAACGACTTCCATCACCACATCTTTCATTTTGTTATAGTCAGCCTCATCCGACATTTCCTGAATTTTCTGTGAACCCAGATTCGAGGTCATGATAATCACGGTATTTCTGAAATCGACTGTGCGCCCCTGACCATCGGTTAAGCGTCCATCGTCCAGCACCTGCAATAAAATATTAAACACATCAGGGTGCGCTTTTTCAACTTCATCCATCAAAATTACTGAATAAGGTTTGCGGCGCACCGCTTCGGTTAAATAGCCGCCTTCTTCATAACCCACATAACCTGGCGGTGCACCGACCAGACGGGCGACAGAATGTTTTTCCATGAACTCTGACATATCGATTCGCACCATGGCTTCATCCGTATCAAACATGAATGATGCCAGGGCTTTTGTCAGCTCGGTTTTACCCACACCGGTCGGCCCCAGAAACAGGAATGAACCATTTGGGCGATTCGGATCTGACAAGCCGGCTCGTGAGCGCCGGATAGCATTTGAGACTGCGGCAACTGCTTCGTCCTGTCCGATAACACGTTGCCCAAGCTCCAGCTCCATGCGCAATAATTTTTCGCGGTCGCCTTCCATCATTTTACTGACCGGTATGCCGGTCCACTTTGAAACGATATCGGCAATCTCTTCATCCGTGACTTTATTTCGCAGCAGACTCATTTCCTGCATTTCCGCCAGCGATGCCATATCGAGCTGTTTCTCAAGTTCAGGAATTCGTCCATATTGCAGTTCTGACATGCGCGCTAAATCATTGGCTCTTTTTGCCGTATCCATTTCCATACGCGCACGTTCCAGCTCTTCTTTAATATGTGCGGTGCCTTGTAATGCCGCTTTTTCTGCTTTCCAGACTTCTTCAAATTCTGCAAACTCTGTTTCCAGCGTTTTTAACTCTTCTTCAAGATTGGATAAACGTTTTTTAGTTGCCTCATCCGTATCTTTTTTCAGCGCTTCACGTTCAATTTTTAACTGAATCATCCGGCGCTCAAGCCGGTCCATGACTTCAGGTTTGGAATCGATTTCCATACGGATACGACTCGCCGCCTCATCGACCAGATCGATCGCCTTATCCGGCAGCTGGCGGTCGGATATATAACGGTGTGACAGGGTCGCGGCGGCAACAATCGCCGGGTCGGTTATATCGACACCGTGATGAATTTCATAGCGCTCTTTCAGGCCACGCAATATCGCAATCGTATCTTCAACGTTGGGTTCTTCAACCAGCACTTTTTGAAAGCGACGCTCCAGTGCCGGGTCTTTTTCAATATTCTGCCGATACTCGTCGAGCGTGGTCGCGCCAACACAGTGCAGCTCACCTCGTGCCAGGGCAGGTTTTAGCATATTGCCTGCATCCATCGCGCCTTCTGCTTTACCGGCACCGACCATGGTGTGAATTTCATCGATGAATAAAATAATCTGGCCTTCCTGTTTAGACAGGTCATTCAGTACCGCTTTTAAGCGCTCTTCAAATTCGCCACGAAATTTTGCCCCGGCAATCAGTGAGCCCATATCCAGCGATAACAAGCGTTTGCCTTTTAAACCCTCTGGCACTTCACCATTAATAATGCGCTGCGCCAGGCCTTCAACAATTGCCGTCTTACCCACACCCGGCTCACCGATTAACACAGGGTTGTTTTTTGTGCGTCGCTGCAATACCTGAATCGTACGGCGAATTTCTTCATCACGGCCGATAACAGGGTCTAACTTGCCCTGCTCAGCACGCTCGGTTAAATCGATCGTGTATTTTTCCAGTGCCTGGCGTTGCTCTTCTGCATTCGGATCATCGATTTTCTGGCCGCCACGAATTTTTTCTATCGACTCTTCTACGACTTTTTCCTGGGCACCGGCTTTCCTCAGCATTTCACCGACCGGGTTTTTTAACTCAAGCACAGCGAGCACAAAAATTTCACTGGAGATGTAATCGTCTTTGCGTTTTTGCGTGATCTTGTCGCAGACATTCAGCACTTTTGCCAGATCATTGGAAAGGTGAACATCACCTTGCCCGCCTTCAACTTTTGGCAAACGATCCAGCTCTTCATCGAGGCGAGCGCGCAGCGCATTGGTGTTGACATTGGACAGGCTTAACAGATGACGCACCGTGCCGCCATCCTGATCAAGCAATGCCAGCATTAAATGACTGGGCTCTATAAACTGATGATCACGGCCTATCGCCAGTGACTGGGCATCGCTGATTGCGGCTTGAAACTTACTGGTTAAACGATCCATTCTCATTCGAATGTCCCCGTGTGATTAAATTAAGATTAGCTTAAAAATACGGTCAAAACTCAGTTTTTCAAGGTCTGAAAAAGATTATTTCGGGGCTTTAGCAGGGGAATTGATTAGCCTCAAAGAAGTCATTGTTCCGAGATTATTAGCTTAAACAAACAAGGCTTATTTTTTATAGACTTTGCGCTGAAACAGATCGGCGCGGCGACTGACAAGACGATCAAGAAACAACATGCCATCAAGGTGGTCTATTTCATGCTGGATGGCCCTTGCTTCATAACCCCGGGTTTCAAACTCAGCCCACTGAGCTTCGCTGTTTTGAAAACGGATAGTGATTTTCTCAGCACGGATCACATTACCGGTAAAATCAGGCACCGATAAACAGCCCTCACGGCCTTTTTCCATGCCTTGCCATTGTGTGATTTCAGGATTTATCATTAACAGGTGACCATGATTATCAACCGGCTTTTTCAGCTCAGTCAGATCGACAATAGCAATGCGTTTGGCAACGCCGACCTGTGGTGCAGCAATACCCACTGCACCGGGCCCGCTTAAACGGGTTTCTTCAAGGTCAACTAAGAAGTCTTTTAGTGACTGGTCAAATAATGTGACAGTGTCCGATGCCTGTTTCAAGCGATCATCAGGATAATGAATAATCTCAAGTACTGCCATATTATGCTCGTAAGGTCTGGATCGGTATGATATTTAATTCAACACCATCAGAAATACTTTCTGCCGCCTTTGTCAGTGCATCAACGCCCTGCCTGGCCTGACCTTCAATCGTCATAATATAAATGGGTTTATCTTTAGTACCCGCCAATGCCGTTTCCAGATCAATAATATTCAAACCCGCATCAGCCAGCTTAGACGTCACTTCAGCAACTATGCCGCTGCGATCGGCACCATAAACGGTAATGTTTACATCCGGCTCAATCGCTGCATTTGAGCTATCAACATCATCATCAATATGCAGATGTAACGACAGCCGATCACACACGTCTTTTAACAGAGCAGCCAGATCCTGATTCTCATGCCGCACTCTTAACATCATTGCAAAGCTACCCCCCATACGCATCATCGAGGTTTCACCCAGCTCACAATCAGCTTCTGCCAGTACCCGGGTCACTGCAGCGACAATCGCCGTCTGATCAGCACCCACCAGTGTTAATAAGCTCCACTTCTTCATTAATTTATCCTCTTGTTTTTATTCTGGCGCCGACATCCAGATCATGCTGGCCATTCTGCCGGAAATTTTATTTTTTCTGAAGGAATAAAAGCGTTCTTCATCCGTATAGGTGCAGAGACCACCGCCATATACCTGCTCAATTCCCAGCCGATTCAGGCGCAAGGTTGCCAGCTGATAAATGTCGGCCAGGTAATGACGGCTATCGGTTTTTGTGAAAGCCTTAGCCGCTCCGTGATCCTGACTGACGAAAGCATCGTACACATCCTGCCCGACTTCAAAACACAGCGGCCCGATTGCCGGCCCTAACCAGACCATAATGTCCTCGGCATTTTGTTTCATCGCCGCCACAGTGGCTTCAATCACCCCACCGGCCAGACCACGCCAGCCGGCGTGAGCGGCGGCAACCCTGCTGGCTTGGCGGTTACAAAATAATAAGGGCAGACAATCGGCTGTTAATACCGCGCAAACCTGTTCTTGCTGGTCTGAATAAATAGCATCGGCTTGAGCATGGTGTTTTGCCGCTGAGGCATTCACAACCTGAACACCGTGAACCTGTTTTAACCAGACCGGCTGCGAAATGCACAGTGCCTGGGAAATAAGCTGGCGGTTTTTTTCCACATGCGACAGGTTATCGTCAACATGATCGGCCAGATTCAGTTGACTGAACGGCCCCTGGCTAACTCCACCGGCTTTGGTCGTGGTTAATGCACGGATATTGTCAGCGGCAGGCCAGTCCGCCCATAATAAATCGCTTTCGGTATCAATCAGAGAATGACTATTCGGTTTCTGCATTGGCTTGCTGATCAGCCCTTAATTCATCAATAACATGCTGCATATCATCGGGCACAGCTACCTGCCATTGCATTTCTTCACCGGTAAGCGGGTGAATTAATCCTAATTTGGCGGCGTGTAATGCCTGGCGCTTAAAACCCCTGATGGCTTCGATGAGTGAATCAGCAGCGCCTTTGGGCACGATAGCCCGGCTACCGTACAGCGTGTCGCCGACTAACGGGAAACGAATATGGCTCATGTGCACACGAATCTGGTGGGTACGCCCGGTTTCCAGAAAAACACGGATATAAGTGTGGCGGCGGTATTTTTCAACCACACGATAATGAGTAATCGCCTCTTTACCTTCTTCTCTGATCGCCATGCGCTTTCGTTCTCTGGCATCTCTGGCAATCGGCTTATCAACCGTGCCACCGGCTGTCATGACACTGTTAACAAGCGCAAAGTATTCACGATGCACCGTTCTCGCCTGCAGCTGCTCGGTCAGTGACTTATGCGCTTTCAGTGTTTTGGCAACAACCAGTAAGCCGGATGTATCTTTATCCAGCCGGTGCACAATGCCGGCACGGGGAATGGATGCCAAAACCGCGTCATAAAACAGCAGTGCATTTTGCAAGGTACCGTTCCAGTTGCCCGCGGCAGGGTGCACCACCATACCCACCGGTTTATTAATGATTAATATGTCGGCGTCTTCATAAACCACATCGAGGGCAATATTTTCAGGCAATATTTCGGATTCACATGCCAGCGACTGCACTTTGACAACCACCTGTTGCTCAGCATAAACCTTGTCTCTGGGCCTGGGTATCACACCATCCAGCTCCACCTGCCCTTGTTTCACCCACTGCGTAAGACGGCTGCGGGAATAATCCGGAAATAAAACTGCCAGTGCCGCGTCTATGCGCTGACCTGCGAGATTTTGTGGAATAACACTTGTTAATAATTCTTCAGTCATAAGAATAAATCTTTTCGCTCTCGATGAGTCGTTCTCGGTTATAATGCACTTTGTTTTTTGATTGTAGCGAATAAAATAAGCAGATTATGAGTTCATTTATCAAGCCTACCCAGCCTTTTGTACAACGTGTTTTCATTTTAACAGTATTTAGCGTGTTATTTGCTTTATTATCCGCATGCAGCTCAGATGAAGTCAAAGAAGACCCCTATCTCAACTGGTCGGCCAAAGATTTCTATCTTGAAGCCAAAAGCGATCTGAAGCTGGCTGAGTTTGAATCGGCTATAAAAAAACTTGAAACGCTTGAGGCCAGATACCCTTTCAGCAAATATGCAAAACAGGCCCAGCTTGATGTCGCATATGCTTATTATAAATACGACGAACCGGATTCTACCATCAGCGCCGTCAACCGATTTATACGACTTCACCCCCGCAGCGCACATGTTGATTATGCGATTTACCTTAAAGGCCTGGCAAACTTTTACCGTGGCACCGGTTTTCTCGAAGGCTGGTTCCCCAGAAATATGGCTGAGCACGATCAGCAGAATATGAAACAGGCCATCAAAGACTTTACCAGCCTGATAAAAAATTACCCGCAAAGCATCTATGCGCCCGACGCTTATCTGCGCAGTATTTATTTACGTAATAAGTTAGCCGAAGCGGCCATCATTTCAGCCGAGTATTACATGCTCCGCGAGGCCTGGATTGCCGCGATCAACCGGGCTCAAAGTGTCGTCATGTATTATCAAACGTCACCCTCGCGGGACCGGGCTTTAGATATTATGATCAGCGCTTATGAAAAACTGGGTATGGACCAGCTGGCGAAAGACGCCCGGGCCGTTAAAGAACTGAACCCGGCGCCAAAAGCGCAAAGCCTGTCGAAAGACAACATCATCGGATTAACACACAGAAAAGACCCGCAAACACCGCGGCTTAACTAGTAAAGCCACTAACCGGGCCGCTGCACTGGGGGTCTACACTGGGATGATCATTAAACGTTAATGATCAATACAACCCCGATCAGCAGGCGATTGAAGCTTAAATCGCCTCATCACCTTCTTCACCGGTACGAATGCGAACAACACGCTCGACTGCGCTGACAAAAATCTTACCGTCACCAATTTTGCCGGTGCGGGCCGCTTCGGTAATCGCACCCAGGCAACTTTCGATCTGGTCATCTGACACAATCAGCTCTATTTTCACTTTCGGCATAAAATCAACCACGTATTCAGCCCCACGGTACAGTTCTGTGTGGCCTTTCTGGCGTCCAAAGCCTTTAACTTCTGTTGCGGTCATGCCGGTCACACCAATTTCGGTGAGCGCTTCACGAACATCATCCAGTTTAAAAGGTTTGATTATTGCTTCTATTTTTTTCATTCGTCGTCTCTCTAAACTATCAACCAGCATCTTTAGCTCAGATGCCCGGTCTCCCCAAATTGCGGCCCTGGCCAGCAAAGTCCCAATGTGTTGTTATTGCTTAATTATTTTCGTCGATAACCTGATGTAATAGGATAACGCCTATCCCGACCAAATGCACGGCGAGTTATTCTAACACCCGGAGCGGCTTGCCGGCGTTTGTATTCATTGCGTTGAACCATGGTAATGATGCGTTCAACCGTTTCCAGATCGTATCCTTGATTAACAATCGTCGCTACCGGCAAATCCTGCTCTACCGACATTTCTAAAATAGCATCGATGGTATCATAGGGCGGCAAACTATCCTGGTCTTGCTGGTCGGGTGCCAGTTCTGCCGATGGTGGCCGGGTCAACACTCTTTCCGGTATCACCGGGCTCAATGCGTTCCGGTATCGACATAATTCATAGACCAGGCTCTTGCTGATATCCTTTAAAGGCGCAAAACCACCAGACATATCACCGTATAAGGTCGCGTAGCCTACGGCCATTTCACTTTTATTGCCGGTGGTCAGTAACATGTAACCGGTTTTATTGGAGATGGCCATCAGCATAATGCCCCGGCAACGCGCCTGAATATTTTCTTCTGTGGTATCGGCCGCGGTGCCTTTTAATAAGGGCTCTTGCAATGTTGTCAGAAAAGCCTGGAATGGCTGTTCTATCGAAATGACCTGGTATTGCACGGCTAATGCACTGGCCTCACTCTTTGCGTCTTCGAAACTCATATCCGCGGTATACCGGGAGGGCATCATCACCGCCCGTGTTCTATCGGCGCCGACAGCATCCACAGCAATCGCCAGCGTTAATGCCGAATCCACGCCACCGGAAAGCCCCATCAAAACGCCTTTAAAGCCATTTTTCTCAACATAATCGCTGACCCCTAAAACCAGCGCCTGGTACACACTGGCCAGGTCGCTTTGCTCGGTTTCACTTTCATAGGATGTAGTCAGGCTAGCGTTAGCATCCAGTGTCAGCGTCAGGCTATCGGTTTGAAATGACTTTAAGCGGGCAACGAGTTCCTGCCGGGCATTAATCACAAATGACGCCCCGTCAAATACCAGTTCATCCTGACCTCCGACCATATTTAAATAATAAACCGGACACGCCGTTTCGCTAACTCGCAGCTTAATCTGCGCCAGTCGCTGCTGATTTTTATGCCGATGAAATGGTGAAGCGTTTAATACCAGAAGCTGCTCAGCGCCGGCTTTAACAGCCTCCGCCGCCGGCTCTGGCCGCCAGATGTCTTCACAGATCAATAATGCAAAGCGGTGGCCGTTAATCGCGACAACCGTTGAGGCGCTGCCTTCGGTAAAATACCTTTTTTCATCAAAGACGGCGTAGTTGGGTAAATCTTTTTTATCATAGACCGCGATAATGTCACCGTCACGAAGCCAGAAAGCGCTGTTGAACAACAGCCCGGCCTCATCGCCAACACCAGATCTTGGCGCGCCAAAAACAATATCAATGGCTTTGACTTGTTGTCTTATTTTTTCAATGCAGTCTTCAACTTGTTGTAAGAAGGTCGATCTTAAAAGCAAGTCTTCCGGCGGGTAACCCGTTACTGCTAATTCAGGGAAAACAACCAGGTCCATACCCAGCTCGCATTGCTGCTGAGCCAGGCGGATTATTTTATCGGTATTTCCAAAGTTATCCCCGACCAGAAAGTTTTCCTGTATCAGCGCAATTTTTAAATCTGATGGCATAAGCTTTCCACATTAAATTCTGCCGCAAATTCTATCAGGAAATCTGTCATGAAACTGATTATAATGTGCCATAACAAGACCTTTGCACCAAAAATATGAATCATGCTATGGTCTCTCATACTCTCATCTGGATTCTAATTATTATGTTTCGAAGTTTTATATTATTGATTGCTGTTGGTCTTGTCGTATGGCTCATCAGCCGGATGCTGAAAAACAAAAAAACAACGGGCCAGTCAAAGCCAGATAACAGCCGTCAGCATGAAATAAAAAAAATTGTGCAATGCCAGCAGTGCCAGGTTTTTGTCCCTGAAGATAAAGCCATTAAATCGGATCAATTTGCGTTTTGTAGCCAGCAACATCTGGATCAATGGCAGCAAGAACATTGAGCCTGTATTTGGCTTTTTTAGCCTGTTCCAGGCCCTTTTTACATGATCGATAATCACACCACACCGGCGGCTCTGCATGAGATTCAGGACCAGCTAAGCTGGCGCCCGCTCAGGCTGCTGAATTACTATCGACTGTTTCTGGCCACCGTTTTTTTATTTTTTTTCATCTCAGGTTTTACCGGAAAAATATTAGGCACCCAGCAACCCTCGCTGTTTTTCTGGGTTTGTTTGCTTTATCTGGTGATAAGTGTGGCCTTTATCTACACCGCCTACACCCGGTCACCTGATTTTAAACAGCAGGTCGGCATTCAGGCGGCGATTGATATCATCACCATAACCGTTTTAATGCATGCCAGCGGCGGCATTGAAAGCGGCATCGGCATGCTGCTGATTGTTAATGTCACGGCCAGCAGTGTATTTTTATCCAAACAAACGGCTTATTTAACCTCATCATCTGCCTCTTTGGCAGTCTTGGCCGAGCAATTTTCCGCCGATTATTTTCTGCTCACTGAAATCATTAATTACCCTAAAGCCGGCATTTTAGGTCTGCTACTTTTCAGCTCCGCGATCATTGCGTCAAGCCTGTCTACGCGCTCACGTGAATCACAGGCGCTCGCCAAGCAGACCACGGCTGAGCTGGCCGACCTTGAAAAACTCAACGAGCACATCATTAAAAACATGCACACCGGCATTGTCGTGGTCTTACCCAATGGCCAGATTTATATGGCCAATGAGGCCGCAGAGGTGCTGCTGGGCAACCGTAAACTCGATGGCCGACCACACCTGTCCGGTATTTCGGCACCGTTATACAAAAGACTGAGGCAGTGGCTTAAAAGCCCTAATATGGAGCAGCTGCCACTGCAACAGCAGCAAGGGCTGGTGGATTTACAACCGGGCATGAGCATGCTGGATGTCAACAGAAAAAACAGTGAGATCATTATTTTTCTGGAAGATGCCGCGCAACTCAACCAGCGCTTTCAGGAAGTGAAACTGGCCTCACTGGGGCGTTTAACAGCCAGTATCGCACATGAAATTCGTAACCCGTTAGGTGCCATCAATCATGCCGCGCAATTACTCTCTGAAAGCTTAAAAGAGCCCTCAAATATTAAACTAAGCTCCATCATTACTACCCAGGTTCAGCGCCTCAATCACACCATAGAAAATATTCTTCAGTTATCACGCCAAAACAGCAGCAACCGGGAAAGCATCAATCTTTATGACTGGCTTGCCGCTTTCAAAAGCGAATTTTGCAGCTCGCAAGGCCTGACAGACGAACAGCTAAGTATTGAAATCACACCCAGAGACACAGAAATATTATTTGATACCTCGCATTTGCATCAGGTTATCTGGAATCTCTGTAGTAACGCAGTCTCACACAGCCAAAGACAAAAGCCGCAGATCGGTATTCAGCTACAAGGTGGTGTCACACTCGACTCAAGGTATCCGTTTCTGGACATTATCGATAACGGCAAGGGCATTGAGCCGGAGCTTGTGCACCAGATATTTGATCCTTTTTTCACCACCAGTTCTGCCGGTACCGGCCTTGGTCTTTATATCACTAAAGAAATGGTTGAGAGTAATCGTGCTAAAATACGTTATATACCTTTACCCAGTGGCGGCAGCTGCTTCAGAATCAACTTTATAGCCAGTCACAAGATAAACAACGCAGAAAATGAAAGCACTGAAGAAGACAGTCATCAATCCGGAAACCAGCGATTAATATGAATACTAAACATGTGCTGATTGTTGACGATGAACCGGATATCTGTGAGTTATTAGAAATCACGCTCGGCCGCATGGGCCTGGCATCCAGC
>Ga0224506_10000382_pt1 | contig 39591 bp, 30 predicted proteins | sample SF_Jan12_sed_USG_2_FD_169108 | JGI IMG/M metagenome (GOLD analysis project Ga0224506, IMG submission 169108) | Sediment microbial communities from San Francisco Bay, California, United States - SF_Jan12_sed_USGS_8_1 | ecosystem: Environmental > Aquatic > Marine > Sediment | place: USA... | reverse complement strand
TTTATAAAAAATAACCTGCTTACTGTAGCGCTCAGCCAGTGGCGCTGCTATAGAAATAATAAGGACGCTTTTTCACAGTAATTATATTTTATATGTTGCAATAAAACGTAAGTTACATAGTTAATATTATTGCATCGAAAGAGCCGGTTTAACGTCAAAGGTGGTTGAGTGTTGTGACTGGCATAAGGCTATTTATTATCTGATTGATACAGGTCAAGATGCCTGCTGGTGGTATCTGATATTTGTTAAAACTATACACACTAAAACAAATAGTCTGTATAGAAAAAATAATTATTCGTGGTGGTTTCTGTTTGCTGCTGCGCAAATGCGCTCACGAAAAATTATTTGTTGCTGGAATGGATTTATACTCGACGGAGTATATGAATGCATTGCCCATCAAAAAAAGCCCTCTGCGCTGGTCTTACGCTATTTTTTCTTGGTGGTATATCCCTCGGTGGTCTCAATACCTTTTTCTATTATACCAATCGAATGGAATTTTGCATTTCATGTCATTCGATGAAGATTAACTACGAGGAATACAAAAACTCACTGCATTATAAAAATTCAGCAGGCATACAGGCCAGCTGCGCTGACTGTCATGTCGCAAAAGAATTCTTGCCAAAACTATATGCCAAAGTCATGGCAGCAAAAGATGTTTATCACACCATTATCGGTACAGTGGACACCAAAGAAAAATTCGATGCCAGGCGCTGGCATATGGCTAATATTGTCTGGCAGAAAATGCGTGCCAGCGATTCCAGGGAATGCCGCAACTGTCATAACTATGAGAATATGGATTTAAGCGAGCAGGATGCAAGGGCACGAAAAAAACATACACGTGCACCGTTGCAGGGAAAGACCTGCATCGACTGCCATGCCGGCATTGTTCACACTGAGCCGTTAGAGCCTGATGAAAAGCAGATTGTGCAGGCAGTAGCCGGATTTGATAATTTAAAATGATGTGGGTAGCAAGTATTACTAACGAAGTAAAAGCATGAAATGAAAATCATAAATAGATACATTGTTTGCATTGTAATCATTGTTTTCAGCCAGGTTGTGAGCGCGGATCAGCGCGAGCGTGAAATGCTGGATGCATCAGTAGTGGGTGATAATGAAACAATTAATCGCCTGCTGGATACAGGTGTCAGTGCAGATACAAAGAGCAAGTTTGGAAAATCGTCAATGATGTTTGCTGCTGAAGCAGGTAATGCAGAGGTGGTTAAACGACTAATTAAAAGCGGTGCCAATATCAATGCACGCAGTCTCGCCGGTTGTACTGCGTTAACGTATGCAGCAGAAAACGGTCATCTGGATATAGTCAACTTACTGATCGATAAAGGTGCTATAAGCTACGCTAAAACCCGTGCAGGATGGGACGCACTGGCAATCGCAATACGCCAGGGTCATTACGATGTTGTAAAGTCATTAATTGAACACGGAGCCAATGTCAATACTTCAGATAAGGATGGCATCACCGCCCTGATGGCTGCGGCACTGGCTAATGACCTGAAATCAGTCCTGCTTTTGATCAGGTCTGATGCTGACATGCATGTGCGCAATAAAGATGGCATGAGCGCAATGATGCTTGCTGCCTGTAAGGGGCATACAAATGTTGTCGATAAGCTATTAAAACGTAATGCCAATATCAATGCTGTCGATAATGACGGTTCGACGGCATTGTTTTGTGCGGCAGAAAACGGCCATCGCCTGATGATCGCACTACTGCTGCAATACGGTGCCAATATCAATCACAAAAACAAGCAGGGTGAAACAGCATTATTTGCATCTGTTATCAACCGTCAGTCAGATGCGCTGAGGTTATTGATAGAACGGGGTGCGGATGCTTCAGTAAAAAACGCTAAAGGCTTAACGGCGCTTGATCTGGCAAAGAAAAAACGGCTGAAAGATATCTTGAAATTGTTGCAGCAAAGCAACAGGGGGTAACGCGATTCTGTACACAGGGAATGAAAATATATTTTCAAGCGCCGTTAATACGGTGAGGAGGAGTCATGAAATGCAAACAATACTCAGGAATATTCATACTACTGTTCGGTAGCATAACGTCAATAAATACCATCGCGGCAACGCCGGGTGCATCCATGCTTGCCAATACCTGTGCAGGTTGTCACGGCACTAATGGTTCAAGTGTGGGACCTGCAAGCCCGACGATCGCGGGCATCTCGGTTGATTATTTCATTGAAACAATGCAAGCCTATAAAAAAGCAGAACGACCCTCAACTATTATGAGCCGTATTGCTAAAGGTTATAGCGATGAAGAAATAAAACTGATGGCGAATTTCTTTGCCAAACAAAAGTTTGTTCGCCAGCCACAGCAGCATAATGCGCAACTGGCAAAAAAAGGCAAAAAACTTCACAAAAAATACTGTGAAAAATGTCATGAAGATGAAGGCGCCTCATCTGAGGACGATGCCGGCATACTGGCAGGCCAATGGCAGGCTTACCTGCGTTACTCAATGCAGGATTTTACCAGCGGTAAGCGCAGCATGGAAAAGAAAATGAAGAAAAAAATGCAGAGTCTGGATGAAGACCATGGTGCTGATGGCATAGATGCTCTCATTCATTACTACAGCAGTCAAATGTAAGGAGTAAGTCATCATGTCAAGTTTAAACAGAAGACATTTTCTAGCACTGGCATCCGGAACTGTTGCGGCCACCGCTTTTGGCGTGCCGATGCTAAGCTTTGGTGCCGGTAAACATGTTGTTGTTATTGGCGGCGGAATCGGCGGCGCAACGGCTGCAAAATATATTCGCATGGCAGACCCGTCAGTTGAAGTGACCCTGATTGAAGTCAATAAAACCTATCACACCTGTTTTCTTAGCAATGAGATTCTTGGTGGGGTACGGGATATTAAGAGCATTGCATTTGGCTATGGTGGTTTGGCAAAACACGGCATTAATGTGATACATGACCTTGTTACCGCGATTGAACCAGACAGCCGTAAAGTGAAAATTAAAAGCGGCAAAACCCTTACCTATGATGCCTGTATCGTTGCTCCCGGCATTAGTTTTAACTGGGACGCGATTGAAGGATATGATGCCAAAGTCGCGGAAAAAATACCGCATGCATGGAAAGCGGGCGCACAAACAGCCTTGCTAAGGGACCAGCTCAGGTCAATGCGGGATGGGGGTACCGTCGTCATTGTCGCACCGCCGAATCCGTTTCGCTGTCCACCCGGGCCTTATGAACGTGCCAGTCAGATGGCATGGTATTTGAAAAACAATAAACCTAAATCAAAAATCATTATCCTCGATCACAAGGACAAGTTTTCCAAAATGGCTTTGTTTACAGCCGGCTGGGAGCGCCATTATGGATACAAGACCAGTAACAGCATGATCGAATGGATCAGCGGCAATGGTGGCGGTAAAGTGATTGCGATTGATGCTAAAAACATGACGGCAATTGCTGATGTTGATTTTGGGGCTGATGTGATCAACGTTATCCCGCCGCAGCGAGCCGGGAAAATCGCGATGATTTCAGGGCTCACAAACCAGCAAGGCTGGTGTCCGGTAAACCAGGCAACGTTTGAATCCAGCCTGCATCAAGATGTCTATGTGATTGGCGATGCCTCGGTGGCGACGCCGATGCCGAAATCCGGTTATGCAGCCAACTCAGAAGCCAAAGTCTGCGCGGCGGCTGTGGTGGCAAAACTCAATGGCAAAGCCTCACCGGTGCCATCATACGTCAATACCTGTTACAGCATTTTAACGCCCGATGATGCGATGTCAGTGGCGATGGTGTACCGGCTTGGCGACAAAGGCCAGATCATAAAGGTAAAAGGCGCTGGCGGTTTGACAGCAAAAGATGCATCCGCAGATATGCGTAAACGCGAAGTCGATTATGCGCATTCGTGGTTTCAAAATATCACCCATGATAGCTTTGGCTGATGGCAGGAAACCAGGCGCTGTGATGGCTCTGTTATAATGTTAGCATGAGACTAACGGCTTGCCGGGCTCTGATGATTGTCAATGCAGAGTCTGCCAGTCTGGCAGTGGCTGTTTGTGATACGCCACATCGCATGCCATGAGACAGGGTGAAAATATGGACATTTATTTTTCAGCTGTAAAAACGAAGGCCGGCTTGCTGCCATCAGCAGTCGCCTCAAGACCTTGCTTTGTCGGCCGCCGGCAATGATCAGGCTGACGGTTAATGGCCGTTCTGTCGAGGTGGCTGCTGGCTCAAGCTTGCTTGATGCGGCCAGGCAAGCTGGCGTTTATATTCCCACGCTTTGTCATTATCCGCGGCTGCCCGGACATGCTGTCTGCCGTTTATGTCTGGTCGATGTTGAAGCTGAAGCCCGGCCACAAGCGGCCTGTGTCACCATCGCAAAAGAGGGCGATGTGGTGGTAACAGATAGCAGCGAGCTGCAGGCATTTCGTAAAACAGATGCCCAATGGTTGCTGGCACGCCATCCCAACGACTGCATGCGATGTGAAGTCAACGGTAATTGCCGCTTGCAAAGTTTTGTCAGCGAGAACCAACTCGAAGGCAGCTGGGAAAAGCTGCCAAGAGGCTCAAAAGAACACCCGGAACACCGGCTGACGGATCATACATCGCCGAGTATCTGGCGCGAACTGTCAAAATGCATTGAATGCGGCTTGTGTGTAGAGGCATGTGGCGATGCGGGACAGCAGCAACACGTGATTGGTTTTGCAGAGCGGGGATCAGCACGCTTGCCGGTCACTGTTTTTGATCAGTCACTGGCGGAGACGAATTGCATCTCCTGTGGCCAGTGCACGCTGGTATGCCCGGTCGGTGCCTTGATCGAGACACCTCACTGGCACGATGTGCTGCATATACTTGATGGCCATCGACGTGTATCGGCGGTGCAGGTAGCACCTGCAACGCGCATTGCCATTAGTGAAGAATTCGGCATGAAAGCCGGCACCGTGAGCACCGGAAAAATGATCAATGCCTTGAGACAGCTGGGTTTTGACTACGTATTCGATACCAATTTTGCCGCTGATTTGACGGTCATGGAAGAAGCAACAGAATTGCTGGCGCGGCTAAAAAATCAGCAGGGCAAGCCCAGTCGGTTACCGCTGTTTACGTCCTGTTGTCCGGGGTGGGTGAACTGGGTTGAGATCAATCGCGCGGACATTCTGCCGCATTTGAGTACCACAAAATCACCGCAGCAAATGCATGGCGCGCTGACAAAACGCGGCACCTTCGCACGCACACTGTCGGCGCAATGCGCTGAAGGCAAGGCCGAACCCTATGTTGTCAGTGTCATGCCATGCACGGCGAAGAAGGATGAAGCCGCCCGGCCCGGTGTCTGCGGTGATGTAGACCATGTGCTCACCAGTCGCGAACTGGCGAGAATGATTAAGGCGCGGGGCATCGCCTTTAATGCGCTGGACGAAGAGGCTGAGTTCGATCACCCGCTGGGCGAGAGCACAGGTGCCGGGCAGATCTTCGGTGCCTCAGGCGGTGTGATGGAAGCGGTTGTGCGTACTGCTAGCCATTTTATGGGCGAAGAAAACGCGCTGCCGCTGGAATGGCATCAGCTGCGCGGTGTCAGCACGGGCGTGAAAACCGCGGAGATTCCCGGCATTGGCAAGGTCGCGATTTGCAATGGCATCGCCGCCGCACAACGTATGCTGGAAACGCAAACGTGGCGGCATGAGTTTGTGGCAATAGAGGTGATGGCCTGTGTTGGTGGCTGCCTGGGCGGCGGCGGTGAGCCAAAATCCATGGACCCGCAGGTGCTGGAGAAACGCATGCAGGCCGTTTATGCGATCGACAAAAATACGCCGCGACGACGCTCGTATCAAAACCGGGACGTGCAAAAGTTATATGCAAGCGAACTGCAACACCCCAATTCCGCTAAAGCGCAGGCATTACTTCACACCAGCTATGCGCCGCGAAATTCCAAGCGATTGCTGTTGATGCGCTTTCTCGATTGTGTCGACAGGCGAGACGGCAGAGCGGCGGCCGGATTGTTTGAAAGAGATGCCTTGTGGTCAACCGCTTCGGCTTTTGGAGAGATTGAAGGCGCCGCGAATATTCAGGCGCTGATTAACACGCGACTGCCGCCGCGCCAGTATGGCCCGGCTTATGTCAGGCACCGGATGGAATCTGCGGCGGCTGTTGATGATCTTACCGTTATCACGCCAGCAGGTGAGCGCTGTCGCTTCAGTATTGAACTTTGCAATCCTCAGCCAGGCAAGCTGCTGATCAGAAAGCTTGAGCGACAAGTGCTGTGATCATGTGTTTTGTCGCGCATTGTGCCTGATCAAATAGTTTTAATGCCTGGCCATTATTAGTGATTGTCTGCCAGATTTAACTGCTGAGAATCCGCATCGTGTTTTTTAATAAAACTTCTTTCTTTATCAAAGAGAGCTGTCTCGATAGAGAACAAATCCAGTACCGTGTCAAAAACATCCTGCTGTAAGTATTGCTCACGTTCGACGATTGATATCGGTATCGACGATTTAACAATGAGCGGGATCTGGGCCTGCTCAGGAGGCAGTGCTATGCCTGGTGGCATTCCGTGAAAGATGCGGTCATCTTCCATTAAGGATTCACCATGGTCTGACAAATAGATAAAGACATAAGGTGCGCCGGAGTGGTCGAGTTTCTGGATTATATTGGCAAGCACCTGGTCGGTATAAAGTATGGTGTTGTCGTAAGAGTTATAGATCTGTTCTGTTGTGCACTGGTTTACAACATCCGCATCATTGCACATCGGTTTAAACTGGCGGAACTCAGGAGGGTGTCTGTGACTATAAATCGGGCCGTGACTGCCTCCGCCCAGATGCAAGACCATAAACCTGTAACCGGAAACATAGGATTTCAGGTTGGCTTCTAATAACGGAATAACATCTTCATCATAACATTTGCCATGTTTGCAGTTTGTAACATTGATTTCCCCAACGGCGTTGCAATTATCATAAAGCGTATAGTTTACATAACACGCTGTATTGATACCCAGTTTTGAAACAATGGCCGGCAGTTTAATTTCTTGTTTTTCCAGTATTTCTGGCAAGGCGTATAAGGTTGTGCCGACACGTGCAATTCCATTTAAAAGATGCAGGTCTTTAGTTCTGGATAAAACAGGGTTGGTATTGTTGCCGTCATAACCATAAAGGCTAAAGCTTTTCTGTCGCGCCGTCTCACCAATCGCCAGCACAACAACCAGGTCTTGCTCGGTGGCAATGCGGCCTGAAATATCAGGCTGTTTATTATTGCTGGCATAGAGCGGCTTAATGCTATGCGATGCCGTGCGGAACAGGCTTCTTAAATAATTGACAGGGACTAGAGAATGCACGATGTATTTATTTGAGATATTGCCGGCACGGTGGATAATGTTAAATTCCATATACAAAAACGCTATGCCAATAGCAAGCGAGCTGGCACCAACGATCACGGTCGAAAATAAATGCCTGACGGGTTGGTGAAAGTTGATCTCGGTATTTAAAATCAGCAGTATCGGTAAGACCATGAGCAATAAAATATACGGTATCATCTGAAAAGATAATAAGGAACGCACTTCTGTGGCGTCAGTATGAATCATGTTGCTGATCATTGAGGTGTCGATTGCAACATTATATTTAGAAATAAAATAAGTCGCGGATGCGCTTAATATAACAAGAGTTATGGCTAAAGGTTTTGTTGTCCAGCGATGAGCCAGAAGTACAAAAAACGCAATAAATAAACCCAGGCCCAGCAGTAAATAGGCGATAAGAGCCGAATAGTCAATTTGATCCCCCATATAAAACCATTTTGAAATTTTATCTATATTGAGGGCATTGCAGACGACATATAATAAAGTCGTAAAAATAATTGAAAATTGCCGGTGCGAGGTTTTCAGTTTGAAAATCTGTTTTATATTCATGCTGATTCTTTACATGGCAGCGGTGAAAGCTGTTGCGCGATATGAAAACGGTAATAAGATGCAGGCTGTGCTGACTGACAGTGAGCGGCAGTCTGTTGGCATATCGTTGTGACTGAGCAAGGCTGATAGCTTGCAAAAAAACTATAAACTAAAGATTCCATTATAACGCTTCTCCATTAACAAAATTTATTTGAAACAAGCACAGCGTAGCGAGTATGGCGTAGCCAATGAACATGCCCGCTTATGTGAATGCTATCAAGTCCTGATTCTTAAGTCCGTAATAATTTTACTAAATTATATTTAATGTTTAAAGCCTAACACAGGGATTAATTTTATGTTTATGATCTGTGCTCAGCTGTCGGTAAATGCGAATCGTTTTTATTTATTCCACCAGTGCTGCTTTTTATCTTTATTGAACTGGCGTAGCTGTTCGTATAGTTTCTGTTCGTCCTTGCTTATTTTATCGGGAATGGGAACCTGAATGCGGATTTTCAAATCACCATAACCGTGGTTGTCATGCACGGGTAAGCCTTTGCCTTTAAGCCGTAATATTTCATCGTGTTGTGTGCCAGCTGGTACTTTTACTTTTATGCTTTTGCCGAGCGTCGGCACATTAAGCTCGGTGCCGAGCACGGCATCTGCCAGATGAATAGACTCTGTGCGCCAGAGGTCGGCGCCTGATCGCTGAAAACGCTCATCGTATTCTGTCCTGACAATAACATACAGGTCACCGGCAATCGCGTTAGCTGACGGTGCGGGCATGCCATGGCCGGGGATTCTGAGCGCCATGCCTTCTGCTGCACCTTTAGGGACTTTGACCTTAAGCGATTCTTTTTTATTAACCTGTCCTGAGCCATCACATTGCTTACAAGGCGCATCAATAATCACGCCCTGACCGTGACATTGCGGACAGCTAATGATTTGTTGATACATGACGCTGCTGTTATCATTCGTCTGTTTTTTCGAAATCACCTTTTGGCCGCTGCCACCACAGGCATCACAGGTCCTGGGTGCCGTACCGGGCTCAGCTCCGGAGCCGTTACAGGTTTCGCAGCTAACAGGATGAGCCAGACGGATTGATTCTTCGCTGCCTGTATTGATCGCATCCAGGCTGACCCGTAACTGGACTTCAATATCCCTGCCTTTTTCCGGCCTTCTTGCCCGCTGCTGACGAAAACGATCAAATATACTGCCGCCGCCAAAATTAAAACCAAAACCCATATCACTGAAGATGTCACCGAAATCAATGCCGCCAAACAGGTCTTCGGCTGAAAAATCGGCTACACCGGAGAAACCGGCCGAGTCATACTGGCTGCGTTTTTTTGGGTCAGAAAGTATGGCGTAAGCTTCTGCTATTTCTTTAAATTTATCTTCTGCTCCCGCGGATTTATTTCGGTCAGGATGGTATTTTAATGTCAGCTGACGAAATGCATCCTTGATGGTCTTCTGATCGGCATCCCGTGGTATTCCTAATACCTCGTAATAGTCGCGCTGCGCCGTAGCCATATTAGCGGTTTGCCTTAAGGGTTCTCTTCGTAATCTGCATCAACAACATTTTCATGCATACGTGAGGCTGTTTTGCCAGCGCCAGGATCATCTACTTTTCGTTCTTTGTAGACGCCTGCGCCAGGCTGTTGAGAGTACACAATGACGCCAGCTTCTTTGATCACATTAGTTAACAGTTCGGCTTTTTCGGCTGCAAGCCGGGCATCGTGTTGGTTGAGTGCCTCGCGGGTTTCATGCATGCCTGACTGGAGTCTGTTGCGCATTTCTTCTGTTAGTTTGTCGCTGAAATCAGCCAGCAATTTTTCTGCCTGATAACACACTGAGTCGGCCTGATTTAAGCTGTCGGCCTCTTCGCGACGCTGTTTGTCGGCTTCTGCATACTGTTCGGCATCGTGTATCATGCGTTCTTTTTCAGTTTCGGAGAGCCGAGTTGATCCGCTGATAGTGATAGACTGGGATTTGCCTGAGGCCTGATCTTTGGCGGTAACACTCAAGATGCCATTGGCATCAATATCAAAGGTAACGTCGACTTTTGGCACACCGCGAGGCGCCGGTACCAGACCTTCAAGGTTAAATTCACCGAGGCTGGTATTGTCACCCGACATGGGCCGTTCACCCTGAAAGACATGGATGGTAACAGCGCTTTGCATGTCGGCGGCAGTGGTGAATGTTTCAGTGTGCTTGACTGGAATAGGCGAGTTGCGTGAGATCAGTGAGGTCGCAACACCGCCCAGGGTTTCTACCCCCAGTGTCAGCGGGGTCACATCCACCAGCACAATATCACCGACTTCACCGCTGAGCACGCCAGCCTGGATCGCAGCGCCACCGGCCACGCATTCCATCGGGTCGATGCCCATTTCGGCCTTGCGCCCGAACAGCTCTTCGAAAAACTGTCTGACAGCGGGCATGCGCGTTGGGCCACCAACAAAAACTATACGGTCAATCTCGTTAGGGCGTGTGTTGGCATCCGCCAAGGCCTGGTTGATCGGCTGGCGACAGCGTTCAATGACTTCTCTGATCTGGCGTTCGAGTTCGGTACGGTTGAGGTTCATTTCCAGGTGTATCGGCTCACCGTGCTGTTCGGCAAAGTAGGGCAGGCTGATATGCGCGGTGGTCGATGTGGAGAGTTCGATCTTAGCGGTTTCTGCTGCCTCCCTGAGTCTTGCCATGGCTTTGTTGTCTGATTGAATCTCAATGCCGGTGTCCTTGTGAAAGCGTTCGGCAAGGTAAGTGAGTAACTCCTGATCCATATCGGTGCCACCGAGGCGGGTATCACCGCTGGTGGATTTAACTTCAAATACGCCTTTACCAAATTCCATTATGGTAACGTCGAGTGTGCCGCCGCCAAAATCAATGACTGCAATTTTAAGTTCTTCAGCGACGCGATCAAGGCCATAGGCAAGTGAAGCGGCGGTGGGTTCATTCACCAGCCGGGCGACTTCAATGCCGGCGATGCGGCAGGCATCTTTGGTGGCGCTTCGCTGGTTGTCATCGAAGTAGGCCGGTACAGTGACGACGGCCTTGTCAACTTTTTCACCTAAGAAGGCTTCAGCATCGCGTTTGATTTTTTGCAGCAAAAATGCCGAGAGTTGTTCAGGCGAGAATTCGCGGCCGCGTAAGACGATTTTTTCGCGCTGGCCCATTTTACGTTTGAAGGTGGTTGCCGTGCCTTCCGGGTTAGCCACCGCCTGCCGGCGTGCGGGCTCACCGGTCAGGGTCTGACCGTCTTCGGTAATGGCTACGTAACTGGGGAAGGCTTTGCCGCCAAGGCTGATGCCTTCAGCGCTTGGGATAATCACCGGGCGGCCGCCGCGCAAGACGGCAGCAGCAGAGTTTGAAGTGCCTAAATCGATACCTATTATTGCCATAATCTGTCCTTTGATTGATCAGCAATATACGATTAAAAGAAACCACGCTTTTAATATAACACCACGACCGATAATAAGTCATGTAAAGTCACCGGAACCAGTAATTAAGCTGATTTACATCAAGCCAAAAATAGCCAGATTTGATGTTATTAAGAAAAGTAATGATGGCTTATTGGCTGAGCTAATCAGAAGAGTGTCACAGAGAAGAATTTGTTTTGCATAAAGCGGCAATTGCTTTTTTCATCTTTAAATAATGACTGCCTTGCCAGTAAATTTTTTGGCAATGCGTGCACTGGAAAAATTCGTCATAGTATTTTTGTGTGTCGGCTTGTAATTGTTTTTCGAGGGTCTGTTTTGCAACGGCGACGATTGGCTGGTTGCAGTCCATGCAACGGCTGAACGGTTTGAGCTGATCGCAGAGCTGATAACGTGAGAGTATTTCCAAAACTTGTTGCAGTGGTTGTCTGCTGCGAACAAAATAACCATAACGCACCTGATTGCGCATTAACAGTTGTCTGTCACAGCTGAGTAAAATACGTTTTTCAGTGGCGGATATTTGTGCCAGCCGTGCATCCTTATAATTGTTTTGATAGAGGCTGTCGAAGCCTAACATACGCAATTTTCTGGCCAGCTTGCCAAGGTGCACATCAAGTACAAAAGCCGGTGTTTGTAACACGGCTGGCTGACAGTGCGGCTGATGGTTTGCAGCTGCCGCCAGCGTTGTGCTGCCAGCCGCTGGATAGATGCGAATATGTTCACCGTCTGTTACGCGGTGACTGAATCGGACAGCATGGTTGTCGATGATGATCAGGTCAATTTCTGTATGCGGAATGCCGACAGACTCGATAAGGTCTTTGACGGCTGTTTGCTGTGTGAAAATGTGTGTAAATTCTGTATCGCGTTTAGCCGCTGGCAGCAGCTCATTTAGCGAGCCGTAAAATCTAAGCTTAACCTGTTTATTCATGGCCTTGTGCAGGGCGCAAGTGTTATAGCCTGCATTGATGTTGTCTGTCGTAATATTCAAGGCACTCAGCTTCTTTACCCCTGACGACGCGTCGGCCGGTCAGTGCGCCATGAGTTTCAGTCACCAGCGTATGTACTGTTTGCTGTTGCTGCGCGTTGTAACAGTAAATCAGCACCCAGTCGTATACCTGCTTGAGCTTGTGAGCGCGCGCAGTATTGGAATAAAGGGCGGTAAAATACCAGTGATGATGGCGGCTGTGCAGCACAGGTAACCAGGCCTTGCGCTCCGGATTGAAGCGTTTGGGCGTGATCAAAGTCAGTTTACCGGCACCGGCTTTTTGCCGGTATTCAGCATCGATCTTTATCAACAAGTCGATAGCGGGTTCTTCGATGCCGTGTTGTTGTGCTTGATAGTCGTCCAGCTGAGTGGCTAACCAGGCTTCAATTGCTTGTTGTCGTTTCGGGCCAAGGCCTGCAACCCGGCATAGCTGGTTTTCACAGGTAGCACTTTCCAGGGCCTCAAGACTATCAACTTGCAGCGTATCATGAATGCGTTTTGCAAGGGTTTTGCCGACAGCGGGCATGGCTTGAAACAATGCCACCGGGTCACGGCTGGCTTGTAAAGTTTGCCGTGTTGTCATCTGCCCAGTAGCGACATATTCATAGACAGACTGAGCAATGTCATCATCAATCGATGGCAGATCGGACAAGCTTTTGATGCCGCCTTGCTGCAGTATTTTTCTGACATCGACGGCTAACTGCTCAAGGCTATCGGCGGCATTATAGTAGGCGCGGGGCTGAATCGGGCTGGCCCGCTGTGCCTGCAGTAAGCCGGCAATAATACGCAAGTTATCAGCGACCCCATGATTAAAATCAGTCATCGTTTACTCCAGCCGGTGCTCTATAAGTATACGTATTAAAAGCCGGTGCTGACAAATCAGGATTGCTGTCTGGCGTGGTTTTGCCGTTGTTTCTTCACAGTAGTTGATACATGTAAACAAAATTTTCTGCAAGTCGTATAGGATGTTTTATGAAGACAGCTGATTCAGAATCATGACTGAGCATCGAATGCATCAGGTTTTTGAATACAGGGAAAATGTGGCGTATGATTAATATTAGCCAGTGTATTCAGGAAAGTAATTCTTCATGGAGACAAGATGCTAAATCATATTAATCATCATCAAACACATATCATCAATCATGAAGACTTATACCGTCGTTGTGATCTTTCTAAGCTTGATTTCGAAACCACAAAAGAGCTGAAGCCGGCTGCCGAGCGCCTTGGACAATCACGCGCGATGGAAGCGCTGCAGTTTGGAATAGGTATCCGCCACGAAGGTTATAATATGTACGTGCTGGGGTCGAAGGGGCTGGGCAAGCGGCGCACCGTCAGCAAGCTGCTTGAGCGAGAATCAAAAGTGGCGGCGATACCTGCCGACTGGTGTTATATCAATAATTTTGAGCAGCATCATAAACCGTTGGTGCTGAAGTTACCGGCAGGCATGGGCAAAGCGTTGCAGGCTGACATGATGCGACTGGTCGAGGATATGCTGGTGGCGATTCCCGCCGCTTTGCAAAGTGATGAATACAACGCCCGTGCCCAGGCAATAGATGATGCTTACAAAGATAATGAAGAAAAAGAATTTATTTCACTTGGCGAGAAAGCAGAAAAAAACAATATAGCCATGCTGAGAACGCCCAGTGGTTATACCCTGGGTCCGATGAAAGATAACAAGCTGCTGGTGCCGGAAGAGTTTGATAAATTACCTGAAGAAGAAAAACAAAGAATAAAAAAAATAACTGACGAAATTGAGCAGGATCTTAAAAAAGTCATTCACAAAGTGCCTGTCTGGCAAAAAGAATATAACGAAGAAATCAGAAAACTCAATAAAGACATTTTGGAGTCCGTTATCCTGCAGTATATAACGGCCTTGTTAGCCAAATATCAGCCTTTCCCCGAGATAACAAAATTCATCAATACTGTCAGTATAGATATCATTGATCATTTTGAGCAGTTTCGAAAATACGCTAAAGAAAAAGCGGAGACGGCGGCCAATCATGAGGTCGCACAGTCTATTTTCACGCGTTATCTTGTTAACGTGCTGGTTGATAACAGCGAAACCAAGGGCGCACCTGTTATTTATGAAGACAACCCGACCTATGTAAATCTCAGCGGGCGGATAGAGCACGTTGCGCAGCTGGGTACCTTATCAACCAATTTCACGCTGATAAAAGCGGGTGCGCTGCATCGTGCTAATGGCGGTTATCTGGTGCTTGATGCGCGTAAAGTCTTGCTTACACCGTTTAGCTGGGAAGGTTTAAAACGTGCATTGCAGTGCTCCGAGGTGCGCATTGAATCCGTTGAACAATTGCTGAGCCTGGTCAGTACCATTTCGTTACAGCCTGAACCCATCCCTATTGATATAAAAGTCATCTTAACGGGTAGCCGCTTATTATATTATTTATTGAAAGCGTATGACCCCGAGTTCGGACTGATATTTAAAGTCGCGGCTGATTTTTCAGAAGATATTGATCGTGATGATGAGAGTACCGAATTATATGCAAGAATGATTGCAACCTTGTTGCAGGAAAATGAGCTGCTCGAAGTTGATAAAAAAGGGGTTGCACGGGTGATCGAGTACTGTGCCAGAATGGCAGAGGACAGTGAAAAAATTTCCCTGCACCATGGCAACCTGGTCGATCTGTTGCGTGAAAGCGATTACTGGGCGAAGCAGCAACAGCAAAATGTGATCAACGAAACCAATGTGCAAACAGCCATCGATTGCCGCAAAAAAAGGCTCGATCAGATCAGCCAGAAAATGCAGGAACAGGTCCTGCGTGGCAATTACCTGCTCGATACCGAGGGTGAAAAAGTGGCCCAGGTTAACGGCCTGAGCATTATACAGTTAGGCGACTATAGCTTCGGTAAACCCAGCCGTATCACAGCAACCGCTCGTGTTGGCAGCGGCAAGGTGATAGATATTGAACGCGAAGTCGAGTTAGGCGGATCAATTCATTCCAAGGGGGTGATGATCTTATCGTCTTATCTGGCAAACCGTTATTCACAGAAACAGCCGCTGGCTTTATCGGCCAGTCTGGTATTTGAACAGTCTTATGGCAAGATCGAAGGCGACAGCGCATCGGCTGCTGAATTGTGTGCTTTGTTATCTGCATTAGGCAATATTCCGCTGAAACAGGGGCTGGCGATTACCGGCTCGGTCAATCAGCACGGCGAAGTACAGGTGATTGGCGGTGTTAATGAAAAAATTGAAGGCTTTTTTGATATCTGTCATTCGCGCGGCTTGACCGGTGAACAAGGCGTTATTATTCCGAAAGCAAATAGCAAACACCTGATGCTGGACAGCACTGTCCGTGAAGCGGTTAAAAAAGAACAGTTTACGATTTATGGCGTTGAAAGCATCGATGAAATGATGTCCTTGCTGACAGGGCTGCCGGCAGGTGAAGCCGATGAGCAGGACAATTTTCCAGCCACCAGCCTCAACGGAATGATAAAACAGCGGGTTGAGGAGTTTGCCGAATTGCGCAAACAGTATATTAAAACTGAATTAGACAAATAAAGCCTGTCTGGGCGAGTATAAAAACAGGCCAGCGGCCAATGCAAGGGTGTCGCGATCAGGGTTTTTGTGTGCTGCTCAATACGTTCTCGCTGACGAGCTGGTCAGTCAGCCGTAACCATTCAATCAGCAGCTTGTTTAACTGCACCGAGTGCGCTGTGTGGCTGAAACGGTTTTCATCGAGATTGTTAACCGCCGCAATGTAGTCATTGAGTGTGACTTTACCAAATGAATAGTTTTCGGCTTCATCTTCAAGAATGTCCTCAGCGAGTTTTATTTTTTTATTCGACACAGCGATGAGCTGTTGCTGGTGCTGGATTTGTAGGAAAAGATTCTTAAGATTGATCTGCAGTTCTTTGTATTTGTTTGTGTTGGCAAGCCGGGTTTTTCTGAGCTCGATCTCGGCCAGCTGCTTTTTGGCTTTGCTGATACGGTTACCGATGGGCAGGCTAAAATTGAAAGCGGCATACAAATTGTCCTGCTGATCCTGTAGTGCCCAGTCCTGACCTTGCAGTGTGTAACCGAGTAAAAGCCGGGTTGAGGGCAGCAGCTCATCGGCGGCTTTTTCGACCGCGAGCTTGCCCTGTTGTTGCAGCATATTAAGCATTCTGTAGGTGCGGCTGCCCTGGGTAAAGGCCTGATACTCGTTATCGAACGCTATCTCCGCCGTCGGAGCGGCCGGTTTTACAGGCACGTAAGCGGCTGCGCCCTGATGGCCAATGGCTTTGAAGATCAGGTTGGCATAGGTGTGATAGACCTGCTCTAAAACAATAATATTTTCCTGTTTGCCGATCAGCAGTAACTTCATTTTGTTAACATCAATCGGCAAGGCAATGTTCTGTCGTTGCCGCTCGAGGATGTTATCCATCAGCTTCTGACTGGAGCGTAAGGATGACTGGCCAACCCTGAGATTTTCGTAGGCAGAGTACCAGTTGTAATAAGCCAGCGTCAGACTTGCAAGATAATCTTCATAGGCTTCGACGATCTGGTAACGGCTGATATCATTTTCAAGGCCAATGATCTTGTCGAGCATGCGAGTGGCTTTGCCAAACGCATTATTGGCAATCGCTTGTGAGATTGAGAAACTCAGCCCGGCATCCTCGGCATTGCTGGAAACGGATGAGGACCTGGCATAGGAAAGCGACAGTTCGGTGCCGTTATAGGGAAACAGTTTGCTCAGTGAAAGGCTGGCTTCGGGCTTGTCGCGATCCTGATCCAGATAAAAGTTATGCTGGTACTTTACATCCATGAAGATATCGCTGTCCGGTAACAGCGTGTCGCGTTTATATTGAAGCGGCAGCTGATCGATGAGGATGCTTTCGAAAGTGATATCGTTGAGGCTGGCTTGCTGAATAAAACGTTTAAGGCTCAGCGTTGGCGGTTCTTTCTGCTGAGCGGTGGCGGCGAAAGCGTTGGTCAGCGTCAGCTGCTCGATCAGCGCGGCGCTAGTGATGATCTGCAGCAGCAAAGCCAGCTGTGTGCGGCTCAATGTTTTCATGGCTTTAGCGGCTCCCTGTCACAAAGCGCTGTTGCATGCCCTGTACAAAACTGTACAGGCAGGGCACCAGTATCAGGGTAATGGCTGAGCCGAATAATAAACCCCATGCCAGTGCCATCATCATTTCGGCCAGCATCGCATCATAGCCGGCGATGCCATAGGCCGTCGGCAGCACACCGGCGACGGTTGTCAGCGTTGTTAATATCACCGCTTTGAGACGGGTCTGGGCAATGCGTGCAATTTTTTCATTACGGTGGCGTGTAGTGTGCGGCTCATATTCCTGTTCGAGCCTGGTCAGCATGATGATGGCATCGTTAATGACCACGCCGGCCATGCCCAGTGAACCGATGGCGGCAAAAAAGCCAAACAGGTTTTGGCCGTGTAACCAGAAGGCGTAGATAACGCCGACCATGCCAAACGGGATCGCCAGCATGATAATAAGTGGCCGAGAAATGGAATTAAACAACATCACAAGAATGCCAAAAATTAAAATGATGACCATGATCACCGCATTGCGCAGATCGTTTTTTGACTCGCGAGTATCGGCGACTTCACCATCAAAATTGAGGCTGGTTGACGGCTGCTGGCTGACAATGTCGATAAACACAGTGTTTTCGAGATCTTCGGCAATCTGTAGCGGGGTTTTACTGGCGTGCTCTTTTAAGTCGGCATAAACCGTGGTCGAACGGCGGGTGTCACGCCGGGTAATCGAGGTCGGCGTCAGGGTTTTGTTAATGCTGACCAGATCGCTTAGCGGTGCCAGGTAATTGGAGCGGTTTTCAACCGGAATGTTCAGAATGCTCTCGATGTCCTGTTTGGCGCTGTCAATCACCGACAGGCGCACATCAATATGCTCGTTTTGGTTGGGCAATTCATAAAGGATTTGACCCTCAAGCGAGGCACGAAATGTTGTCGCAATGTCCAGCGGGCTGATGCCCAGACGTTTGACTTTATCGCGTTGAATATCGATTTTGTATTCCGGTAAGGTTAAGGGCTCATCAATCTCGGCATTGATCAGTTCGGGGTGTTTCTGCATGGCGGCAAACAATAAGCGGGCAGCCTGGTTTCGCAAGGCATCATTGTTTTCCAGCACCAGCACTTCAACCGCACTGCCCGAGGCCTGGCCCCAGCGGCTTTTCTGAATGATGAGTTTTTTCAGGCCCTTGATGTTTTCTGTCAGGGGTTTCCACAGCTTCACCAGCTCGTCAGCCGAACGGCTGCGCTCTTCTTTGGGCACAATCTCTATGATCATACGAAAGCGATTTTCTTTGGCGACACCGCCACGACGACTGCGGGCTATCTCGGTACGAAAGCCAACCACTTCTTTGCCGATATAGGGTTCAATCAGGTTTTCAATTTGTTTGCTGATGAGGGCGGTATCAAAGCGGTCAGCTTTTTTGTCAGCGGTACCGATCAGTACAATCTCGCGGGTTTCTTCGTGTGGAAACAGCACAAACTGCATCGTCTTGTTGGCAATCATCAGTGAGCTGGCGAGTAAGGCAGCAAAGATAATGAAGATAATGTATTTATAGTTGATTAAGCGGATCAACAGATTGCCGTAACGTTGTTCAATGTGATCAAACCAGTGCGGTTTGATATCAGGCTCTTTTGTTTTATGTTTAAACAGGTGCGGCATTTGAATATGCAAATGCCCCGGCAGGATGACCAGTGATTCCATCAGGCTGGCGAACAACATCAGGAAAACAATCGCCGGAATGAAGCTGACAAAAGAGCCAAAATGACCGGAGAAATAAAACAGCGGAACAAAGGCAACACAGGTGGTGACAATGCTGGCAACCACGGGCAGGAAGACCTGAGCCGTACCCTGAATGGCCGCTTGCTCTGAACTGAAACCCCGGGCGCGGAAACGGCCGACGTTTTCGGCAACCACAATGGCGTCATCAACAACGATGCCCATCACAATGATCACCGCGGCCAGTGTAATATTGTTGATCGTATAGTCCATCATCAGGGCGCAGATAAGCGTTAAACAAACCGTAAAGGGAATGCCCATGGCAACCCAGATGCCAGCGCGCTTGTTAAGAAACAGAAACAGGGTGAGCAGGATAAGGCTAAAACCAATCGCGCCGTTGGTGGCAATAATGCTCAGGCGGTTACGCACCTCATAGGATTCATCGTCTAGCATCACCAGCTGAACAGGCGAATGGCGTAAATTATTAGCACTGAATTCATCCACCACCTTGCGTACCGCAGTCAATGATTCGAGAATGCCATAGGAGCCATTTTTTACCACATTGAACATAATAGATTCACGGCCGTTGACCTTGATGATTTGTTTCTCGCGGCGGTAGTCGCGTCTGACCTCGGCGATTGCCTGCAACTCTACTGCCTTGCCTTTAAAGCCCGCCTGGATATAAAGCTGGTTGAGCTTTTCAACGCTATCGAGCTGCGCATTGATGGTTACATTGGGCTCGTCTTTGACCTGAATATGGCCGGCAGGCTGGCGGATGTGATTATTGCTGACTTCGTTGATAACCTGGCTGAGGGGAATCTGGTAGCGAACCAGCTTCTTTGGGTCGACATTGATCTGCAGTTCTTCCTGTAAATAGCCGGAGCGGTTAATGCTGTTAATTTGCGGCAAGTTTGTCAGCTGTAATTCAAGTATTGTTGCGTAGCGCTGTAACTGCTGGCGCTGCTGGTTTGTCAGCAGGTGACCCTGGCTGTGGATCAGCGCGATGTCGATGATGGCTTTTTTTGAACTCTTGAAGACTCGCACACTGGGTTTATCACGCACCTCAGGGGGCAAATCGGTGGCCAGTGCCGCATTGCGAATTTCAGTAATCGCTTCGTTTTTGTTGGGGTAATCTTTTTCCAGTTCGACCGTTACCGTGGTCGCGCCGCGACTGACGCTGCTGAAAAGGCGGTAGACACCATCAACGGATTTGAGTTCTTCTTCAAGCTTACGGGTGACGAAATGTTCGACTTCTTCAGCCGTGGCACCGGGATAGGTTGCGCTGACCTGAACCCGGTCGTAGGTAATGTCAGGGCGTTCTTCTTTTTTGATTTCTTGCCAGGCAAACAGACCGCCGATGATCACCGAGACGAACAGCATGTTGGTCAACAGGTGGCGACTGACAAAAAATCCAATAAGTTTTGTTACCATAATGCCTTACTGCAATATGTGCTTGCACACACCATCAGAAAATTACCCTGTCAATATCAGCACTGGCCAGATACAAAGCCTATAGTATGCATATTCGCTTTTACGCACAACATAAAAGCGATGCTAGAAAATTAACGGCATATTGGTCTTAAATTAAAACCCTGTCCGGCAGCCGTCAATGCAGCGGCTTCTGGCCGCTGCTTTGCAGAAACGTTATGAAGATAGCCCGCAAACAGCATCTGCATGAGGCATCGAGTTATCAGCATAAACAGAAAGCCGTTATCAGACTGATAATAAAAATGTTTTCAATCATGATTTCATTTTTTCAATAGCGATTTCACGCATGCGAAATTTCTGTAATTTGCCGGTCACGGTCATCGGGAAATCATCAACAAAACGGATATACTTTGGTATTTTAAAATGCGCTATTTTGCCTTTGCAAAAATCGATTATTTCTTCTTCACTGCAACGCTGTCCGGCGCGTAACTGGATCCAGGCCATCACCTGCTCGCCATAATGCTGATCCGGTACGCCAAAGACGGCTACCTGTGCAATCTTCGGGTGAGAAAATAAAAATTCTTCAATTTCTTTAGGATAAATATTTTCACCGCCACGGATGATCATTTCTTTACGCCGGCCGGTAATGCACAGATAACCATCAGCATCCATCGTGCCAAGGTCGCCAGAATGGAGCCAGCCATTTTGATCAATCGCTTCGGCGGTTTTGTCAGCCTCGCCGTAATAGCCGCGCATGATGTGATAACCACGAAAACAGATTTCCCCGGTCTCGCCCAGGTATTGGGTGGCACCTGTTTCTGTATCCACCACTTTGACTTCCTGGTGCGGGAGATTTTTGCCGACTGTTTCTGTGCGTCGTTGCAGGCTATCGTCGCGGCTGGTGAGGTGAGTCAGCGGCGAGGCTTCGGTTTCACCATAGCCGATTAGAATCTCAGGGCAATGCATGTCCTGCATAACACGCTTCATCAGCGCTGGCGGGCAGGGTGCGCCGGCCATAATGCCGGTACGTAAGCTGGAGAGATCGTAGTTTTTAAAGTCAGGCTGTTCCAGCTCGGCAATAAACATGGTTGGCACGCCATGTACAGCCGTGCAGCGTTCGGCCTCGATGGCATGTAACACGGCTGCGGCATCAAAATGCTCTGCCGGAATGACCATGCAGGCACCGACAGAGAGGCATAACAGGTTGGCCAGCACCATGCCAAAACAATGATAAAAAGGCACCGGAATACATAATCGGTCATCTTCAGTAAAGTGCATGGCGCTGGCGGAAAACCAGGCATTATTTAAAATATTGTGATGCGTTAAGACAACGGCTTTGGGGAAACCGGTGGTGCCCGAGGTGTACTGAATGTTGATGGCATCATCCATATCAAGTGTTTTGGTGACTTGATTCAGCTCAGCATCAGTGACAGCGGCAGCTTTAGTGATGACATCTGACCAGGTCATGAGCCCGTCACAGGGGCGGGCAGTGTGCATGGCATCGGCGGCTTCAAAAACGATGACGTGACGTAAATGAGGAAACTCGGCACTATTGAGTGCGGCATTGTTTGTCTTTAACTCAGGCAGTAAATCGATCAGCATTTCAAGGTAATGACTGTGACGAAACGAAGGCAGGGTAAAGAGGCCCTGAACTTCTGAGCATTGCAAGGCATAACGCAGCTCATGTCTGCCGTAAGCCGGGTTGATATTGACCAGGATGACACCGATACGCGCGGTGGCCATCTGTAATAAAACCCATTCAATATTATCAGTCGAGCAGATGCCGATGCGCTCACCTTTTGTAAAACCACAGGCTAATAAACCGCGCGCCAGCTGATCGACAGCCTCAGCAAAGGTCTGGTAACTCAGGCGTTTGTTTTGCGCCAACGATACCACCGCATCGTGCTCTGGAAAATGTTCTACGATATCTGCAAAGTGCTGCGGAATGGTTGCACCTGTTAAAGCGTCAACGCCACCGCGGTGGAAATAACTTTTTTGTTTGCTTTGCCTCATCCTGGCTCGCGATTGTTTTGGTCTTTACCCGTTTATGTTGTCCCAGTACTGGTCAATTTTTTGCTGAAGCTGGTTTAACATAACTTCATTGCGCTGCGGTTCAAATAAATGTTTATAACGACCCTGGCATTTTAAATAGTCTTCAAGTGGCTGCCGCTGCCGGGGTATTTTTGTATGAACGACTTTGCCGTTAATATATTCTTTTAAGGGCCAGACACCGGTTTTGACCGCAAGCTTGCCGATATTAACGGTTTCTTTGGGGTCATAATCCCAGCCAGTAGGACATGGTGACAGGGCTATGATCATGCGCGGGCCTTTAAGGCTTCTGGCTTTTTCAATTTTTTTTGCAAGATCCAGCGGCTCGGCACCAATCACGGTGGCGACATAAGCGGGTTGATGGGCAGCCCAGATTGAAAACAAATCTTTTTTGAAACCGGCAAATCCACGCGCGCCTTTACTGGTTGAGGTTTTCGCGGCATGCGGTGTCGCGCCCGAATACTGCTGGCCGGTATTGCCGTAACCTTCATTGTCATAACAGATATAAAGAAAATCGAGATCGCGTTCCATTGCGCCAGAGGTTGCCGACAAGCCCATGCCATAGGCTGAGCCGTCGCCGGTGAGCACCACAACCTGCATGTCTTCATCATCAGTGATTTGTTTTTTTGCTTTTAATATATCAAGCGCATCTCGCACCCCCTGTGCACCTGCGGGTGCTGATGCCATCGCGGTATATAACCAGGAGCCGCGGAAGGGTGTGAAAGGGTAAACAGACAAAAGTGTCATGCAGCCAGCGGCATTGACGAAAATAGATTTGTCGCCAATGATGTCATAGATTTCATGTAAGGCTTCGAGCCCCCCGCAGCCGGCACACATGGCGGTGCCGGTGCCTAACAGATGCGTTGAGGGCAGGTCTTTCATTCGGCGATAAAAACCAACAGCGGCTTCAGTCATTTTATGGCGCCCCCTTTTTTTGTTTGCTGACGGCTGTTATGCAGTTGCTGGCGTTCGACATGAGCGACCGCCTGCAGCTTTCTGAGTTCGCGCAATTCTGTTTCGGTATATAACAGCCGAGGTGCCAGTGGCTGATTTTTTTTCACGGCGTTGCTGACCTCTTTCGCCATTTCAAAAAATTCTTCGCTACTGATATCGCGACCACCGAGACCACCCATATAACTGGCAATGAGCTGCGGTGCCTGTGTCTGGCCATAAAGCGCGGCGCTTAGTTCGGTGTGCAGTACGCCGCCCATGCCCGTGGAAATATTCTGGTCGATGACGGCGACAGCTTTCACGTCTTTTAGTGCCTGCTGAAAATGCTTGGCAGGAAATGGCCGCAATAAGCGCGGGCGTAACAGCCCTGCCTTTTGGCCGGCATCGCGCAGGCTGTTAACCGCATCCTTTGCTTTGCTGGAATAAGAACCCATTATCACGAACACTATTTCGGCATCTTCGGTTTTGTAGGCTTCAAGCACATCATAATGACGGCCAAAATGCTGTTCGAAATCGGTCGCGACGTCTTCATAAACCGAAAGACCATTTTGCGCGGCAAGGTGTGTTTCGTAACGGAAATAAGAATAGGGGCTGCCGCCGAGCACGGCAACCGCCTGGCTGGTGGGGCGGGATGCACGAAACAGCATATTCTGTGCATCATACTGGCCAACAAACTGCCTGCATTTATCGGCGTCCGGTAACTCAACCGGCTCGCGGGTGAAAGACAGATAAAAACCATCCAGATTGACAATCACCGGCAAACGTATACGTGCATCTTCTGCCAGGCGAAAGGCCATCAGCGTATTATCCAGCACCTCCTGACAGCTGGAACAGTGAATCTGTAAAAAGCCGCAATCGCGTGCTGCGACGATGTCGTTGTGGTCAGATTCAAGTGTGATCGGAGAGGACAGACCGCGTGAAACATTGGTTAATACAAACGGCGCACGCCAGCCGGCGACGGTATATAACATTTCCATCGCGTATAACAGGCCCTGGCTCGAGGTTGCACTGTAAACCCGGATGCCGGTAGCGGCGGCGGCTCCGGCGGCAGTGATCATGGAATGCTCGGACTCCAATGTCACCAGGCGTGCATCCATCTCACCGTTGTCGATCCAGTTTGCCAGGCTTTCAATAATTTCAGTTTGTGGTGTGATAGGAAAAGCAGGAATGTAATCGGCGACTGCCAAACGGGCTGCCCAGGCCGCGGCGGCATTGCCGGTTAATAACATGCGTGTCATGAGCGGACTCCTTGTTTTCTTTTCGCGGCTTTTTTTTCATTGGCCTGAGCCAGTTCTTCAGCCACTGAACTGATTGCATGTGGCGGGCACTGGGCCACACAAATCATGCAGCCCTTGCAGTGCTGGTAATCAATCTGCGGTGTATTGTTGTCATCGACATCAATCGCACCATCCGGGCAAAACGTGCTGCAAATCCACCAGCACTTATTACATAACTGATAATCAATGACGGGCCTTAAGGTGCGCCATACGCCGGTATTAACGTTGACACTGGTGGCGGCAGCATGGATGGCCGGGGCAGAGGTGCGTGCCTCTTCAAAAGGTAACTGCACCCAGTCCGGGCTTTGATAGTCGGTGGCCAAGATCGCTTTGCCTTCGCTGACACAACCGGCAGCTGTTTGCATGTGATCAAATGCCGCCAGCGCTTTAGTCAGGTTGGTGTTGATGACCGCCATGCCGAGGGCAGAGAGTTCGGTTTGAATGGCCTGCGTCAGTGACTCGCGTGAAATAATGCCGAGCAAACAGGCGGCGGCACCGGAACAGGTGGCACCGATAAAACGCAGCTCTGCACGGTCTTCTGTTTCGACCGGCAGCGTGTAAATCTTGCCTTTGAAATTAAGACGCTGGCGCCAGGTTTCTTTGTCGTCATCGCTGTTTATTAATAACACGCAGTCTGCATCAACACCGGCTAAGACACCGGCAGCGGCAACCGGTACCAGGCTGTCATCGGCAACAATGATTAAATCGGGACTGGCGATGATGCCGCGTTCATTGATTGGCTGTTTATCAGCGCGTACATAAGCGAAGATAGGCGCGCCGCGACGTTCGGCACCATAACGGGGTGCGTCCTGGACTTCATATCCTTCAAGGAATAACGCACTGCCGAGAATGCGGCTGGCTGTCTTCATTCCCTGGCCGCCACGGCCGTGTAGTCGTATTCGATACATGACAGCTCCTCTGGCAACTTGCTTTAATCTAATAAATCATCGAAAGTCAGGCGCGCATGAAAATAAAGAAAAGCGCCTGAAACTCATCGCTTTGTTAAGACGTTCTAACGCCATCTCAGTGGCCGCCTGGCGCGGTAATATTTGTTTATGGCGAACCGCATCTAAAACCTGTGATGTATTGCGGCGCAGCTTATCTTCAATGCTCTGCAGCGCCGCTGCCTGACAGGCACCCTGATATTCCATGGCCGCACAGATAACGCCGCCGGCATTGGCGATAAAATCTGGAATGCATAAAATACCTTTTACATGTAATATTTTTTCAGCGCCATGAGTGAAGGGAATGTTGGCACCTTCAACCACCAGTTTTGTATTCAGGCGATCGACATTGTTTTCATTGATAACATCTGGCCGCGCTGCCGGTATCCAGATATCACAGGGCACATCAATTACATCATCGCGGTGCATGACTTTTGCATCATTGTATTCAGCCACACTTCGGCCTTGTTGTTTTAAAGCGCACAAGGCATCAACATCGAGTCCGTCAACGTTATGGATGGCACCGACCGAGTCGGCAGCAGCAACCAGTATGGCGCCTTTTTCTGTAAGGAAACGGCTGACATTTCTGCCAACAGCGCCAAAACCCTGAACCACAAAGCGGGCGCCTTTTAGTTTGAAATCACAATGCTGTAAGGCCACCTCGACAACGTGGCTGAGGCCCCAGCCGGTAGCACCGATTTCATCCAGTGGTATGCCGCCAATTTCTTTTGGTAAACCGACAGCACGACCTGTTTCATCTTTAACCCATGCCATGCATTGTTCATCGGTACCCATGTCGGGTGCGAAGATATAGGTGTCTTCATTGCGCAATGCCTGAGCCAGGGCGCGCAGCAATTTTTCTTTATCGTCTGCTGGCATTTTGGGGTCGCCAAATACAACCGCTTTACCGCCGCCGTGAGCTAAGCCGGCGGCGGCATTTTTTAAGGTCATGGCTCTGGCAAGACGGATGCATTCTTCGGTTGAAACATCAGTGGCCATGCGAACACCGCCAATGGAAGGGCCTTTGGCTATATTGTCGATGACCAGGATGGCTTTAAGATGGACAGAGGGCTCGTGCACATAAATAATTTTTAAGGGGCCAAGATCATCTACGTATTTGTAAATATCTTCCATTGAGATCCCTCTCAGCTATTTAGCTTTGTGGTGATTAATTATAGACCGATAAAATCAGAAAAAAAATTGATGTAAGTCATTAATGCGGGCAGCTGATGAGTCATGATATTAGGTAAACGATGTTATGAGCTTTCGCCATAGAGTGTGTTTATGGAAAGCTAAAGGACGGCGTTATTACGATGACTTTCATTAGCGATATTATTAACAGAAATGTGCAGGAAGCACAGGTCTCGGCAATTAAAGAAATGGCAATGCTGAGTGCCAATATTCCCGGTTGCGCATCACTGGCATGGGGGCTGCCATCATTCCAGACACCGCCATATATTCGCCAGGGCATTAAAGATATTCTGGATACGGATCCGCAGGCCGGAAAATATAGCTTACCGGATGGCTTGCCAGAACTTCGCCGGCAGGTTGTAAAAACGCATCAACAAAAAACCGGCATAATAGTCGATGCTGATAAACATGTAATGATCAGCGCCGGTAATATGCAGGCGCTGAATACGCTGTTTCACACCATGCTGGATGCAGACGATGAAATCATACTCACTGATCCTTGTTTTGCATCACATCTGCAGCAGATAAAATTGTTCAGAGGCGTCGCCGTTTTCTGGGCTCTGAATGAAGCTCACGGCTGGTCGCTCGATATAGAAAAGCTGCCGTCGTTAATAACGGCTAAAACCCAGGCGATAGTGCTGGTGTCACCGTCTAATCCAACCGGTAAAATTTTTACAAAAGAAGAATTATTACAAGTCGGGCAGATAGCCAGGGCACATAATATTTTTGTGATTATCGATGATCCTTACAGTGATTTTTTATATGAAAACAGGCCGCAGTATTTCAATCTCGCCTCTGTAGAATCGCTACGTGATCATGTTGTTTACCTGTATTCATTTTCCAAGGCCTATGCCATGAGTGGCTGGCGTTTGAGTTACATGATCATGCCGGAAGAATTAAAACAAGAAGCCATTAAAGTACATGACGCCACCATGATCTGTGCTGCAAGGATTTCACAACTGGCGGCGTTAATAGCCTTGCAAAATGAAAGCGATCATAAACAGGAGTTTGAGAAAATATTAGCGTCTCGCCGGCATTTAATTGTGCAGCGGCTGAACAATGTGCCGTCTGTTTTTGAATGCCAGACACCAGAAGGTGCTTATTATGTGTTTCCGCGCATTGTAGCAGAGCATAAAAGCTCAAGGGATTTTTCGATGCAACTTTTGTATAACGCAAACGTCTCGCTAACGCCGGGCAGTGCCTTCGGGCCATCGGGTGAGCATCATGTGCGCATGGCATACTGCGTCGATGAAGAGACGATCAATCTGGCGTTTGACCGTATAGAGCGGTATTTTCTCTAATGCTGCCACATAGTGGATAACTGGCGGCTAAAAAAATCACTTATACGTGATTTTTATCTTCCACGGGGCGATCGATTAAAGGCACAAACGATACCGCGAGAATGCTGCTGACCTGGGTTTGCATGTTAAGGTCTTTTTCAAGCAGCATTAATTGCTGTTGCATGGACGAGAGCCCAACCGGGATCACCAGCTTGCCGCCTGGCTTGAGCTGTGAAACCAGTGACTCAGGGATATGTGTGGCCGCCGCGGTAACGATAATGCCATCATAAGGGGCGTGCTCCGGGCAGCCAGCATAGCCATTGCCAATCAGTGTTTCGATGTTATTGTAATGCAGTTTTGCTAAACGTTTTTGTGCCGATTGCGATAATGCCGCGATCAGTTCCATGCTGTATACCTGCCGGCATAACAGTGATAACACGGCGGTTTGATAACCTGAGCCAGTGCCAATTTCAAGAATCACATGGTCGGGTTTTATATCGAGTAATTCGCTCATTAAAGCGACGATATAAGGTTGAGAAATGGTCTGGCCGTGGCCGATGGGCAGAGGGTGGTTGTTAAATGCCAGGTATTTTAAGTGTTCAGGCACGAAGGCATCTCGCGGAACTTTGCTGATGGCCGTCATGACCTTGTCGCTGAATTTTTTTTTGCCCGTTAGGCTGCGGGTATATAGCACATCTTTTTCTATTTCACGCAGCATTTGTTTGACGGCTTGCTTCACAGCTTATTCCTTAGCCTTTGAGATCAGCGGTGGTGACAAAATTCCCTGAGCTGAGCATTAAGGTTTTAGTGAACCTGGTTTTCAAGTATAACTGCCGTGCTTTAATATGAAAACCCAATAGACATAAGTGCGGCGTGTGTGCTGCAATAGCTTGCAGCGCTTGAGTTTTAAAAATATGTTGTTGATGTTGCCAGCCTTTGCTGTCGGCTGTTTTTGACAAAGCTTGCACGCTATCGGTAAACGAATACAGGCGGTCTTCATCGTGATGTAAAACGCCTGGATATATTTTTCCCAAAAAAAAGCCCCGCCGAAGCGGGGCTTTTAATAACAGGGCTAAAAAAACTATTCCTGTAATTCACCTTCAATAACGGCGGGGGCATCCGTTACTGTTGGTTTCTCAGCTAAGCTAAAGCTGATGTTTTCAATGTCGGCAACAGTAGGCAAAGCCAGGTTGCTGTCAGTAAACAGGCTAGTGATATTTAACGTGGCACAGGCCGCGGCATCTTCACGCATGGTTTGCTCTTGCTCGGTGGCTTTGACCACGAAGTTGTTGGTGCCGTCTGAGAGTGGCGTACCATTGACTAAGGTCACGGCTGAATGCCAGCGACCAGTCTCGGGGTTTTCACTCCAGGGGAAGCCGTGCAGATTGCCGGCACCTTGATACTGCAGCAGGAATGTATCACCGTCATGGCTGTTGTCGGCGTTGGCATCGTATGCGCTGCTGTGCACATAACTTATATGCAGCGGGCGATCGAATACTGCCAGAGCGCCTGAGCTATCTGCAACAGTGACCAGACGATTCCAGTTGTTGTTGCCCGTTTCCCAGCGATATGAAACGGCGGAATTATAAACTTCCCAGGGGTTCGCTGCGGTGATGGCCGTGGTAACCATTTCACCGGTATTAATACCCCATTCATGGCCTAAAGCGGTTAAATCAAGACCAGCCGCCGACACTTCTAAACTGTTGGCGTTATCAGTCAGCACCAGTTTACCAGCGTTGCTAGTCAGTGTGTAAGTGAAGGGCGCAGGCGATGCATAATTATACTGATAATACAGATCGTTAGAGCTGACGGCATTGCTAACATCGGTCTGTGTCAGGCCACCTTTGAGGCAGCGATCATAACAGTACATCGTCAGTCCGCCGGCAGTGATGACGGCATCATCAGGGCTGATAAAGTCTTCAGCATAATAGGTAACGCCACGGTTTACCGCAGCAACCGAAATATCATGGGTATAGACAACATTGCCGCCCAGAGCGTCTGACCACAACCACAGTGTTTCATAGTCTGTCGGGCTGATAGCGGCAGCCACTGCAACTTCAGCGGTGCCTGGGTCGTTGTCATGATCGATTGTTGCTGAGGTCACAGGGCCACTGCCTTCTGCCCAGCTGATTGTTGAAGTGATTTGAAAATCGTTGTTAGTATCAACGGTGACAACCCACTGTCCTTGAATAGCCAGTGTTGGATGTTGTCCCCAGTAATAAAACTCATCACCTTGAAAAGCGCTGAGCTGGCCCTGATTAGCCGTGCGGCGTACAAGCTTGCCGTTTGAAACATTAACGGTCATGGTTTCGCTATTGTTACTGGCATAATCAAAGCGAGATACGCTGGTGCCATCTGCCAGATCCTGGCCGTCTGCCCAGACGCCGTGATAGCCTACCCAGCCATGGCGGTCATCAGTGCCATCGTTATCGGAATCAAATCGAATTGGAAAACCGGAGTTCATTTCAACACGCTGACCACCGGTAACGGCTGAACCGTTAAAGCTACCATCGGCGGCGTGATATAAATTGTACTGCCAGACTTGAGTGTCAAAATTATCCCGTGCACGGCAAGACTGTGAATCAATCAAATTATCGCTGTTGTTGTCTTTTCCACGCAGTAAATGGGTATCGTTAAAGGCAATAGCATAGCTAGATGATCGCGATTCTGTAACACCCTGATTATCATAACTTTCCAGACGCGAGGTAAGGGCTGTACCCGTAGTACCTGTTGCGTCATCGAGTATTACATTACTGGCTTCGGTAAATGAAAAAGCGGTAATGGATGCATCCGATGCACCGCCACCCAGGTTGACAAAATTGAACTGAGGTTTACCGCTAGTATTGGCAACGGTTTTTAAGTTGCCTTGCATGGTTTGAATGCTAACACCGGCCGTGCCACCCATGACAGCGGCATCAATCACACCTTTAAAGTTCATGTTAAAACTACCGAACGGGTTAGTATCGCTGACGCCTTCGGTAATCGTAACTTCTACCAGAATCTGCTGAGCATCCATCGCATCGCCGGGATGGGCACCCGCTGCAACTTCTTCTCCAGGTACCCAGATTTTAACAATCTGAGGGGCGCTATTGCTGGCGCGCGTTGAATCAATTGTCCAGGCATTATATTCAATGGCCTGAGTGCTGCTGGCCTGTGCACCGTTACTTGCGCTGCTCTGGTTTTTGCCCTGTTCGCATTTGTCTTCGTTGACTAAAGCAATATAAGCGCCGGTGTTAACTTTGTCTGTTGCTCTGGTTTGATCCAGCAAGCACAGAATCATGTTGACGGTTTCTAATGACTCCATTGACGGGTCATAAACATAGGTATTGGTTTCATCGGTTGTGTAATCGGTATCAGGGTCGTTGATGGCGGCTCTGAGGGCGGTGTAGTTGAGTCTTAAGCCATCAATGCTTGAAGCAACTCCGGCTTGTTCAGATGCGGATACAACGCTCATCTTTGATGGCATTTTCAGTGAGGTAACCGTCGTCGTCGATCCGCCCGAACCGCCTGAGGGACCACACGCTGATAATGCTAGCGCGATGCTTGGAATAAGAAATAGATTTTTCATGCACTTTCCTCTTTCCAGTCAGCTGACCGGAGTTAGTCGATATTGGTAGAAAATAAATTCAGTTGAATAAGTATAGTTAAGATCGTAGTTTTGTAATGAGTAGATTGTTTCAATATTGTGTCTGAAATCACTGAATGTCTCTGCCCCTTCCCAGCCGCTATGGGCAAAGCGGTGTTCGGGTGTTTTTCAAGTAGAATCGTATTGTGTGATGCTGTTCAAAAAACAAAAACAAAACAAAGTCTCTGGCTGCGCTGAACAGTATTCAATTGATAGTCATTTCATGCTGATGGCATAAAGCATGAGCGTCATTGAGTGCGGCTAAGGTGATACTGGTGTTGACGAACGCTTGATCACAGGCAGAGTGAACGGGTAAGCCTGCGTGAAGTTTGTTATAGTCGCCTGATCGAGATGAGAGTGTTGCGTTTGTGATTTAAATGAAAAAAATATTAGTCATCGGTTATGTCTGGCCCGAGCCAGGTTCGTCGGCTGCAGGCCGCCACATGTTATCTATTTTGCGGCTTTTTAAACAGCAAAACTGGCAGATTGAGTTTGCAACACCGGCCCAGCAGACAGAGCATATGGTAGCGCTTGCCAGTGAAGGCATTTCAAGCCGGAGCATTGAATTAAACAGCGACAGTTTTGATCGTTATGTGTCCGAGTACCAGCCTGATATCGTCATGTTTGACCGGTTTATGATGGAAGAGCAGTTTGGCTGGCGGATAGACAAGCACTGCCCCAAGGCCTTAAAGATTTTAGATACAGAAGACCTGCAGTGTTTACGACATGCTCGCCATCAGGCTGTTAAAGCAGGGCGAGAGATGAATCAGCAAGACTTGTTTAGCGATCTGGCAAAGCGTGAAATAGCGGCCATATTACGCTGTGATTTATCGTTAATTATTTCCAGTTATGAAATGGCGTTATTAACAGACACTTTTAAGCTCGATGCCAGTTTGCTGCATCATTTGCCGTTTATGGTTGATTTGCACGAATGCCCAGAATCAACCATGCGTTTTTCTGCAAGAAAACACTTTATGATGATCGGCAATTTTCGCCACGCGCCTAACTGGGACGCGGTATTAAACATGCAGAAAATCTGGCCACTGATCAAACAACAAATCCCTGAGGCTGAATGCCATATTTATGGTTCGTACCCCCCGCCAAAAGCCAGTGCCCTGAACAATATAAAAACAGGCTTTTTAATCAAAGGCTGGGTGAAAAATGCGTTAGTGGCGTTTGAACAGTCGCGCATCTGTTTAGCACCAATACGATTTGGGGCAGGTATCAAAGGTAAATTATTGGAAGCGATGATAATGCAGACACCGAGCATTACTACATCGCTGGGCAGTGAAGGCATGCATGATAAAGAAAGCTGGCCTGGTGCAGTTGCCGATGATGTTGATGCGTTCGTAAAAGAGGCGGTCAGCTTATACTGCAATGAAGAGGAATGGCTTGTTGCACAAAACAATGCAGGCGCATTATTGTCTGCACGCTACGATGGTAAAGCCTTAGGCAGACGATTAATAAAAAAAATTGCTGAAACAGAAAAAAACTTAAAGCCACATCGCTTGAATAATTTCACGGGGTCGATGTTAAAACACCATTCCATGGCAAGTACCCGATATATGTCACAGTGGATAGCTGAAAAAAACAAACATCAATAATGATCCGGTTTGCAATTGCATGCTGTTATAAATTTTTTTATGCGCCAGAGAAATCCTGAGCTTGCATTTGTTCTGAAACAGTATGCGCGGCCTCGGGGCCCATGAGCAGTGAGATTAAGCTCAGAGCAAAAGCCATGGCCGTGCCGGGGCCGCGTGAAGTGATGATATGACCATCCTGTTCGATGGCCGCATTGGTAATGGTAGTGCTTGTTAAGTTTAGCGACTCCAGTACCCCGGGAAAAGCCGTGGCTTTTTTGCCGGCTAAAAGACCGGCTTTTGCAAGTGCTTTTGGTGCGGCGCAAATGGCTGCCACGTATTTGTTTTTTTCGGCTTGTGCTTTTAAAAGCTGAATGATTCGCTCGTCATCACGCAGGTTATCGGCTCCGGGTAAGCCGCCGGGTAAGACAATCAGGTCAAACTCCTGGTCTAAGATATCGTCAAGTGTGGTGTCTGCAACAATCACTGTTTGTCGTGAGCAGGTGACAGGCTTGGCATCAAGTGCTGCGGTGGTGACGTCAATGCCTGCTCTTCTGAGCAAGTCGATAAGGGTGACGGCTTCGAGTTCCTCGCAGCCCTGAGCGAGCGGTATCAGTACTCTTTTCATTGTCATGCTCCTGTAGTTTTGTGATCAGCGATGAAGCCGTTATCAGCTTTATATCCGATTTTTCCAGTTCAGGTAAGCGTTTTTGTAAGACGTTTAAAGTGCTCGGGTATGGGTGGCCAATGACAACGGCGTAGCCGTTTGTTTTAGCAATTCGTATGGCCTGATCCAGCTGCCGGTTGATGGCTTGCAGGCTCGGGTCGTTATCCAGAAACACATCACGTTTCAGTGTCGGCACGTCATGTTCACTGGCAATTTGAAGTGCCACTGAGCGTTCAGATGTGCGGCTGTCGAGGAAGAATAAATTTCTGTTGTCTTTTAATTCCCTCATTAACAAATCCATATAGCCCGGGTGCCTTGTCAGTAAGCTGCCCATGTGGTTATTAATGCCTTTGATGAAAGGGAACTGATCGAGCTGGGCATGAAACTGCTGTGTAAACTGTTGCTCGGACATATGGATATGCAGCGTATGTCTGGTGATCAGGCGGTTGTCAATCGACTGCATAGGAGAATGCAATATAAACTCTTTGTTATTTTTTAAACCGATAGCGGACAGTGCAGTGGCATGAGCTGAGTATGGCAGCAGTGCGTATGTAATCTTACCGGGCAGTGAAAGAGCCGTATTGCCATCGTTATAGTTGTGGCCAATGTCATCAATGATGAGGCTTAAGAACGAGGTGGCGTTTGCGCTAAAATTAAAACCAATAAAAAAGGCCAGCACTAGTAACGTGCCGGCCTTTTTAATGAAAGAATAGCTGTGCATTATTTTTGACTGAAAATGGACAGGCCTTTGAGTAAATTTAATGCTTCGTATAACTGATAATCAGAGCTGGATAATGGCGTCTCATCTTGCTCTTTATCGCTGTCGTTTTTAGCATTCTTGTTGTTTTCTTTCGTGGCTTTTTTAGGATTGGCAAGATGACCTGAGAGATCTGATTCTTTAATAGAACCGATAGCGCTGTCTTCAAGCTGAGTGATTTTAACCCGCTCAAGAATGATATCCGGTTCTATGCCTTTCGCCTGAATTGAGCGGCCGCCAGGTGTGTAATAACGGGCGGTGGTCATTTTCACGGCGCCGCCGCTGGGCAGTTCCTGAATCGTTTGCACAGAGCCTTTACCAAAGGACTTGGTACCAACCACGATGCCGCGCTTGTGATCCTGCAGTGCGCCGGCAACAATTTCAGAGGCTGACGCTGAGCCGCCGTTGATCAGTATGATTAATGGAGCACCGTTGAGGATATCGCCAGGCTTGGCATTGAATTCCATATACGAGTTTTCGATTCGCCCCTCGGTATAGACGATTTTACCTTTTTGCAGAAACAGGTCGCTGACTTCCGCCGCTGCGTGTAAGACACCGCCGGGATTGTTTCTTAAATCAAGTATTAAACCTTTCAGGGCTTTTTCGTTTTCCTTGGTCAGCTTGTTGATGGCTTCAAGCAGCTGTGAGCCTGTTTTTGACTGGAAACTACTGATGCGAACATAACCGAAGCTGGGTTCGAGCATGCGCTGCTTCACGCTTTTAACTTTTATGATGGCACGGGTAATAGTGACTTTAAAAGGCTTGTCTTTGCCGGCACGGACTACGGTAAGGTGAATATCTGAGCCCGGCTCTCCGCGCATTAATTTGACCGCTTCATCCAGCGTCATGCCTTTAACCGGTTTGTCGTCCAGACGAATGATAAGGTCGCCAGATTGCATGCCGGCACGAAAAGCGGGTGTGTCATCAATCGGGGAGATGACTTTAACAAAGCCGTCTTCCATTCCTACCTGTATGCCTAAACCGCCAAACTGGCCGGTGGTGCCGATTCGCAGTTCCTGATACTGCTCGGCATCAAGATAAGATGAATGAGGGTCAAGACCGCTAAGCATGCCGCGAATGGCATGAGTGAGCAGGGTTTTATCGTCTACTTCTTCAACATAATCCGCTTTAATTCTTGCAAAAATATTGGTGAAGTTCTGCAGCTGAGCTAAAGGCAGAGAGATTTGTGATTTGGATTCGGTTCGTTCTGCCATCACGCCCTGAGTTAGGGTAAGGGTTACGCCGGTAAGAAATCCAAAAGTGAGAATAATGCCTGTTTTTACCGCTCTGTTCATTAAGTAGCTCCTGCTAAGTGCAGTCTGTTTACAGTAAGTTGTGTGATTAAAATTAAAAATTAGATATCAGAATATTATATGAGTTCAGTTTATCTGATTATAGCCTTATCTTGATGCATAGTTGGTAAATTTGATAGAGCACCATTTTTTTGGGTTAACAGGTTTGCCTTGTTTTCGAATTTCGAAATACAGTCCGCTCTTAAGCTGGCCGCCACTATCGCCGACGGTGGCAATAACGTCACCTTTATTAACCCAGTCACCGGGATCTTTTAACAGGTTCTGATTATAACCATAAAGACTCATATAACTGGAGCCATGATCAAGGATGATAATAAAGCCATAGCCCTGCAACCAGTCGGAGAAGATGACGCGACCCCGGCTAATAGCGTGTACTTTTTTGCCATAGTCCAGAGATAATACAACACCGTTCCACTTCAAATCGCTTTTAGCTTTTTTAGAGCCGAACTGGTTGCTGATACGGCCTGCAACAGGCCAGGGCAGGCGGCCTTTTAAGGCTGCAAAGGGTTTAGCTGTGTTGGGCTCGGCAGGTATGTCAGCCAGTACCTCGCCCAGAGAGAATAATAAGTCTTCTATTTTATGCCGGTTTAAACGTAAAGCGGTCAGGGTTTCTTCATTGTTAATGATTTTGTTATTCAATAAGGCGATGAGTTTATTACGGCGTAAACGGTTTTTGCTGAAGCGGTTTTTTTGTCTGTACTGACTTTTCTTAAGATCGGACAGTTCTCCGGATTTTGTGACGATATTGTCTTTCAGTCTGGTTTTTTCGTCGACCAGCAGGTTGTATTCGAGGATCTGGTGGCTGCGGGTTTTATTCAGGTATTGATAATAGATCACAGCATGGCCCATTTCGATGGCATTTTGCTGATTTAAAAGCAGCTTGGCCGTGTCATGCTGGCCCATCATATAAGCGGTTTTTATCTGACGACCTAAAGCCTGTTTGTGTGTATTTAGTGAATTTTCGAGAGTTTTTAGTTCGTTTTTCAGTTTTTTTATGCTTTTTTTGTATCTGTTGATGAGTAAGTTGGTATAGTCGATTTGTTTGCTGAGCTGGCTGATCTTTTTATCAAGGGTTTTGAGTTCATGCCGTAGCCTGCCCCTTTGGGACTTGTCATTATCCAGGGTATTTTCAACCTGACTGATGTTCTCCCGGATCGTTTTGAGTTTATCCTGATAGCGATTTTTATCATCCGCGATGGCATTAAAGCTAATGGATGCAGTCAGCAGGGAAAAGAGGATAAAGCTATTAAAATGGCTAATTAAGATCATCAATATATTTATAGTAGTTATTAAGAAAATGAGTGCAAAATTATATTGCATATTGTAAACGATCTGTTTTAGGCTAGAAAGTGCTTGTTTTTATCCTGTTATCTGACATTTATGCCAATGACTGGTTAAAATTTATAAAATAAGAATAATTAAACGAATGAAATTAATAGCTTTAATTTCAATAACTTGGCCAGTTATCGCGCGAGAATCCGGATTTTATTGACTTACAATATTATAAAAAATTTGGATTTTGAAGAAATATTTAAAAATATTAATACAATAAAAGAAAGAAATACTTTATTATTTTATTTGTGTTTACTAATATTGATGCGGTAATACGTAGTAAGGATGAATGTAATATGTCAGCAGAAGTTATAAACCCGCCACAATTAATGACGCGTGAAGAGGATATCGATCGTGCTTCGCGCTCATTGAAAGCCATGTCGCACCCCCTTCGTCTAAAGATACTCTGTACTTTAGGTGATCGCGAGATTAGCGTTCAGGATATTGTGGAAAATGTCGGTACCTCACAAAGTAATATTTCACAGCATTTAGCGATTTTACGAGATAAGGGAATTCTAGCCTCGCGTAAAGATGCAAATCGTGTTTTTTATCGTGTTGGCGATGCCAGAACATTACGCTTAATCAGCATGATGCAGGAAGTCTTTTGTAGTACGCAGGGCCTATTTCCTGAATCCTGATTAAATTGTCATAAAATTTATTTACAGGTTAAGTTATGGATCAGATGCTGGAGTTTGTCAGCAATCATGCTCTTTTAAGTATTGCAGTTGTTGTTATTGTATTATTGATTATCAAAATGGAGCTTGAGCGAGTCACCGGTGGTGTCGCCCAGGTCAATCCTTTTGAGGCAATCAGGCAACTTAATGACGATAACGCTATTATTATTGACGTGCGTGAAACCAAGGAATTTAATGACGGCCATTTAAAAGATGCTGTGCATATTCCGCTGAGTGATCTGAAAAAACGCCTTGATGAATTGAGCAAATACAAAAATAAGACCGTTATTGCTTATTGTCGTTCAGGTAGCCGTTCTTATAGCGCCTGCAAAACCCTGAAAAAGGCGGGCTTCGAAGCTGTCAGCAACTTGCAGGGTGGCATTATGGCCTGGCAGAACCAGAATATGCCGGTAAGCAAAAAATAAGTCGTTTCAATAACGCCATTTGCTCGCTGATCGGGATAAATATCAATGCAATTAGTATGTCCATCGTGTCAGGCTATTAATCGATTGCCTGCTGGCCGTGATGCGGCGGTTGCACAGTGCGGCAAGTGCAAGCAGCGGCTGTTTCAGGCTCAACCCCTAGAGGCTTCGGCGGCTGTTTTCCAGCGTCATCTTGAAAAAAACGAACTCCCGCTCGTGGTTGATTTCTGGGCCTCATGGTGCGGCCCCTGCCAGATGATGGCACCTGCCTTTTCTGCCGCTGCCGCAGAGCTTGAGCCGGATTGTCGATTGTTAAAGCTGGACACCGAAAAAGCCCAGAAAGTGGCGGCGCAGTGGTCCATTCGCAGTATACCAACCATGATTTTGATGCAATCCGGTAAGGAAGTGGCCAGAACGTCCGGGGCCATGGATAAAAACCAGATTGTTAACTGGGTCAGACAGAACCTGCATTAAAATATCTAATAGATTAATTGAGAATAAAAAATGAGTGAGCAAGCAGAGAAAAACTTTGTGATTCAAAAAATATATTTAAAAGATGTGTCTTTCGAGTCGCCTGTTTCACCGGCAGTCTTTTCAGAAGAAAACTGGGCGCCGGAAATTAATGTGCAGCTGAACACCGAATCAAATGCATTAGCGGAGAATGTGGTTGAATCGATACTGAAAATCACGGTGACCGCTAAATTTGAAGACACGACCGTGTTTCTGGTTGAGCTAGATCAGGCGGGTGTGTTCACGCTGGAAGGCTTTAATGATGAAGAAAAAGCCGGCATGATTGGTAGCTATTGCCCTAATTTGCTGTTTCCTTATGCGCGTGAAGCCATCAGCGATCTCGTTGGTAAAGGCGGCTTCCCGCAGTTATTGCTGGCACCGGTGAATTTTGATGCGTTATATGCCAGACACCTTGAACAGCAACAACAGGCTGCCACAGAAGAAACGGCGCACTGATGACGGAACCGACAATTCAGACGATTGCGGTTTATGGTGCCGGCTCCTGGGGCACGGCACTTGCATTGCAGCTCGCCAGGGCTGGCGCCAAAGTGTTGTTATGGGATATAGATACAGAGCTATTAGACAACATGCGGCGCGATGGTGTTAATCAGCGCTATATTCCGGGTGTTAAG
>Ga0224506_10000381_pt1 | contig 39779 bp, 39 predicted proteins | sample SF_Jan12_sed_USG_2_FD_169108 | JGI IMG/M metagenome (GOLD analysis project Ga0224506, IMG submission 169108) | Sediment microbial communities from San Francisco Bay, California, United States - SF_Jan12_sed_USGS_8_1 | ecosystem: Environmental > Aquatic > Marine > Sediment | place: USA... | reverse complement strand
TACACCTTCGAGTTCTCGAAGAGCCCTAGCATATTTTGATACAACACTAGGATCTCTGCAGTGAACCTTCACGGCTTTCACTGGTTTCCCAAAGAATTTGCGTTCAACAATTTCAAGCTTCGTTATAAACGGATACTCAGCCTTCCCAGCCCAAATTTCTTCAACAACTTTTGCCGGGTCCGCGTTATCTTCAACAACAGCATAAAAGTATGCCAGAAAGGTTCTGTCAATAACAAGCACTCTATTTCCAGAACTATCAATACCCCAAAGCCGAATTTCAGGTATGTGGTCCTTAACCTCGTAATTCACGTCTAAAAGCCAAAACGTAACCTTCATGATCCAACACTCTTAGCAATCAATAGTGAAGACAAGCAAACTTTTAACACTTTTTAATGGGGCAAAAGTTGATATTGGATGATTAGATATAAGCAGAAGAGGCTGGGCTTCTGAAAATCTTGGAAATGAATTTGAAGAAAGGTTTTGTGAAGGTTATTCCGGAAACTTTTGATGATTTATGGCACTTATACAATGTCATCTACAGAGGTGATGAAGTTTACGCATACACAAAACGCGAAATAAAACCAGACGAAAAATATGCAAGACCTAGACGCGGCCAGCGGGTTCCAGTCTTCTTAGGTGTTAAAGTGGAAAAGATTGTTTGGGACAAGCTCTTAGGCAGACTTAGGGTTCACGGAACCATCTGTAAAGCTCCTGAAACCGTTCCAATAGGTGCCCATCACACGCTTAACATAGCCTTAAACAAGCCGCTCACCATTGTGAAGAGGAAATGGGCTAGACATCATGTTGAAAGACTGAAGAGGGCAAGGAAAACATCAGAAAAACCAATAACGATAATTGCCATTGACGATGAGGGTTACGCGATTGCAACAACAAAACAGTACGGCGTTGAAGTAAAAGTAGAAGAGAGAATAAGGCTTCCAGGCAAGCTTGAAGCTGAAAAAAGAAGTGCAGCAATAAAAGAGTACTTCAGAAAGGCTCTAAGCAGTTTGCGTCAAGTCTGGACAGCAACGCGTAGTCCAATAGCAATCATCGGAGTAGGCTTCGTGAAAAACGACTTTGCGAAATTCTTAGAAAGTGAGGCGGCGGATGTTGCCAAATCGGTTTTGGACGTGAAGGGTGTAAATAACGGTGGCGTCGCTGGAATATATGAGGCTTTACGCTCGGGCGTTCTCTTGAAAGTCATGAAGTATCTGCGAGTTGTGGAAGAGACAGAAACAATGGAAGAGATTTTAAAAAGGCTGGGGAAAGGCGAATCAAACATTACTTATGGACTTGAAGAAGTTAAAAAGGCAGCGCAGCTAGGCGCTATTGAAAAGCTTGTTTTGGCAGATACAATGTTGCGTGAAACCTCTGCTGAGAATCGGTTGCTTCTCGAAGATTTAATGAAGATCGTGGAGCAGAAAGGCGGAAAAATAATGATTATAAGCACAGAGCATGAAGCCGGAGCAAAACTTCTCGCCTTAGGCGGCATAGCCGCGCTTCTTCGCTTCTCACTTTACCAAAATCTCTATCAGTGACGGCTTAATTATCCTGTAAACCATCGAAACAGTTATCGTGTTGGATTATAAAATAAACTACATTCTTACGTGATTTGGGCTGAACAAGATGGCGAAAGGAATGCCTTCAATACACATTCAAAACATAGTTGCGTCAGCATCCCTCAACCAAACCATAAGCTTAAACTTGATAGTTGAAAAGTTTCCACACGCATAATATCGTCCTAAAGTGTTTCCAGGGCTCGTCTTTCGATTAAAAAAGCCGAAGACAGCCACCTTAATTTTTGAGACTGGTAAAATGGTTTGCACAGGAGCGAAGTCAGAGAAAGCAGCAAGACAGGCAGTAAACAAAGTGGCGAAGAAACTGAAAAAACATGGAATACCCATTAAAAACAAGCCAGTGATTAAGATCCAAAACATTGTTGCGTCTGCAGAATTAGGGGGAGAAATAGACTTGGAAGCTATTGTTTACAAGCTTAGAAAAATTATGTACGAGCCTGAACAGTTTCCAGGAGCAGTCTACAGGATGGATGATCCAAAAGTGGTGTTCCTCATATTCTCGGCTGGAAAACTAGTGTGTGTAGGGGCAAAAAAAGAGCAACAGGTTTATGATGCCGTAGATAAGCTTCAAAAAATACTGGAAGAAAACGAAGTTATTTTTTATCCATAAAAGACCTGATGAAAAACTTTAAGGTAAACTTGTTAGTCGCCTGCGAACCGCTGGGTTCTGGTCCGCAAGCCTCTTCAAAGCCATCTCAAAAGTTTCACCTGCAGACAGCTCTTTTTCTATGAAAACTCCTGTTCTGCCAACCTCATCCCTTCTTAAAAGAGCGTGAACACGATCCAAGACTGTTTCAACAGATATTTCAAGCAGCTTGGCAACATGCCCCTCACGTCCAACAATCGCGCTTTCTCTATGCCCATCTCTAATCGGCTCAATCAGCATTAACTGTTTATCTACTCCGAGAACTCGCAAGCCATTCCTCAAATTTTTGATTGAAGCTTCGCCGCCAAACTTGTAAAATTCCCTTTCGACCTTACGCATTTTCATCAATGGAAACGAGACGCTCGTGTTCTGGTCTATTTCGATGTATGCCTTCATGGCGTAGGTTGGTGTGGCTTGCACAACCAAACGCCTGTTCACTGGTACGCCAGCTTTTTCCAATGCTGTTTCTACCATGAAAGATGACACTTGAGATGGTATGAAAACATCTATGTCGCTCTTTTGAGTAACGTCTCCTCTTGCAATACTACCGTGCACAACGGCTTCTAAATGAAAAAATTCTAAGGCTTCCATCATTTGCAAGGCTTTATTTCTAAGTGTTTTAAGCAGAGCCCAATGTTCATCATCATAAACAACTTCTCTGTATTCCGAACGTCTCCGAGGTTTCTTCGACATATCTTTGCCTCTTTCAAAAGACTATTGTACTCGGTTCAATTTAGTAATTTCCTGAAACAGTTCAAGGCAACGTGAACGCTCAATGAGCACTGTCATCTGCAATATTTGCGAGCGCAGGGAAGCTTTCTTTTTTAGGCCCTACTCCGGAGACAAACTCTGCAGAAAATGTTTTACCATGTCTATTAAGAACAAGGTTAGGGCGACCATCGCCAAGTACAATATGCTGGAGTATGATGATAGGATAGCCATTGCGGTTTCAGGCGGGAAAGACAGCTTAAGCCTACTCCATGTTTTAGCTAGAATTGAGCGAAACTTCCCGAAGGCGTCGCTTGTTGCTGTTTCTATTGACGAAGGGATCACAGGGTACCGCGACGAAGCCATAAAAATGGCGGCGGAAAAATGCAAAGAACTCGGCGTAGCACACCACATAGTCTCTTTCAAGGAGCTTTACGGCTACACACAAGATGAGATCGTTACACGCAGGAAAAGGGAAGAGAAAACCGAGTTGACGCCATGCGCATACTGCGGTGTCCTGCGAAGGAAGGCATTAAACATCGCTGCAAGAGAGATGAAAGCGGATAAGGTTGCAACTGCACACACGTTGGATGATGAGACACAAACGATTCTTCTGAACATTCTTCACGGCGACCCCTTAAGAATAGCAAGGCAGAAACCACTCACAGACGATGTGCATCCGAAACTTGTGCAGAGAATAAAGCCTTTCTGCGAAATTCCGGAAAGGGAAACGGCCCTTTACGCTTATATTAAAAAAATAAGATTTCAAGACATGCCGTGTCCGTACGCCTCAGAAGCCATGAGAAACGACATACGCCTCTTTCTGAACAGAATGGAACACAAACACGCGGGAACAAAATTCACAGTATTTAAGTCAATAGAAAAAATTAGACCAGCGATAGGAAGAATGGTCAGAAAAGAAGAGTTGACGGAATGCGTCAAATGCGGGGAGCCTACAACGGGAGAAATATGTAAAACGTGCGAGATGCTTCAGCAGCTGAAGATGCTTTGAACGCATTAAAATAATTTAACTGCTAACATAAGTCCCATGCCAGTTAAAAATATGCAAAATCGTACTAACGATTTTTTTAAACTTTCTTTAAACCTAATCTCAGGAATTAAGTCTGTACAAGCAATGTAAATAAAATTTCCTGCTGCAAAGGGCAAAAGAAAAACAATTGACGTTCCAATCCAAGCATAAAGTAGGTAACCTGTAATCCCTCCAAAAATCACCATTGTAGCCGATACATAATTCAAAATCAGCGCTCTAACCCTGTTAAATCCACCATAAACCAAAACTCCAAAATCTCCAATCTCTTGAGGGATTTCGTGTAAAGCTATAGCCAAGGCAGTAACAATCCCGATAGGAAAACTGACCATAAATGAAGCCGCCATTACCAGACCATCGATAAGATTGTGTATCCCATCACTGATTAAAATCAAATAGGAAAATGGCATTATTTCGGGATGAGTCGTGGCGTGATGATGATGCCACCTAATCAATTGCTCTAGAATAAAAAAGATACAAAACCCAAGAAGCAAATACAAAAATACGTTCAAAATAGATACTTCATCGACACCAACTTCGATAATTGCTTCGGGCATTAAATGCAAAAATGCTCCTCCAACCAAAGCTCCTGCTGAAAAGGATACCAAAACCATCAGAATTTTGTTTAGTAATTTTTCTTTTAGAAATAGAGTTAAGGCTCCAACAAAAGCGATTAAACTAATTACAAAGGTAGCTCCAATTATCCAAGTCAAAACGCTCATCTAAGGTTCCTCCACCTATCCTTGTTTCTTTTTTCATGTAGTTTTACAGTGATTTTTCTCCTGATTTCATAACCATGTTTTAACTCTAAAAACTCAATCACCATCATCAACAGAATAACAATTGCGATGATCCTCAAGGTTTCAAGAAGAGGGGCTGAAATTACGTTAGAAGCCATTGAAGACATTTTGCATCATCTTCCCATGCATGTTGAGTCTTGGAAGATTTCCTTGCTGCATGGGCATGTGTCTGGATGACCATAAGTGCGACAAATAGTGTTGATTAAGTCTTCAGAACAATAGTATTCTATTTTGGAAGCTTCTTCGCATGCTTTCTCAGTATCATATCTCAAAAATTTCACGAACAAAATTTCTAGAATCCGATGTTTCCTTAATAGCCTTTGAGCTTCAACCATTCCTCTTTCGGTGAGCTTGGCTCCATAATAACGTGTGTACTCAACCAATTTTTTCTTAGCAAGTCTTTGAAGAGTTTCTGTTGCAGTTGCTGGGTTAACTTTAAACGATTTGGCTAAAATTGTTGTTGAGGCGCTCTTATCTTCCTCAACTTGCTTTCTGTACATAAACGTTAAGTATTTGCCCTCTTTTGGAGTTAGGCTTATTTTAACACGCAAAGACCATCGCCTATGAGATAAATTTAGGTATTACTTAAAAATGTTTGGTTGATCCTAAATCCTTCAGCGAAAAATCCGAAAGCATGAGTGTTGCGACAACTAACTTTTTCGTTTTTCTGCTGCTTTCCTCTTCAACCTCTTTAGAGTTATGGATGCCTCGCGTGCATTATCGGCAGCTGTGACATGTCTAGACTTGTTCACAACGATTTTAGATCCACAGTATGGACAGGTTCTTGTTTTCTGTTCAGCTTTGGCTGCCAACAAGCCGCCACATCTGCTACAAACAACAATTACAAAGGGGGTCACAGCTTCCGCGCATCCGAAAACCTTTTCCACAATCCGATAAATAACTCTTAAGGTAAGAGGAGAGCAGATGAGCAACGAAGAGAAAGCAAAAACTTCATCACGTTTGGTGCCGCTTGCAATACGATACTTTAGCAAGAAGGGGTACAAGGTTGAGCAGGAGAAGACGACGTTGGAAGGTTACAGTGGAATCTCGAGAAAGTTTGATTTAATAGTTCAGAAGGGGCGTTTGGTGCAGGGGGTTTGGATTAGGGACTGGAAAAGAACCATAGGTGTGAACGTTGTGATAAACCTTGACAAGGCTTCTGATGATGTTGGCTTATCGAATCCCATAATTATTGGTGAAAAGTTCAGCGACCATGCGAAGTCTTATGCGAACAGAAGAAAAGTAACACTATTAATGAAGCGGCAAATAACTTTAGGCTTACGCTAGAAGATTAAATTCTTAAAAACTCCTCTAGCACGCCCTCACTTTCTAGTTTACCAAGCCAGTCAACAACGCCAACACGACATTTCTCAGAACCATTCAAGACATTCAAAATCTCGTCGACTGTTTCTCCCACGCTCTTACCTGAAACATCTAACTCGCAGACTTCTCTCTTTTCATAAACACTCAATGCGTCACTTAAGCAGACATCCAAAATCTCTGAAGCCAAGTTTTCCCAAAGCTTACGTCCCGAAAAACCGCATTTTTCCATAAATTTCCATAATTCAACAGGGTCCCGTCTCAAAACAAAAACGTGGGTCGTAAGCTCCTTGGGAACAACGCTAGCGGCGTAGTGTCCATCAACAATAATGTTGTTTTTGTTGCAGTTTCGGATCATTTCACGGATTTTCTGCCGCATGCGATTCTCATCAACGATTATGGAGCCTCTCTCCTCATCTTTGCCCAGAACCAAATCTTCACGCAAGGCCAGATCTGTCAGATTCACATATAAGGCGTCAAGTTTGGAAGTGAGCATGTATGCAGCCGTGGTTTTTCCAACGCAGGGTGTCCCGGTCACCAGAATAACGCGTTTAGGCATAGCTCAACCATCCACCTGCACCATAGATAAGTAGGCAACAAAATAAAGCTTCCAAAATTCTTATTGGACCCCGTTGCATTATTATATTTAGGCTGGCGAGTTGGTGTGTGGCTTTCGAGCCTCTTTGTGAGGCTTGAGGAAACTCCGCCCCACGTGTAGAATTGCAACATCCGCAAGGGTGTAAGGCGAGAGCCTTGGCTACGGAGCAGAAACGGAACGTCCATCCGGCAAGTGCCGATGAGGCATGGTAAGTTGTTGAGAATGCCTGATGCGAAACGGTGAAACGGCCGTCCTGCAAGTGGAAAGGGCAAACAGACGCTGATGAAGCGCTACCTGAAGCGCGGGTAGCCCGATTAGCCGAATGCCACAACGAACAGAAGGCGGGTTACAACCAACACACCAGCCCAAATTTCCGGTATACCACCCTTTTTAAACGTACTACTGAAGATGAAAAACAACAACAAGAGCGACTACACTATTAATTTCACTAGGAAAGCATTAAGCTATCTCAGCAAACATGCAGACCTAAACGAGCCAGAACAAGTAAAACAATTCATCGCAAACCATCAAGTTTCAAATGGATACAAAAAGAACCTATGCATCGCATACAACAAATACTGCAAATACTACAAAATAGAATGGGAAATGCCGTTATACATACCAGAAGCAAAGACAATCAGAATACCGACGACAGAGAAACTTGAAATGTTAATCGCAAGAGCTGGAAGCATCCTTTCAATTAAGCTAACAATCAGTAAAGAAACTGGATTACGCCCTGTTGAACTATGCAACCTGAAAGTGAAAGATGTAGACCTAGAACGAAAAATAATCTATCCAACCACAGCCAAGCGCGGTTCTGGAAGAGCATTAAAAATTTCCAACAACTTACAAAAAACACTACAAGACTACATCAACAGAAAGAACCTAAACTTAACTGATAAACTATTCAAAGGAACAGCAGACGACTACGGAAAACACTACCGACAAATGAGAAACCAACTAGCCAAGAAGCTAAATGACCCATCATTAAAAACCATCAGACTATACGATTTTAGACACTACTTCGCAACAACACTATACGCAAAAACAAGAGACATCCTATATGTCAAACAACAAATGGGACACAAGAAACTAGAAACGACTCTAATCTATGTCCAACTACTCGCATTAACCGAAGATGACGAATGGACTTGCAAGACAGCCGGCAACGTAACAGAAGCAACACAACTAATCGAAAACGGTTTTGAATACATAACAGAAATGGACGGACTCAAAATATTCAGAAAACGCAAGTAGAACCGTGAGGCGTTCGCCTCACCAATGCCCACGTTCCGCACAATGCCGATGCGATACAACCGCACTACCAAAAGCATTCAAACCACCTCAACCTTCTTTTTCTTAGACTTAAAACCGATATATAGCGCGCGCGAAATAGCCTCACTTTTCAAAATTTTCCTTTATCCAAACAGCCATTTCCCTGAATATGTTGTTATTTGTTACATCAAAAACAGGTATCCTTATGTTTCCTTCTACCTTAAATTCTGGTTGATATTTTTCATGGACAGTATAATTAACTGAATTGTAATGCAATATGCCCTTGATTTTCTCTCTTACAATGTCATCAGTGTCAGGAAGCTGACTCCTCGTGAAGATTATGCCATCGACCCATAGTATTGGTCTACCGATTCCCCCTTGTGGGATTCCCATACTACTCTCTTTCAGAAAAGTCTGCAAAGGACGTTTTAGAACTTCATGAACAATTATTTCTTTCCAAGGTTCATATCTAAACTCTACCATCATAATTCCTCTGATGTCACAATTGTACTTGCTGTAATATAAAGAGTTTCCCAATCATTATTAATCCTCAGCATTTACCTTCTAGATCGATCTTACAAGAAGTCAACCTCGCAAGTGACAAGCAATTCCTAAAATTTGGCTTTTATGTAAAAAAGCGGACATTATTGAAGCGAAGATAAAAGGAAGCAAGGAATCGAAACAAGGTAGGACAGACTAGTAACACACAAACAGTCCCTCTTTTTTTGAACCAAACAAATCCAGCTCGTGAGCCATTCGGCTCTCTCGACCGTTCCAGACGATACGCCGATCTATCTGCCGTAAAGCGCGCGCGCTAGACTTTTCTGTATTTTCCATTCTTCAGCATCAATGTAAAGCTGGGCTTTCCGTTCTTGTTGTATTCCCTGAATTGCATTCCACAGTTTGGGCACAGATAGGCTTGGACCTCAAAGTGTCCGTACTTCCATGTGTTGTGAAGCTTGTTTGTTTCCTTCTTACAACTAGGACATTTGGGCATATTCATCAGATGTTGATATGGCAATTGGAATTTAAAAGATTTTACAAGCTGAGTCGCAGCGTGAAGAATTCTGAATTGGTCAATAACCCAGCTCTGAACTCTGAGAGAAGAATTCTCAATAAACTTATTACCAAAGAAAACGGCTATTAGTTGTGGAGCGTAATGGCAGAGAGACCCACTGAGCAAACGTATGCCAGCGACCTCAAGGAATGGATTAACCAGATAATCAAAGAAGATGCTCTACCTTTTTCGCAGGCAAAAGTCGAAATCATGAAGGACAAAAAAAGAGCTGACATCCTTCTGTACGACAGCGCAAATAATTGCATTCTGATAATTGAAGTGAAAAGACCGAATGAGTTGCCCTCGGATCCAGAGGTGAAGAAACAAGCTTACGATTATGCTCAAGGGTACAAAAGTCATGGGCTGCGCAGCTTCGCGACCCACAATGTGAACATTCTGATTCTGTATGATGCACTGACCCAACAGAAGGTCGACCAGTTTTCAGTCACCTACGTGAAAGACCTTGATGAATATGTTAGAAAGAAGGGCCAGATCATAGAGAGTTTTAGAAGGATTCTTCGATGGTTCGCAGATTTCCTCAAAGGCGAACCTGCAAAGCCAATTGACGAGAGCATCATTGAGATCCTTCATGGATATATACAAGGGATAGTAGCTGCTACGTCCCTTGGCAATAAACAAATTGAAAGCTATATCAAAGATGTGAATTACAGAAAACGATTTTGGGCATGGCTTGTCGATAAGGGTTGGGAAGACCCTAAGAGTGATAGACAAAAGTTAGAAGAATATGCAATCATTCTTGCAAAGCAATTTCTTTATATCTATATCAACAAGATCCTTTTTTATAACGTGCTCAAAGACAAGCACCCCCGAGAACTTGCGAGATTGACACTACCAAGAGATACGACAGCAGCGACGTTCTACGCATTTGTGGAAACTTATTTTGCGATGGCGATCAAAGCTTCTCAGGATTATGAAACTGTCTTTGAAACAAACTTCGTAGACAATATCCCTGTCTCAGATGATGCAGTCTCAGAGTTAGTCAAGCTTGCAGAATATCTTAACACTCTGGACTATGCTGACATAGGATATGACATAATAGGAAGGGTCTTTGCCAAGCTCATCCCGCAAAATGAAAGACATACGTTGGGGCAGTATTTTACTCGTTCTGATGTCGTCGATTTGATACTGGGATTTTGCCTCAAAGATTCTGATTCAAATATCTTGGATCCAGCATGCGGTTCAGGCACTTTCTTGGTCAGAGCATACTATCGTTTAAGATACTTGGGCGGAAGAGAAGATCATGCTGAACTACTGAGACAGCTCTGGGGGGTCGACATATCCAAATTTCCAGCACATCTTGCGACAATCAACCTTGCCATAAGAAATCTCTCTTCAAGAGAGAATTATCCTAACATTGTTTATGGGGATTTTTTCGACATACCTGGCCCTAAAACGAACATCCGAATCGGAATGCAATCTAGTATGACGCAATGGGTCGGCGCCGAAACAAAGTCTAAAGTCGAAGTCCAAGGGCTAGATGCTAAGTCGTTTGAGAGAATCATTCCAATTATGAAGTGCGTCGTTGGTAATCCTCCATATACACGCCAAGAAGAGATGGGTGAAGAGATTTTCGGAGAAAAATACAAGCAGAAACTCTTGAAAGTAATTAAGTCAGACTTCCCGATGGTTGACCTCCCATTAAGATCAAGCATCTATGCCTATTTCTTCCCACATGGCGCAAGATTCCTTCAAGACAAGTCGAGACTCGGATTTGTCTGCCTTAGATCGTGGCTTGACACGGGCTATGGACGTAAGCTTCAAAGGTTTTTCTTGGAGCACTTCAAAATCATAGCTGTAATTGAGTCGGAGCAAGAAAGATGGTTCCCTGAGGCGCAGATGCTGCCATGCATAGTTATCCTAGAGACTTGCAACGATAAAAAAGAAAGAGACAAGAATATCGCCAAGTTTGTCAGACTGAAAAGTTCTCTCTCAGATTTCGTTCCAACAATCCAAGATGAACGTGATATGGTACAGGAGATTTATCGGCTCAAGAAAATTGATGAATTCACATGTCTAATCGAAAACGCTGAGGAAACGCTGAGCATGAAGCAACTTGATTTCCTCGACAAAGAAATCCATTTGTACGAAAATGACAAGCTCAGAATAGTCACCGTAAAACAGACAATTTTGGAAGGCGATCAAAAATGGGGAAAGTTCCTCAGTGCGCCTTCTGTGTTTTTCAAAATCTTGGAGAGATGTAGCGGAAAAACAGTCAGATTAGATAAGGTGGCTCAAATCAACCTCGGCATCAAAACTGGAGCAAATGAATTTTTCTGCCTCCCAAACAGATTCTACAATGTCAAAGCTGAAAAGAAGAGTTACGCACTTTTAGACAAATCAACCCGAAAACAAAGTTTCACTATCGAAAAGGAATTTCTCAAGCCAGTTGTCATTAAAATCAAGCCTCACAGAGAAATTGGTCTCGACAAACCTGATGGAAACATCCTGATAGTTCAGAATTCAATTGAAGAACTTAAGAGAACGAAAAAGCAAGTTCTAGAGTACATCAAGTGGGGTGAGAACAAGCAGATTAGACTCAAGCGCGGAAAAGACAAAGGCAAGACGATAGTAGGATATCAGAACATTAAGTCCATCCAGACCCGAAATCCGTGGTATGACCTAGGTGTTAGAAAGTCTCCACAGCTGATTTTCCCGAGCATCTTCTGGGCACGTCACGTAGTGTTTTGGAATGAGATCGGAGCATATCCCACAAACGCATTCTTTGAAATTCATCCAAGCCAGAAAGCCAACTCAAAAATCTTGTGTGCCGTACTGAATTCCTCATTCACCGCCCTCATGACAGAATTTAGTGGTCGCTACATAGAAAACCGCGACAAGACAATCTCAAATCAGATAATGGTCTTTGAAGTCCAAGGTCTACCAGTGATTGACCCATGCAAGATTCATAAAAACGAAAGAACCTCATTAGAGAATTCTATTGAGAAACTGATGAAGAGACAAATTGGTTTCCGAGCACTTTTTGATACTAAGGATATTAAAGATAAGGAGGAGCTTGACAGAATCGTATTCTGCAACATTCTTGGACTATCAGAAGATGATATGAAGGAGACACGCGAACAGTTGGCGAAAATCGTGCAGCGCAGAATCGAGAGACACCTGGTTTCTGAAAATCAATAAAATGGCTGCGGCAGCACGTGTTCAGCGCACGAAAAAATCACTCGAACCCGATTCTATCACGCATGCACTATAACAAAAAATCAATACTCATAGCTACCGCTAGACGCTTCCAACCAATTAGGCGAACCATCATCGTCAACCAAATCATCAACAAAAGAAGGAACGTAACCACGTTCACCCTTCGCCTTGACAATACACCTAACGCCTAGATAGTGCAACTTGACTAATTCCTCACCGCAAATAGGACACAAAGACTTCCTCTTCTCAACCTTAACCTTCAACTTCCGATAACTACAAACACCAAACCATGTACATGCATGAGGGCGCTTAACATTAGTCCTGATAGTCGAGTGATTCAACTGGTACCACGCTGTACCGAAAACCGTCTTGCGTTCACCCATAACCTTCACAATATACCCATCCTTCTCAAATCCTCTCACTTCCCTGCCATTGAAACCACTACAACTACGGCAATCCCCGCGCTCGTGATTACAATTCCGACATCCGTATCCACCCTTGATAACGCCCAAGACGTGAAAATGGGGACTCCAATACCAGAGACGCACATTGTTATAGCGGAAACCGTGAAAAATCAAGCATCCACCAATCACACCACGACTTTTCAAGACCTTAACAACCTTCTTACGCAAATCCTCATAACCCAAACCATAATCCCAAGTGGGAAGAGAAACGATAACATGCTCAGCTTTGCCGAAACGCTTTCGCGCCTCAGCCAAACGACCCTCAATCTTGTGAGCCTGACGACTCGCCCAACTCAAATAGCACACTGGACAAGACGGTCTATGACAACTGTGACTGCGAATTTCAATATACGCCTTACCCGTATAGTTCGTCCCGTCGAGAAGATTGACTCCTTTATGCAAATCAACGCGAACACATCCCCTATAACTCGAAAACTTACCGCACCACTCATTAGTTTTAACGCCATTGCCAACAAGCTGAAACACACCGAAAGTAGCGTACTTGCTCATGGCAAACTCTTTTAGGGAACCCGAATCCTCAAACTCATCCGGAAAATCAAAATTTGACAGAGACAGAGATTCAACCATCTAGGAACCTCCGTGCTTCTGGCTCTCTAGCCTCTTGAAACACTCTCCGTCGAACGGACAGTGATAGACCCCAATCTTTAAAGTCAAAATCGCGTGACCACAACAAGCTCCAACCATACATATCCGTTGATCGAATTTTGACCCCTCAACAGCTGCCTCACTCTTCATTTTTTTTATCGGCCCTACTTGTCTTCATAGATGAAATGATAGGCAGAAACATATATTAGTCTGTTGTGAGTCAACATACTATGTCATAGTAACACACTATCACAACATACCAGAAAACGAGCGCTGAAAAAGTGTCCAAGCAAAAATCAAGCACCTATCTTGAAGTTGCAAAATTGGGTAGTCTCAGAGAGAAAATAATCTTCTACCTATCCGAGAATCCAAATTTGAATGCACAAGCCCTTCAAAGAGCCCTAGAATACCCTCCAAATCAGTATCCAAACATATTGAAGGCGCTCAAGACCTTGGAGAAAACAGGACTCATCAAATCAAAAGGCGGCAAATCAAAGAAAAAAGTTCCAATAAGACTCTATCGCTGCACAGACAACGGCATTCTCTACGCCCTCGCTAGAAATCCTAAGGCTAATGCCCTCAAAACAATAAACGCTTATGAAAACACAGAAGAAATAGCCAAGACATTCCGAGCCTGCTATGACATAATGGGTCCCGAACTCTTCGTCAAATTTGTTGAAGACGTCGATGAGTTCATGCTTATGATTCAAAAAGACGGCATCGAGAATGTGGCGCCTTACATAGTGATGAGATCGATGATACAAACGAGTCACTTAGACATAGACACACGCACCAGAATTGTCAAAGAACTATTCAAACAGTTCCCGCAGACCAAGCAAGTTTTGAAAGACTGGAGCGACTATATCAGCAAACTATTTTGAAACGCGCACAGGTGACCCCTTGCAAAACTACCTTGAAAAGTTCAGGTAAACAAGAACTATAAGAATAAAAGGCAAAAACGTTGATGACCTCGACCTAGAGAAACTAGGGAACTTGATTCAGCATGCTAATGAGAAAAGTTCTAAGGTTAACTTGAGAGGTCTGTTCAAAAGTTTGAAAAAGTCGCGACCTAATATCTCTTAAGGACAATGAAACTAACGCGCTCATATTACTAAACATGAGGATGAGGAGGTGACAGTGAAATTGAAAGAATATGCTTGCATACAAGTCAATCACCACAAAGAAGTGCCTAAAACAATTGCTGATATGCTGAACCTAGGTTGGCGTCTTCATACCTATCAAGCTACGGGGTATGGTACAGATGTCAAGCACTACTTGCTCTTCGAAAAAGGTGACTAACCTCCTACATGTTTACTCTATTCCCGGGAATTTAGCGCGCGCGCCTCCTTACCACTCCTTGCAACCTCTCAATAGCCTCAAACAGATCCTCGCGCTCGACCTATGGATAAGCCAACGACTAAATCGAATGATTAAAACGAACCACCTCCGCGCGCGCGACGGACAGAAAGGAAACTATTGTTTTCCTAGCTTTTCAGAGACTTGATTGCAGAACGTATATTTTGTATGAGAGCAACCTTCTTACTATGCCTTTTATCATCTTCTTGTAGTGTTGTTAGCATCAAATCTTCCATTAAACCTAAGTCATCCTCATATGTTATCCGAAGAAAATATTGTTTCTTTTTGAAGATCGCCGCGAATAGCACGCCTATTAAGAAAATTCTCCAAGCTGTAATCTCTTTGGCTCCAAAAAGGTCAACCCTTCTAACTTTCTCTAATGGCATGCTGAAACACCAGTCTTTATGCAAAGAACCCGTTTTGTAGGATTCTATTTGTAATTCAGTTGACGTTACAGTAAGTATTGCAGGAGAAGTAAATGCAAAGTTGGGAAAGTCACCCCAGTACTGCATATATTCTTTATACATGTGCAGGCGCGCGCGAGCGACTTGGGGGTGTTTCTCTGCCTGTCTTTTGAGAGATCTTACTGCAGACGGAGGAAGTGGATTCCTCGAATGGCATCTAGGACACCGAACCACTTTGTTGTCTTTATCGTCGTCTTTATCTTTCCACTTTCTAGCATCGGGATACCACTTATGACCACAGTTTAGACACTTTATCCAAAGTCTCTTACTTTCGTCCCAGGCTACAGATGACTTCTTCTTAGGCATTTTCGATTACTCCTACCATTATTACCACTATTACCTTATTTACCAGGGTTGCATATAAACTTTTCTATCCCAAGTAACCGAGCACAAGGATAGACGCGCACGCGAATCACTGTCCTCGGAGACATAAGCCTTTCCCCCATTCGAAATTTAAGGGGAAAAGCATGAAAGCTATATGTCCTAGCCATAGGAAGCTCATTCCTCCGCCCACAGCCACGAATCACCATTCGCATCATACAAGCATCACTACAGAAAGGCATATTGTCTCCTCGTCCCGAAAGAATGAATGGGGTTGATGAAAAAACGAGGAATGAAGAAATGAGCAAAACAAAAAGCGAAAAACAAAGTAACAACACAGAACCAATAGAAATTACTAAGGCTAGAAGTCGGGTTACAACCAACACGCCGGCCTTTCAGAATAACACGTCTGTTTTTTTGATTGGTGGGTTACTTAGCGTACGTTAAATCCCACCCTGCATGATTTTCTGCTTGACTGTTCTGTCTTTCAACAGGATTCTGGCTCCAAACTTGATGCACGTTCTACTACTGAAAACCTTTTAGGTAGGATCGAAAGCCAATTAGCCATGACTGGGAAGCGCACAAGAGATGCAGGACGAGAACATTAAATGGAAGTCATTAACATTGCCGTAATCGGTGCTGGCGTCGTAGGTTTGGCCGTTGCCGCTCAAATGTCTAAGGAATGTGAAGGCGTTTACGTTTTCGAGAAGAACGACAAGATTGGGCAAGAAACGAGCAGCCACAACAGCGGGGTAATTCATTCAGGCATTCACTATCCGCCAGGCACTCTCAAGGCTAAGTCGTGTGTTGAAGGAAACACCATGCTGTACGGTATCTGCAAAAAGTGCGGAATCCCCTACAAGAAACTTGGAAAATTGACAGTCGCACTCGAAGAAGAGGAAGAAATCAAAGAGCTGGAACATCTGATACGCCAAGGAAAAGCAAACGGTGTTCCCGACCTTGAATTCCTAGACAGAGACCAAGTGAAAAAGCTTGAACCCAACGTGCAAGTGGAAAAAGCCCTCTACTCTCCCTCATCAGGCATCCTAGAACCAGACGAGCTGATGAACTACTTCCACGCCGAAGCTCGGAGAAACGATGCTCTCCTCGCCACAAAAACCGAAGTCATCAAAATAAAGAAAACAAAGGACTACTACGAATTGAAAGGCACAAGCGTGGGCGAAAATTTCACAGTAACCGCAAGAACAGTCATAAACTGCTCAGGATTACACTCTGACAGAACAGCTGCAATGGCAGGCTTAGACATAGACAAGCTCGGGTACAGGCTTCATCTCTGCAAAGGCGATTACTACAGATTGGGTGGCCAACCTCCAGTGAAGATGCTCGTGTACCCGCTTCCAAAAGGCGGCGGACTAGGCATACATCTCACCCCCGACATGGCTGGAAGCGTCAGACTAGGACCAAACGCCTACTACGTCGACACCATCGACTACGCAGTTACAGCAGACGAAAAAGAATTCATAGAAGACGTAGCCAGATTCATGCCGCTCATTCGACAGCGAAGAATCAGACCCGACTCCTCCGGAATCAGACCCAAACTGCAAGGTCCAAGAGACAGTTTCAGAGACTTCATCATAAAACACGAATCCGACAATGATCTACCCGGCTTGATAAATCTTATAGGCATAGAATCGCCAGGTTTAACTGCAGCACCTGCAATAGCAAGACTGGTGGCTGAGATTTACAGAAACGAAATCGTCTAGAAAAAAGATGCCCGAGAAGAGTGAATAGTGAAATGAACGAAAAAGAAACCCGAATTCCATTTCAAAAGCTGATCTCCTTCTGCACAGAAACACTTGAAGAACTAGGCGTCCCAAACGAAGACGCCAGAATCACCGCGGAAGTCCTTGTAGAAGCCGATCTCAGAGGAATAAACTCTCACGGCGTAGCCAGAATGAGCCGCTATGTCACAGGAATCCAGCAGGGAATGATGCATCCTAAACCTAACCCCAAAACAGTACTCGAAACACAATCAACAGCCACGATCGACGCAGACGCTGGGCTGGGACAGCCAATTTCCCATCGAGCAATGCAACTGGCCATCAAAAAAGCACGCGAGCATTCTCTGGGATTTGTGGCTGTCAGAAACTCGAACCACTTCGGCATAGCTGGCTACTACGCCATGATGGCATTGAAAGAAGACATGATCGGAATCTGCACCACCAACTCCGAAGTCCTAGTCGTACCAACATTCGCCCGCAACGCCGTTCTAGGCACAAACCCAATAGCGATCGCAGTGCCAACAGGAAAAGAGCGTCCCTACGTGCTTGACATGTCCACCGCCACTGTCACAAGAGGAAAACTCGAAGTCTACGCCAGACTTGAGAAAACCATACCCCTAAGCTGGGCAACAGACGAAAACGGAGTCGCCACAGACAACCCTGCACAGGTACTACAGAACATCATAAAACGATCCGGAGGAGGCCTCCTTCCTCTCGGAGGAGCAGAAGAAGAAACAAGCGGCCACAAAGGATACGGCCTCGCACTAGCAGTCGAAATCTTCAGCGCGGTTCTCCCAGGCGCATTGTATGCAAACAAAGTCTACCCCAAAGACCCGTCTGGAAAACCATTGCCTTCAGGCATAGGCCACTTCTTCGGAGCCATGCGCATCGACGCGTTCCGACCGAAAGAACAGTTCAAGCAAGACATGGACGAACTAATCCGGATACTGAAGAACGCACCCAAAGTACGAGGCGCCGACAGAATCTACATCCACGGCGAAAAGGAATACGAAGAGACCGAAAAAAACACCAAGCACGGTATAACGCTCAACCCGAAAGTAGTCCAAGACCTCCGCAAAACAGCAAAAAAGGTAGGAGTACCTGACCCATTCCAGATCTGCTAGTAGCACACGCTAGAAAATTGGCGGTGCACATTCTGTACTACTGTGACTGATTCGTCTAACAATGCTCTTGTCACTTCTCAACTTTGTCCAAGGTCTTTTCGCACGTGCGCCCCAAGAGAGAGGTCTAGAATCCGCCACACTCGATCTTCTTTCGTTGGACAGAAAAAGAGGGGTTTGCACGGGAGACGTCTCCACTTGCGTCGATGTTAGAACAAACACACCAGCCCCTTACTGAACCGTAGGGCCGAAAGCGCGCGCAAATATTCGATAACCAGCACATGAGAATTGATCGCACATTTTTTGTGTTTAGTCAACTTCTCTCCAGCCTCTCCGTTCTCTTTCAGCCTCCCTTTTTTGAGGAAACACTTTGGGGAGAAAACTATGACAACAGCACGCGTTCTGAATCATATGACAAAATTTGACATATTCTCATGTTCATAATTTTGTTTATATATGAATTATTCGATACCTATCTTCTCTCGGGAGATGTCAGAAATGACCGACAGACTATCAAGAAAAGAATTCCTCAAACTCGCAGACATGATTTGGCAACCCGGCCCCCAAGTAAGATATCAAAACCCCACTGCATGGAGAAGGTACTAACTGACCGTTGTGGAGAAAGGAGAAGGTTAAAGATGAAATTGTTTAGTAGAAAAAGAAAGGCTCGAGAGAAGTGGCGTTCAAAAGCTAGGCTAATTGATTTTCATGAGACAAAAATAACATTGATAAGTACGAGAAGGATCAAACATGTGCCACCATGGATATACAAGAAACTCAACTGTAGCGTAAGCCTTCACACGACCTAGAGCAACAGCAATCTTACAGACATTGGCCTGCAGTTTCTGGTCAAGCGCGAAACCTCCTTCGACATGCAACAATCAGGTTAGTAGTTGTTGTTTTTTTCCTAAGGAAGAAAAAACAACTTCTGAAGGCTCAGTAAAAATGGTGACTTGCAACACAAGAACGGTTCAATCACTCAATGCAGATGAATCACAGCCAACACGTCGGAGCCCAATACTATATGATTTCTCTTGCTGCTTTCTTGTAGATTTCTAGGTCATGGCTCGTGAACAAGACAAAGACTACCTTATCGAGTTTGTCCTCCTTATCCAGAAACTCTTTCACCGTTTTTAGGGCTATTCTGCTTGCTTTTTCAATGGGATAGCTGTATGCACCTGTGCTTATTGATGGGAAGGCAATGGTTTTCAGTCCCTTAGACGCTGCTAATGTTAGAGAGTTGCAGTAGGCTTCTACCAAAAGTTCTGGTTCGCCACGGGTCCCACTACGCCATACTGGCCCAACAGTGTGGACGACGTATCTAGCTTTTAAATTGCCTCCTGAAGTAATAACAGCCTTTCCTGTCGGAAGGCCATCGGGCCATTCGGTAACCCTTATACGTTTGCATTCTTCAAGGATTTTTGGTCCACCCTTACGGTGGATCGCCCCGTCCACGCCGCCGCCTCCCATGAGGGTTGAATTCGCCGCATTGACTAAAGCATCAGTATCTTGCTCACTTATGTCTCCTTGAACCAAACAAACCTTGGCTTTACCAACTTGAAATTCGTCATCGGCCATTTCATATCAGCCCTTTCATCTTTTATGCGAAATTTGACTTCTTAAGCGTTTAACGGTTCCCTTCTAACTTTAACGAAATAAGCTTAATACCTTTCTCGAACATAAATCAACGAGTCTCAGGATGGAGAGAACAGATGAGCAACAGTCTAGGCGAGTTAAAGAATACTTTTTACTTCAATGTGTGCGGGCAAATCAATACTGAAAAAACATTGAAACATGCCATTCAAAGGGCTTATCAACTGAACATTAAGAAACTGGTTGTTGCTTCCGAGACTGGTCTAAGAGCTCTCAAAGCAGCTGAATTGCTTCGAGATTCCGGAATAAATCTCATAGTGATTACTTCCGCCGCCGGCACAAAAATCGAAAACACCATAATTGGCGACCTAAGAATAGGCATCCCAGACAAAAAGATTTGGGATCAGCTAGAAAAAAATGGCGCTAGAATCATAAGAGCGACTGACCCGCTATACAACATTGGAGCCGCTTGGGAACATAAGGGTGTCCCTACATTGGCAACGATAATCCGTTTGAGTTTGAAAATGATCAGCTCTGGAACTGCTGTTTGTGTCACAGCTACTTTAATGGCTACTGACAATGGTATATTAAGTGAAGGAGAGGAAGTTGTGGCTGTTGCAGGATCATGGATAGGCTTAGATACGGCGCTAGTCGTGCGAGCCACAAATTCGGTGAATCTGTTGAAAGCCGGAGCCATGCAAATAAGAGAGATCATATGTAAACCTCGAAATCCTACGCATAGTTGGCCAATTAACCAGAAAGATTGGGTTGGCGATTTAAAGCTCTATGAAAGATTCACAGAAAAAAACTGACAGTTTCGAATCGCCCCATGAATCACCAGCTTTATCGAGTTTCCATATTCTCGATAAGGCGTGCTTGTAGTTCTATTATTTCTGTGCTGTCCTTCGCTTTTGCGTAATTTTCTAATCGTTCTTGATTTAATTCTCGGAAGGTGTGTCCCCATTTAAAGATGGAAAGCAGCTGGTTGGCTTTTTCTTTAAATCCGGCGATGAATAGGGCTGCGGCTAAGGCCTCCACCGTAGTAAGTTTGGTTGGTCTACCAAAGTTAACGGGATTGCCTGCGATTAGAATCGGCAGGCAACGGGATGTTCCCCTCACACGTTTTTGCAAGACTTTTTTGGCCTGTTCCCAGCTGCAGTCCAATGCAGCCAACCCGAAATTTTCGATACGTCTTCTGTCAGCTGGAGAAAACGCGATTTTGGAGAAGGGATTGAGCACAACGGCTCTTTTTGGCAAAAATTTTATTTGGCGTACTAGACGAGCTAGTCCGTGACGTTTGAGCTTCAAAGCTGTGCATTTCTTGGGGTCGCACTGCCCAGCATGATAAACGACTATCTTAACTGGTCTTTGCACCTGTTTTTCGCACCTTCAGGTGGCTCATTGGGTCATTTAAAACATGTGGAATCCAGTCGATTAGGTCCGTGGAAACCATGTGGCAGCCCTTCTCTTCAAAAACGAAATCTCCAGCAGCACCATTAATAAAAGCTCCCGCAACAGCCGCCTCAAAGGGATCTGTTTGCTGAGCTACAAAAGCGCCAACAATTCCGGAAAGCACGTCCCCGGTTCCGCCAACAGTCATGCCCGGGTTGCCAGTGAAATTTAGTTTGAACCTTTTTCCGTTGGAAATTATGTCTACTGGTCCCTTCAATAATATCACTGCAGCTAGCTCTGCCGCTGCCTTTTGCACTTCTGAAATCCGTTCATTAAAATTCTCAGGCAGCATTTTACCGGTCAGTATCGTGTATTCTCCTGCGTGAGGCGTTAGCACGAGGGGCACTTTTGGCTGTTTCTTGAACTCTGCAAAGGCTTTCAGGCCATCCGCATCCAAAAGCAACGGTTTGCCAGCGCTTTCAACAGCCTCAACAATGGCCTTAACAGATTCTCTTGTTTCTGTGTGCAAGCCGAGGCCAGGCCCCAAAACAATGGCGTTGGCTGTTTCTATATACGCCTTTAAAACTGGTACGTTGCCTAGGTTCAGATGTTCACCCTCAAGTTTCACAGTGATTAGATTTGGCGACATGGAGGAGATGGCATACGCTGTTTTGGCTGGAGCTGCAACATGAGTTAGGTCGACACCAGTGCGCAAAGCAGCCAAGGCAACTAGGGCCGGGGCGCCAGAGAAGGTTTCGCTTCCTCCTATAACTAGTAAACGTCCGAAATCGCCCTTATGGGATTTCGATGGACGCGGTTTCGCAACAACCAGAACATCTCCTGGACCTGCGAGGTTTCCGAATTCTTTGGGCAAGCCTATGTCCTTTACAACCAACTCGCCGACGTAGTCCCTTGCGTTTTCAAATCCCTTTTTCGTTTTGTGAAAGGTAATTGTCAGATCTGCTTTCACAGCTTTGCCTAAAACCTCTCCTGTGTCAGCGTCTATTCCGGTTGGCACATCAACAGCCACTCGGAAAGCATCCATGGCGTTAATCTTTTCAACTAACTGTGAGATTGGCGGCCTCAGCTTTCCTTTTGTCCCCGTTCCAAGCAGGGCATCAACAACTATCTCGGCGGTTACCTCCGGTATAAGCGAGCTGTCGTGAACTTCGTGGATGGAGATGCCTTCTTTTAAAAACTGTAACGCTTTCCAGTTTTCTAGAGCCGCCTTATGAGAAATCCCCTTAGCCTCTCCAACAAGGATGACTGTAACTTTAGAACCCACAGAAGAAAGGTGCCGTGCAGCGACAAAGCCGTCGCCACCGTTTCCACCTAAACCGCAGAAAATCGCAACGGATTTGTCTGGTTTGAATCTTGAAGCAATCTCTAACGCTACATTGTGCCCAGCATTTTCCATCAACTGAAGTATAGAAACCCCAAAATATTCAGCGTTCAGTTCTAAAGCACGCATTTCTCGGCCCGTAATAGAATTTTCTGCAGGGTTTTCTTCCAACATGCTTAAACCTAAATAGTTAATATTCCAAACAAAAGATAAGGATATCCATGTTTGCTGCTTGAAGTCTATTGAAGGCTTCAGATTTAATGACTGAGGCCAAGAACGATTTTAAATTGATGATTTACGAATTGATGGTTGGAAATTAAAAACGATGTAGTAAAATATTTTAATACAGAGGAGACAAACAGTACAACGAGGAGACTAATATGCCAACAGCATTTGTGCTGATAAACACGGAGATAGGTTCAGAAGCAGATGTGCTAAAAGATTTGAAGAAAGTTGAAGGAGTTCATGAGGCCTTCGCTGTCTACGGAGTCTACGACATAATCGCAAGAGTTAAGGCAGACACGATGGATAAGCTCAAGGAAATTGTAACTTGGCGCGTCAGAAGGCTTGACAAGGTTAGATCAACATTAACAATGATTGTAGTTGAAACTTCATAGACAACTACAGTTCCTCTATTTTTCTCAGCTTTACGGCTGTCTGTTTCTTTATATTGTAGGGGAGGAAATGAAGTAAGTAAATAAAAGGTGAAAATTCTTTTCTAACCCTCACTTTTCAATCTTCTAGCGACCGTGTGCTATAAACTGATGGACCAAAACACCAACGATATCCCGCTGAGTAGATCTCTTCAAGGATTTTCAGCCTCCTATTATTCATTTAAGAGGAGTTGACATAAACGGTGCAAATATTCGCGCGCGATTAGAAAATAAGAAATGGTTCTACGCCATAGTTCTTAAATTACAACCATACGCATACCTCTTTCAAGAGAAGAAGGAATAGATCATGAGCGGAAGCAAAGTTGACAAGTGTCCTAAGTGCGGTGGAGAGATGAAGAGAGGATACATTTCGTTTGGAACAGAAGTAAGGTGGAAGGATGAAGAAAGTCAGGGAGAAGAGGTTCTTACATACGGTTCTTTCTGGGGTTTTCACAAGAAACTTGAGGCCTGTCGGTGTGGAACATGCAGATTAGTCATGTTCCATTATTAAAGAAAAAGAAGAGATAAGCCATGAGAGAGATCGAGTGGAAGTTGCTTTATGAGTTGATCAAGAATTCTAGGAGGAGCGACAGGGACTTGGCAAAGGCAATGGAAAGTTCTCAACCCACGGTTACCAGGGCGAGAACGAAACTGGAGAGGGAAGGATACATCAGAGAATACACGATGATTCCTGACTTCTGTAAACTCGGGTATGAAATAATGGCTCTGACTTTTGTCAACAGTGAATTAGGTTTTACCAGAGAAGAAATCGAGAAAACACGTGAAGCTATTCGTGAAAAAATAAGGGAAACTCCTCTAGATCTTATCATGGTTGAAAGAGGAAAAGGTATGAAATTCGACGGAGTGATAATCTCACTACACAAAACCTACGAATCCTTCAACAAGCTTAGGGACAGGTTCAGGCAGTATCCCTTCATGCAACCTGACATCGACAGTTTCTTGATAAGTCTGCACGACGAAAATCGCTATCTACCCTTAACCCTAAAAATATTAGCCGATCACTTTTCAAAAACAACCAAAAAAGAAAAGAAGAGATAGGGTTGCAGAAGAATCAAAATAGCACACACTTCCCCTTTCTGTTTTGCGATTAACCTTTTAACATCCCATTTCAACTTCTAATCCAATAGAGAATGAGCTGCCATAAATGACCACCAAAACAATGCATATCGGACTGGACGATACGGATTCGCCGAAAAAGGGATGCACCACGTATGTGGCTGCTCTTCTTGTGGAAGAACTGCAAAAGCTAGGCGCCGAATTCATTGACTATCCAAACTTGGTCAGGCTAAATCCAAACGTGCCGTGGAAAACAAGGGGGAACGGAGCATTATGCCTAAGAATAAGATACAACGAAAGTCATGAAGACGAAATCAAAGAAACCGTCACAAGCACCGTGGAAGAACATGCAGACTTAGAGTATGAAGGCACAGATCCAGGCATAGTCTTTCTTGAAAAGGCGAAAATTCCAAAAGAAGTCAAAATTTTCGCCAAAAACGCAATAACTGGAATTGTAAACCTTAAAGATGCGCTGAAACTTTTGAAGAGGTTTAAGGCTGAAGCCGTGGGTTTCAAAAAGTGTCGCGGAATCATCGGCGGTTTGGCAGCGGTCGGCGAAACCCTTCAAGGAGACCACACTTTCGAAGTTCTTGCCTATCGGGTTCCAGAAAATCGTGGCTTAAAAAGGAAGGTGGACGAAGCATCAATTGTCGAAATGGACAAGGCAACGGCACCCTACACGTTCAACAACGTTGACCCAGAAACAGGTAGAGTTCTAATAACACCGAGGGGTCCAGACCCCATCCTTTTCGGTATCAGAGGTGAAACTCCAGAAATTGTGAAAAAGGCGTTTGAGACGGTTAGGCCCCTTGAACCCGTGGAAAGGTGGGTTATTTTCCGCACTAACCAGGGAACGGACGCCCATCTGAAGCGTGTTGAACAGTTGAGCCAGATAGAACCGTATAACCCAGTGATTGCCAGAGGAATTGTTGCGGCGAACCCGAAGATAATCCCTAGAAGACATGTGATTTTCCCAATTAAAGATGAAAGCGCACAGATTGACTGCGCAGCCTATGAACCGACGGTTGTCCTTCGTAAGGTTGCAAGAAAATTAATCGTGGGGGATCACGTAGAAATCTACGGGGGCGTGCGCGCCCCTTCACAAAATCGTCCATTAACCATAAATCTCGAAAAGATTCGGCTGCTAAAGCTTGCACCAAAAACTATCCATCACAATCCGGTCTGCCCAAAGTGCGGCAAACGGCTCAAATCCATGGGAAGAAACAAGGGTTTCCGATGTGAAAAGTGCGGTTCGAGATATATTGATATTGACAAGATCGAGGTTAAAATGAAGCGTGAAATAAGAAGAGCCCTATACATAACCTCACCCAGGTCTCAGAGACATCTGACTAAGCCGTTTAGGCGTTATAAAATGGAGAAACGTCACGCGGCGGCCAAGGGATTGATTGAAGGCTGGCATTTCCCCTAGGTTTTAGCCCTCACGTACCTTGAAGATTTCGCAGCAGCCGATACAGTTCGTCTCCGCCTTCCACCGTTGAAAAAGGTCTTTTTCAGCCCGAAGTATGCGTCCAACAGCTTGATATGTTTGTCTCCATTCTAGCTCCTTCCACATCATGCGATAATTTTTCAGTTCAATCCACGCCTGGAAAATCAAGACAACGAACATGCCTAGGGTGAGTAGAAGGTTTAGTAGTATGTCGACAGCATATCATCCGTGGCTTTTCACCTGCCTTTTTTGATGTGCTTTGAAATTATGAGCAATAGCATTTAAATCAAACTTGTGCTAGCATATGTGAAGAGGAAAAGGTTTAATGAGTGATGTTTTACCCTCAGTAGTTTACCAGTTAGGTTTGGGTGGAATAGGCGGCTTCATAGTTGGATATGCAATAAAGAGAATAAGCAAGCTCATAGTTGTTTTGATAGGCATCTTTGTAGTTGCCCTTCTTTACCTAGGCACACGCGGGATAATAAGCATAAACTACGACGAACTCTGGGATGCACTCACGAGTTTGCTTGGTTTCCTTGGGCAAGCAGCCTCATGGCTTATCGGCTTAATATCTCTCTTACCTTTCATGGGAAGCTTCTTGGCTGGTTTCGTGCTAGGCTTTAAGCTTGGATAGTGAAATGGTTAAATGTGTCATTCTCGATAATCCTCTGGAAAACGCCCATTCATACATGCATTGGAGAGTTGAAGGTTGAAAAAGTTTCCAGAAGAGGAATACAGCGTCCCATTCTTCAAGGAAGCAGGCTACGTCAGGAAACTGTGTCCCAGATGCGGAGAATACTTTTGGACACAGAATCCAGACCAGGAAACTTGCGGAGAAGCAAGACTGGAAGGCTGCGCTTTTTACACCTTCATAAATAATCCGCCAACAAGGAAAAGCTACAGTTTACGTGAAATGCGCGAGGCCTTTCTATCGTTTTTCGAAAAACGCGGACACACCCGCATAAAGCATTACCCCGTAGTGGCGAGATGGAGAGACGACATCTACCTGACAAACGCAAGCATAATCGACTTTCAACCATATGTAACTGAAGGAATTGCTCCGCCACCAGCAAACCCGCTTGTCATAGTTCAACCATGCATCCGAATGGTGGACATAGCCAACACCGGTCCGACCTTCGGAAAATACCTAACGATTTTCGAGATGGGCGGGCATCACGCGTTCAACTATCCGGATAAGGAGGTTTACTGGAAAGATCAGACCGTAAGGTATCATCACGAGTTCGTTACTAAGGATCTAGGCGCAAAGTCTGAAGAGGTTATTTACAAAGAGGAAGTCTGGTCGGGCGGCGGGAATGCCGGTCCATGCGTTGAATGCATTATTCGAGGGTTAGAGGTTGCTACGCTCGTTTTCATGCAGTACAAAGTTGTTAACAATGAATTTGTTAAATTACCGATACGGACGGTTGACACTGGTTATGGTATAGACCGATATGCATGGCTTTCTCAAGGTGTGCCGAGTGGTTTTCATGTTGTCTACGACAACTTGCTGGACAAAATTTTTGAAATGACTGAGATAGGCGAAATTGACAACGACTTATTGATGAAAGTGGCGGAGGTTTCCGGCTTAGTAAGCTTGGACAAAACAGCGAGCAGACTTGAAGCCCGAAAGAGAACAGCAGAAATGGTTGGAATGAATGTAGATGATTTAGACAACTTTTTGCTTCCGATTGAAAACGTTTTTGCGGTTGCAGACCACACGAAATGTTTAGGTTTCATACTTTCTGAAGGCGTTGTTCCATCAAACATTCAAGAAGGCTACTTGGCGAGGCTTCTATTCCGCAGAATCTATAGGCTGCTGAAAATGTTGGGAATAGCAGACAAGCTTTACGACATCATGAACATGCAAATCGACTTCTGGTCAAAGGATTACCCACATCTTAAAGAAATGCGAAATGAGATAATGGAAATCCTTTCGGTTGAGAAAGAAAAGTTTCAAGAAACCATAAAAAGAGGCGAAGGACTAGTAAAGCGAATTGCCGGAGAGCTGAAAACCAATAACATTCAAGAAATCCCCGTGGAAACATTGACTGAGTTGTATGATTCCCATGGACTTCCACCCGAAATTGTTAAGCAATTCGCAGAAGAAGAAAGATTGAAGGCAGAGATCCCAGAAAACTTCTACGCTTTAATCGCTCAAAGACACATTCAAGCACCCAGAAAAGTGGAAGAAGCAAAACCAGAGGAGCTGCTGGAAATAGCAGTTTCAAATCTTCCAGAAACAGAACAGCTGTACTATCAAGACCAATACATAAGAGAGTTTGAAGCAAAAGTTGTTAAGGTGCTAGACAACGAATACGTTGTTCTTGACAAGACATGTTTCTATCCAGAAGGCGGCGGACAACCAGCAGACACAGGCTATTTAGTTTCCGATGGAAACAAAGTTGATGTTGCTGATGTTCAGAAAGTCGGCAAGGTAATTGTCCACAAGATGAAAAGAACGGTCCCAAAAGAGGGCAGCATTGTTAAAGGGGTGATTGACTGGGAGAGGCGATACAGTCTCATGAAGAATCATACAGCTACCCACGTAGTTAATGGTGCTGCAAGACGCGTGCTTGGACAGCACGTCTGGCAGTTCGGAACACAAAAAGGAGTTGAACGTTCTAGGCTCGACATTTCTCATTATCGCAGGTTGACGCTACAAGAAATACACAAGATAGAAACTTTGGCAAACCAAGTAGTTTTACGAAATATTCCGGTGGAAACCTCTTGGAAGCCGAGAAGCGAGGCAGAAAAGCTTTACGGCTTTAGACTCTATCAGGGCGGAGCTGTTCCGGGCAAGGAGATACGAGTTGTAAAAAGTGGGGAGTGGGATGTTGAAGCATGCGCTGGAACCCATGTAAAAAACACGGGTGAAATCGGATTTATCAAAATAATTCATTCAGAAAGAGTTCAAGACGGTGTAGAAAGACTCGATTATTCAGTAGGGATTCCGGCTTTAAAGGCTATGCAGCAAAACGAGCAAAAGCTCTGGAAGCTTTCAGAAATCTTGAATGCCCCTCTTGAAAAACTGGATAAGACAGCAGAAAAAGTTGTCAAAGAATTAAAGGAAGCAAACGCGGAAAAAAGAAAGCTTATCAAGGAAATAGCAGAGCGAGAAAGCGCGGTTTCAGGCGGTAGACCAGAAGGCGAAGAAATTAAAGAATTAGAAGGCATCAAAATTACGGTCCGTGACTTTAAGGAAGCAATAGATGTCGACCGCATGGTTCGAACAGCCAATGTAATGATCAAAAGAGACGGATCAATCGTTACAATCTTTTACGGAACGGATGGGGAGAATGCACGGATAATGGTTATGGCTGGAAAAACCGCCTTAGAAAAGGGCGTAAATGCCGGTGAAATAGTAAAAGAAGCCTCAGCAATCATAGGTGGCGGAGGCGGAGGAAAACCCGACTTTGCTCAGGGCGGAGGAACCCAAACCGAAAAGCTGCCGGAAGCCGTCAAAAAAGCTGAAGAAGTACTAGAGAAACAACTAAGACCCTAGCGCGTGCCTGTACCCGCCAGCTTTCAACCGGTTAACGTGCGAAGTAGCTTTGCAAGCGTATCCATAGATTCGTGTTCTCCCCTGCTTAGAACTACGTAGTCTTCTAGTTCACAGCTTTCTCCGGATTGGAGTTGAATTCTAGACATGACGAACAGTTCCAGCATGGTCTTTCCCAAGTCTAACGAAAGTATCGTCGATTTGGCGGTGTTACCAGCGATTATCCCTAGCCCCAGTTTCTTCTCTCTATTCGCTACGAGCACCCATCCCCTTCTTGGTTGAACCCCCAGAAACTGCAAAGCCCTAGGCTCGCTTGAAACGAAAGATTTTATCATCTCTTGGAAAGATCACCTCGTTCTTTTCGAAGTTTCCTCCTACGTTCGGAGAAATCCATAGGCAACTGTTGAACTTGAAGCTGGCACACGTAGGATTCTCGAATTTGCGCTTAATCTTAACGATGTTGCTGAAGGGTAAGGTCAGATATGAGGTTGATCCAGTTATGCCCTTTATCTCTTCCTGCTGTTTCGATTTAAATGAAAACTTGATACCCTTCCAGTGTCCTTCCTCAACCAGTTCCGCTTTGTACAATTCCTCGTGAGTTTTCGACTTCTGAAAGTCGAATTGCTCGTCTAGATATAGTGCTCTTATCCTACCGAAATAGTTCTTTAGGAACACCTTTGGTCCAATGCTCGGAATGCTCGTGCCCAACTGGTTCACTTCGTTTTAACCCAAGAAATAGAGGCACCCTGCAAATTCTGCGCTGGCCTTGAACTGGAGTACACCATTAGAAACTTCAAAGACAGCCTTGTTCTCCTCCTCGTCTGACACAACCTTTACTGGAGGCTTCGCAATTTTGGAAAGAATGTAAAAATCCATTGGAAATTGAATTTCTTGATTGGCAGCAGAGAATCTGATGGTTCCTCTGTAGATGCCCAGCGCGCGAATGGATTGAAAACAAGACTTTCCAAAGTGGTAGCGGCGCGCTAATGTGTATGCACATAACTCTTGCCCAGCAAGTTTTTAAAACAGGTAACGCACAAATCCTATGGAGGGGTGTCTGACTAGAAAAATGGCAAAAGGCCGAAATAATGGAATTTCCAGAAGCACAATACCTGGATTATCGGATTCACGACCAAAAGATTGGAATGACATTCGCGAACGTCAACTAAAACTGAAACGTCACACATGGCAAGTGATGGTTGGCAACACAATCTTCCTTGAAGCACGAAATCTCGCACCTATACTAGGCTGTGAACGTGTTTATCTAAAATTCGAAGGAAGCAACCCTACTGGAACACAAAAAGATCGCATAGCGATGGTACTCGCCGATCAGGCGGTTACATCGGGACTGGAAGGAATTACAACCGCAACCTGTGGCAACTTTGGCGTTGCTCTCGCATACGCTTCACGTCACTATGATTTAGCTGCCCAAATCTATATTCCTCAAAAATATGAGGTGCCAAAAGATCGAATAAGACGAATGGAAAATTTCGGAGCAAAGGTACACTTTGTTGAAGGATACTATGAAGACGCAGTGGCTTACTCTTCCCAGCAGGCAATAGAAAACAAATGGTTTGATGCCAATCCCGGTACGAACGAGGTTCCCGAATTGTCTTTAGCGGCTTACGGAGAAATTTCGCTCGAGGTTTATCGCGATTTAAGACGGGTTCCTAACTATGTCTTCTGTCCTGTGGGAAACGGTACAACGCTTGCAGGTGTGTATGCAGGTTTCAAAAAGTTATACATTTCTGGCAAGACGATGACAGTTCCAAAGATGGTTGCTACAAGTACACGCCGAGGGAACCCCATTATAAAATCCTTTAAAGGAAATAGCCGAACCATAGTTGATCTAAAACCTGGGGAAATCAAGGAGAGTAAAATCAATGAACCTCTGACTAGCTGGCGTTCATTCGATGGGCAACTTGCCCTGGATGCAATCTATGAATCTAGAGGTTTTGCGGAATACGCTTCGGACGTCAAAATGTTGGAATTCTCAAAGCTAGTCCGTTCTGAAGAAGGTTTAAGTGTTCTTCCCGCAGCTGCTAGTACCCTTGCTGTTATGCAAAGTCTTGGCAGAGAGGGTTTTATCGTGAAAGGAACCTTTGTAGCGATTTTAACTGGTAGAGACTTTGATTAGTCACGTGCCCAGATAGCTCCCAAATGCTGGATATCACAAAACGCATTTCATAGTAATATTTCCCGTCTCAGACTGAGCAATAATCTTGAACCCATGCTTTGCATAAAACTGCTGTAGAGGAATTACTGTCTCATCAGTTAATTCAGTGTCTAAAATTATTGTCTGATATTGTTTTGTACGGGCCCAACGAATCAAGAAATTCATAACAATATGGCCAATACCTTTACCCCTGCGTCGAACGGCCAAGGTGTCCAAATAGAAGGATTTCACGGGTTCATGAGGAATCGAATACCCAAGGAGAAGGATTTGAGGTTCACCTTCCATAGTAACGAACCAAAAAACCAAATCTGGGTTTTCAAGAATTTTCGCGATTTCTTCGAAGGAATATCGCAACTCCCACCGAAAATCTTCCTCTTCAATAATATGAAACCAAAAGAAAAACTGCTCGTTCCACTCCTCTGGAAAAACTATGTCTAATGTTCCTTCAAACATCTTGGCTAATTCGAATAAAAGCTTTCGCCAAAGAGGGTTATCTTTTTCAGGTTGGTAGATCGATTTTGCGCTACTCATAACTTCCTTTCTCCCCCAAATTAGTCATGAAACAGCTAGAGCTTCAATAGATCTATAGCTTTAGACCATAGCGGGCACAGGCAGATTCCAGAAGTCGACGAATAAGCTCATCATAAGTATAACCCGATTTCATTGCCATATAGGGATAGAAGGAGAGATCATTTTCCTCCGTATCAAAGTCCATACCTGGCAAAGGATTAATCTCTAAGAAAAAAAGTTTTCCTTTATTACTCATTCGAAAATCTATTCTCGCAAAATCTTTAACATCCAAGGCGTGCCAAACATCAATTGAAAGGCGCTCAAGCAGTTTCTCTAATTCTTTTGGAATTTGCGCCGGACAAATGTAATGATCCAACGAGTCTAAAACGGTTTTTGCTCGTTGCCCGAATATTCCGCCTACTTCTGGGAATTTTGAGAAATCGATTTCCAGAATAGAAAGAACTTCTGGATCTTGGCCAGGTTGTCCGAGTAAGCCAGTACTGAATTCTCTACCTTGAATAAATTGCTCAATGAGGATAGGTTGTTGATATTCTTCAATCATCTGCTTGAGTCTTGTGTGTAATTGGGTTTTGCTATAAACCAGGTTTTCTTCGGTGATGCCCATGGAAGAGCCTTCTTCGTTGGGCTTTAGGATATACGGGAATCCTTCTCTAATTCTTTCAGCCTCTTGATCACTTTTGCAAACATAGAATTTTGGTGTAGATATACCATGGTAGAGAAGAACCTTTTTTGCCCAAGCTTTGTTGAGCCCAATCGCAGTAGTCAACACATTAGAGCCAACGTAAGGAATGCCAAGCATTTCAAGTATGGCAGGCACATGAGATTCTCGACTATCACCTCTTAGCCCCTCTGCTCGGTTAAATACGAGATCTGGTTTCAATGCTTTGATGTTTTCAACAAAATTCTCATCCGCTTCAATAAAGAGATACTCATGACCAGTTGCTAAAATGCCGTGTTTTATGAGTTCAACAGTATGAGGAGGATCGTACTCCACCTCAAACTCAGATTCTGCACGACGAGTATTCAAAATTAATGCTATTCGCATTAGGATTATCCCCACTAAAGAACAAATTCAGTAGAATTAAAATATTAGCCCCTCGCGATTGTTCTGCTAAATCTGGAATGAAGCTACTTCTTCTCTGTAAATTGGGAGCACTTTGTTTTTTAATTCGTGAGGTACAGAGATTGGATCGTATAACGAGCAAAAGGTTTTGTAGAGTTCCTCCTCTCGATTCTTCGCCTCCTGATATAAGGGACTCGCTTTGAATTCTTCAATTAGACCTCCCTGGGCACCTTTTCTGGCTGCCAAGTAGAATGCAAAAAGTTGTTCATCACGGCCCACCTTAGTATGGGCGTACGTCAACGTGATTGATTTTCCGCCGAATAACGTAAAGAATCGCTTGTATTCTCGTTCTAACATATTTTCACGTAATCCAACGGCCTTTGGATCGATTCCATCTCCCACGCACATCAGGTACATTTTAGCGCAAATAGAACAGTTATGACACCAGCGGTAATCTCGACCTGCTTTAGTTTCAGTGAAGCAACTCATCTGATATTTGGCAAGCTCCGGATAGCGATGAGCTAGGATGTATTGGATCATCATATCCATAAGTGGTTCAATTAGACTTCCAGTGTGTACCGAACGGCCAGAGAAACTCTGTGTAACCTGATCAATGTGCACAGTCCAGCGATGTGATTGATCGTAGCAGGGATGAACCACCCATCGACCCTCCGCATCTAAGTAAGTCGCAGCAGCGGTTTGTTCATTGCCAAATAGCAGATACTTGGCATTCAGAGCATATGCAAAGGGTATGAATTCCAGCGCATACTCGGTTGTCTGAAGACCCCACCCAAACTCGGTTATAGGTATCCCTAGATAGGGATAGTCTCGGAGCTTTCCAGTTTCATGCTTCAAAATGTTCAATTCTTTCCCAAATTCGTTTTTGAAGCGCCTCGCCAATTCGGTTTTGTGTTTCTCCTCGTAGGTCATGCTTTGCTCTACAACATAGATAATTTTAGGTTGAAGGCCGATTTCGTCTGCTACCGCATAGGTGAGTAGACTATCCTTTCCAAAACTCGTTCCAACAAGAGCACAGAATGGCGAATCCACTGGCTCTTGAGAAGGATACATTATAACGGGATCTAGAAACTGATAGTCGGTATTGAAGAATTTTCGAACCAATTCGTCAGTACTGGTCCCATCAATCTCAGTACAGGAGGGGATATCTTTCAAAAAATTTTGCACAAAATATGGTTCCAAGAGAGGACGCCCTGAATGATAGACAGCACTAGGTGAATCAAATACAAGTGGCAAATGCATGGTAGTGGCGAGTGCGAGATTATCCTTCAAAGCTATGTGTGTTTCTTTAGGTGTTGCCCCCCAAACAAAACTTGGATATGCTATTGGATAGGGGGTTTTACGAAACCGAATTTCCACTCCATTATCGATGACCTTTGAATAGATATGTAGAAACTTCATCACGAAATAATTTGGCAAAAGTCACATTTATAATTGTGCATTTATGCTATGAGTCCTAGTCAGAATGCAGGAAACTTGGAAATTGTCTTGTTTTAGCATAGCTTAGATGGCGATTTTGTTCCTTTTCTCTTCTATGTGGGCTAGGATTGCATCCACTGCTTTGATCGGGGCTTTCTATACATACAGCAAACCCCCTGTTCGCGCGCGCTGGCGCGCGCCGTTTACTTCATCGTGCTTGACATTTGTATTGAATGAAACGAAATGGATATTTATAACAGTTACAAGAAAAGTTTTTCTTCTGGAAACAAACCCGCTCATAACTATCCGAAGTGAATTAAGCTTTTGCCATCTCTAAATGGAAAATTTCACTCTTGCTCCATTCACTTATTATTTTGAACTTTGATTTTTGGGCTAATACCTTAAAATGTTCAATGTTCTGCGTTTTCCATTTTACTCCGTATCCCGCTTCTGTCTCTTCAGTTGGCAGTCTAACTTTTAAACGCACTAAGAAGGCTTTATAGTCCCCACGTTTCTCCGGAATTCTGACATCCCACATTAAGAATTTCCCGCCTTTTTTCAAGACTCGGTAAGCCTCTTTAAAAACTTTCAAATGTTTATCGTTGGGAATATACATGATAGAAAAGAAAGAGGTGCAAACGTCAAAGGACTCTGGAAGAAATTTTAGGTCTGTTGCATCCATCACTACTTTTAATGCTTTATTTTGAGTTTCTTGCAATTCTCTTTCACTTGTGTCAACCGCAACCACTTGTTTGCCGTTTAACTTACCTATTATACCTTCTCCTCCGCCTCCGATGTCTAAAATCAACCCGTCTGTCCCTATGGGAGTTAATTCAACTGAGTGTATTTTAGTATTGTAAGTGAATTTTCCAACGAGTTCCCAGATTTGCTTGACTAACTCTTCATTTCCTATGTTTTCGGCCATCTGTATTGCCTGATGTAATTTTTCTCCTGCTTCCTTAAGGTCGTCCGCCTTAACATCCCGTTCTGCATCCTCCATCAGCTTTCTGATTTTCCCCTCTTTCGCACTCATGCGAGGAAACCTCATTCGTCTTAAATGAAGATGAATGTACATAAAAAATTTGCTCGACGTCTACCGATTTAATCAACTGATTAAACTTTCCCTAGAAATAATTCAAATGTCTTATCAAGCGCAGCATGTATCTCATAAACCAGAATTCAAAGACTATTAACAAAATTGAAGTGATTGAGAGAAGCGCGCGCAATTTCCGAAAAATACATTATATGAGAAGAAAGATTAGCTGACAAAACAGAGAAGAAAGGAGCCTAAGGGTTCTAAAATGCCTTGTCTAGGTCTGTTAGCCCTCATTGGTCAACATTTAGAAGGCTCATTTGGTTTTGCTTTTAAAGTCTTCAGTTGGAAATAGGAGTAAAGAATTAAAGCAAGTTCTGCATAGTAGTTCACGGTGTCCAATATGAGGGACCGCGTTCTCAACACATGAAAACAAAACATTTAATAGCCCTCGAACTGGTTCAGAAACCTTTATGGAATTTTTGAGGAAAATCGAAGAGAAATGGCAAAAGGCATGGGAAAACGCGAAGGTTTTCGCGACAGATCCAGACCCAGATAAGAAAAAGTTCTTTGTCACTTTTCCATATCCATACATTAACGGACCACTCCATGTAGGCCACGCGTTTACAGCCTCACGAGTAGACGCATACGCACGACTTAAACGGACGCAGGGCTACAATGTGTTATTTCCATGGGCGTGGCACTGGACAGGACAGCCGCTGATAGGAGCAAGCCAACGAGTTGCAAAAGGCGACGAATCATTCATACGAGTTTTAAAGGAAGTAGATGGCGTTCCAGAAGAGGAACTCAAAAAATTCGTTGACCCAATCTATATGGCAACATACTACACAAACGAAAGCAGGATCGCCGCAAAGCGAGCAGGCTTCTCAGTTGACTGGAGAAGGGAATTCAACACAATTATGCCAACTTTCCAGAAATTTATCGAATGGCAATATGAAAGACTGAGAGCCAGAGGATACGTTACAAGGGGAACACATCCAGTTGTATGGTGTCCTAAATGCCAGAGCCCAACGGGAGACCATGACCGCCAAGAAGGCGAAGGTGTCACACCAGAAGAATACACACTGATAAAATTCAAGTTAGACGAAGAAACATATCTGCCAGCAGCCACGTTCCGACCGGAAACGATCTACGGGGTAACAAACATGTGGATTCATCCAGACGCAACCTATGTTGAAGCAAAAGTGGACGATGAGAAATGGATAATAAGCGAAAAAGCAGCTGAAAAATTGAAAGAACAAGCAAGAAATGTGGAAGTAAGACGGAAGCTGAAAGGCAGAGAACTCGTAGGAAAAAACTTTGAAAATCCCGTTACTAAAGCAGAACTGCCAATTTTGCCGGGGTGGTTCGTTGATGCAGCACAAGCCACAGGCGTGGTTTACAGCGTCCCAGCACATGCACCCTACGACTGGCTGGCGTTAAAAGACCTACAGGAAAAACCCGAAACCTTACGCGAGTTCGGCATAAAGCCAGAAAACGTGAAGAACATAAAGCCGATTTCCATGATCAAAGTTGAGGATTTCGGCGAATACCCTGCCATCGAAATTGTGGAACAATTAGGCGTGAAAGATCAGTGTGACCCGAAGGCTGCGGAAGCAACGAAAATCATTTACAAAAAGGAGTTCCACAGCGGAGTCTTAAAAGAAAACTGCATGGATTACGCTGGAAAAATGGTGAGAGAAGTCAAAGAAGCCCTAATAGAGGATTTTCGGAAACACGGAGTCGCCGACTCCATGTACGACTTGCCACAACCAGTTATCTGCCGATGCCTGACACCGTGCATAGTCAAGGTCCTACAGGACCAGTGGTTCTTAAAATATTCAGACCCTGAATGGAAGGAAAAAGCGAAAGAAGCATTGAGCAGAATGACGATCTATCCGGAGACAGCAACCCAATGGTTCCTAACGGTGATTGACTGGCTAAGAGAATGGGCATGTGCAAGAAGAACAGGGCTTGGAACACCTTTACCATGGGGCCCAGGCTGGATAATCGAGACCTTAAGCGACTCTACAATCTACATGGCATTCTACACAATAAACAAGCATATAAGACAACACGACATAAAACCGGAGACGCTAACAAAAGAAGTATTCGACTACGTTTTCTACGGAAAGGAAAGCCTAGAAAAAGTAGCCGCAAAGTCAGGGATAAACGCTGAAACACTGGATGAAATGCGAAAGGAATTCTTATACTGGTATCCAGTCGACCTAAGAGTCTCAGCGAAAGAACTCGTTCCAAACCATTTAACATTCTTCATATTCCATCACGTGGCACTCTTTCCATCGGAACACTGGCCAAAAGCGATCGGAGTAAACGGCATGCTGATTATTGAAGGCAAGCAGATGCACAAATCAAAGGGAAACTTCGTACCAGCTAAAAGAGCCATTGAGGAATGTGGTGCAGATGCCACAAGATGCGCATTGCTACTAGGTGCTGAAGGCATGGATGATCCAGACTGGAGAAGCGAAAACATTCGAGACATACGAAACAAACTTGAATCATTCTACAACTTCACAAAAAACATAATTGAAAGTGCAAAAAGCGAGGAAAATAGACACTTGGAAAAATGGCTGATGAGCACACTGCAGCATCGCATATCTGAAGTAACCGAAAACCTTGAAGAGATGAAGACAAGAACCGCCCTAGAAATAGCCTTCTTTGAAATTTGGAACGACTTCCGCTGGTATATCCGAAGAAAAGGAGAGAAAAAAGCAAAAATTCTGAAGGAAGCCCTAAAAACATGGGTGAAACTACTGGCTCCTTTTGCACCCCACATATGCGAAGAAGTATGGAGTCTGCTTGGCGAAAAAGAATTCATCTCCCTCTCATCATGGCCAGAACCGGATAAAAAACTGGCAGATTTAAAGGTGAAGGAAGGTGAAAACTTCATTAAGAGAGTGATTGATGACACTCAAAGCATAATACGTGCGACAAAAATCACACCGTCAAAAATCTACTATTATGTTGCTACTCCATGGAAGTGGAAGCTCTTCTTGAGGATGCTGGAGAAGGCTGCTACAGGAAAGTTGGAGACCGACACATTAATTGGAGAACTGTTGAAGGAGCCTGAACTGAGGAAAAACGCAAAAGAGGTTGTAAAAATCATTCCAAAAATAGCTGAAGAAAACATGAAAATGTCGGAAGCAGAGAAGAAAAGGCAGTTAAGCACTGGAGCCTTGAATGAGTATGAAATTCTTGAAAACGCAAAAGCCTTCTTAAAAGAGGAACTCAAAGCAGAAGTTGACGTATTCAAGGAAAACGATTCGGAAAGACACGATCCAAAGCAAAGGGCAAGACTCGCAAAACCTTACCGCCCAGCCATTTTCATAGAATAAAATAATATATGACCATAAACCTCTCTTTTATTGCCAGAAAGGGCCCGTGGCGCAGCTTGGATAGTTTAAACCAAAAAGCGCGTCGGCCTTCTATGACTATGCTGAGGAAAGCCGAAGATCCTGGGTTCAAATCCCAGCGGGCCCGCCAGTTCTAGAGTATTGACAGATTTTTTAGAATTGATGGTGTTTCTTCTTTGTTGCGCGCGCCTGCAATTCTTATACAGGGAAGAGAGAAACCTTAAGACTTGCTTTCTCCGCCGCTAGCGCGCGCTAGCGAAGTGCAGGAGTTGTCGTTGTCCTCTCGGCAGCAGGCGACGACAACTGTGTCTCTTTGTTAAAAACCTCTTGAGGCATGTTCAAGCTTTTGAATGCGTTTAATAATGTTCCTCAGCAATTTAATATGGTTAAAGAGCGAAAAATGCATGTTAAAAGACGGATCACTATGCGTAAATAGGAGGAAAGGAAAGAAATAGGTGGTAAAAAGATTGAAAAAGGTTGTTCTGTTAGCTTTTATCTCAGTGTTGCTATCCTCTGCGATAACTCGAATGGTCGAACCGGTTACAACTGAAAATTTGATAACAATCCCTGCGCCACCCTCATTTCAACAGTATTACCGTGATACGAGTAATATGAGGTTCGTTATACGATCGAGCGTTACCTTCGAGAACCGCGGAACAGGTACTTGGGATCTCACGGAGGAAGAAAGAGGAATAAGCCTTTTCATGAACAACACTTGGCAAACAGTTTTTCTCATCCATCACTCACATCACTTCGAAAGTATTGGTGAAGATGACGACGGCAATTCGATAGCAGTTTTGGACTTTCAGAGACATCTTCAACCAGGTGAGAGTGTTAGCTACTCTGTTTCTTGCAATGCCTTCTCGAAGCCTCGGATGATCC
>Ga0224506_10000380_pt1 | contig 39808 bp, 39 predicted proteins | sample SF_Jan12_sed_USG_2_FD_169108 | JGI IMG/M metagenome (GOLD analysis project Ga0224506, IMG submission 169108) | Sediment microbial communities from San Francisco Bay, California, United States - SF_Jan12_sed_USGS_8_1 | ecosystem: Environmental > Aquatic > Marine > Sediment | place: USA... | reverse complement strand
GTATCTATACCAGCCTGATTGAACCAGGCCCCATTCTTAGCCGTTTTCGCGAAAATGCCTTCAATGCATTTGAAAAAAATATTAACCTCGAAAACAGCCCACATAAAGAACACTATGCGAAAATGTCAGAGAGGTTGAAAAAAGAAGGGGCCGCAGTAAAGTTTACCCTGCCACCTGAAGCGGTCCTGAAAAAGGTCATCCTCGCCCTTGAGAATCCATTCCCAAAACCTCGCTATTACGTCACATTCCCAACCTATCTGTTTGGCACATTAAGACGTATTCTACCTGTCAGATGGCTGGATAAGTTATTGATTAAAGCAGTTTAAGAGCTCGTATTCATTCCATATTGCCCCATAAATTGTTAAAATAGCCCACAAAATCAAATCGACGGAACGTATCATGGATATTTTAGAAGAACTGAAACAGCAAAAAGAGGCTCTACAGGAACACACGCCTGATTCTGAGGCCACCGCCAGTAGCATTAGTAGTTATCAGTACTCGATACTTGTCGGCGCTCTAAAAAAAATCCACGATTATCTGCACGAACTCACCAATAATCTGAATCAGCTAAACATTGACACCAATGTCGAGATGCTAATACCCCAACTTGGTAGTATTTCAAACCTGGGACAGGTTAATTACAATTTGGTCTGGGAAAACAATTCTAAACAGAACAACGTCCATTTGAATTTCAAATCTTCGATACGAGATATTTGCAGTATCGACTTAAACAATAGTGATGATTATGAAACTGAGAAACTGGTTAAGAATGCTGGTGCTGATTACAAAATCAATAATAGAACGCTGGTTTTAGCTGGAAATATCAGCAGCTCAATTTCATTCTGTATCAATCCTGATGATAACAATATTATTTTAATTCTGAATAATTTTATCAGTCTGGGAAAACGTCGCTATGCTGTCGATGAAAAATTAATTAATGAGAATTTTTTTGACCAGTTTGGTCGTTTCCTGCTTCACCGTGAAAATAACTTTATTGATATTGTTTCGTCAGCTCTCCCGGAGCAGCAAGGTCCTGATGGAGATGAAGATCTGGAAGAAACTGACTCAGGTATACATACTCAGGAACTGGACATTTCCAGAGTACGCTCCCTGTTTAGCAAAGAGGTTCAGCTCTATCTGACTTATCATAATTCGATCAAGGAGATGTCTCCAAGTTCAGATGAGTTTATCATTGGCCGTTCGCGGCAATGTGGCATAGTTGTTAACTCTGATCTTGCGTCACGTCAACATGCAAAAATTGTGTACCGTAAAGGTAAGTATGTTCTAATTGATACCAGCACCAATGGCACATTTGTAAAAACTCAGGGTGGAAAGGAAGTCTACGTACAAAGAGAAGAACTGCCACTATCAGGCTCTGGCTTTATTAGTCTGGGTAAATCAGTCACTGTGGATAATGAACATATTATATATTTTTCCTGCCAGTAACTTGGCTATTCAGCTTCTAATCCCTACACCTTTATTCAATAAATAAAGGGCCAATAAAAACAGTAATATTACAAATAAAATAATCATGCCCAGTGCGATATCAATATTGATATCAGACACACCCAACATCCCATAACGAGCCGCATTGATCATATAAAGAATGGGATTAACCAGGGAAACTGATTGCCAGAAACCAGGTAACATATCGACTGAATAAAATATTCCACCAAGATAAGTTAATGGTGTTAAAACAAACGTTGGAATAATGCTGATGTCATCAAAACTTTTAGCATAGACCGCATTGATAAACCCTCCCAGCGAAAAAAGAACTGATGTTAGAACAACTGCCAATAGGGTAACAGGTATATTGGCAAATGGAATTTGAATAAAAAACGTCGCTACCACAGTGACAGCCAGTCCGACTATCAACCCCCTTGCCACACCACCAGAAACATAACCGATAATGATCAGATAATTTGGCATGGGTGAAACCAGAAGCTCTTCTACATGCCGTTGAAACTTAGCACTAAAAAATGAAGATACCACATTGGCATAGGAGTTATTGATAATAGCCATCAGGATAATGCCTGGCACAATATAGTCGATGTATTTAAAACCATGTATATCATTTAACTGTGAGCCGATCAGATTACCAAATATCACAAAATATAAACTCATGGTAATAACAGCGGGTAATATGGTTTGCACCCAGATACGGATAAAGCGCCGAATTTCCTTAACTAAAATTACATTCAGCGCGATATATTGCTGCTGCAGGTTCATAGTGTCTGTTTCTCAACCATATTAATAAACAACTCTTCGAGTCGATTGGACTTGTTTCTCATACTCTCCACAACAATGCCTTCCTGCATCAAGACTGAAAATACTTCATTGATAGTTTTTTCCTGTTTAACATCTATTTCAAGCGTATGCTCATCAAGTTGACGTATTTCAAATCCATCAATGTTCGGAACTTTCGAAAGGGGACCTCGTAACTGGAGAATAAATGTTTCAACATGTAACTGCTTGAGTAAGGACTTCATTTCGGTGCTTTCAACCGTTTTACCATTGTTGATAATGGCGATATTTCGACACAGGTTTTCAGCTTCTTCCAGGTAGTGAGTGGTAAGAATGATGGTCGTTCCCTGTTGATTGATCTCTTTCAGAAATTTCCACATAGATCGACGTATTTCAATATCTACCCCAGCGGTAGGCTCATCAAGAATCAACAGTCTTGGTTCATGTATCAGGGCGCGGGCTATCATCAATCGTCGCTTCATTCCCCCCGACAATTCACGGGCCATGGAACGCCGCTTATCCCACAGGCTGAGTTGTTTTAGATATTTTTCAGCTCGTTGGCTCGCGGTTTTTCTATCGATACCGTAATAACCTGCCTGGCCAGCCACGATTTCTTCCACAGGTTCAAACTGATTAAAATTGAATTCCTGGGGAACAAGCCCGATACACGACTTGGCCAGTTCCAGATCAGTATCAATATCATGCTCAAACACTTTCACTGTACCAGATGACTTATTTACCAGTGAACAAATAATACCAATGGTGGTAGATTTTCCAGCTCCATTTGGACCTAGTAATGCAAAAAAATCTCCCTCTGGAATATCCAGATCGACTCCTCTTAAAGCCTGGATTCCACCTTTATAGGTTTTCGTTAAATCTCGAATTGATAAAGCGTACATATGATTTGATGAACAAAATGTTAATATGGTTATTGATAGATAATTATATCTGATATTCAGCTAGCTGTATTAGTTTCCCGCTCAATGATTGCCTTGATATCAATATCATATTCACTTGCTGGCAATATTCGACTCACTCTAAGCACATGACCTTCTGTTTCCCATTTTGGGCTGGCCAGGTTTATCAGTTTCCGCATTTTTAGGTACTGTTTATCTTTATCCATCACAAGCAATATAACGGGTTTTAATTTGGTATGTTCATTGATACCCACAACCACACCTATCTGGCCTTGATTAAGTTCCACAATACTACCAATAGGATAGATTCCAAGACATTTAATAAATTCCTGGATTAATTCAGGATCGAAATTTCCTTCTGTCCAGTTATACATATTTTTAAGCCCTTCATAGGGCGACATACCTTCATGGTAACAACGATCACTGGTGATCGCATCATAGACATCTACAATAGAAGCCATTTTTATCAGTTGATGAATTTGCGAGTTTTTCAGCCCTGCAGGATACCCGGCTCCATCTGTTCGCTCATGGTGATGTAGCACGATATCCAGTGATAGCTGGGGCATATCATCTTTAGTGCTTAGTAATTTATGACCATCTACAGGATGACGTTTGATAATCTCAAATTCTGCCTCAGTCAGTTTACCGGGTTTATTTAATATCTCATCAGGTACATACATCTTACCTAGATCATGTAGTAGCGCCCCTAAACCCAACAGCTCAAGATCATTTTTTTCCAGACCGACAAAACGACCAAAACTCAGCGCAAGGATACAGACATTCATGCAATGTATTGAGGTATACTCATCCCTGTTTTTCAGGTGCGTCAACCAGACCATGGCATTTGGACTACGGGCAATATTTTCTGCCATTTCCTTAACCAGGACCCTAGCCTGTTTGGTATCAATACTGTTGCCTATACGTGCATCATTGAGCGCCTGATCGATATAACCCCGAGTCCGATCATAAATCAGCTTGGCCTGACGTAACTGTTCATGAAAATCCAGCTCAGTCGAATCATCGCTGACTAGCTCCATTTCAGTTGCAGTCATCTCTAACTCATTTTGTTGGGAAGAAATGGTTTGTAAGCGTTCTCGAACGACCGGTTCAGATTCTTCAACATCGATAAAGACAAATTCACAGGTCTCTTTAAGCTGTTGTAATACCTCTTCAGTCTCAATAATGAAACCCTGAAACAAAAATGGTGATTCCAGCCAGGGGCGATCCAGTTCAGAGACATACATCCCCAATTCAAGATCGTGGACAGTGATTTTTATTTTTTTTAGAGACATCAGCCGGTATGGCCCCTGAAGCAATCTGAACAACCTCAGAAAAGCATAGCACCGGAATGTTAAGGGTCACCGAATATGACAGGTTTATTTTACGTATTAGCCCACCCAGTTACGGGCATTTCGAAACAGTCTCAGCCAGGGGCCATCCTCGGCCCAATCCTGAGGATGCCAGGAATGCTGGACTGCCTTAAAGACACGTTCAGGATGAGGCATCATGATGGTAAATCGTCCATCCTCAGTTGTCAGGCCAGTAATACCATCAGGTGAGCCATTGGGATTGAATGGATATGTTTCTGTTGGCTTTCCATAGTGGTCGACATAGTTCAGAGACACCAGGCCACTTGTCATAGCCTGTTGTTGTTTTTCGGTTGAATCAAAGACGACCCGGCCTTCCCCATGGGCAACGGCTATCGGCATTTGGGAGCCCTCCATTCCTGAAAGCAAAATGGAAGGAGAAGACTGTACCTCGACCAGTGAAAAACGGGCCTCAAACTGTTCAGAGTGGTTGCGTAAAAACCGAGGCCAGTGTTCTGCACCGGGTATCAAAGCCTTAAGGTGTGACATCATCTGACAGCCATTACAGACCCCAAGCCCAAAACTGTCATCCCTATGGAAAAAGGCCTCGAAAGCATCTCGGGCTCGTTGATTAAACAGGATGGAACGAGCCCAACCGCCACCGGCCCCCAGTACATCACCATAGGAAAATCCACCGCAAGCGACCAGCCCCTTGAATTCTTCCAGTTTGACACGGCCATGAATAATGTCGCTCATGTGGACATCAACACTATTGAACCCGGCCTTATCAAAGGCTGCGGCCATCTCAATCTGACCATTGACCCCCTGTTCACGCAGGATAGCCATTTTGGGTTTTGCCGTATTGATAAATGGTGCAGTGATGTCTTCGTCCAGATCAAAACTCAGTTTGACGTTTATGCCTGGATCATCGCGATCAAGCAGGCTATCAAATTCCTGCTGAGCGCAATCTGCATTGTCCCTGATGGCCTGCATGCGATAGCTTGTTTCAGCCCAGACCCGTTGCCAGTTGGCCCTATCCTCGAGCAGGACTTCCTGTTTATCAAAGGTAAAACGAATTCGGTCTTCCTGGTTTAACTGACCGATGACATGGCTGTAATGACCCAGTCCTGAATCATGTAACCAGGCCAGGACCTCATCGGTATCCTGGTGTCGGACCTGAATGACAGCACCCAGTTCTTCAGTAAACAGGCTAGCCGTATAATCCTCTCCCAGACCATCCAGTCGAATATCCACACCACAATGGGCTGCAAAGGCCATTTCGCATATCGTGGCAAACAGCCCCCCATCAGAGCGATCATGGTAGGCCAGTAGTCGGCCCTTTTCGTTCAGGGTCTGGATGGCAGAGAAAAACTGTTTCAGGGCATTGGGATCATCAAGATCAGCAGGATGATGGCCAATCTGCTTATACACCTGGGCCAAACTGGAGCCACCCAGGCGATTCTTACCCTTACCAAGGTCAATCAGGATTAGATCCGTATCACCCTGGTCGGTTTTGAGCTCAGGTGTCAGGGTCTTACGCACATCCAGTACTCGGGCAAAGGCCGAAATAATCAGCGACAGGGGTGCTGTAACTTCTCGTTGCTGACCTTCTTCCTGCCAGACCGTCTTCATGGACATGGAATCCTTACCCACGGGTATGGCGATACCGAGTGCCGGGCAAAGCTCCATGCCAACCGCTTTTACTGCTTCATAGAGACCAGCATCCTCACCAGGATGCCCAGCAGGTGCCATCCAGTTAGCGGACAAGACCATATCACCTAACTCACCAATTCTGGCTGCGGCAATATTCATAATGGCTTCACCTACCGCCATGCGCGCACTGGCGGCATGATGTAATAAAGCTACGGGAGTGCGTTCACCCATGGCCATGGCCTCACCGGTAAACGTATCAAAACTGCTGGCGGTGACGGCCACATCGGCCACCGGTACCTGCCAGGGGCCCACCATCTGATCACGGGTAACCAGCCCCGTCACCGATCGATCACCGATGGTGATCAGAAAATTCTTTGAGGCCACGGTAGGTAGACTCAGCACCCTTTCTGCTGCTTCCTGGAGATCACTGATGGAATTGCTATTAAATTCGGGCTTGTGGAAGGGTCGATGCTGAACATCCCGCAGCATCTTGGGTGGTTTGCCCAGTAACACCTCAAGCGGCAGATCGATAGGCTTATTATCAAAATGAGCATCACCCACCACCAACTGCTTTTCTTCAGTAGCCTCACCAAGCACGGCATAAGGGCAGCGCTCACGCTCACACAGTGAACTGAACAGGGACATGTCTTCGGCTTTGACTGCCAGCACATATCGTTCCTGGGATTCGTTACACCAGATTTCCATGGGTGACATACCGGGGTCATCATTGGGAATGGTGCGCAGCTCAAAGCGTCCCCCCCGATCGCTGTCATGCACCAATTCCGGTAAGGCATTGGACAGACCGCCAGCACCCACATCGTGAATAGATACGATAGGGTTGGCATCACCTAGTTGCCAGCAACGATCAATGACCTCCTGCACACGCCGTTCGATCTCAGGGTTACCGCGCTGTACTGAGGCAAAATCCAGATCTTCGTGACTTTCGCCAGTGGCCATGGAAGAGGCTGCCCCGCCCCCAAGACCAATCAGCATGGCCGGGCCACCCAGCACCACCAATTGAGCTCCCACCGGAATATCACCCTTGTCGACATGCTGGCCCATGATGTTACCGACCCCACCGGCCAACATAATGGGCTTGTGATAGCCGCGAATTTCATCCCCTGAGGGACCGGCGACGGTTTCTTCATAGGTTCGAAAATAACCGCAGATATTGGGTCGGCCAAACTCGTTGTTGAAGGCCGCCGCACCAATTGGCCCTTCCAGCATGATGTCCATGGAGGAAACGATGCGATCTGGCTTACCGTGATCGGTTTCCCAGGGACGCTCATAACCTGGAATTTTCAGATTGGAGACACTGAAACCCGACAGACCGGCCTTGGGTTTGGAACCACGCCCCGTCGCCCCTTCATCACGGATCTCTCCACCCGAACCGGTTGCTGCACCCGGAAAGGGAGAAATCGCGGTGGGATGGTTGTGGGTTTCTACCTTCATGAGGATATGAATATCCTGTTCATGATAGTCATACTCATGGGTCTTGGCATCTGGGTAAAAACGTCCCGCTTTAAACCCTGCCATCACAGCAGAGTTGTCGCTATAGGCAGACAAAATCCCTTTGTGAGTCACTTCGTGGGTGTTACGAATCATCTTGAACAGGGATTTTTCCTGAGCCTTGCCATCGATGATCCAGTCGGCATTGAAAATTTTGTGACGACAGTGTTCTGAATTAGCCTGGGCAAACATCATCAGTTCAACATCGCTTGGGTTTCGATTCAGTGCGATGAAATTCTCAACCAGATAATCTATTTCATCATCTGCCAGAGCCAGACCCAGCTCTGAATTGGCTCTTATCAGGGCCTCATGACCTCCCCCCAGGATATCAACCGCTGTAAACGGCTTCGGTTCAGCCTGAACAAACAGGGCCTCAGCTTCATCAAAGCCAAACATCACAACCTCTGTCATGCGATCATGCAGCAAGGGTTTAATTGCGTTGACCGTCTGATCTGAAAGATTTTGAGTGGTCGAGATATAAAAGGCGATTCCACGTTCAATTCGTTTAACCGATGCCAGGCCACAATTATGGGCAATATCAGTCGCCTTACTGGACCAGGGAGAGATAGTACCCGGCCGTGGTGCCACAATTATCAGACGACCTTGATGTGATGATTCCACTATTGAGCTTTCACCATAATCAAGCAACTGCTCAAGAATGGATATTTCATCGCCAGATAATTTGAGCTCAGTCTCTACAAAGTGGACAAATTCGGTGTGTATGGCCTGAATAGCAGGTTCGATGGCCTGTAAGGCATCGAGCAATTTGGCTAAGCGAAAAGGAGAATATGCAGCACTACCGCTGATTTGCAGCATGTCAGATTACCACCTGGGGTCCGGCCAATAGAAAGGCCGAATGATACTGGAAGACGGGCTTTTCTACCAGCGCGAGGCCTCAGTCAACTGCTGCATGATCTCATTCAGCGAACTTCCATTATTATCAATCACACAGACCACATTTCCCACGCTGCAGACCGCCGTTTTTGGCCCACGAACAACCCAACCGCCCGGTGGGGTCCAGCCGTTGACCTGGGTAAACATCGCCAGCTGATCGGCATTTCCCTGCACCATGCGTTTGTAATCATGGGCAAACTTGGCAAGCCCGGCCAGCATCTCCTGCTGGGGCATGCCATAACCTTCTACCAGCATCCCATCATCACGAAAATGACAGACCGCCATAACACCATCAAGCGCCATTAATCGTTTAATCATTATGCAGCCCTCTTAAGCCAGTGCCGCATAGGCCTTCTCGTAATCCACCTTGTCGTTGGGGATCACCACACCGTATTCACCATTGGCTACGGCCGTCCAGTCAAAACCCACCATGGTGAAACCCTCAATCGGATAGAAACCCTGCATGCCCGTCATATTTTCCCAACCACGGGCCTGCATGGTTGCAATGGACATATTTGCTACACAGACATGACTCAGAAGATCCAAGGCAGACTCATTCAAACTACTTCCATCTGCCAGTTTATGTTCAATAAGCTCGCCACTTGGGCTAAATTTAAACGCCGCCTCTGCGCCATCCAGTTTCATCAAACTATCGAGATCAGCCATTAATAATATCCTCCACTCCGATTTGTTCTAGACTAATTGCGCATCCTGATTCGGAACCTTGTCGCGCATAAGTTTTATTATTTCATTGAGTGATGTGGCGTTATTGTCAATAAAGCAAAACACATTGGCAATAACACAAACACTGAATTGGGCACCTCTCACAACCCAGCCACGCGATGGTGCACAGCCACAATCCGCATTCAGTGATTTCATCATGTCGGTTTGCATGTGCACAGCCATGGTTGTTGCCCTGCACATAATGGATGCCATTCTGGCTTTTTCTTCATCCAGTTGGCCCTGATAGGAAAACCGGTCACCCCGGTAGGAATATTCACCTGCAGCAATTACGCCGTTAATACCGGCTAACTCATTGATAATAGTCATGGCCCCTCATTTAAATTATCCAAGTATTAAAAAATATTTTGATATTGCCAATTTCTTATATGTATGTTGTAAATATATCCGTCTACAATATCAACATATTGTCCTGGTAACTGCAAGTCTCAATCATGAGTGAACCTGAAACAAAAAATGAAAAAATTAATGCCGGTGTATTGCGTCAGCTTATCTCATCATTTTATGATGGTCTGCTTCTCCTGGCAGTTCTGCTGATTGCAACCGCCCTCACTGTACCACTCACTCAAGCTGGCCTGATATCCCCGGATAACCCATTAATCAGTCTGTATTTATTATTGGTATGTTTTCTGTTTTTCGCCTGGTTCTGGGTACATGGTGGACAAACCCTGGGCATGCATGTCTGGCATATACGAATCGAACAATTTGATGGTTCCTTAATAAGCTGGAAACAGGCATCTATCCGTTTTCTATCAGGACTCCCGGCCTGGGGAATTCTGGTCTTGTGTCTTGTCCGGTTCTATGTGCCAGAGACATTTCAGATAAAGTTTTTTCCAGCCGGGTTAATTAGTTTAAACCCAACATGGTTACTCATTATTGGGAGTATATGGCTGGTAATAGATCACTGGGATGTTTCCTGGAGAGATAAAATCTCTGGCACACATATGATAGTTAAAAAATAATTATCTATTTAAGTTTTTTTGTTACACGGAGACTCCACATTAAAACTAACAAGGTAGGTAATCCAGCACTTAATATAGCTGGCAGGCCATAGACAATACCCATTTGGCCCGACAGGCGATTTATAAGGTAAAAACCCAGCCCCCCCATAAAACCAATCAATATACGTTGCCCTATACTTGCATGTCTCAAGGACCCCATAACAAAGGGGATGGCAATTAAAATCATGGTGGTTATCGTAATTGGCATAAATACCTTAGTCCAAAAGGATAGTTTATACATTGAACTATCAAGACCATTTTCCTCTAGATAATCAATATAACTTACAAGCTTCCAAATGGATAAATTCTCTGGTGACACAGACACCACATTAACCAGATTTGGACTGAGTAGAGTTACCCATTTTTCCTTTTTTACGTGAGATACCTTTAGGCCTTTTTTTGTAAATACTGTTCTATTAACATTACTCAGATACCAGTCCTCACCATCATAGTTTGCTCTGGCTGCTGTGGTTAAACTTTTTAGTTGGTTTATTTCGTTAAATGTATACAGGGTAATACCTGTCAGTATTCCGTTTGTTTCAACCCTACGCACATTGACATAAGAATCACCATCTCGCACCCACAGACCAAAATCTGTATTCAGGGTTATCTGACGTGACAGGGCTTTGACACGCTGTAACTTGGCATACTGTATTGCGGGTGGAGCAATAACCTCACCAATAAAAATTGCTAACAGAACAACCAAAAAGGCAGTTTTAGAAATTGAAACAATGAACTGAGTCATTGAAACTCCCGCCGCCCGGATCACAATCAATTCACTATTATTTGCCAGGCCGCCAAGGCCCACCATCGTACCAAGCAAAGCTATCATAGGAAATAATTCATATAGCTGTTGCGGCATACGTAACAAGACATAACCCAGAGCATGCCACATGGAATATCCTGCCTGACCAATAACATGTGATTGCCCCGCGAAGCCCACCAGGGTATCCAGGATCAGCAATACCAACAGGACCGACAACACCCCACCAATAATAGACTTCCCAATATACCGATCGAGTATTTTCATGAGTTAATGCACACTCCGTTTTCGGGAAACTAGACGTTTGAAATATACAGGTTGAATATAAAACGACATTGCAATGACAAGCATAATGGCATGAACCCACCACAAACCAATTGAATAAGGAATTTCCCCTCTTTCAATCCAGACCCGAGAAGCATTTAACAGGTTTGTATAAATTATATAGATAAGTAAGGCCAGACCAACTTTGGTATATTTACCCTGTCTTGATGATGTTTTACTTAATGGTAATGCGAGAATAGCCAGGATGATGCACAACAATACCGTAGAAATCCGCCACTGTAATTCAGCCACGTCATGCCTTTCCCACGTATTCCATAACTCATAAGTAGAAATTTCCTTGTGGCGCCGATTGGCTGAAAGTAACTCCTGATCGGTAAGACGAATACCATGTTTTTTAAAACGTATCTCGACATACTCTCCTTTACCCAGCTGACCATCATAACGATAACCATTTTCAAGAATCAGATATCTTATGCCGGTTTTTTCATCTGTTACCTGCTGACCGGAGGAAGATGAAATGATTGAATTAGAGTTTTCGCTTTTTTGTTGAATGAAAATATTTTGCAGTTCCTCAGAACCTTCCTTAGTTTCTTCAATATAAATCACTCCTTCGCCACTGGGTGTTTCCTGAAACTTGCCCGTACCAATAGCTTTAATATCAGTTTTAGACTCTGATATCTGAACCAGTTGACGGGTTTTGTCCAGAGCCCAGGGGGATACATAGAGGGTCAGTGCACCAATAAAAATGGCAAAGAAGAAAGTCAGCTTTAAAACTGGTCGTAATAATCGCCACTGGCCAATGCCACAGGCTGCCAGAACGGCCATTTCATTGTCCCGGTAGAGTCGACTAAAGGCGAGTAAGACAGCAAGATAAAAAGCCAGGGGTAGAACGATTGCAATATTACTCAAGCTTTTCAGACCTAAAACGATCAAAATAGTATCGACAGGTACAGCACCGCTTGCTGCCTTTGAATAAAGGGAAACCAACTGGCCACTAATGAGGATTAATAGCAGGACGGCTGCAACCCCCAGCAAGGAAGAAAATATCTCTTTTGTCAGATATTTATTGATGAGTCGCAAATTATTGTCTCAACCACAATTTGAAAGCCTATTCGAGTATCTATCTATAATTTTTTAATTGTAATACCATTATATAGGTATGCCCAGTAAGCACTCATGCTTATTTGGTTATTCCCGTAAAATCATAACCCTCAAGGAGTTTGCATGGATTTTTCTCTTGACAATCAAAGCCCGGATAAAGTTTCCGTTGATTGTGTCATTGTTGGTGTATTTGAAAACAATGAATTGAGCCCGTCGGCCTCAGCACTTGATAAGATTAGCCAGGGATTCATAACAAATCTGGTCAAACAGGGTGATATTGAGGGCAAGTCAGGCCAAACCCTGTTATTGCACCAATTGTCTGAGGTTGTTGCCAAACGTGTCCTGTTAGTTGGATGTGGTAAAAAAGACAAACTCACTGCCAGTCAGTTTCGGAAAATCTGCAACACCTCTTTAAAATTTGTTAATTCCTCCGCCAGTCAATCTGTTTTTATTTGCCTGACTGAGCTGGAAGTCCCCGGTATGGGGACCCATCGCAAAATACGCCAGGTGGTGGAATCAGCCCATTACACCGATTACCGGTTTGAGGAAACCAAAAGTGAAAAGACACCGGTAAAACATCCCTTGGAAACAGTTTTTATCTCTGCGGATACTGAGTCAGTCTCTAATCGGGAAGCCATCAAGGAAGCCAATGCCATTGGCCTGGGTGTTAATCTCGCCAGGGAACTGGGTAACCTGCCCGGCAACATTTGTACTCCTACCTATCTCGCCAAACAGGCGGTACAGATTGCCGATGATTATAAAAATATCAAGGCCACGATCCTGGAACAAACAGAGCTGGAGAAACTGGGCATGGGCTCATTTCTTTCTGTTGCCAAGGGCAGTCGTGAGGCCCCAAAACTGATTATTCTCGAATATTCCGGTGCCGATAAGAACAACAAACCCCATGTCCTGGTCGGTAAAGGCATTACTTTTGATTCTGGTGGAATTTCATTAAAACCCGGTCAGGCCATGGATGAAATGAAATTTGATATGTGTGGTGCCGCCAGTGTCATTGGCACCATGAAAACCATTGCTGAACTACAACCAGACCTCAATGTGGTAGCCATTGTTCCCAGTTGTGAAAACCTGCCCGATGGGCTGGCCAATAAACCGGGTGATGTGGTGACCAGTATGTCTGGCCAGACCATTGAAGTACTCAATACCGATGCAGAAGGTCGACTGATACTTTGTGATGCTCTGACTTACAGTGAAAAATATGAACCTGCCTCGGTGATCGATGTTGCGACCCTGACCGGTGCCTGTGTCATTGCCCTGGGTAAACACCCCGCTGGCCTGTTAAGTAATAGTGATGAACTGGTAGAAGATATCAAAGCTGCGGCCAGCACCAGTCAAGATCGGGTCTGGCAATTACCGCTGTGGGAAGAATATGACGAGCAACTCAAGAGTAATTTTGCCGATATGGCCAATATCGGTGGACGTGATGCCGGAACGATCACTGCAGCCTGTTTCCTGGCCCGCTTTACCAAAAAATTAAAATGGGCTCACCTGGATATTGCCGGTGTTGCCTGGGAATCAGGTGCAACCAAAGGGGCCACAGGTCGCCCAGTCCCTCTCTTGAGTCAGTATTTACTGGACAGATGTAATAAAGGCTAAGTATGACTCGAATTGATTTTTATGTGCTGGATGACAGCGGGGTTCAGGCCCAGAACATGCTGGCCTGTCGTATCGCCAACAAGGCATACGATAAACAACAGCATGTCTATATCCACACCAATGATCAAGGCCAGAGTGACGGCCTGGATCAGTTCATGTGGGCCTATCAGGATGGTAGCTTTCTACCCCACTGTCAGCACCAGGCCAAAGAATCCACTGACACACCGATTGTTATTGGTCATGATCACGAACCCGATGATAAAACCGATGTCCTCATTAATCTGGCCAATACCGTACCCAGTTTTTATAGCCGCTTTGAACGAGTTATTGAACTGGTCACTGGTGATGAGCCCACCCGGGAGAAAGCTCGGGCCCGATTTAAATATTACCGAGATCGCGGTTACCCGATAGAAACTCATAAGCTGGCTGGCTAAAATTGGCCTATGACAAATGAGTCTGACAATTCTGATAAGCCGGTAGATGACAATGAAAATCTGGTCAGGGCACTGGAGTCTATCAAAACCTTATTGGCCACCAGCGAGACCAAGCTGAATCAGGCCCGCCAGAGTATTAGCCAGGCCAGCGCCCATTCATTGAAAATGACCCGTGATGTACCAGTACTGGATGAGGTCATCATACCGGGCAAAAAAGCCAGCTCGGGTGATTCTCCTCAGACAAATGATGCTGAACAGAAAGACAAGGCTGAGCCCACCGTTGAACCCAAAACGAAAGAAAAAGACATTCAACTGGATCTGGCCCAACTAAGGACCGAACTGGAACAGGAAATGAAGGAAAAACTCACCGCCTACACTCAAAAACTGGAAGAAGAACTCAAGGCCAGGATCGAGGCCTTTATATCTCGCCACGACAGTTAATCCGCGGGTGCCTGATGCCCGGCTGTTCTGTATAATCCCCCAGCAAAATGACTAACTATTAGATAAGCAAGGCATCCGTGGACAAAACTTACAATCCTCACGCAATCGAACAACGCTGGTACGAATCCTGGGAAAAGCAAAATCACTTCGCCCCCTCGGGAGAAGGTGACTCATATTGCATCATGATCCCACCGCCCAATGTGACGGGCAGTCTACATATGGGTCATGCCTTCCAGGACACCATTATGGATGCCCTGACCCGTTACCATCGCATGAAGGGCCATAACACTCTCTGGCAACCCGGTACCGATCATGCCGGTATTGCCACCCAGATGGTGGTCGAACGATTATTGTCGGCCGAAGGCAAAACCCGTCATGACCTGGGGCGTGATGCCTTTATCGACAAGGTCTGGGACTGGAAAGAACACTCCGGTGGTACCATCACTCGCCAGTTGCGACGTATGGGTACCTCGGTCGACTGGACCCGCGAGCGTTTCACCATGGACGAGGGTCTGTCCGATGCTGTAAAAGAGGTCTTTGTCCGCCTTTATGAAGAGGACTTGATTTACCGTGGCAAACGCCTGGTGAACTGGGATCCGGTTCTACACACTGCGGTTTCCGATCTTGAAGTCATCTCCGAAGAAGAGAACGGCCACCTCTGGCACATGCGTTATCCCCTCACCGATGGTTCCGGTCAACTGGTGGTGGCCACCACCCGTCCTGAAACCATGCTGGGAGATACTGCTGTGGCAGTAAACCCGGAAGATGAACGTTATAAAGACTATATTGGCAAAACCATTACCCTGCCCCTGGTCGGTCGCCAGATACCCATCATTGCCGATGACTATGTGGACATGGAGTTTGGCACCGGTTGCGTCAAGATAACCCCGGCCCACGACTTCAACGACTATGACATGGGTAAACGTCACAACCTGCCCATGATCAATATCTTCACCATCGATGCCTGTATCAATGACGAGGCACCAGAAGCCTATCGCGGTATGGATCGTTATGATGCTCGTAAGAAAATTGTCGCCGATCTGGAAGCGGCTGATCTTTTAGAAAAGGTTGATGACCATAAACTCATGGTGCCCCGTGGTGATCGTTCCGGTTCCGTAATCGAACCCTATCTGACCGATCAGTGGTACGTGAAAATCGAACCCCTGGCCAAACCGGCCATTGAGGCAGTGGAAAACGGTTCCATCAAGTTCGTGCCCGATAACTGGAAGAACACATACTACGACTGGATGCGTAACATCCAGGACTGGTGTATCTCACGTCAGATCTGGTGGGGTCATCGCATCCCTGCCTGGTATGACGATGAAGGTAATGTCTATGTTGGCCGGAGTGAAGAAGATGTTCGCTCTAAAAACAATCTGGGCGACCGCAACCTGCGCCAGGATGAAGACGTTCTCGACACCTGGTTCTCTTCTGCCCTGTGGCCCTTCTCCACTTTAGGCTGGCCAGAAGATACCGAAGCAGTGAAAACCTTTTATCCTACGTCAGTACTGGTAACAGGCTTTGACATCATCTTCTTCTGGGTCGCGCGTATGATCATGATGGGCCTGAAGTTCATGGATGATGTGCCTTTCAAAGAAGTCTATGTGACAGGTCTGATCCGTGATGCTCATGGCCAGAAGATGTCAAAGTCAAAAGGTAATGTGCTGGACCCCATCGATCTGATCGACGGTATAGAGCTGGATGCCCTGCTAGAGAAACGTACCACGGGTATGATGCAGCCCCATCTCAAAGAAAAAATTACCAAACAGACCAAAAAAGAATTTCCGGATGGCATCCCCGCATTTGGTACCGACGCCCTACGCTTTACCATGACAGCGCTGGCCTCCACCGGCCGAGATATCAACTTCGATCTGGGTCGTACTGAAGGTTATCGTAACTTCTGTAACAAGCTGTGGAATGCAGCCCGTTACGTATTAATGAACACCGAAGGGGAAGACTGTGGCGTTGGCAGTGACAAAGTCGAACTGTCGGTAGCGGATCGCTGGATCCTGAGTCGCCTGCAACAGACCATTCAATCGGTTGAAAAATCGATTCGAGAATACCGCTTTGATCGTGTCGCCCAGGCCATCTATGAATTTACCTGGGATGAATATTGTGACTGGTATCTGGAACTTTCCAAACCAGTATTAATGGGTAACGACAGCAGCAAGGAAGCCAAACGTGGCACAAGACAAACACTGGTTCGTGTTTTAGAAAGCCTGTTACGTATCGCCCACCCGATCATGCCTTTCATCACTGAAGAGATTTGGCAGAAGGTCGGTCCGCTCGCAGGGATCAATGGCAAGACAATTATGCGTCAGGCTTATCCTGCCTATGATGAGAACCTGTTTGATCAGGAAGCCATTGATGAACTGGAGTGGATCAAACACTTCATCATCGGCATTCGTCAGATTCGCAGCGGCATGGATATCAAACCCAGCCAGGTGCTGCCTGTTTTAATCCAGAATGGTAGTAGTCTGGATAAGCAACGACTGGATCGAAACGACACCTTCATTCAATCACTGGCCAAAACCGAATCCATTACCTGGCTCGACAGCGATGATGCCCCAGAGTCCGCCACAGCACTGGTGGGTGAGATGAAAGTACTGGTTCCCATGGCGGGTCTTATCGATAAAGATGCAGAGCTGGCTCGTCTGAATAAAGAGATCGATAAACTACAGAATGATATCAAACGTACCGAAGGCAAACTGGGTAATAGCAAGTTTGTCGATAAGGCACCTGAGGCCGTAGTCCAGAAAGAACGTGACAAACTGGCCGATTTTAAATCGGCACTGGACAACCTGAGTGAACAAAAAGGCAAGATTGAAAAACTATAACAACAGGGAAATGAATTAATGAGTGACTACGCCTTCACTATCGATATGGATGTCCGGGACTATGAATGTGATATCCAGGGTATCGTCAATAATGCGGTCTACCAGAACTATCTGGAACACGCCCGCCATGAATACCTGAAACAGGTCGGGGTAGATTTTGCGGAACTGGCACGTAATGGAATCAATCTGGTCGTCGTTCGTGCTGAACTGGATTATAAACTCCCCCTGATGAGCGGAGACAAATTTAAAGTGGGCCTGAACATGGAACGAGAATCCAAGATCAAGTTTGCCTTTCACCAGGACATTATTCGTCTGGCTGATGAGAAAGTGATGGTTAAGGGTAAAATCGTTGGCACGGCCCTAAATCCAAATGGTCGCCCAAAGATACCAGAAGAATTAAATAGCCTGCTTGGTTAATTTACACGCCAGCCAGTGACATCACCAGCTTTACCACACCGATCACAGTAGCAATAAAATCCCCACTGCAATCAATCCAAGAATAATGTATTGCGAAGGCTTTCCATGGCTGAAGTCCCGCTCATAGTTCTTACTGGTCTGCACACCAAATAATGCCGCCCCCACACTTTGGGCTACCTGCCAGAGGCTGGGTTGCTGTTTATCCTGATCACTCATTTTATTATTCTCATAATCGCTTAAGCCCGTTGCCTTAGGATTCGGCCTGTTTCAAAAACACGTTCTGATAATTTCAGGCCTTTATATCGCATACTGCGCTTTAACACAAAGTCATACAGTACCGGGTTGAAAGTGCGTATCTGTTTAATGACTTTTGCCATATTTTTATCTAAAAGACCCAGCTCAACGATTCGTTGTGTAGAAAAGATAGGCATCACACCAGGCAAAGGAAAATCAGATCCGTTTAATAAACGATGATGCCAGTCCTGTTGTTCAATAATATCGGCTATTGCATAGCCATCACGATTAACCTGCGGTACGGCAGAAATATCACCATACAGTAACCCCTCATATCGCTTTTCATTCATCAGCCGGGCAAACAACTTATAATTACTTTGTTCTGGACCGTTTGGCCCTTGATCGATGTCCCGGTTATGCCCCATTGTTGCACAATGCGCCACGATGGTCTTCACACCCATATCGAGTGGTTTTCTTAACAATAATGGGTTTCCTAATTTTTGCGCATCCACCCCGGCAACGGCATGTTCATCCCCTGCATGGGTCACCAGCGGTATCTGATTTTTAACAAGGGCCTCATAAAATGGCTCACACAGTTTAGAAGCCGGATCGATCCCCATCATGGGTGGCAACCACTTCACGGCCCGTGCCCCGTGCTTGACACACCAGGCCAGTTGTTCAACCGCATCCTTACGATAAGGATGAATCGAAGCGGCCCATTCAAACTGATCAGGATGTTGTTTTACTATTTTTGCAGCATATTCATTGGGAATGGCAAAAGGTGACTTATCTTTAATCACTTTGCCCTGTTCATCATAACGATAATCAAAGGCCAGCAACATAAACTTTGCCCCAGCCGAAAAATCTTTGTTGAGCCGTAACAGGTAGTCAATGTACTGGGAATCAATCGGCTGACCTTCGCGCATACAGGTCGCATTCATATAAAACTTGAATCGGACATACTGTGCAATTTGCAGTGGGTTTTGCATATGCGGATGCAACCAGATACCTGAATCCGTGTCACCGGTGCCTACGATATGAAAATGACTATCAATATAAAGTGAAGGATCGATACCCTGCCAGGCCTGTTGGACCAGTTCATGGTTTAACAAACTATCCGGAATGCTTTCAACTGGACAGGGGTTCCAAATCCCTTCATCGGGCCAGTACGCACCCAGTGTTCCCCCAATGGCCCCCGCCCCTAATAACTTCAATACCGTCCTGCGTTTCATATAATTATTTAATTCAACTCCTGTGCCATACGTTGTCCCTTTTCTTCATCGACAAACCAGAGTAAAACTGCTCCGGCCACAAACAATACTACGACCGATAGAATAGAAAGCCGTGGATCTTTGGTTAATAAACTCACCACACCCATGATCAAGGGGCCCAGTACCGCCGCAAACTTGCCCAGCATATTATAAAATCCGAAAAACTCGCCCGACTTACTGGAAGGAATAATACGCGCATAAAAAGATCGACTCAAAGACTGCACACCCCCCTGCACCAGACCCACCACAATCGCCAGGCCATAAAACTCATAAACATTATCCATCCAGAAGGCCCAGACTGTCACCATAATATAAACTGCAATGGCAATCAGAATACCTTTCTTTGCTCCAATGCGTTGTCCCAGCAGCCCAAAGGCAATCGCGGCAGGAAAACCAACAAACTGGGTAATAAGAATGGCCGTGATCAGATTACCCGTATCAAAGCCAATAGACAGCCCATAATCCACCGCCATACGAATAATGGTATCGACACCATCTATATATAACCAGTAGGCCAGTAAAAACAGCATGACCACTTTTAGTTTTTTAATTTCTCGTAAAGTATCTCTTAACTGTCGAAAGCCCATCACCACAGCCTGACCTGCTGGCTGATTCTTGTTTGCTTTTCTTTCCTTTACAAAAAAGATCAACGGCAGACTAAACAGGGCCCACCATATCGCCACACTGATAAAACTGGCCTGGATCGCCTGAGTCGCATTATCAAAACCAAACTTCTCAGGCATCAGGAACATGGCGACATCAACCGCCAGTAACAGCCCACCCCCCAGATAACCCAGTGCATAACCCAGCCCGGAGATCACATCCAGCTTATCCTCCGGTGCCACAATCACGATCAGTGAATCATAAAAGACATTGGCCCCCATAAAACCCACAGTCGCCATCACATATAACAGCAAGCCAAACTGCCACTCCCCTTTATCAGCAAACACCAGCATGAATGTGGTCACAATTCCCAATATCGCAAAGCTGATCAAAAAACGTTTCTTACTACAACTCGCATCCGCAATCGCCCCCATAATCGGGGCCAGTAAAACAATAATCATACTCGCCGAGGCATTGGCAATACCCAACCAGAAAGTACTGGTCGTCGCATCCAGATCCGCACTCAGAAACTGTTTAAAAAAAGGTGGGAAAAAAGCCGTTAACATCACCACCGCAAAGGCAGAATTTCCCCAGTCGTACAAGGCCCAGGAAATCACCTGTCGGTCGAGTTTTTTGAACATGCGTCGGATCCTTGGTATTTTATGGTTATTTTTTATTGTGGTTGGGGGTAATTGTAGTCGGAATGGTTGGGGGTTGTCTTGTTGGTTTTAATTTGGAATCGCTGATGCGATGCTGGATTTAAGTCAGGTCTCGTCCTGACAGACGAGGTACTTTTTGAAGGACCAAAAAGTACCCAAAAAGTCCTCCTCCTGAGATGGCGCAAGCGTGTGTTTGAGTTTTGGTTTTTTGTTGAGCATTGGCAGAAGGGGCATCCCAGCCCCTCTGCCAATGCGGCGACATCCTTGTCGCCCCTTATTGATATTTAAAAAACCAAAACCCAAACACGCGCCATCGAAGTCGGCACCAACCCCAAAACGAACAAGCTGTCATATTTAATTCAGTGTTAACTGATAGTTATACATCTTTTGGCGCACATGAATTAGGCCAGTTATCTTCGACCGGAAGTTTTTTCTCAATATAATATAATATTTCATCATTTTGATTAGCGCTTTTAACAAGATTTTTTAATTGATTTATTTTAGAAACAACCTGCTTAATTTTTGTTTCGTTTTTATATCGCATTTCCCAGAATTGGTTGATTTCCTCAGGCGTGGGATCAAATAAACCACAGTTTGTCCATTGATCTAACAACAAAGTAAGTTCATAAAATCTAAAAAGCGCCTTTTCTTCTTTTTCCCAGCTTCTATTTTTCAATAAATTGTGTAATTTCTTACTTTTAAGGTTGATCCACTCATAATCCGACATATTACTTCGATAATGCCATTGTTCATTTTGAATACTAAATAGCTTATATATCTGACTACAGTAAGTACCAGTAAATTTTACGATTTCATTACCTAAGCTCCCAAAATAGTAAAATGATATGGCTTCTGGTGCACCTGAATAAATGATTTTTACACCCATATCGGTAAGCTGATTTGCTTTCGTGTACCAACCGGGGGGTATTTTAGATAAGTCAGAAGATCCTGTCGCAAAATTTCGATAATCTAGAAGATTAACGTGTAGTAATAATAACTGACATGATATTGCTTCTTTACTGGTGTTAGTTCTAATTCTGTGTAATACATTTTTTAGTTTTTGTTTCTCTTGTTCGTATGACTTTGTTTCAAAGTTAAGATTACTCCATAAGATTTTTTCTGGTAAAGGATATTTGTTATTAATTTTCTTTAAGATAGCTTCCGTAAGCTCAGCATGTAACTGATATAAGCCAGCTTTAGCAACTGGAGACAAAGAAATACATAGGGCTACTAGAATAATGCGGAAATAAATTGCGTTTAATCTCATGCAGTAAATAACTTTGAATATTGATATGTTTAAACTTAACAATAATTCTTTGTTTCAACAAGATAGCTAATTCGTTTTGGGGTTGGTGCCGACTTCGATGGCGCTTGTTTGGGTTTTGGTTTTTTAAATATCAATAAGGGGCGACAAGGATGTCGCCGCATTGGCAGAGGGCTATGGACAGCCCTTCTGCCAATGCTCAACAAAAAACCAAAACTCAAACACACGCTTGCGCCATCTCAGGAGGTGGACTTTTTGGGTACTTTTTGGTCCTTCAAAAAGTACCTCGTCTGTCAGGACGAGACCTGACTTAGATCCAGTATCGACGATAGTCGATTCCATTTACCCCCCCCTCCAAAACCCCACCCAACCCCATACTGTGACCCAGTTCACAAAACCACATCACAAATCAACCACAAAAGCCTCTCTGGACGAATAAAACATAAGTTTACTGTGCTTATTAGAAAATTAAACGACCATATATGGAGTGTAGTGCGATGTCGAATGCCGAAGCCAAAATCGTCTCTCAGGACAACATTTCTTCCCAGTCTGAAATGAATCAAAAGACTGCCCAGCCAACGAAGAAAAAGGGCATAGTCTCGAATGTATCGAGTTACCTGTTCAAGTATGGTCGTAAGCAACGCTACAGCAGTGGTAAAGTTATCATCCACGAAGGGAATATGGACAAGACGGTTTATATTCTTCTCCAGGGTGCTGTTGAGGTTCTGAAAAATGATGATCAAACCGGGAAGCCGAAAGTCGTTGCCAGTTTCAATGAAGGTGGCGTTATTCTTGGTGAGATGAGTATTTTTCTGAATGAACCCAGAAGTACTTCAGTACGCGTAACCGAAGATGCCCTGCTACTTGAATTCACCGGCGAAAACTTTATCAAGGCCGTCATCACTATCCCCGAGCTTTCCCTGCGAATTCTGAAAAATCTTTCGAGCAAACTTAAAACGGCCAATGTACAGGTCGTTGAGCTAAGAAATGCATATGAAGAATGTGCAAGAAAACTTCCCAAAAAACAGGCTGCAAAAGTTACAGAGCCTGACGGAGAAGCTGAACCAAAGACAGAGTAGTCTTGAATTAAGCTTGCTGAATTACTATTCCCTGAACAAATTTCACGACTGCCAATTCGCTTCGGGGTTGTGCCGACTTCGATGGCGCGTGTTTGGGTTTTGGTTTTTTAAAATATAGATAGGTGGCGACAGGGATGTCGCCGCATTGGCAGAGGGGCTGGGACGACGTACAGGGATGTACTAGTGTCGCGGGAGGCATGGATGCCGGGAGCGACTGCCCCTTCTGCCAATGCTCAACAAAAAACCAAAACCCAAACACACGTTTGCGCCATCATTGGAGGCAATGGTTTTGGTTACTATTGCCGAAACAAAAGTAACTCGTCTGTCAGGACGAGACCTGACTTAGATCCAGCATCGCAATAGCGATTCCAAATAAAAGAAAAGACCAACTACCCATCTAATCACCACCCCCCCCTACCCCCTCCTTCAAAGAGGGGGAAAAGAAAATCAATGTTCACGGGTAGCCCGAAAATCAACCTCCGGCCATCTCTCCTGAGTCAAATCAAGATTCACCCTCGTTGGTGCCAGATAACTCAAACTCCCTCCGGCATCCAGAGCAAGATTCTCTTCCACCTTACGTTTGAAATCACCCAACATTTTTTCATCATCACACTCTACCCAGCGGGCGGTGTTGACGTTAACAGCTTCAAAACCACATTCAACACCATACTCGGCCTTGAGGCGATGGGCGACTACGTCGAACTGCAGGATACCCACGGCACCGACGATAACATCGTTACGGGTTAAGGGACGAAACACCTGGGTGGCACCTTCTTCACTCAACTGATCGAGTCCCTTTTGCAGGGCCTTCATCTTCATGGGATCTTTCAGACGTACACGCCGGAATAATTCAGGCGCAAAGTTGGGGATGCCGGTGAACTTGAGGTCTTCACCATTGGTAAAGGTATCGCCGATCTGGATCGTGCCGTGGTTATGTAGCCCGATAATGTCACCGGGATAGGCTACTTCCACATGTTCACGCTCACTGGCCATAAAGGTCAGGGCATTGCTGACTTTGACATCCTTACCGATACGCACCTGATGCATTTTCATGCCCCGTTCATATTTACCGGAACAGACCCGCAGGAAGGCAATACGATCCCGATGCTGGGGATCCATGTTGGCCTGGATCTTAAAAATAAAACCAGAGAACTTTTCTTCTTCGGGTGAAACTTCGCGGGTGGCGGTTTCACGCGCCAGGGGAATGGGGGCCACTTCGGCAAAATATTCCAGCAATTCATCAACACCAAAGTTATTGATCGCGGAACCAAAGAACACCGGGGTTAGTTTGCCATCGAGAAAGGCCTGTTTATCAAATTCATGACTGGCACCTTTAACCAGTTCGATCTCTTCACGCAATTCATCGGCCAGGTTACCCAGTACTTCATCGAGACGAGGATTATCCAGTCCTTCTATGGTCTCCCCTTCCTGAACCTTACCTCCATGGGTAGGACTGAACAGGTGTACACGATTATGATAAATATGGAACACACCCTTGAAACCTTTGCCCATGCCAATCGGCCAGGTAATAGGGGCACACTGAATATTCAGTATATCTTCCACTTCATCCAGCAGTTCAACGGGGTCACGACCCTCACGATCCAACTTGTTGACAAAGGTCAGGATGGGTGTACTGCGCAGTCGGCAGACGTCCATGAGTTTGATAGTACGATCTTCTACACCCTTGGCACTGTCGATCACCATCAGGGCCGAGTCCACTGCAGTCAGCGTTCGATAGGTATCTTCAGAAAAGTCTTCGTGGCCCGGAGTATCAAGCAGGTTGATTATGCAGTCGCGATAGGGAAACTGCATCACCGCTGATGTCACCGAAATACCACGTTGTTTTTCCAGCTCCATCCAGTCAGAAGTGGCATGGCGATCGGCCTTACGTCCCTTGACGGTACCGGCCAGCTGTATGGCACCACCGAACAACAGGAGTTTTTCGGTGAGAGTGGTTTTACCGGCATCCGGGTGGGAAATAATGGCGAAGGTACGCCGACGGCGCATTTCGTCTAAAAATGATGACATACGGACAGAATACCCATGAAATAATTACAACAAAGCACGATATTGTACCGGAAAAATTCTTTTTTTATGAAAAATTTCCACGTTGTTCACAGCATTATTGGTAGAATTCAAATTCCTGACAGAGCTGTCCGCTAATAATAATGAGAACAATAAAACGGAATTGACATTGATAAACCAACCCAGTTCCCACATCGACACTCAACAGCTGCTTGCTACAGGTTTTAAACTGTTTAAAACCGGCTTTCGTGAGATATGGACCATTTTATTGACCCAAACCCTCAGCCTACTTGTTTTATTTGTCGTACTGTTTGGTATCACCATCTCATTCTTTGGAGGCAGTTCAATCACCACCCTGCCAACAGAATTTGTTGTCAGTCTGTTTGCCTCTATCCTGATCATTCTTCTGGTCCAGCTTGGCTTTATTGCATCATTTACAACCAAGTTCTGGGCCATTGCCCATGGTCATCACTCAACATCATCCCATGCCTATGGTATTGGTATTAAAAAAGCGCTGCCTTTATTAATATGGCTACTGCTCTATGTACTGATAATCTGGACTGGACTATTTTTATTATTCGTTCCAGGAATAATCCTTGGTACCACCCTGTTCATGGGTGCCGCATTAATTATTCAGGATCATCATTCGGTACCACATGCCTTTCGGGCCAGTCATAAAATGGTCTGGCCATATTTACGGGTGACACTGTTTTATCTTCTGGTTTCGGCAGGCATCACTTTGGGATTGTATTTTATAACGCTATATCCACTGGGACTGTTTTTGACCTACCTGACTACAAACCTGCCCATGCTACATGGTATTTTGGATATTGCCCGTTATGCCCTGATTGTGATGCTGGTACCCCTGTTTGTGGCCCTCATCATCCCTTTTTACATGGAATTGCTAAAACGTAATCCAGTTCAGACATCTTAATTATTAACTTAAGCTTTACCCGTATAAGTTGATTAGTAAAAAAATATTTTTTCATAACCCATCATGTAGTTGACATGGATCAATTGTCACACCGCAACATTCTGAGAGACTAGCTCTCAAGGCAACTTTGTCTCTTCCTATGCTACCCAATGCAATATGCAAGTTGCTTTATATCCTCTACCACAGGTTGGTATTTATTGAGGGAACCGCACCGGTTCCCTCTTTTTTTATGCCTGCTGTAAACGGGCGTACCAGTTTTCAAACAAGTTTTTATTGACTGCTGCTACGGCAGAACGTGCTGAGAGTTGGTGGTTAAACACATCTTCCCCATCCAGAGTGGAGGAATAACCGCCAGCCTCACTGAAAACCAGCTGTCCAGCCGCATAGTCCCAGATATTTTGCCGCCCGTGTAAATAGATATGACTTCTTGCGGCTGCCATCCAGCACCAGTCGAGTGCCACGGAACCAAAGCTGCGCTGTGATTTATAAGGTGGATCACTGGCAATGCTGGCAGCAAGCCGGGCAGGCAGGCGTTTAAAATCAATAATGGCGATGGCAGGCTGTTCTGGAAAAGAGTTTGACTCTAATTTCAGTGCCTGGTCATTTAACCAGGCCCCTTGTCCTCGAATTGCAGTAAAACATTCATCACGCAGGGGATCATAAACCACCCCCAGCTGAACCTCACCTCCCTGAATGAAGGCCAATGAAGGAGCAAAATAGGGAATACCCATGGCGTAATTACTGGTGCCATCCAGGGGATCCAGACACCACATGCCCTTGTCAGCATCATCCAGCAAGGCCTGTTGTTGCGAGACCGACATCTCTTCAGCCAAAAAGGTGTACTCTGGCCAGCGCTGATTCAATTTAGTTTGCATGCGCTGTTGCATGGCCAGGTCGGCCTCTGTGACCAGACTGCCGTCAGCCTTGAATTCATGACTCACTCTTCGAAAACGCGTCATGAGTTCTTCCTGACTGGCTGGCTTTAAGAGTGAAACAAGGCTTTTTAACATGTCTTGCATGAACAGAATCCTGTCGTGAAATAATGGATAAGAAAAGTGATGTTAGAAAAAACGATGAAATAAAACGATGAAATTACCAGTTGTTGTTTTTAAACTGTTGCAGATCCAGTCCCATGATCAGGGCATCTTCACGCCCGTTAGCATCAGGATAATAATCCTTGCGCCGGCCGATTTCACCAAAACCAACGCTTTCATAAAGACCAATCGCAATACTGTTTGATGGACGAACTTCTAATAACACGGTGTCCACTTTGTGTTTAGAGGCGACGTTTAACAAATGGAGGATCATTTTACGTCCCAGTTGCCTGCCACGGGCCTCTTTTCTCACCACGACAGTCAGAATATGGGCTTCACCGCCTCCCGTGGACATCACGCCATAGGCCTGTAATTGGCCATTTTCCTCATACACCCAGCAGTTATAACCCACATGCAGGCAATCGTGGAAAATACCCCGGGTCCAGGGAAACTCGTAGGCAGCCTCTTCCACACTAATAACCTCATCGAGATCGGTTTCCAGCATGGGGCGAATGCCACTGTTTCCGGGTTTAAGAACTGCGACCATAAGCTTAATTATCGACTAACGACTTCATATCCTGATTATTATTAGAGTATCTATTGAGTTTAGCCAGCTTCGGATAAATTCCCAAGGGTATTTTGGGCAAATAAGAGATCCTGCCAGGCCTTACGTTTGTCTAAGGGGGTTCTCAACAGATAAGCAGGGTGATAGGTCACGATAAGCGGGATGCTGGTCAGAGAATATTCATGTAGCTGGCCGCGCATTTTACTGAGGCTTTGGTCGGTCTGTAGCAGGCGTTGTGCAGCGATACGCCCCACAGCCAGGATCAACCGGGGCTGAATAAGCTCAATCTGCCGTTTCAAATACTGGCTACACAGGGCCGCTTCTTCTGGTCTGGGATCACGATTATCGGGAGGGCGGCATTTGAGGATATTGGCGATATAGACCTCCTGCCGGGACAGGTGAATGGCCTTGAGCATGGCAGTCAATAACTGCCCGGCACGTCCCACGAAGGGTTCGCCCTGGCGGTCTTCCTCAGCACCAGGGGCTTCCCCAATCACCAGTAAATCGGCCTGCTGATTGCCCACCCCAAACACGGTCTGGGTACGTCCCTGCTGAAGCTCGCAGAGTGAGCAGGTACTGACTCTGGCCCGCAGGGCCGACCAGTCCATCTGGTCAATATCAGAGGCCTGATCTACTTTTGGGGAATCTGGTTGCCGAGCCACAGGTTCTGGCTGGACCATCGCCGCTTCAACAGGAGGAGACTCTTCCACATCTTCCTGCAGCCGTGGAACCCAGACATCGATACCCATTGCTTTGAGATATGCCTGCTGTCTTGCCGACACGAGTTATACCTCTCCCTTCTGGGGATGGGCCCGTTCCACAGGCTCCATAATCTTGTTCAGGGCATTGACGTAGGCCTTGGCCGAGGCAATCACGATATCGGTATCTGCCCCCTGACCATTGACGATTCGCCCACCCTTCTCCAGTCGCACTGTCACCTCACCCTGAGAATCGGTACCACTGGTGATATTGTTGACGGAATAAAGCTGCAGGTTACAACCACTCTCAATGATCTTCTCTATGGCCCTGAAAGAGGCATCCACCGGGCCACTTCCCTCAGACTGGGCACTGATTTCTTCTTCATTCAAACGCAGGGTGATAGCCGCATCTGGTGTTTCACCGGTTTCTGAACACACTCTGAGTGAAACCAGGTTCAACCACTCATTGCCAGCCTCAATATTGGCCTCGGTCACCAGGGCCTGGAGATCTTCATCGTAGATCTCGTGTTTCTTGTCCGCCAGATCCTTGAAACGACCAAAAGCCTCGTTTAACTCAGCCTCGGATTCAAATTCCACCCCCAGCTCTTTCAAACGGGTCTTGAAGGCATTGCGACCAGAGTGCTTACCCAACACCATGCGGTTAGCGGACCAGCCCACATCCTGGGCACGCATGATCTCATAGGTCTCACGGCTCTTCAGAACTCCATCCTGGTGAATACCGGATTCATGGGCAAAGGCATTGGCCCCGACGATGGCCTTATTGGGTTGAACCGGAAAACCGGTGATACCGGAAACCAGTCTCGAACAGTTCATGATCTGGGTCGTTTCCAGGTGGTCCACATTACAGGGAAAGATGTCCCTGCGAGTCTTGACCGTCATGACAATCTCTTCCAGAGAGGCATTACCAGCCCGCTCACCCAGGCCATTGATGGTACATTCCACCTGCCGTGCCCCATTCATGACCGCCGACAGGGAGTTAGCCACGGCCAGTCCCAGATCATTGTGACAATGGACAGAAAATACCGCCTTGTCGGAATTAGGAATTCGTTCGCGCAGGTTTTTAATTAAACTGCCAAATTGCTCTGGGACGTTATAACCCACCGTATCGGGAATATTCAGGGTTGTCGCCCCAGCATCGATTACCGCTTCGAGCACACGACAGAGAAAATCCAGCTCCGAACGCCCTGCATCTTCCGGAGAAAACTCCACATTGTCGGTAAACTGGCGAGCCTTTTTTACCGCCTTCACGGCCTGCTCCACCACCTGATCAGGCTCCATTCGGAGCTTCATTTTCATGTGGATGGGTGAGGTGGCAATAAAGGTATGAATACGGGATGAATTGGCCGGTTTCAGGGCCTCGCCCGCCCTTTCAATATCCTTGTCCAACGCCCGGGACAGACCACATACGGTGCTATCCTTCACGGCCTTTGCCACTGCCTGTACGGCTTCAAAATCGCCAGGACTGGCCACTGGAAAACCGGCTTCTATCACATCGACCCGCATTTTCTCCAGGGCGCGTGCAATACGAACCTTTTCATCACGAGTCATGGAGGCGCCGGGACTCTGCTCCCCATCACGCAGGGTAGTATCAAAAATAATTAAACGATCAGTCATCTTCAAACTCCAAACAGATGGCCATTATGACACGGCCGACCGGAAAATCCGATGTCCTAACAGGGGTGGATTGGGGGGTATTAGAGGCTCAGCTTTCAGCTGCCCGTTGTGTTTTACGCTCTTTTCGACGGGTGCGTATGGCAAGTAAGGTCATGACGATGCCCGAGAAGGAATACACCAGAAATCCAATGAAAAGCAATACGGGTGGATTGCTGGAAACCAGCACAATGATCAACACCACCAGTAGCATAACCACAAAAGGGACCTTACCTTTCCAGTTGATCCCCTTGAAACTGTAATAACGGAAATTACTCACCATGAGTACACCGGCCCAGATGGTGACCACCACACAGAACATGGCCACAGTTTTATCCATCGCCATATAATTCTCACCCACCCAGACCATGCCAGCAACAATGGCTGCCGCCGAAGGGCTTGGAAGTCCCTGAAAATAATTTTTATCCGCCGTAGCCAGTTGGGTATTAAAGCGTGCCAGACGCAGAGCCGCCCCTGCCGTGTAGATAAAGGCCGCCAGCCAGCCAATTTTGCCCATACTCAGAAGGGCCCACTCATACATGACCAGGGCCGGCGCCACACCAAAGGACACCATATCGGAGAGGCTGTCATATTCAGCGCCAAAATCACTCTGGGTATTAGTCAAGCGTGCAATTCGACCGTCCAGACCATCCAGCAACATGGCAATAAAAATCCCAATGGCCGCCGCTTCAAAACGGTTTTCCATGGCCGAGACAATGGCGAAAAAGCCAAAGAACAGGGCTGCTGTAGTAAACAGGTTGGGTAAGAGGTAAATACCTCTACGTGGTTTGCCTTCGCGCGCTTTTTTAATCATCAGTGTTTTTATCGTTAACTAGGCGAATGCTAGCGCAAGTCCTGTCAGATGTAAAAATACTATCCATTAAATTACCTTCCCGCTTACCCATGGACAAACTCACCAATAGCTTCACTGCCACCTATCAGTTTCTGGCCAATTTCACATGCGGTACGGGAACTGGCTGGAAGATAGACATCGATACAAGCACCTAACAGGATATGCCCTATTCTCTGTCCATGCCCCACCCTATCACCATAGGCAAGCTGATAGGACATTCTTTTCAACCATCGACCAGGGCGGATCACCAACACAGTATCATCCCCTTCATCGGTCTGTATCCAGATCGCCAGACACTTACCCTGGCCATTGTTCTCCTGCCAGATTTGCATCACCTTGCCCTCGGTCACTGAACGCAGGGAGAACACCCCAGTGATCGACATCTGCAATTGGAGATGTAAGGCATCGCGTTTGAGGAATCTATCGGTCGAACGTTCAATCTGCAGAACCTTACCATCCACCGGACTGACTACGGTCAACGGACTGGATGGTATCTTCCTGGCCGGATCGCGATATAGCCAGGCAAGTAGAGCCACTATTAACCATAACCATATGGCCCAGTAGGCAAACTGTAGCTGGGCAGCAAAGGCCATCACTGACATTAACAGCACTGCCGTTTGCCCTTCTCTGGCAATAATGGAATGACGTGAAACAGCCATAGCTTAAATAAAAAAGGCCGGTATCAATAACCGGCCTTTATCATTTTTAGTTTTTGTCCTTGTCGACCAGTTTGTTGGCCTGAATCCATGGCATCATATCACGTAGTTTGGCACCGACCTGTTCAATCGGATGTTCGGCATTCAAACGACGCATGGCGGTCATGGATGGATAGTTGGTGCTGCCTTCCAGGATGAACTTCTTGGCATACTCACCAGTCTGGATATCATGCAGTGCCTGTTTCATGGCCCAGCGACTTTCATCATTAATGACCTGTGGACCCGTGACATATTCACCATACTCCGCATTATTGGAAATGGAGTAGTTCATATTGGCAATACCACCTTCGTACATCAGGTCAACGATCAGCTTCAGTTCGTGCAGACATTCGAAGTAGGCCATCTCAGGGGCATAACCGGCTTCTACCAGGGTTTCAAATCCGGCCTTGACCAGCTCAACCGCACCACCACACAACACTGCCTGTTCACCAAACAGGTCTGTTTCGGTTTCATCCTTAAAGGTGGTTTCGATAATACCGGTACGACCACCACCGACACCTGAGGCATAGGACAGGGCCACTTCTTTGGCCTTACCTGAGGCATTCTGGTACACGGCGATCAGATCAGGAATACCACCACCGTTAACAAACTCGTTACGAACGGTGTGACCCGGCGCCTTGGGTGCAATCATGATCACATCCAGGTCATCACGGGGCACGACCTGGTTGTAGTGAATGGCAAAACCGTGAGCAAAGGCCAGGGTGGCACCTTTTTTCAGATTAGGAGCTATGTCGTCCCTATAAAGCTGGGACTGGAACTCATCGGGAGTCAGCACCATAACCAGATCAGCACTGGCGACTGCATCTTTCACATTCTTCACAGTCAGGCCAGCCGCTTCAGCCTTGGCAGCTGAGGCTGAACCATCACGCAGACCTACTGTGACATCCACACCTGAGTCTTTCAGATTATTGGCATGGGCATGGCCCTGTGAGCCATAACCAAGAATAGTGACCTTCATTCCCTTGATAATGGAGATGTCACAATCTTTATCGTAATAAATATTCATTTATTGTTCCTCTAAACTTCTTTCTTTAATTTAAATATGTAAACACTTGGCACCGCGCGAGATACCAGTGGTACCTGAGCGCACGGTTTCGATAATGTCTGAATGTTGCAAAGCATCAATAAAGGCATCCAGCTTGTTGCCGTCACCGGTAATCTCGATGGTAAAGTTGGCATCCTTAACATCAATAACTCTGCCACGGAAAATATCGGTCATGCGTTTGACCTCTTCCCGTTGCTCAGCATTGCTGGCCATTACTTTGATCAACATCAGTTCTCTTTCAATATGTTCACCCTCGGTGATATCTGCCAGCTTGACGATATCGACAAGCTTGTTGAGCTGCTTGGTGATCTGTTCCACGATGTCTTCAGATCCAGTGGTCACCAGAGTCATGCGTGACATGGTGGGATCTTCGGTTGGCGCAACGGTCAATGATTCGATGTTATAGCCACGGGCTGAAAAAAGACCGGCAACACGTGACAGAGCACCTGCTTCGTTTTCCATGAGAAGAGAAATAATATGTCGCATTAGATCAACTCCCATTCTGGTGACATGTGCATTTCATGCTGGCCCTTGCCTGCGGCAATCATGGGATAGACGTTTTCACCACGATCTGTCACAAAGTCGAGGAATACCAGCTTGTCTTTCATAGCAAAGGCCTCTTTCAGGGCCCCCTCCACGTCCTGTGGTTTATCAATACGCATACCGATATGACCATAGGCCTCAGCCAGTTTAACGAAATCAGGATTGACTTCCATAACAGACTGGGAGTAACGCTTCTCATAGAAAAACTCCTGCCACTGACGCACCATTCCCATGTAACCGTTATTCAAATTAATAACCTTGATTGGCAATTGATACTGCAAGGCCATACCCAGTTCCTGGACACACATTTGAATACTGGACTCACCGGTGATACAGGCCACCGGGGCATCAGGATAGGCAACCTGTACACCCAGGGCGGCAGGCATTCCAAAGCCCATGGTGCCGAGCCCACCGGAGTTGATCCAGCGACGCGGTTTGTTGAATTTATAAAATTGAGCAGCGAACATCTGGTGCTGTCCTACGTCGGAAGTAACGAAGGCATCGCCCCCAGTCACTTCACAGAGTTTTTCAACCACATATTGAGGTTTGATCAGGGCGCTATTACGGTCATAACGCAGACAATCAGTATCACGCCATTTATCGATCTGCTGCCACCAGTTGGCGATGGCCTTGCTGTCGATCTTCTTCTTCAGCCCCTTAAGTTCCTTGAGCATATCGGTAAGGACCTGCTTGATATCACCCACGATAGGAATATCGACACGGACATTCTTTGAAATCGAAGAAGGATCGATGTCGATGTGGATGATTCTTGCGTTGGGGCAGAACTGTTTAATATCGCCAGTCACACGGTCATCAAAGCGTGCGCCAATGGCCACCAGTACATCACATTCATGCATGGCCATATTGGCTTCATAAGTCCCGTGCATGCCCAACATGCCGACAAACTGTTTGTCCATACCCGGATAGGCGCCCAGGCCCATCAGAGTATTGGTAATTGGATAACCCAGGGTCTGGGTAAATTCTGTCAGTTCTTCACTGGCCTCACTCAGGATCACACCGCCGCCGGTATACAACATGGGACGACGGGCACCGACAATCAGATCCAGGGCTCGTTTGATCTGGCCCGGGTGACCTTTAACCGTCGGGTTATAAGAACGCATGCTGATCTCTTTGGGGTACTCATACGGAATCTTGACACCAGGGTCAGTCGTATCCTTGGGGATATCCACCACAACAGGACCGGGCCGACCGGTACTGGCTACATAAAACGCCTTCTTCAGGGTCGAGGCCAGCTCACGCACGTCCTTAACCAGGAAGTTGTGTTTTACACATGGACGGGAAATGCCCACCATATCCACTTCCTGAAAGGCATCACTGCCGATAAAGGCACGGGGTACCTGACCAGACAGTACTACCAGGGGAACAGAATCAAGGTAGGCCGTAGCAATACCGGTGATGGCATTGGTTGCACCAGGACCTGAGGTCACCAGGGCGACGCCAGGTTTGCCGGTTGCACGGGCATAACCGTCAGCAGCATGGGTGGCCCCCTGCTCGTGACGGGTCAGAATATGTTTGACGTCATCCTGTCTGAAGATGGCGTCGTAAATATGCAGTACGGCCCCACCGGGGTAACCGAAGACATGTTCGACGCCCTCATCTTTCAGAAACTGAACAACTATCTCAGCACCACTGAGTTCCACAAAAGTTACCTCTCTAGAGATAAAAAACGCCCTTGAACGGGCGGGGTGTTGACACCAGACTTACTCGGAAAAAAGCCATTATAATCAGTCTCATCCCAAAAATGCACCGTAAAGACTGAAAAATTCACAAATTCTGGGCTAACTAACCCGATTTTTTGGGCCACATGTTGGGCTCTGTGACCGACAGACTTGTGAAAAAGCCTCAATGCCGCATAATATCGCCAGTAAGTTGAGGGATTGAATTATGACACAGAGAATAATTACAAATACTGTTTTGATTTTACTACTTGCCGTGTTTGGTCACGCCTCCGCCGGTACTTACAAGTGGGTCGATAAGGATGGCAATGTTGTCTACTCCCAGCACCCTCCACCAGAAGGTCAGTTTGAATCCATCCGAGTAAAACCCACCCCTCGTAATAGTCGCTCGGGAAACTCAGCTTCTGAGCAATCAAATCGATTCCTTGAAAATGCCACTACCAAAAGGCAAAACGACGCCAAACTGGCAAAAGAGAATAAAAATAATTTAGCCCTTAGACAAAAGAACTGTGGCATCGCAAAAGAGCAATTACGATTTTACACGGTATACCGCCGTAAAAAGAATGACAAAGGTGAATATGTTCGTATCACTGATGATGAAAAGGCTGCAGGCCTGAAAGAAGCCAAACAGGCCATCAAGGATTTTTGCGATTAATCTAAAGAGGCGACAGCGATGCCATACCTGATGATTCAAACCAACCAGTCCATTGATGAGGCAGACGGAAAAAACCTGTTACAAAAGGCCTCCAGCCTGGTGGCATCCGAACTGGGTAAACCGGAAAGCTATGTCATGGTGGCCCTGGAAGACAGTACTCCCATGTTATTTGCCGGTGATGATGCACCATTGGCCTATCTCGAACTAAAGAGTATTGGCCTGCCCGAAGCCAAAACAGCACAACTATCTGCAGCCCTCTGTCAATTAATGGAAGACAGTATTGGTGTTGGGAAAGAACGGGTATATATCGAGTTTGCAAATGCAGAAAGAACAATGTGGGGCTGGAACGCCGCTACCTTTTAGAGCAGGAAACGCCTCAGGCGGCTCCAGCCTACGTTAAATATCAGCTCACAATGCTCACTTACTAATCGTGTAAGCTCCGCTTGCTCACTAATATCTGCCTTGTCTGGAACCACCTGAGACGTTTCTCAGGTTCGGCTATCCCTCTTCTCTACAAATCGCTACAATCTCCGCTTTACAATTCATATAAACGAATTAACAAAAGAGAGAACCATGCGCGCTACTCGATTTCTGATTGCCACCCTGAAAGAAACACCGGCCGATGCCGAGGTCATTAGCCACCAGCTCATGATGCGGGCCGGATTGATCCGTAAACTGGCTGCTGGTTTATATACATGGTTACCCATGGGTCTAAGGGTGCTGCACAAGGTCGAGAATATTGTTCGTGATGAAATGAACAAAGCCGGTGGCCAGGAAGTACTAATGCCTGCTGTGCAACCTGCTGAGTTGTGGGAAGAATCCGGCCGTTGGGATCAAATGGGTGCCGAGATGCTGCGGCTCAAAGACCGTCACGAACGTGACTTCTGTTTCGGCCCCACCCATGAAGAAGTTATCACTGATTTGATTCGTCATGAGATTAAAAGCTATAAACAATTACCTGCCAACTTCTATCAGATACAGACCAAATTCCGTGATGAGCGCCGCCCCCGCTTTGGCATCATGCGTGCCCGCGAATTTCTGATGAAAGACGCCTACTCCTTTCACCTGGACCAGGCATCTCTGGAAGAAACCTATCAGGTGATGCATACGACCTATACCAGCATCTTCTCTCGCATTGGCCTTGAATTTCGGCCCGTGCTGGCGGATACCGGTGCCATTGGTGGCAGTGCCTCACATGAATTTCATGTCCTGGCCGATTCCGGTGAAGATGCTATCGCCTTCAGTGACCAGAGCGATTATGCCGCCAATGTGGAAATGGCCGAGGCCGTGGCACCAGCGGATTCAGCTCCCGCCCCTAGTAAGGAGATGGAGCTAATAGATACCCCGGATGCGAAGACCATTGATGAACTGGTAAGCCAGTTCAAACAGCCCATTGAGAAAACAGTCAAGACACTCATGGTTCATGCCAGTGATGATTGTGATAGTGATCTGATTGCCCTGCTGGTTCGGGGTGACCACGAGCTAAATGAAATAAAGGCAGACAAATTGCCTGAAGTGGCCAGCCCATTTCAGTTTGCCAGTGAGGAAGAAATTCGTAAAACCATAGGTGCAGGCCCAGGCTCCCTGGGGCCGGTTAACTTGCCAGTCCCGGTAATTGCTGATCGTAGTGTCGCGGTAATGAATGACTTTAGTGCCGGCGCCAATATAGAAGGTAAACACTATTTTGGCATTAACTGGGGACGAGATCTCGAGTTAGCCAAGGTCGCTGACTTACGTAATGTCCAGGAAGGTGACCCCAGTCCGGATGGTAAGGGCAAGCTGGTCATTAAACGCGGTATCGAGGTTGGCCATATTTTCCAGCTGGGTAAAAAATACTCCGAAGCCATGAAGGCCAGTGTTCTGGATGAAAATGGCAAAAACAGTATCATGACCATGGGTTGTTATGGGATTGGTGTCTCCCGCGTGGTCGCCTCGACCATTGAGCAGAACCATGATGATAAAGGTATCATCTGGCCAGATGCCATCGCCCCCTTCCAGATCGTCATTATTCCCATGAACATGAAAAAATCTGATGCTGTTCGCGACAAAGCCGAATCACTTTATTCAGAATTACAACAGGCTGGTTTTGATGTACTGCTGGATGACCGCGGTGAACGTCCTGGCGTGATGTTTGCGGATATGGAACTCATCGGTATTCCTCATCGAATCGTAATTGGTGATCGTGGCCTGGACAAAGGCATGCTGGAATATAAAGGGCGTCGTGATACTGATAACCAGGATGTTCCAGTTGATAATGTGATTGAATTTCTACAGGCCCAGATTAAACTTTAAGTAATCAGTCTTGGGAGCAGTGCGTAACGCAAAGGAGAAGTTATTATGAAACTATCTAACTTCCTGCTCTTGGTATCTATGCTATTTGCCTTTGATGCATTTGCTCAAAATAGTTCCGATCCCCAGCTTCGCCAGCTGCTCAAAGAAGCCATTTCTGAAAGTGACAGTTTTACCGATCGCTTTGAAGCCGAAGTCTGGCTGATGGATATGTCTAACCGCCTGAAGAAAAAAGTCCCGGAAAATAAACAGCGCATCAGCCTGCTAAAACAAATTCACTTTGAAGCCCGACGCGCTAAATTACATCCTGAACTAGTACTGGCGGTGATTGATGTGGAAAGCAATTTCAACCCCTTTGCTATCTCTCATGCCGGTGCCATGGGTCTGATGCAGGTAATGCCCTTCTGGCTAAAAGAAATCGGCCGTCCCGGAGACAACCTGTTTCGGATACATACTAACCTGCGCATGGGTTGTACCATTTTGAAATATTATCTTGATAAGGAAAAAGGTAATCTGACTCGGGCCCTGATGCGCTATAACGGTAGCCTGGGGAGTTATCGCTATACCCGCAAGGTTTTTAATGCCCTGGATTTTCGCTGGCGTAATTAAAGTGTCGTAAATCCTCGAGGCTCTTCCACCTCAACTTCAGTACATTCAACTTCGGTGACCTTGGCATTGGGTGGGCCATGCTGTAACCATCGTTTCAGGGCTTCAATCGCCAGATCATCACCACAGGCCAGTACTTCCACTCGGCCATCCCCCATATTCTTGGCATGCCCAACAATTCCCAGCATCTGGGCCTGTTCCAGGGCAGAGGCACGAAAGAACACCCCCTGTACCTGACCAGATATATAACATCGAACACATATACTCATGGTAATTTAATAGTCACCTGTTGACCGGCACGTAATATTCTCTCGCCAGTGTTAAACACGACAGCTATTTCATAGTATATACCCTGTTTATCCGTTTTGACGGGTTCCAGCCCCACATATTTAACCTTGCCTTCATAACGTAAACCTGCTGCCACCACCTGTGCCGGACGGCCCTGTAACTGGCCATCAAGTTGTGACTGATCTATTTGCCCCCTCGCCACCATTTCGCCAGCTGCTGCCACAATGACCATGGTCTCGGGTTTAAGTTGAGAAACCACCGTTTGCCCCGGCTCAACATGGCGACTTATGACCATGGCATCAAACGGGGCTCGAATACTGGTGTATTCAAGATTGAGTTCGGCTGTTACCAGTTCAGACTTGGCCATTTCATATTCTGAATCGGCCTCAACTTTTCTGTTTTTAGCTGTCTGCAGATCATGCTCTGAAAGCACAGTTCTATCATAGAGTTCCTGTGCTCGGCGTAACTGCCGTTGGGCCTCCTTGCGCTTTTCACTGAGATCTTTTTCCCTGGCTTTAGCCTGTAACAGGGCTGCAACGTAGTTCCTTTCATCCAGTTTAATCAACAAATCCCCATGTTTTACCCTATCTCCTGGGTTGGCCTGAGCCGAAGTAATCACTCCACTGACTGGCGTCCCCAGTTCCACGCGCCTGGACCATTGCAGACTGGCATTGATATCTAGTGCATAGCTATATTCAATTACAATGAGGTGTAGACTCACAACAACCGCGAGCATCGATAAATATCTGGTATTAAATTTCTTCGTGTTCATATCACTTGTCTCATGGCGATGTTTCACTTTGCACTTTAGGATAAAGTCTATCCAGATTCTGGCCAACCAGTGCCTCCAGTTTTGCCCAGGCCAGGGCAATATCAAACTGCACTTTTTTTAAATTTCGTTGCGCCTCGGATACCTTGACC
>Ga0224506_10000379_pt1 | contig 39887 bp, 45 predicted proteins | sample SF_Jan12_sed_USG_2_FD_169108 | JGI IMG/M metagenome (GOLD analysis project Ga0224506, IMG submission 169108) | Sediment microbial communities from San Francisco Bay, California, United States - SF_Jan12_sed_USGS_8_1 | ecosystem: Environmental > Aquatic > Marine > Sediment | place: USA... | reverse complement strand
ACAGAGTAAACAAACACCTTTGTAATGACTATAGACGGTTGATCAGGCATGCTAAAAGAAATTCAGGTAACCGAACTGCGTGTGGGCATGTTTTTACATGACCTGGATCAGGAACCCGCTCTTTTCCCCGGCATCAAAACGAACACCAGTATCAATAATAATATTCTATTACAAAATATTATTAAAACAGGTGTCAGCAAAGTCACGATAGATACCGGTAAAGGCTTCGACATTATTGAACCCGGACTGAAGTCACTTAAGCATAAAATTGCTTTTAATATCCCCGGTAAAACACAAACAACCGACTCTAAAACACCTCTTCCGGCTCTTAAGCCCAGCTCGATAAAACAAGAACTATCAACCGCTAAAACAATAAAACATCAGGCGACAGATGCGATTGACGCTGCATTTTATGCAGCCAAAATGGGTCGCTCGATTAATATCAGCAGCATCAGAAACTCGGTAAAACAAATGGCCGAATCGATTATCAGGAATCAGGATGCACTGCTGACACTTGGCCAAATCCGCCATAAAAATACCTATACATTTGATCACGCCATCAATACCTGCATCCTTGCGCTCACTTTTGGCAAGTGGAAAGAGCTGGACTATGGCGCCTTAATTAATCTCGGTACGGCAGCCCTGCTGCATGATATCGGTGAAACAAAACTCGATGACAGTCTGGTTAGTCACAAAGGCAAACTCAGTGAAAGCCAGTTCGTTCAGTTAAAAAATCATGTCGAATATTCTGTCGAATTGCTCTCTGCCAGTAGCCGCATAAACCCACAGGTCATAAAACTTGTGCAACAGCACCATGAGCGATTTGATGGCTCAGGTTACCCCCATGGCTTAAAAGGAAACGAAATTGAACCGCTGGCCCAGATATTAGGGCTCACCGACCTCTATGATTCAATGACAGCCGAAACCTCCTTTAGCAACGCAAGAGCACCAACACTGGTGCTGAAACAGCTTATGGAAAGCAGCGATGAATTATTCGACTCTCTGATTATCAAACAATTTATAAAATGCATAGGCATATACCCGGTAGGCAGCCTGGTCAAACTCAGTAATGGCTGCATTGCCATTGTTCATGAAATAAGTGAGCAGAATTCATTACAACCCAAGGTCAAAATGATCTATAACGCTCGCCGCGAGTATTTTATTCACCCGCTCGAGATAAACCTTGCCGAATTAGCTGAAAATGCTCATCAGCTATCCATTACCGGATACGTTAACCCGAACCATTTACACATCAATTTAGCCGCCTTCATCTAAGTCCGCTCTCGAGACTAAACCGCCCTGTTTACTATAAGATTGTATTTTGGCTAGCAAATTTATGGATTTCCGCTAAAATGTTCAATATTAGATATATTTAACATTGAATTAAGGGATATTAGTTAAAATAAAACTATGACAATTACTACAGGACGCAACCAAAGACGTTTTGAACGATTTGCCATCACCATGGTAGTCGAACTCAGCTACCCAGATGGCACCAGTCACACAGGTTCTACACGTAATATCAGTGAAGGTGGTATTTTTATTTTACTGCCCAACAGACCATTCCCACCATTAGGTGAGCTCGTTACTATCAAGAAACAAGCTAATCAGGATTCATCTTTCGAGCTGCCAAATGACACGGCTGTGGTAGTACATAAAGATAAAGACGGAATTGGACTTGCCTTTGTTGATTTGAATTTGGGAAGCTTTGCCTAAGCTCAAATAGCAATATATAACCACTAAAATGGATGACAGTACAAACACAATGAGTGAACAAAGACATCAATCTGAAAACATAAACTATAACGAATTGGTCAGTGAATTAAAAAACACACTGAACTTTCATCTAAAAGAGCTGTTTACCTCATTTTTCAATAATGCTGATACTGCGTTATTTGAACTGGCCAATGAAGCCAGTAATAGCGACGAACAAAAGCAATACTTTGACCTCTTACACAGCATAAGAACCGATAAGGCCAACCTGAGTCGTGGATTATCCGATGCATTGCGGACATACCTAAAACCTGTCAACGCTTTATCACCCGCGACCAGCGCCGGTGGACATGATAGCGATGATGACGAACTCACGCTCGTCAGCCAGGACAGTATGGACGAAATTGTTCTCGTGAATACAATCGCCAGTAAAACATATGACAAATTCAGTGAATCCATCGGTAAATTAGCTCTGCGTCTGGACTTTCTGGCAGAACATACACCAATGATCTTCAGAAATGATGCCTTAATCCCACAGCATTTTTGTGAATCCTTTAAGCAGTGCATTACCATTCTTGAACTATCAACCGCAGAAAAACTGATTCTATACAAACTGTTCGATAATGAAGTTGCCAACAAACTCAATATCTTATACGACACTTTAAACAACCTGCTCATAGACGCTGGCATCCTGCCAAAAGTACAACTGCATGCGCGCCGCACCACGGCTCACGGCGACACTCTTCAGGCAGCCAGCAGTGACATTCAGTCCAATATCGATTCGGACGAATCGACTGAGCCTGGTTATGCTGACAGCGGCAAGCCCTTTTCCTCCATACTGGCCAATGATCATTACGCAGCGGCATTAATTAATAAATATGGCAACCGCAATATTGGTGGCTACCCCATTGGCCATGCCAGCAAAATAATCAGGGACTTTATCGGTAGCAGCTCTGCAAGCGCAGGCTCGATTGACGGTGACCCACAGTTTTACGGGCATAAAGATGTACTCACCGCATTAACTCAAATGCAGGGCATTACTCAGTCTCAAATACAATCTTCAGCGCCACCTGTTATCGAAAGAATTGATGCCGCAGCAATAAAACAAGCATTACTCTCTACCATAGCCAGTCAACAAGGCGGCACGATAACCAAACAAATCAATCAGGTTATTGAAAAAACGATCGATTTTATCAAACTTATTTTTGATGCCATTATCGATGATGCAAGCATATCTGACACCATCAAGGCATTATTATTATCACTACAAATACCCGTAATCAAAGCCTCGATGCTTGATCAGGAGTTTTTTGTAAACGATGACCACCCCGCGCGTGAACTATTAGATAAAATTGCTGAACTCAGCGTCGGTGTAACAGAGCACACCGACCCGCTTTATATAGAATTGCATGTTATTATAAAATCTCTGCTTGCTGACTACGTCAATGATGTTAATGCCTTTGTCACTGCTTTAGACAACGTTAAAGACATTATCAGCCGCCAGCAGACGGCTGTAGAAGCAAAAGAACAAGAAGCCAAGGATGAGATCCAAAAAGAACATGCACGTAAGATCGTACTCTGGGAATTGCGCAAGAGCACACTGGAGAAAAAACTACCCTCATTAGTTCATAAGCTGGTGCTAAAATTGTGGCCCACGCTGATGTTTAATCATTACATCAAACACGGCAAACAGAATGATAACTGGGTGTCTCTTGTTACAACACTGGGAGAGATCGTTGACAGCGTGCAAAAACCATCCAATGCTAGCGAATACAAATCCCTTAAAGATAACCATGAAGACCTTACCTTAAGAGTCGAAAAAATACTGCAACGCTCCAAAAGAGCGAAAGAACATATCCCGGAAGTTTTACAGGACTTACGTCAAACCCATGCTCAGCTTCTGGATACCGAAGAATTCGATGCAGCACTGCAGTCACCGGAACTGTCTACTATGCCGGTTATGGACACGCCCATCTCTCCCAACACTGACGCCAGCTCAGCCGGTGAACACGGGCTCGACGGGGCATTTACCCAGAGCCAGCTGAAAGAGCCTGCTGCGCATCCCGATGAACCGGTCGATCTTCGTGCAAAACTGCAACTGCTACCCGGAGAAGTTCGACCCGGTGTCTGGTTTCAAATTACGCTTGATAACCAACACACTCGCCGGCTTAAATTATCCGTTATCATCATGGAGGAAGCATTGTTGGTTTTCGTCGATCATAACGGTGAGCGAATCGTTGAAAAAGATGCTGAAACCTTTGCTGAAGACCTGAAAAATGGTAACGCGCAGATCATTATGCATCACTCCGTGTTTGACCATGCACTGGGCTCTGTATTTAACAATATACAATAGCCAGCTGCCTTTAGAGAATGTTGACGCGCATTACTGCGCTCTTTTTGCTCTCTCGCACCAGCATTCAATTGGCCTTAATAAATGACTCAATTTCCTCTGTTGATACCGGGCCAATATTCTTTGCTAATAATTCCCCTGCCGGGTTATATAAATAGAATGTAGGTGTTCCCACAAAACGGCCGCCGCCAAATTTCATAAATTCCTGGCGATTAACCGTAATCAGTAAGTTTGGGAAATTAAGCTCATGCCTTTCAATAAATGCACGGGATTTTTCAACCTGATCAAAGCCGTCCATTGATATACCCAATACCGTGGCATCTTTTTCCGCATGATCATTCTGGAAAAAGGTCATGTGTTGTATTTCCTGATTACAGATATGGCAGTTATGAGCCCAGAAGACCACAGCGGTCCATTTTCCTTTACCGATATATTCATTCACATTATGAACATTACCGTCAACATCTCTGGCTTTAATGTCAGGAGCTGCCGCATAGGCACTGATGGTGAATAAACCCAAAAACAGAATCTGCACTAATTTAAATGGATACGACAACGCTCTCTCCTTAATGTGATATACGCTTCAAAACAATAAGAGTCTTTTCAGACAAAAAAATTCCAATCTTTTCTTTCTTTCAAGCATTTATCACAGTATTTATGAGCTAGTCTGCGCTAACTAATTGAGTTAGATCAATAAAAGCTTTAAAAACTAATGTCGGCAATCTCAAATACACTGCCGGCTTATATAATAGATAAAACTATTTTTTAAATGATAATGAAACTCATTTGCGTTTTTATTATCATTTAGGTATAGTCGAAAAATCGTCAACCAGTAAGGACTATAAAATCGTGTTTTCCGCTTATATTCGAATCATTTTATGCGCTATCTTCATGCTCAGTACTACAGCCGCTATGGCCAACACCGCAGCTTCTGAGGTCAATGTTTACTCAGCAAGAAAGGAAGCCCTGATAAAGCCATTACTGGATCGTTTTACCCAGGAGACCGGTATAAAAGTCAACTTGGTCACAGGAAAAGCTGACGCTTTGTTGAAAAGACTGGAAACTGAAGGCCGTAACACACCCGCCGACATGCTAATAACCACTGATGCGGGCCGCCTTTACCGGGCTCAGCAAGCCGATGTATTACAAGCCATACAATCGAAGACACTTGAGCAGGTTATTCCGGCCAATTATCGTGAGCCTGCAGGCTACTGGTATGGCTTATCGGTGCGCGCACGGCCTATATTTTTTGCCAAAGACCGTGCCAAGGCATCCGATTTATCAAGTTATGAACAATTAGCTGACCAGCGTTTCAAGGGACAAATTTGCATTCGTTCATCAAACAACATTTACAACCAGTCACTGGTAGCTTCTATGATTAAAGCCAATGGTGTTGAGAAAACTGAGCAATGGGCTAAGAACCTGGTTAAAAATATGGCCCGACCACCCCGCGGCGGTGATCGCGATCAAATTCGCGCGGCCGCTTCAGGACAATGCAATATTGCCATTGCCAATACTTATTACTTCGGCGCTATGATGGCCGGCAAAAAGCAAAAAGACCGCACAGCGGCATCAAAAATGGCATTATTCTGGCCCAATCAAGATACTCGTGGTACTCACGTAAATATCAGCGGTGCAGGCATTACCAAACACGCCAAACATCGCACTAATGCTATTTTATTACTTGAATTTCTTGCGAATAAATCTTCTCAAAAATGGTATGCTGAAACCAACCATGAGTACCCGGTAAGAAATGATGTCGAGGCAAGCGCTCTGCTAAAAAGCTGGGGAAACTTTAAATCTGATGCCGTTAATCTTTCAATTTTAGGTCAGTATAATTCTGAGGCTGTGAAAGTAATGGATCGAGCAGGCTGGAAATAATAAAATGCCGGGCGGATTAATCAAGCCGCCCGCTTTAATATAAAATAATGTCAGATATACAACCTCAGCAAACAACAACACCCCGCTCGCTATCATTAAATGCCCGCCTAAACCGCTGGCATTTATTAGTTCTGCTCATCGCATTTATTTGCGCCGTACCCGTACTCACAGTTTTCAGTTATGTTTTTCAGCCAGCTGGTGAAGTCTGGCAGCACCTGACCGAAACAGTATTATCAGATTATGTCGTCAACTCACTGATATTAATGATCGGCGTCAGTTTTGGTACCTTAACCATGGGCATCTCATGCGCCTGGTTAACCAGCGTTTATAAATTTCCGGGCCGCAAGCTTTTTCAGTGGCTGCTATTGTTACCGATGGCGCTGCCGGCCTATATTATCGCTTATACCTACACCGGCATGATGGACTTTACAGGCCCCATACAAAGCAGTCTGCGTGAGCTATTTGGCTGGTCATACGGTGATTACTGGTTTCCAGAAATTCGTTCCATCTGGGGAGCCACATCAATGCTCTCGCTGGTGCTTTATCCTTATGTCTATTTATTGGCCCGAGCCGCTTTTCTCGAGCAATCCATTGTTGCCTTAGAGGCCAGCAGAAGCTTAGGTGCCGGGCCCTGGAAAAGCTTCTTTCAGGTGGCTTTGCCGATGGCAAGACCGGCCATCATTACCGGCCTTTCACTTGTCTTAATGGAAACACTGGCCGATTACGGCACTGTTCAATACTTTGGCATTTCAACCTTCACCACTGGTATTTTTCGTACCTGGTTTGGTCTGAATGACAGCGCAGCCGCCGCGCAACTGTCCTCTCTCTTGTTAGTTTTTGTCCTGATTTTAATCACCCTGGAACGCATCTCTCGAAAACAGGCGCGTTATTTCAGCACTTCAAACCGTGAGAAAAAACACGCCAGACTAACACTTTCGAAAAACAAAGCATGGCTGGCAACACTCGCCTGCTTGATGCCGGTATTGTGGGGCTTCTTCCTGCCTTTTCTGCAATTAACGCAATGGGCTTTTGAAACTTATGAGGACATGGTTGATCGTGAGTTCTTTGTACTGGCCTGGAATAGCCTGTCTTTAGCGGGCAGCGCTGCGATTCTGGCACTACTGCTGGCACTATTACTGGCATACGGCCAGCGTTTACAAAATACCCGTTTTATTTATATAGCCGTCAGAGTTGCCAGCATGGGTTACGCGATTCCTGCTACTGTGATTGCGGTTGGTATCATGTTACCGCTGGCGTGGATTGATAATACACTGGACAGCTGGTTACGATCACAATTCGATGTCTCCAGTGGCCTGCTGCTCAGTGGTACATTATTCGCACTGATGTTTGCCTATATGATCCGCTTTCTGGCTGTTTCCGTTGGCACGGTTGAAGCCGCTCTTGGCAAAATAAAACACTCCATGGATGATGCCGCGCGCTCACTGGGATTATCACCCAAACAGGTGTTATTGCAGATTCATATGCCACTGATGCGGCGCAGTTTATTAACCGCTATATTACTGGTGTTTGTCGATGTACTGAAAGAATTACCCGCAACATTAATCCTGCGGCCTTTCAATTTTAATACGCTGGCCGTCAGAGCCTATGAACTGGCATCAGATGAACGTCTGGCCGATGCGTCATCAGCTGCACTTAGTATTGTTATTGCAGGTATAATACCTGTGATATTACTGAGCCGGTCCATTAACAAACAGAAAACATGAGCAAGCAGCTAACTTTAAAAAACATATCTGTTGCCTATGGTCAGAATACCATCGTGCAAAACATTAGCTTTGAGCTTGACGAAGGCCAGATTTGTTGCCTGCTAGGCCCTAGTGGTTGCGGCAAAACCACCTTACTGCGTGCCATTGCCGGTTTTGAAACACCGACACTGGGCGAAATCAGCATACGCAAACACATCGTCAGCACGCCTGACAAAGTACTGGCTCCGGAAAATCGCCAGATTGGCATGGTATTTCAGGACTTTGCGCTGTTCCCTCACCTCGACCTTGAAGCCAATATACGCTTTGGTCTTGATAAAAAAATGTCGGATACAGAACAGCATCAGCGCTGTAATGAACTCTTGAATCTTGTCGGACTGAGCGGCAGCAATAAGAAATACCCGCATCAGTTATCCGGCGGCCAGCAGCAGCGCATTGCACTGGCCCGTGCTTTAGCGCCCAAGCCTGACATTCTATTATTAGACGAACCTTTTTCAAGTTTAGACGTGGAATTACGCGGCCAGCTTGCACGCGAAGTCAGAGACATACTCAAACAACAAAACATCACGGCTATTCTTGTCACCCATGATCAAAATGAAGCTTTTGCTATGGCCGACTGTGTCGGCTTAATTTACCAGGGTGAGCTGGTGCAATGGGATTCACCGTATAACCTTTACCACAAGCCTATGACCCGCTTTGTCGCTAACTTTATTGGCCACGGCGTCTTTATCCCAGGTGAATACATCGGTGATCAAAAAATTAACACCGACCTTGGCATCATACAAGGACCGGTGCCTGAACAATGTAAAGTTGGCTGTAAGCTGGATTTACTGATCAGGCCTGATGATATTATTCATGATGACGACAGTCATATAAAACTTGAAATCATAGAAAGGCTGTTCCGCGGTTCTGATTTTCTCTATACACTATCAATCGCATCCGGGCGCAATGTTTTGTGCATTGCCTCCAGCCATCACAATCATTCGTTACATGAAAAGATTGGCATTAAACTCGATGTTGATCACCTGGTAATGTTCCCGCAAATAAACCATGATAATACGGCAGCTATTCAACCATGATGCAAAGTATTCTTGATTTTTTTAACGACAAACTCAACAGCAACAAAGAAGTCGCTGATGAGGATCATCAGATCAAACTGGCCAGCGCCTCTTTATTAATTGAAATGATTCGCATGGATCACAGAATTGAACAGGCAGAGCATGATGCGGTTAAAGACTTAATAAAAAAAGATTTTTCATTAAGTGATTCAGAAACAGATAATTTATTCCTGCTGGCTGAAGAAGAAAGCAGAAATGCGGTGGATTATTACCGCTTTGCAAAATTAATTAATGCGTCATACGATAATGCTAAAAAGATCAAAATTATCGATAATCTCTGGCATATAGCCTATGCCGATGGTGAGCTCGATAAATATGAAGAACATTATTTACGCAAGATCGCCGACCTGCTCCACCTGCCGCATAAAGAATTTATTAAAGCCAAGCACCGGGTTACTGCAAGCCTTTAAATATGACTGAACGTAACGCCGGCATCGCTTTGGACAGTGAAACCTTATACCAGCAGCAACAACACATTATTAAACCATCAGGATGCACCATCATTGCTGTTGACTTACAAACACCGTCGAACATAGGCAGTATTTATCGCCTGGCCGATGCCAGCGCTGCAACAAAAATCATATTCATTGATAAAACGGGCCGCTCCTTCAGCAATAACAAAACCGTTGCCCGCACATCACGTAACACCTGCAAAAATGTCGTTACGGAATACTGGGATCATGAAAAATTCCATGCCGATTATCAGAGCTTGCCCACATTAATCGCATTAGAGCTTACCAGCCAGGCAGAAAGCCTCTTCTCAGCGACCTTACCAAAAGAATGCAGCCTGCTTGTTGGTTCAGAACGCTACGGCATTTCAGACGCGATTCTCAATAAGTGCCATAGCGCCGTTAAAATACCGATGTTTGGCAACAATGGCTCGATGAATGTCAGCCATGCTCTGGCTATTTGTCTTTATGAATGGCATCGTCAACATACGGCAATCATTTAATATTAAACCAGGAGCAGAAAATGCGACTTTTACACACCATGTTACGGGTAGGAAATCTTGACAAGTCCATCCGTTTTTATACCGATGTACTTGGTATGACACTCTTACGCCAAAAAGATTACCCCGATGGCCGCTTTACTCTGGCCTTTATTGGCTATGGCAAAGAATCTGAAAACACAGCCATTGAATTGACCCATAACTGGGACACCGATCACTATGATATAGGCAATGCTTTTGGCCATCTTGCGATTGAGGTAGAGGACGTTTATCAGGCTACGGACGCGATTAAACAGCTGGGTGGAAAAATTATCCGAGAGGCGGGCGCCATGAATGCAGGCAAAACCATCGTCGCATTTGTTGAAGACCCCGATGGTTATCAAATTGAGCTTTTAGGCCCTAAAATATGAATTACACAATGGTTTCAACACAGCAAGAACTTCTTCAATGTTGCAAGGCGCTGGCAGGTAGCACCTTCCTTGCCGTCGACACGGAGTTTCTCCGTGAAAAAACCTATTATTCTAAACTGGCTTTAATTCAGGTCGCCAATGAATCGCTGACATTCATCATTGACCCGCTAGAGCTTGATAGCCTCGATACATTTTTCGAACTGATTAACAATACTCACATCACCAAAGTACTGCATTCAGCCAGCCAGGATTATGAAATCTTTTATAACCTGCAGGGTGAATTACCGAAACCTATCTTTGATACTCAAGTCGCTGCATCATTGCTAGGCTATGGCGAACAAATCGGTTACGCCAATCTTGTTAAAAACTTACTCGACGTCGATGTCGACAAATCCCAGACCCGGACTGACTGGACAAGACGCCCGCTTAACCAAAAACAATTATCATATGCCGCCACTGACGTGATTTATCTGGCTCAGATATACCCGATCATGCAAAACAGACTGAAAGAATTAAACAGAACTGACTGGCTAACCGATGACTTTCAACAGCTAACGGATACAAACCGTTATCAGGTTGATCAACGTGCGATGTGGAAAAAAATCAAAACAGCTAATCGCCTGCCGGCACAAAAGCTATCCATTGTTCAGGAGCTGGCTGACTGGCGAGAAACGCTTGCCATCAAACGCAATATCCCACGCAAACGCGCCATGACTGATGATGTTATTGTCGATATTGCCAATCAGCAACCCGGGACTATTGCAGAACTGAAAGAAATTCGTCAGATAAATGCGCGCTTGTCAGACAAAGAATTACAACAGTTGCTGAACTGCGTGCAAACAGGCATCACTAAACCTGAGTCAGAATGGCCACGTTTTGCCCGCAAACACAGCCCGTCTACAGAACAATCCGCTATCGTCGATATCTTGTCGGCTATTGTTCAACTCAAAGCGGCTGAAAACAATATTAGCCCGGCATTCATCTGTAATAAAAAAGACCTTGTTAGCCTGGTCTGTGGCAGTACTGAAAATGCACTTTATCAGGGTTGGCGAAAGATTCTGGTCGGCAATACTATCAAACAATTCCTTGCAGGTGATTTGCGACTTCATATAGACAATAACAGGGCCGTATTAGACTAATAGAATCAGCCACTTACTTGATATATTTAAATCAGTGTGTTAAATATATTCATATATCAAAACCAAAACGGTAATGGACATGGATAATATCTACCCTTTCTCTAAAAACTCACGGCCTGTCTGGACGCCTTCCTTGCAAGAACTTGAAGCTGAGATTGAAGAATTAGTAGAGATTCCATTACTGGGCTCTATCACTGCCGGTTCACCGATTGAACGGATCGTCGAACAGGAAAAAATTCGCGTACCGGCCAATATGGTTCGCAAGAACACCTATGCCTTGCAGGTGAAAGGTGAATCCATGATTGATGATAATATTGTCGATGGCGATATCATCATCATCAATAAAACTGAAACGGCTGAGAATGGCCAGTCGGTTGTGGCACTGATCCACGGTGACCAGGTTACCTTAAAAAAGTTTTATATTGAAGAAAGCGGCATCCGCCTGCAGCCAGCAAACCCTGAAATGAGCCCGATGTATTTCAAGCACAATGAAGTACACGTACTCGGCATTGTCTCCGGCGTTATTCGCAAATTCGACTGATTAAAAACGGCTTTTTATATAAAATGCATCTTCACCAACGGGTCGGCAAAGCATAGTCCTGCTGCTTTCAAACAGACACGAAAATGAATGGCTTTTTTTCTCCCAGCCAACCGTTAAGCCTGCAGTTATATCACTCGTCGTTTCTTCAAATGCATAAGCTTCAACGCTTTCATCCGGTACAGAAGTGTAAAGTTTTCTGTATATAACATTGATCGCTTTATCAGTCTCACCACGTGAAATGATTGATTTAACTTTGAACTTATAAAGACCGGTCTTGTGCAGTGCCTTTAACTTTGAGGATATGCACTCGATATTGGCATTTTTAAGTTTACATTTTGTCCCTGTTGATTTCAGATACATCGACGGATTATTACCCTGAAACCAGTTTTTGTTCATGATGACATCCGGGAAATCCACCTGGCTATCAGCGGATACGACCGCCTTTATAGCGGCCGGCTTTTTATTAAATGTTTTTTCCACCTCAACGGGAGCATGCACTACTGATTTTTTATTCTTCTCCTGCGGGTAAGCGGATATTGACACTGTACTGGAAGTGAACGCCTGCTCGTACCAGTAATCAGACAGTATTTCACTTTTTTTCACGCCATCTCCATTTTCATACATTTCTGCCAGATGCGCCTGTGATCGTTTATGCCTGGCCTTTGCCGCCATAGAAATATAATGAAAAGCTTTTTCCAGATTAATTTTGAAACCACCAACACCTTTATAATAGATCAAGCCAAGACGATAGCCGGACTCGGCATGTCCTTTATCCGCTGCTTTTGTGTACCATGCAATGGCTTGTTCTTTATTGCTTTTTACACGCTTACCCAGCTCATAGGATCGGGCGACCGTGTATTGTGCGCTTGTGTTACCACTTTCTGCTGATTTTAATAAGCTCGCTGACAATTCCGCATGACAGAATGGAATAGATATAAGCTGCACAAAGAATAAAAAAAGCGGATGAATATATTTTATATTTTTCATCACCTGAAAACCTATATAAGCCAAAAATTATAATAATTATATTGTTTTTATAAATAAGCTGATTTGATTATAGACTATCAGCCTGCATTTTACAGTTCCAACCTATCAGCAAAGACTGCATTCAATATTAAATCAATATACAATATAACAAGATAACTATTCTGATGGATCAAATCATGAAAAAACGGCGTCTTTTATATGTCACCAGTTTACTGATAATAACTTTGCCGTGTTTTGCAAACCGGCCAGCCGAGGATGATAAAGCCGTCCAGCCGCCGCCAGAGCATTCGCAACAGTCAAACATTGCGCTCCCGGTATCTGAAAGCACTGACACCGTCACAGACACTGTCGATGTCAATGATATGCCGTTGAATAATAATCCAGCTGAGCCTAACGTCTCGCCGTCTAACTCGCACAACATGCTGATCGACTTCCCCAAGAGAGGCATGACTATGGAGAAAGTACTTAGTCAGCTAGGCGAACCGATAACACGGCATCCCGCCGTCGGCAAACCACCAATCACCCGATGGGTCTACTCTGACCGCATTGTCTTCTTTGAGTACTCTCATGTTATTCATGTGGTCGCACAATAAATATCCCGCTATTAAAACCTACCCCTGTTCACAACATACATTCCGCTCTTCTGTCGCAAGCAGGAGTGCAGCTTTCTCTTAAGCGCGAGGATTTGAATGATGCGACGATACAAGGCAATAAATGGCTAAAGCTCAAACCCAATCTCGAATTAGCACGACAACAGGGCTACAAAAAACTGCTGACTTTTGGTGGCTGTTACAGTAATCATATTTATGCAACTGCCGCAGCCGGCCAGCGATTTGGTTTTGAAACCATCGGCATTATTCGAGGCCCTGAACCTAAACAATATAGCCCGACCCTACAGTTTGCACAAAAAGCAGGCATGCAGCTGCATTTTATCGACAGAAGCCTGTACCGGAAAATCAGTGAGCTGCAGACACAGCAGGCCATAAGCCGGCCCTTCCAGCCCGCCTACATTCTGCCTGAGGGTGGCTCAAATGCATTAGCCGTAAGCTCATGCGCAGAATATGCCCGCAGCCTGCCGCAAGACTATGACATTATCTGTTGTGCCTGTGGCACAGGCGGTACACTAGCGGGTCTGATACAAGGCCTGAACCACTCTAAAAAAGTCATCGGCTTTCCGGTGTTAAAAGGTGGCGACTTTTTATATTCAGACATCCAGTCCTATCTGAGCGCAGGCAATCGTCACCAGAGCTATAACAACTGGTCACTGATATCAGATTATCATTTTGGTGGCTATGGTCGCTGCACGTCACCACTTGAAAACTTTATTATCGAGTTTTACCAGCAGCAGGAGATTTTATTAGAACCTGTTTATACTGGCAAAATGCTGTTTGCATTATTTGATCTGATAGAAAAGGGCTATTTTCAAAAGAATACCCGGATACTGGCTATTCACAGCGGCGGCATTCAGGGACTGGACGGTTTTCCGCGGCTTAAAGCGCGCTTAAATCTGACATAACTTCGGTTTTATTACTGCTTTATTTTTAGCAACAAACCATCAAACAAACAGATGCTGCTGCTCTGTTCATTTGATGGACGGTTTACTCAATTAGTTTTTATATTCGTTAATAATATCGCCAGCAAACTCTTCCAGGCTGCCAAAATCACTGCGCAGTTTATCTGAAATTTCAGTTTCATCAACTCTATTACCATTGAAACTGATCATCTTGTTGGGTTCGAGTGTAAATTCTTTGACATATTCTACAAATTCTTCATTGATCTGTTTTTTGTAGTCTGAGAATTCATCTTTGACTTTATTGGCCTGATCTTGCTGTTGTTGCATAAATGCAGCAAAGTCGTCAACCGGTTTTTGCTTGTGCAACTCAAAATCTTCACCCGGCGATTCGACGTTCAAAGAGCCTTCCTGCAATGCCACCGCTTCTTTACCAGCATCGGAATCTATAATAAAACTGGTACCACGTATTCCCAGTGTTACAAAACTGGTCTTGATTTTTCTTGGCTTTTTACCAAAAACTTTTTTAAATGCAAAGTATATTTTACCCCCTACCTGGGATAACCACTCCGACTTTTCAACCAGTAACGAACTGCTTTCATTGAGCACAGCAATTGAACCATCGCTAAATTCAACAACGACTTTACTTGCCAGCTCTGTCATTATCGTTTCAGAGGATTTAATCATGTTATTGTGTTGTTCAGGACTGATACTTTCGCCATTCTCAGTCAATATCTTAACATTACCTTCCGTTTTGATAATTCTGCCTCGAAAAGCCTCCGCATTCGTCAATACAGGCTGCAGTATCGCCATACCAAGCAGTAATAGTAATAATCGTTTAATTTTCATTTTTCCCCACTTTAACTAGCGTCCTCGTGCTCAACTCACACAATTGCTCAGATCTTTAACTGGTATGTTCAATAGTAGTTTGCAGCCGCAGAATAATCTGTGAAACAAATCACTATCTGACTACGTTTATCCCTATAATAGCAGCAAAGCAGCGACAAATACTCACTGATCTTAAATACACTTTAAAAAAATATGATCGACACAAACCTCATAATCGGCCGCCTTGGTAGCGGTAAAACCACTGCCATCAAGCATTTCCTCAAAAACAAACCTGAAAACGAAAACTGGGCCATTATCATCAATGAATTTGGCCAGATTGGTATTGATGCCGCACTGCTCAATACTGGTGATAGCGACAGTTTGACGATCACAGAAATCAGCGGTGGCTGCATCTGCTGCGCGGCACAGACACAGCTGCGTGTGACATTAACCAAACTGATCAGACAATACAGACCTGAACGTATCATTATCGAAGCGACCGGACTTGGGCACCCTGCAGGCATTATTGATTTACTTCGTGATGAATATCTACAGCGCATTATCAGCATCAATTCCATTATTACTTTTATTGATGTCACTCTTTTTACCCAGTCCTCTACAAAGCCATCAGCTAATTCAGCTCTTGCAAGCGAAAGCTTCAGCCAACAGCTCCAGCTCGCTGATATTATTGTGCTTAATAAATCCGATCTGTCGACTGACGCGCACTTTCAGCATGCAAACAGCTATTTGCAGCGTCTTTACCCAAAAAAACAAACTATCTTGTCTGCAACCCAGGCACAAATCGACATAAAATGGCTCAGTCACATTAGTAATGTGGAACAGGACAATGCGCTAAGCGGCCCAACTGGCGCACAATACCATTCAGCAAGCGATGCTTTTGATTTTAAGGGTTTATCAATACAGCGATTCCGCTCAGAAAGCGGCCATTACTTCAGCTTTGGATATATCCTGCCGGCCAGCGCTGTTTTTAACCGCATACAAATGCTCAACTTTATACACGGACTGCTTCAGGATCAAAGCATCTCTATTGAGCGCTTAAAAGCCGTTCTTAACTGCCGGCAACACTGGTATGGTTTTAATGCTGTGAACAACAAAACGAGCGTCACTGAGTCATTTTACAGAAGAGATAATAGAATCGAGTTTATTTCAGCTAACAAACAACTTTGTACCGAACAGATTGAGCATGGCTTTCTGTGCCAGCTAACCAGTATTTAGGCCCGCATTACAACCCCTTGTGCAACACATAATTTCTTGCTGGAAAGAAATTATGTGTTGCACAAGGAACTCTATTGCAGTTTTTCCCTCAAATCGGAATCGATTTCATACAGAGGATAACGATGATGAAACTTTTTATATAAAGACCGCGCCTGATCGGTTTCATTCTGCTCAAGTAACGTCTTTATCTGCAGCAGCATTTCTTCAGGAACTGTCTTTGATCGTTGCAACATATACATCGGCTGTTTTTTATTCACTACCACTGCACCGTTCACAGCGGCATCATTTGTAAAAACAGCCATTTTCAACACGATGCCGGCAACAATCAAAACGCTTGCGGCGGCTGATAAAGGCAGCAGCAAGCTGTTGCGTTTGACTTTATCACAGGCTATAGCCTGCGCGGCAGCCTGCTGGATAAATGCATCCGTCGCGGCCATAGGCGCCAGCGCCCCCTCGTCGGTTTTAGAGAGCTGATAAGCGTCGCTAACGAGTTTTTGTTGTTCTGAGATCTTGTTCATAATATTGCTCTCAATCCATAATCTCTTTAAGCCTTGATACCGCATAGCGCATCCGGCTTTTGACGGTATCCAGACTCACCTGCATGACCTCAGCTATCTGCACCGAGGTCAGGCCGGCCTCTTCTCTCAATAAAAACACGTCGCGCTGATCCTGTGGCAATTCATTTAAAACCTGCCTGAATTTTTCCATCAGTTCGCTTTCTAATACCCTGTCCTCCGGTAACTTCGCCGGGTCCTGTAGTTGTGTGTCATCTTCAATATTAGACATGATCTTACGAACCGATTCACGTCTGAAATAATCCTTCAGCGTATTATTAGCAATCTGGTATAAAAAAGTTTTGAAACTGGCCTTTACCTTATATTGCTGGCGGCTATTTATTAACTTTAACCAGACATCCTGATACAACTCATTCAAAATGGCTTCTGACACCGTTATCTGTTTAAACATATACCGGTACAATGCCACTCGATAACGCTCATAGAGCTTATTAAATGCCAGCTGATCGTTGTTAGCATAAGCCAGCATTAACGTTTCATCGCTGACTTCCTGCAGCGATAAGTCCTGAGCAGACGCTTTGAGGTCTATGTCGTTATCAAAAACAACATGAGACTGATTTTTTTTTATTGTCGGTATCATCACTGTCACTCAATAACCGGCAAAATTTGTCTGCTTATAATCTTAAACGCATGTCTTTTCATATAGGTCTATCTTTTTCTAACTTTATTGAAATTCCCAGTATATTGGCAGACGGATCTTCAGCACGGCTTCTATGGTATTGGTTTTTCGATTGAAAACCGCCGTACGATCATCTCCGATACAGTTTAAGCGATAATATCGCCAGTCTGAATTAATGCCTTGATAAGCCGAAATAAAGTCCTGCCATTGTTTCTGGTGTTGCTCGGAGGCCTCGACCACAGACATAAAACCTGACTGATTCTGGTTCAAGCTAATCGTTTTATCTGTCGCAGCGGCCTCATACATGTGCCCAAGATAATAGACCATTGGTCGATCACCTTTCGCTTGCTTTAAGTATTCAGTCTTCTTTTCTATCGTCTCAGGATAAGGCAAGATAGCCATTAATTTATCAGGCATCGGCGTTGAAAGCAGTTTTTTTTCAACATCTGACAGCCTTACATCTTTAGAGTCCAGACAATATATCTGGCTCTCGAAATACACATTCAGCACCGGGTGCACAGACCAGACATTCCAAACACCCCATGCAAGAGCGGATAGCTGCAAAGCCAGAATCACCGACATATCAAAACGAATACTGGGTTTGTCAGGTTTAAACACCAGCAACGTCAGGCCCGGGCCAATCACTATATCCACAAAGGCAATCAGTTTAATCCACTTCATTCGATATTCCATATCGAAGTAAGGAGCAGGGTACCAGACATAAATAATTAGCATTAACAAAATACTAAAAACCAGAATACTCAATCCCAGATGGATTAAGAAGGCATTTCTTTTCGTCATTGATCGCACCGATATTTCAACAATATACCGCAGGTTCTACTCCGGTTTTCAAGCACAGCAGCTGTCAGCTGAGCTGATGGCGGCAGGTTTATCCGCCTGAATATAAGCCGATATGACAAATTCTTCTATATTCGTACCCGGTGCCCAGTCTTTAATAAAAGATCGTGACTCGTCTTTAGGCACGATACTGATATTGATAAAGCCGCTGTGCTCCATCATCGCTTTTATTTCTTCAATCGTTGAAGCACCTGCCATACAACCGGATAATAATTCTTTATCATTTTTAATCGCTTCCGGTAATGGTGCACTGGCAACCACATCAGAGACAGCCATGCGCCCCCCTGCTTTTAATACACGAAAGGCCTCATCAAACACCTGGCTTTTATTGGGTGACAGATTAATCACACAATTTGAAATAATCACATCCACGGACAGATCGGCCACCGGCAAATGTTCTATCTCACCCAGACGAAATTGAATATTTTTATAATCTGTTTTTTCTGCATTTAAGCGGGCTTTACTGAGCATGGCGGGCGTCATATCAACGCCAATCACCTGGCCGGTTCCGGCAAGCTCCTGTGCTGCAAGAAAACAGTCAAAGCCACCGCCGCTGCCCAGATCAAGTACCGTTTCATGGCGCTGGATACTTGCAATCGCTTTTGGTGTTCCGCAACCCAGCCCCATATCAGCGCCTTGCGGAGTGGATTTTATATCCTCTTCGGAATAACCCATCCGGGTAGAAACAACGGTATTGATATCAACATCTGATGACACACCACAACATGAACTCTCCACACCGCAGCCGCCGCCATCGTTACTGGCTTCGGCGACTTTGCTGTAACTCTCACGAATCTGCTGACGAATTAAATCTTCTTTTACACTCATGTTTAACGCCTTCTGTTTAGTTTTTTCTCATCTTTAGAAAACAAGACAAATGCTCCACCATTTCAGTGTTCACCCAGCACTCAACATGCTGGCCGCGCCTTTCCATAATAATCAAGCCCGCCTGATTGAGCGCTTTTAAATGATGCGACAAGGTAGAAGCGGCAATATCAATATCTTTACCCAACTCACCGACCACAATTTTCATGCATTGATCGACCTGGCAAGCGGAACCAGTTTCGCAACAAACCAGCAGTCGGCTAAAAATATTCAGCCGGTTCGGATTAGATAAGGCTTTAAAGGCGCTGGACAGGCTGGCGGCATCTGTTCTATATTTCGACATGTATCGAACTATAGAACAGGTAATCACAACTTGCAAGTGCCTGCCCCCCCCCCGGTAGCACCTGCACTGGCGCAGCACTGGGATTGATAAGCCGATATCTCCAGCGCCAATAGCATAAGCCCGCGGATCTAGCGCATGCCGTCTTTTCAGCGATGTGATGCGCTGCCGTCTGGCTGCATCAAGTCTGCTAGCGAACCTAGCAGTAGCGCAGTTTTATTGCTGTCGAGCAATACTTTCAGCCCGCTGCATACGCCGCGTTTTTTATTAACTGACAACAATGCCGACTTCTCCATTTTGCCGTTCTAACAATGAACCTGTAGCAAAACAGCATGTCTCACCAGAGCGCTCGTCATTCGATATCGACAGGGCTTTTTTTGAGCCAACCTGTTTGGAACGCTACGCTCCATAAGCTAAGCATCATAATTTCGATATTATTAAATAAGCCAGACTCGTTATTCGATCATTTGCACTCTAAATTAGTGCCTTTTCACCATTGGGATATATACCTGGTCAAACCGAAGCATTATTATGGCGCTTAATAAATTTTTCAGAGAAAAATATGTTTTACTATTATTTAATGGCTATTTTTATACTCATGGCCTTAGGCGCTGTCAAAATCGATGGCTGGAGTTCGGCATTGCTGCTGAGTCTGGCAGCACTGGCGAGCAGCCCTGTGTTTGAACTGCCCTCTAAAAAGTTAAAATGGGCTATTGTCATCGTACTGACATCTGCCGCTATTATGCTGTTCCCCGATATTGAACAATACAGGCAAGCTTTTGAGCAGTCATTAGAAACTGCCCCGATTCCGACAAAGGATTAAGATGTCAGAGCAAGATGACAATTTTGAAGAGCTGGTGTTAAAGGAAAGCATCGTCAGTGCTGCGGGACTCAACTCCAGCCACCTGCAGATTGGTATTCGCGGTGACCCGTCACTGCGTGAAACCACATATGACCGCAAACGCTATAAAAGCCCGGCAGATAATGTCATTGATGCGTTACAGGAAAACCTGCTCGATTTGATGCTAAACCGCAGCACCTACCGCATCTACGTCGGTTTCAATAGCGGAGAAATTCGTACCCATTCCGTGTTTGACCCGTTACGCCAGGAAGTACACACGGCAGAAAAAATGGCCGACTCCGAATATATAAAACGGCAGTTTCCTGCCGTCAGCTACACTGACAAAATCCAGCAGATGCGTGAGCTATACAGTGCTTTGCGGGCCGGTGAAATCTACAAAAAGTTACCCGCTTATTGGCAAAACATACTTAACAAGCGCAGTGCCAATTGGCAGCCGATGAAAGCGGATGAGCTTGAACCGATTATCACGACCTTCAAAACCCTGCGTGAAATGCAGCAATATTATCTGCGCAACGTCACTTTGTGTATTGTGCAAAGCCTGGTCAGCATGCAATTTAACTGTGACGGCACTCAAATTATCAGCGCTGAAAATTACAAAAGTTTCCTCGAGAGCAACCTGCCCTGATGATAACAAGCCACACAATGCCCGATATTCTTTATCAGGATAACGACTTTATTATCTTAAATAAACCCGCCAATCTGCTATCAGTACCCGGCCGAGGCCCCGACAAACAGGACTGCCTGTCTGCCAGAGTGCAGCTGCAATTTGCCGGTGCTTTAATCGTGCACCGGCTCGATTATGATACCTCTGGCATCATGCTAATGGCCTTAAACAAACCGGCACAAAGCCAGATCAGCCGACTGTTTCAGGCACGTGAAATCGACAAAACCTACATCGCAATTGTCAATCAGCACCCCTCAGAAGACGGTGGCTCAGTTGACTTGCCAATGCGCTGCGATTACGAACGCCGGCCTTTACAAATCATCGACCATGAACAGGGCAAGTCAGCACTCACTCACTGGAAAATTCTGCACAGGTACCCGAACGCTACCAGTCGTGTCGAATTAAAGCCCCACACCGGACGCTCACATCAGCTCAGGCTTCACATGCTCTCGCTGGGTCACCCGATCCTGGGTGATAACCTTTACGGCACAACCGAGACGCACGCCATGAGTCCGCGTTTATTACTGCATGCCTCTGAGCTTTGTTTTAAACACCCTGCCAGCGCTCAAACGATAGCGATACACAGCCCAAGCCCTTTCTAGAAAAGACATGCTCAGAAGCGGCCACACCCAGCATTAATAAATCATTCTTATCGATGCAATAAATATTGATTATAGATTTGTGATCTAAAGCAAAATACTTTTCGCAAACAGGCCATGAGGCTGTCAAAGTCCACTTTTCAGGTATTTTGGGTTATGATAGGTCAACTTCTCGGGTAGTACGAGGCGACATGACTAATATTCATTTTCCAGTAGATGGTCAGGGTACACAATCACTGCAAAAGCAAAACAAAGTCAACAAAAGTTCTTTTCATGTTGATAGTGTTATGCCCGAATCAGAAAATAAAAACAAACAGCCAAAACAAAAACCGGCTGCTTCAGAAAATGACAAACACAATAACGCCGAAACTTCAGCCCCTGATAAAAATACAGCCGTTACACAGACGCCTTCGCGCAAAGAAGTGTCACGCAGTGAGGATCGACGGCAAAATGACCGGCGCCATAAAAACCAGCCAGTGTTACTCAATACGCGCAGCGAACATGATCGACGAAAGACTCCCGGCCAGAGAGAAGACGACGCCATACACCCCAACCTACAGTTCGGTATTGATACCAAAGCTTGAACGCTGGCTAACATCATGATGATTAACTCTGTCCGTATTGCCACTGTGCATGATGAATATGGCCCGATCTATGTTTACCAAAACAGAATAAGCCGTATTCTCAGTTTTGATGGTGACATTGAACAAGGCTGCATGAGCCTGAGCAACCCTGCTGAACTGATGCATCAATACACCCAGGCAATGATGACCGGCTTTTTGTTTTTATCCCGTACTGAAACCGCCACCATCATGGGGCTGGGCACAGGTTCCATGGCAAAGTGCCTGCTTAACAGTTTTGATGAGCTCAGCGTGCATGCCATAGAACTTCGACAGGAAGTCATCAACACAGCAAGAAAATTCTTTCATCTGCCCAATGACAGGCGCTTGCACATTCACACCAGTGATGCTGTCAGTTATATGAAAACAACAAAAACAAAAAGTGATATCATTTTCTCAGACCTCTACAACACGCATGGAATGGAACCCAGGCAAATCCAGTTATCTTATTTGAGGCGTTGTAAAAAATCACTCACTGAAGAGGGTGTACTGGTACTCAATCTGTGGCTTCAGGATTTCAGATCAACGGCAGAAATTGAAGACCTGTTATCACATGTGTTTGAAAACCGACTCATCAGCTTTACAGTCGAAGGCGGCAATACAATTGTCATAGCGTTTAAAAATGACATACCCTCAATTAAACATAAAGAGCTGCTGCACAGGGCAAAAACCATACAACAACAAATGAATGTGCCGGTAGCACGTTATGCCAAACTCATCTGGAACCAGCAGCAATACAAATTCGGCATTGATTAATGTTTGCTAAAAAATCACGCCTGCGATTTAACAGCTTTGTACCCAGCTTAGGCCGGACGGCCTGAGCCAATCTACACCGGTTCCTCGTCTCCCTCTTCCTTATCTTCTTCTTTTTCCATCAGGCTCAGGCCAGAAAAGCGGTTATTTTCCTGTTTTTCATCACTGCCTGTCACTGGCGGCTGAATGCCATCACCCAGCTCAATCTTCAGCCGCACATTATTTTCAGAATCGGCATTTTTAATCGCCGTTTCTTTACTGATTTTGCCGGCATTAAACAGTTTGATCAAAGCACTATCGAATGTTTGCATGCCGATATTTTCTGATTTCTCCATTATTTCTTTAATTTCCGCCACCTGACCCTTTTTAATCAGTTCGGCTATCATCGGTGTGCCCAGTAAAATTTCAATAGCAGCACAGCGTTTGTTATCAACGGTCTGAATCAGACGCTGCGAAATGAAAGAGCGTAAATTTAACGACAGGTCATTTAACAATTGTTGTCGTCTTTCTTCGGGGAAAAAATTAACAATTCGATCAAGTGCCTGATTGGCATTATTCGCATGCAGGGTGGATATGGCTAAATGCCCGGTCTCTGCAAAAGCCAGCGCATGCTCCATGGTTTCAGCATCGCGTATTTCACCAATCAAAATCACATCCGGCGCCTGTCTTAAGGTATTTTTCAACGCATCTTCATAAGAGTCCGTATCAACGCCAATTTCGCGCTGATTAACAATCGACAGTTTGTGTTTATGCACAAATTCAATCGGGTCTTCTATGGTAATAATATGGCCTTTGCTATTGCTGTTTCGATAATCTATCAAAGCGGCCAGAGAGGTGGATTTACCGGAACCGGTACCACCGACAAATAAAATCAAACCATTTTTTTTCATGATCATGGTTTTCAATATTTCAGGTAAACCCAGATCATTCAGATTCGGTATATCGGTTTTGATATTTCGAATCACCAGGCTGACTTCATTTCGCTGCTTGAAGATATTGACCCTGAAACGGCCAATACCTGGCTCCGAGATCGCCATGTTCATTTCTGGCTTGTGCTCAAAGTCTTTTATCTGTTCTTCATTCATCAGTTCATAGGCAAGCTTTTTAACCATGCCCGGCGGCAGCGGCTGTTTTGATAACGGTTTCATCTCACCATTAAATTTCGCACTCGGCGGCGCACCGGTACTCATGTATAAATCCGAACCGTCATGTTTTGCCAGAACCTGAAGATAATTACTAATACCGCTCATTGAGATAACTGCCTGCCGTGAGATTAATGTCTAAAGCTTAGTTCATCTGCTCGCTGTTACCAGCCCAAAACAATGTGTTTGCCGCAAACCAATACAATATCCTGCTCTCAGCTCAAATACCTACATTCGCAGTACCTATATATTAGAAAATATTGATACAATAGGGTATTGACTAAAACCATTTCAGGGGTTCAAACATGCCTTATTTTGTCTATAAAATTACCGATGGTGCTACCAACTTCATCAAAAATCTTGAAAAGCTGAATGAATTTGAGACCTATAAAGACGCTAAACTTAACTGCCGCGAAGCACGTAAAAACATGGCTGAACCAGGCGTAAATATTAAAGTCATTTTTGCCGATAATACCCTGCATGCCGAGGAGCTGTTAATGGAAAAACGCGACCAGCCCATTTTGCAGGAATGGGAAAAATAACTCTTAAATCACAATGGAAGAAAACGAATACCGAAGCGCTTATAAAAGCCTGAACCCGCATAAGTGTATATTTGAAAAAGCGATTAATTCAAGGCGCTGCCAGTGTGACGCCTCGGAACGTTTTAACCTGGCTGACCGCGAAGGGGTGGCCTGCGCTGATGCTTTATTGCTAAAACGCTGTGAGCTGTATTTACACACCCTGCGTGAAAAAGCCCGTTTCTCGCTGCAGTTAACCCAGATAAACGGCCCTTTGCCCCATGCCAAGGAAATCCGGGTGCAGCTGGCCAGTGTGATAGAGCTGCAGCGGTTACTGCATTCAGAAGCGATGACTGAGCTGCCAAATATACGCGAACTCATTGCCTCAGCGGTCGAACAGTACGGTGCGATTGAAATGCTGCCTTACGCCGAACTGACTAAAGCCATCAGTCAGTTCAAAAGCCGGCAGAAAAGACAAAAAAAATAACGGCTTTTTTAAGCCTATTGTCTTTTATTTTTTTGTCTCACCAGGCTGTTCAAAATTAACAACCACTGAAGACTGGGGCTCATCAATAAAACGCGGCCGCGCACTTTTATCACGGCCATGCTCTTGTGCCAGTTCGGTTTCACGCGACACCACCAGACCAAGGCATTCTCTGATTTCAAGAATCGTCTGCTCAGACAATGGGTGCTTGAGTCCAGGCGCTGTATAGGTGTCTTTGGCAACATTGCTCAGCACTTTTTTGACCATCTGGAGAATACGCTCTTCTTTTGTAAGCTCTTTTGACATTAAACGCTCCTATACAAACATAAAATTTAGCAGGCAATATTACAGCATAAGAACATGCTTATAAAGATTTTGAGACGATCAGTGACAGCTTCAGGCATCAAGGTCTGGAATCAGCTGATTACGTAGCCTTTCAATCATGTCTTTAATGATGAGTTTACGCTTTTTAATGCGCTGAATATGCAGTCGGTCGGCCGTTGGTATCTCATGTAAGTGGTAAATCACCTCGTCCAGATCACGATGTTCAAGCATCAGCGCCTCGATTTTGCGCTCGATCTGCTCTTTATCAATCATCAGATAGCTCATACGGTAGAACCCCATTCAATAACGCTCAACATTGTTCCCAGGGCAATCCGTGAAAACGCCAGCCGCCACTCGAACTGCGCTGATGCTTGTTGTCCAGCTCACCTTCAAAGCCTTCATCGACATGATAAACGTTCGTCAGCCCTGCCTCCAGCAAACACTGGCCGGCCTGTTTCGAGCGCTTTCCACTTCTGCAAATTAATATCACGGCGGCACAGTTATCGCCTTCTTCACAGACGGCACCACCTAATAACAGTTTACGGACTTCGGCAACAAAATGAGGGTTAATATCCCAGTCAGGCTCATCAATCCAGGGAATGTGCACGGCCCCAACAGGGTGACCGACAAACAAAAACTCCATCGTCGATCGGATATCGATCAGTATAGCCCGCGGGTTAGACTGCAACATATCGTAGGCTTGTTGTGCCGATATTTCAAACTTGTCCATTGGCGCTACCTCGCTTCAGGCATGCTTAAATATGAGTGATGCTGAATTAATACAATAACGCAAACCCGTTGGCTGCGGACCATCTTCAAAGACGTGCCCAAGGTGGGCATCACACTGACTACATACTACCTCAGTTCGTGTCATGCCATGACTACTGTCTTTGATTTCTGTCACCGCCTCTGCCGTCGCGGCTGCCCAGTAACTCGGCCAGCCGCTGCCAGAGTCGTATTTCTCAGCTGAGTTAAACAACAGCTGGTCACAGCATACACAGTGATAACAACCGCTTTCTTTATTATCGTTATAGTTGCCGCTAAACGCAGGCTCTGTACCCTGCTGCCTTGCCACCCGGTACTGTTCAGCGCTTAATTGCTGGCGCCACTCATCGTCTGTTTTTGATATTTTGCTCATGATTCTTCCGTCTCCAGCTTCAGGCTTAGCGCTTCCAGTTTTTCAGATGCAGCCATCCAGCGGTCTTCGGTCTCGGTTAACTGCTTATCCAGTGTTGCCTGTTGTTTCAATAATTCTGTCAAGCGGGCTTTATTCTGCTCAAGATAACAGCCATCGCTGGACAATTCAGCATGTATTTTTTCTTTTTCGACATTTAAATCATGCATCGACTGGTCAAGTATTTTTATTTCCTTATTCAAAGGCTGTAGCTGTTTTCTCAGCTCTGCCTTTTTTTGCCGCGCCTCTTTTCGGTTCTGAGCCGCAGGTATTTTATCCGCATCAGAGGCGGCTGAAATCTGTTGCGCTTTCCATTCTCTAACAGCCTGGCGGTAGTCATCCAAGTCACCATCAAAAACCTTACAACGGCCATCCTGAACCAGGTAAAACGTATCGGTTACAGCGGTTAACAAATAACGGTCATGAGAAACCACAATCAGCGCCCCCGTAAAATCCTGGATCGCATTGACCAGCGCCAGACGCATTTCAATATCCAGGTGATTGGTCGGCTCATCGAGTATCAGTAAATTCGGCTTCTGATACACAATCAATGCCAATGCCAGCCGCGATTTTTCGCCGCCAGAAAATACATTTACAGGCTTCAGGCAATCATCGCCGCTAAAACCAAAGCTGCCCAGATACGAACGCACAGACTGTTCTGTTTCTTTTTTATTGAGTTTTTGTAGATGATAAATCGCATTTTCATCAAGCTGTAGCTGCTCCAGCTGATGCTGAGCAAAATAACCAATTTTCAAACTCGATGAGCGAAACAGCTCGCCTTTTGTCGCCGCCAGCTCACCCGCCAGGCATTTCATTAAGGTCGACTTGCCCGCACCGTTGTGACCTAAGATGCCAACTCTGTCATCCGGTACCAGATGAAAATCCAGCTCATCAATAATGGTTTTATCTGCATAACCGATCGCCGCCTGTTCAATCTTGATCAGAGGACTGGGCATTTTATCGGCTTCTTTAAAGACAAATGTAAACGGAGAGTCGACATGAGCCGGCCCAATCAGTTGCATTTTTTCCAGGGCTTTTACCCGGCTTTGTGCCTGCTTTGCCTTGCTGGCCTTGGCTTTAAAGCGGCTGATAAAACTTTGAATATGTTTGACTTCACGCTGTTGTTTCTCATAGGCCGAATGCTGCTGGGCCAATTTCTCCACCCGTATTTTCTCAAATGCCGAATAATTACCACTGTAATAGTGTAATTCTTTATTTTCAATGTGCATGATGTGGTCACAGATTTTATCGAGAAAGTCCCTGTCATGAGAAATCAGCATCAATGTTCCCGGATACGATAATAGCCAGTCCTCAAGCCATAACACCGCATCCAGGTCCAGATGGTTGGTGGGTTCATCCAGCAGCAGCAAATCAGAACGGCACATCAGCGCTTGCGCCAGATTTAAACGCATGCGCCAGCCACCCGAGAAACTGCTGACAGCGGCTTCATGCGAATCCACTGCAAAACCCAGCCCCTGCAAAAGCTTTGCCGCCCGAATCCGCGCATTATAACCATCAATAGCCTCAAGACGGGCGTAGAGATGGCCCAGCTTGTCATCTTCCTGAGCAGACATCGCCTGTGCAATGTCAGACTCAATCGTTATCAGCTCACGATCCCCTGCCAGCACAAATGCCAGTGCTGAAGCCGAGGTTTCTTCTACCTGCTGTTTAACAATGGCCACCACGCTGCCATTAACAATATCCAGCTCACCCTGGTCAGCTGTCATTTCACCATTGATCAGCGCAAACAAAGAAGACTTACCGCAGCCATTACGCCCTACCACACCGACACGGTTTGCCGGATTTATTTGACAGTTCATGGCGGAAATAAGCTGAGTTTGACCGCGCCGGATCTCGAGATTAGTTAGTTTAAGCATATAAAACAGGGCTACATATTCATTAAAATGTTGATAAAAAACCTGGCCCGTCGCCGGCCAGCTAATAGCCATTATCGCACTAATCTTCAATCACATGTTCTATTCGCTGCATCAAAAGCCACTATATTAGAAACCACTAATACATACCGGCCATTACAGCCGTTTTTAACAGCCTTGGCCTTTTCTAAACACAGCTCTTTTAAATAGCTATTTTAAAAACTATTTTGCCCATTAATAAATGTTTATCGCCTCGAAATACGCCCGCAAAAACACGATAAAACAATGCATCAATTAAATAGCCACTCATATCAGTGGTTACATTGGCGCAAGTTAAACGATAAGATATTGATCTAAATTTGCACACTAATCATTAATGATTAGTTAAACATAACTAGCCGTTATTATTTTTATTAAACGTTTATTAAAAACCATAAAAAAAATATGACGAACGTCACAACATTGTTAAATTTGTCTGCTATAGTTATTACATCAATTTAAGCACGATTCTGTAGTTCTAATGGATACTCTGCAGGTTAAAAAGCTCAAGGAATAACAACAGGGTATACTGACGGAATTTTATGGCGCCTATTGACAACAAAAAAATCGCGATCTTTTCGATTGCCGCAGCCGCTGTTTTGGGCTTCGGCTTTAATATTTATAACAATCTCGATCAGGCCGACGATGTATCCTCTGCGGCCAATGCCACTTCACAACGTTCTGTTTCACAAAACCGATCAATTCGCTCAGAAGACACATTAAAATCTTCTGATCACAAGCAACAAAGCTCTTCTTTTCTGGCAGCAACGCAAGACCGCCAGGCTTTACACAACAGCAATACTGACACCGCTGGTAGCCACTCGCGTGATCAGGCGCTGGCGCAAGAAGAGGCACTGGCTAATCAACAAAAATGCCATGACACCACTATTGATGAAGTCGGTTATGTAACCGAAGCCTATAACCAGAAAACCCTTGATCCAGCCGCCGCCAACCAGCAGATTCTCTACCAGATGCAGTCTTGCAGCCGGCAGCAGATCGGCGACATTGTGAAAAAGATCTTTTCAGACAGCAACGACAAAACTCACGCAATGGCGCTGTTACTGGATTTAATGCCGCAGCTACCACGCTCATTACCCGTCATTCAAGCCATCAGACAACAGGATTTCAGCAATGATGACATGCAGGCTTTGATCACTATGACCAAAGACCAGCCTACCGGTGTGAAACAGGCGCTGGTGCCCAGCATTGTGAAAAATGACAACCTCGATAATTTCCTGGCCTTAACACAACAGGATAATTTTTTTAGCAGCATGCAGCAACGTTCAGGCTCCTACCCGACTGACGAACAGGCCAGCAATATGATTCAGGGCATGATTCTTTCACAACGGCACAATATTCAGCCAGAGGGGGCTATTTATAACCACCTGCTGGACACCTATCCGAATTCGGATACTTACAATCAATTAACTAAAATCGCTTTTACAACAAACCAATAACCGCTGGAGGTTATCATTATGAAATCATTATTCTCACGAATAATTCTGTCACTGGCTTTATCGCTGGGCCTTATTTCAGCTGCATCTGCAGCAGATATTGATTATGGCCAATCAGGTCCGATCTTTTCACAGTCTGCATACTTAGTAGGTGGTATAGGAGAAGTTGATACTTTTTATTTCACCAACAGTTCAGCTGGTACTTACCATTTCTATTCAACAGGTACTGTTGACACCTATGGTTACATCTTTTCAGACACCTATTCTTCAACATTAGCATCTAACGATGATAGTGCTTCAAGCTTAAACTTCTGTGTTGAAAGCTACCTTTACGCCGGTGAAAATATCACTATTTATGTTGAAGGCTATAGCTCTTCTAGTGAAGGCTCTTATACTGTAGTGGGTGCCTCTGGTTCATGTGCTGATTCAGGATACAATTTCGTTGACTCAAATGTTTCTGCCCCTACCGGTGGTACTGCTAACAGCGCTGATCCAGCTGAAGCATCAGCACTAAGCTTACCGGTTGTTTTATTCTCAGTATTAGCTTTAGGTGCAGTTCGTCTGCGTCGCTATTTTGCTTAATATTTGAAGAATAAGTAGTACTAAAAAGGCCCGTTAATTAACGGGCCTTTTTTATATCTAACTTTTTTTACCATCCCAGCCTGTTAATTTTTACGACTGATAGCTCTGTTACTATCAGAGCGACTCATCTGCATTATTAATAAAAAAACAGCCCGTTTATATAAACCTTAACTGTACGCTCTCTTTGAGTTTCATTATTAAAAACAACAAGCCCTCATATGAGTAGTGTCGAGTCGTTGCACACGTTTTATTTGATTGCTGATTAAAAATAAACTTGTCGTTTTCTATGAAAAATCCGACAAAGCTCACAAAAGCGCTGACACTGCCTGCTATAATCCTCATATCGATATTATAAATCGTGCTGTAGCCAGACGGATTTTCTGCAGGAATAACAACAAGGAGACACGCAGAAAACAATACAGACGGTTTTAAATGACGCCTATTGACAACAAAAAAATCGCGATCTTTTCGATTTCCGCAGCCGCTGTTTTGGGCTTCGGCTTTAATATTTATAACAATCTCGATCAGGCCGACGATGTATCCTCTGCGGCCAATGCCACTTCACAACGTTCTGTTTCACAAAACCGATCAATTCGCTCAGAAGACACATTAAAATCTTCTGATCACAAGCAACAAAGCTCTTCTTTTCTGGCAGCAACGCAAGACCGCCAGGCTTTACACAACAGCAATACTGACACCGCTGGTAGCCACTCGCGTGATCAGGCGCTGGCGCAAGAAGAGGCACTGGCTAATCAACAAAAATGCCATGACACCACTATTGATGAAGTCGGTTATGTAACCGAAGCCTATAACCAGAAAACCCTTGATCCAGCCGCCGCCAACCAGCAGATTCTCTACCAGATGCAGTCTTGCAGCCGGCAGCAGATCGGCGACATTGTGAAAAAGATCTTTTCAGACAGCAACGACAAAACTCACGCAATGGCGCTGTTACTGGATTTAATGCCGCAGCTACCACGCTCATTACCCGTCATTCAAGCCATCAGACAACAGGATTTCAGCAATGATGACATGCAGGCTTTGATCACTATGACCAAAGACCAGCCTACCGGTGTGAAACAGGCGCTGGTGCCCAGCATTGTGAAAAATGACAACCTCGATAATTTCCTGGCCTTAACACAACAGGATAATTTTTTTAGCAGCATGCAGCAACGTTCAGGCTCCTACCCGACTGACGAACAGGCCAGCAATATGATTCAGGGCATGATTCTTTCACAACGGCACAATATTCAGCCAGAGGGGGCTATTTATAACCACCTGCTGGACACCTATCCGAATTCGGATACTTACAATCAATTAACTAAAATCGCTTTTACAACAAACCAATAACCGCTGGAGGTTATCATTATGAAATCATTATTCTCTGGAATAATTCTAACACTGGCTTTATCGCTGGGCTTAACATCAATCGCTTCTGCTACGAGCGATAGTTATTACCAAACGGGTCCGACTTTCAGTCAAGCCGCTTATATGACCAGTTATACTTATGAGACTGACTCTTTCTATTTCACTAACTATGAAGCTGACGGCAGCTACCACTTTTATTCAACAGGTCCTCTGGATTTAGTTGGTAGTATATGGTCTGATACGTATATGATGGAGCTTGCCTACAATGATGACAACCTTTACGGTTATGATACAAACTTTTGTGTCGATGCGTATCTATTTTACGGCGAAGCCATCACCGTTAATGTTCAGGGTTTCTCAGGTTATGAAGAGGGTAGCTACAATGTAGTCGGTGCGCCGGGTTCATGTATGGATGACCCAAATACTAATACAGCTGGTATTTACGACCCAGGTTATACTGATCCTGGTTATACTGATCCAGGTTATACTGACCCTGGTTATACTGATCCAGGTTATACTGATCCTAATAATGGCGAAGCAACTATTGAAATTGCGGCTGTTAGTTTACCGGTAGTTTTATTCTCAGTATTAGGTTTAGCGGCGGTTCGTCTGCGTCGTTTTTTTGCTTAATATTTGAAGAATAAGTTGTACTAAAAAGGCTCGTTAATTCACGAGCCTTTTTTTAAGAAAAAAGTTGTTCACTTTACTTGAGATTGATAAAGCACCCTGGTTATTAATCAATTTAATATACTTAGCTAACGCAAAAACACTTTTGAACAAATCTATTCATCATCTTTATGAATAAACCCAGTATCCACAACATGATCATCTACAATATATCTCCCGCCACCGTTTATAACAAAACAAATAACTACTAATATAGGTAATATAAAAGCTAAACATACCTTTACTGACATGTTTTCGATGAAACGCTCTCTAATAAACATGACGAAGATCACAAAACCGTTTACACTCACTGCTATACTCGCAATATCTGTTAAATAAATTAACTGCGGTCTTTAAAGGGATCCATACAGATAGACAATAATAACGCTATCTCTAGTGAAAGCTGAGCTAATTGAAATGGAATTTTATGCGAAATTATTTCAAAAAAATAACCACATGCCTTGTCATCACTTTATTAGACTTTATTTTAATTTGCTTGTTTTATTTCCCTAAACTGAGCTTTTCTTTTCTGTTACCAACTCGGTTAAACAACACTATTAACTGTTTGAAAAAACCTGGCTGTTCATACTCAGCCGCAGAAAACCTATTCAAACAACTACTAAACACATCTCAGAATTCGGTTGCTCATCATCCATTAGCAAACCCACCTTTTCTACTAATCATTAACCGCTGGAGGTTATCATAATGAAATCATTATCCTCAGGAATAATACTCGCTTTGACTTTATCGTTGGGACTTAATTCGACGGCTTCTGCTGCAAACATAGACTACCCTCAATCAGGGCCTGTGTTTACTGAGACCGCTCATTTAGTTGGTGCTGCCAGTGGCACTTCTGATATTGATACATTCTATTTCAACAACCAAACAGCTGGTACCTATCATTTTTATTCTACAGGTACTACTGATACATTTGGCCACATCTATTCTGACACATACTTAACTACATTAGCCTCTAATGATGATGGTGCTGACAACCTTAACTTCTGTGTAGAAGCATATTTATCTGCCAATGAAGATATTTCTATCTATGTACAAGGCTATAGCTCTTCTAGTGAAGGTGACTACACTGTAATCGGTGCAGTGGGTACATGTGCTGATTCGGGTTATTATTTCACCGACTTTGGCAATCCTGCTCCTGTTGATGGCACTTATAATCCTTACCCTCCTACTTACGATCCTACTTACGATCCTACTTACGATCCTACTTACGATCCTAACAATGACCCGAATGCTCCTACTACTATTGAGATTTCCGCAGTTAGCTTACCAGTCCTTTTATTTTCATTATTCGGTTTAGCGGCAGTTCGTCTGCGTCGGTTTTTTGCTTAATATTTTAAGAATAAGTAGTACTAAAAAGGCCCGTTAATTAACGGGCCTTTTTTTATGCTTTAAGCGTTAAACATACTTTGCTAATTAGTTGTTATGTGAGCCGTCACAAAAGGGCAGGTTGCCCGACTTTCCACAACCACAGACATAGAGCTGTTCATTTTCTCCGGCTGTGTATTCAAGCGGTTCATTTTCCGTTCCCTGATGGCTGCCATCACAATACGGCGGCGTGTTAGTTCGACCGCATTGACAGATGTAGATCGTCTCAGCGGCTTTTACTTCGATCATTCTTGGTGAGCCTTGTTTATACATTTTTACTCTCTCCTTTTATACCTGCTTGCAATTAATCCACAAAGGGACCGTACTGGCGTATGGGTTCTGCGTGTGGCATGCCCATACAAATCATAAACTCGCTGTGTTCTTTTGCGTTAATCTTTAAAGTTAGACTGTCTTCGACAAATAATGCCTGATCCGCTGAGACTAAACTTTGTGCCGTGTTGATCTGCCCGGCCATGACATAGACAATGCCACGCATGCCGGGCTTTAGTGCCAGCTCATAAGCGGCATCTTTTTCAAGTTGCACATGCTGGTAGATAACCTCTGTTTTTAATTGTAACGGCGAGTTCTCTCCAACCAGTATTTTTACCCGGCCACCTTCAATAGTTTTAACCGGGAACTGATTATCGTCAACCTGCTGATAGCCCGGCTCAATTTGTTTTAAACGTTTTGGTAAATTAATCCACAGTTGTATACCGTTACTATCACCCTCTTCGGCTGGCATTTCTGAGTGCACCATGCCGCTACCGGCGGTAAAGCGCTGCGCGCCTCCCGGGGTAACAAAGGATTCATTGCCCAGGTTATCTTTATGATTCATGCCGCCGTCAAACATATAGGTTATGGCTTCAAAGCCACGGTGCGGGTGATCGGGAAAACCGCGGCCCGGGCCAATATTAAAATGATCCCAGAGCACAAACGGATCATAGTTCATAAAACCCTGCAATGGAAACAGGCGCTTAACCTCAACCCCGTCGCCTTCCGGCACCACGCTTACATTATGAATGCTTTCGGTCATTTCATGCTCCAAATTTCGTCGCTCGGTCATGCGCGGCCATGAAATCCAGTGCCGGTCCCTTGGGGATAATCTGAGTCGGGTTGACGCTGGTATGGCTGACATAATAATGGCGCTTGCAGTAATCAATATCAATGGTACCGGCTATGCCGGGCAGCTGGTATAACTCGCGCATAAAGTTCGACAGGTTGTGATAATCAACGATGCGTTTTAGATTACATTTAAAATGACCCACGTACACCGCATCAAAACGCACCAGTGTGGTAAACAGGCGCCAGTCCGCTTCGGTCAGCTGATCACCGGCTAAATAGCGCTGTGTTGATAAGCGTTGTTCTACTTTTTCCAGCTCGTTAAACAATCGATCAAAGGCCAGTTCATAGACTTTTTGTGTGGTCGAGAATCCGCAGCGATAAACGCCATTATTAATATTGTCATATATCGGCTGGTTAATCGTATCGATCTCGGATTGTAATGCTTGAGGATAATAATCAGTGCTCACATCCGTCAACTCATTAAACGCTGAATTAAACATGCGAATAATTTCTGATGATTCATTATTGACTATCGTACTGGTTTTTTTATCCCAGAGTATGGGCACGGTTATCTGCCCGGTAAAATTTGCATCGGCTTTTTGATACAACTGGTAGACATATTTAAAACCAAATAAATCATCTTTGTATTGGCCATCAGCACTGAAGGTCCAGCCATCATCGAGCATTTCGGCTTCAACATAGGAGATACTGATTATTGATTCCAGCTGTTTCAGTGTCCTGAAGATAACGGTACGGTGTGCCCACGGACAGGCATCAGAGACATACAAATGATATCGCCCGGCTTCGGCCTTAAAACCCGCATCGCCGGTCGGCCCGGCACTGCCATCGGCTGTTACCCAGTGACGAAAAGTGGACGCCATGCGTTTGAATTCGCCTTCACTAATCTCTTTATCAAGCCAGCTATCTGCCAGCTCGCCATTGATTAACATGCCCATAATAATTCCTTGCCTGATTTTTTAATATAAAAGCCCCCACTGCCACGCAGCAGGGGCTTAGGTGCTGTATCGTTACTTAGCCAGCTTCTTATCCAGGCTTAGTTCACCGGCACCCTGCACGGCTAATAATAATAAAGCGCCGGTTATCGCCAGGTTCTTCATGAACATGATGGATTGCATCTGATCAGCAAAGTTTGAATGGAAAATCGCACCGGCAACCAGCGTAAATGCCGCCAGCGCATAAGCCGCCCATTTCACCTTAAAACCTGTCATCACCATCAGGCCACCGGCAATTTCAAGAATAATGACTAAAGGTAACAATGCGCCCGGTACGCCCATCATATCCATATAACCTGCCGTACCCGCATAGCCTGCTCCGATCTTACCAATGCCTGCCATTAAAAATATCAAACCCAGTAAAAAGCGACCTGCCACTTCAATATATTTATCCATTGTTTTCTCCTGTTTGTTTTTATGTGATGCGATTATGGTCTATAAAAAACAGATAATAAAGATCATTATTTCGCCTTTACATATCTAAATTTTAGATATATCTTAGCCTGATGATGAATCCACGAGTAAGCCTCGACCAATGGCGCACCCTGCAAGCGGTGATTGATTATGGCGGTTATGCGCAAGCGGCGAAACAGTTACACCGCAGCCAGTCTTCCGTCAGCTACGCGGTAAATAAACTGCAGATGCAACTCAGCCTGAAATTACTGCATATTCAAGGCCGAAAAGCCGTGTTAACCGAAGCCGGAAAAGTGCTGCTACAACGCTCACGGCAATTAATTTCAGAAGCTTATGCGATCGAACAACAGGCTCACCATTTGCAACAGGGCTGGGAAGCCGAGATTCGGCTAGCCGTTGAAGCCTCTTACCCAACGCAGCTGGTAATGGATGCATTAAGGCAGTTTGAACCGCTGGGAAAACAAACCCGCATCAGGCTCGAAGAAGTGGTGTTATCCGGCGCCGAAGAACTACTGTTAAACGGTGACACAGATCTGGCGATCAGCCCATTCATTCCACAGGGTTTTTTTGGCGATGAATTGCTACAAGTACATTTCATTGCGGTAGCACATGCCGATCACGCACTGCACCAGCTGGAACGAAACCTCACCACCCATGACCTCAATCGTGAAACACATGTGATCATCAGTGATTCGGGCAGCAAAGGAATGGATGCCGGCTGGATCAGTGACGCACGACGCTGGACCGTCTCTAGCCCGGAATCTGCACACAAAATCATCAGTAATGGCCTCGGCTTTGGCTGGCTACCGGAGAAAGAAATAGAACAGGAATTAGACAATCAGACTTTAAAAATACTGCCGCTGAATGAAGGCAGGCACGAAACCGCAATACTCTACCTGGTTTATGCCGACCCTGATCAGGCCGGCCCGGCTACCCGGCAGCTGGCAGCAATATTAAAACAGGTCAGCGCAGAGAATTAAACCATGGCAGAGAGCTTAAAAGATAAATATTTGAATGCTGATTTCTTTTTGCAATTGAGCCGGGATTTGAAAGCCGCTTACCCTGCACTCAATCAAAAACAGTTTTATCAGCAATGCATCACACCGCTTGACTCACTGCAGCTGAAACAGTGCATTACCCATACCACGCTCACAGTTGGCCGACATTTGCCGGATAATTATAAAAAATCCATTCATGTTTTATATGATTTTTCACGGCTCATTGATAACAAATTTGGTTATATTTTTTTATCCGAGTTTGTCTCGACCTTTGGACGGCAAGACTACAAAACTTCGATAAAAGCGCTGCGTGATTTCACTCAATACTCATCATCCGAGTTTGCGATCAGAGAATTTTTACAACTTGATTTTGATACCACGATCAGGCACATGCTGGAATGGGCCGAGCACGACAATGAACATATTCGCCGCCTGGCATCTGAAGGCTGCAGGCCCCGTTTGCCCTGGGCAAATAAATTGCCTCAAATCATTGAGCAGCCACAACTGAGCTGGCCGATACTTGAAAAACTGAAACAGGATCCGGCCACATACGTGCAAAAGTCGGTGGCTAATCACATTAACGACATCAGTAAAGACAATGCCGACTGGCTGATAAAAAAACTGCAACACTGGAATACTGACACACCAGTAACACAATGGATAATCAAACACGGTTGCCGCACATTGATAAAACAGGGCCATGAGACGACGCTTTCGCTTTTGGGTTTTGCAAAACCTGATATCGAATTCAACTCTTTTTCATTGTCTACTAACAACATCGAGATCGGTGAGGCATTTGAATTTTGTTTCTCAGTGATGAATCAATCAATAAAAAAACAAAAACTCAACATCGATTACCGCATTCATTTTATGAAAAAGAACGGCACGCTTCAGCCAAAAACATTCAAACTCAAGTTATTATTACTGCCGCCATCTGCTGCCATAACGGTCTGTAAAAAGCATGCCTTTAAAATCATGACAACAAGAAAACTGTACCCAGGCAATCACAGGCTCGAAATACTGATCAACGGCATCAGTTTTAAAACGGTTGGTTTTAAATTACTAAAATAACGCGCTGTTAACAACTTTACACTTTTAATAAAAAAGGCCCGGAAAACCAGGCCTTTTTTGATATCAACTCAGCTCGCTTTAAGCGGCGCGCCCCTGCGAACGCCTTTGTGTTGAGCTTTTAGAATAAGTCACCTTCACTTTACTGCCACTGCTGTTACGGGCGCCAGCTGTTGAATTTGTGCCCGCGACTGCCTCACTGTTATGACTTGTGTGGTGACGTGAGTTAGGAGAAAAGTTTTTCTTGCCGTTACCGCGATAATTGCCCCGACCTCTTGCCGGCTTCGTGCTGAATGCCGGAATCGGTTTAGTCGGCTCCATGCCTTCTATCACACGCCGCTCTACTTTCTGGCCGGTAAGTTTTTCTATACGGTTCAGCACATCCCAGTCATTTGGACCTACCAGTGACAACGCGGTACCACTGCTGCCACCACGGCCAGTGCGTCCGATGCGATGTATATAATCTTCTGCTGCCATCGGCAAGTCAAAATTAATAACGTGTGTAATGCCTTTCACATCCAGGCCGCGGGCTGCAACATCGGTGGCAATTAAAAATTTCAGGTTGTTTTTTTGCATACGCTCTACAACACGTAATCGTTGCTGCATGCGCATGTCGCCATGCAAAGCTGAAACGTCGTGACCTTCGTCACGCAGACGCGTTGCCATATCATCGGCGCCTTTCTTGGTCGCCGTGAAAATAATCGCCTGGTTAACTTGCTCGTTTTGCAGTGAGCTTCGCAATAGATTCATTTTGTGACGGAAATCATCAGCCTGATGAATGTATTGTGTAATTGAATCATGTTTTTCTTTAACGCCCGCCACCTGCACTTTAACAGGGTCTTTTAATAACTGGTTAGCGACCTTTTCAATAGGGCCTTCCAGGGTCGCTGAAAACAACAGCGTCTGACGCCCGGCTGGTGTCGCCGCTGCCACTTTCTTAACATCATCCAGAAAACCCATGTCCAGCATTCGGTCAGCTTCATCCAGTATCAGTAATTCCAGTTTAGAAAAATCTATGCGATCAGATTTCATGTGATCAATTAAACGCCCCGGCGTTGCGATGATCAGATCAACGCCGCGCTTCAGGCTTTTTATTTGAGCAGGGTAAGGCACGCCGCCCACCAGTAAAGCACTATACAAACGTGTGTATTTGCCAAAGTCACGTGTGTTTTTTAATACCTGGTTGGCCAGCTCACGCGTCGGTGTTAGTACTAAAACACGTGGTG